>VFSW01011175.1_pt1 | contig 12647 bp, 12 predicted proteins | sample 5358111 | NCBI WGS metagenome assembly VFSW01 (sample SAMN11554181, study PRJNA540505) | mine drainage metagenome | isolation source: sediment from site ElyBrook_90M | place: USA: Ely Copper Mine, Vershire, VT | collected 2017 | reverse complement strand
ATGGCGTATATGAACCACTCATATATCCCATATCGGTTGATGCGATTAAATAGGTTGGCTCATTTTTGCTTGTTTATAAATTTTACATCACACTATAATGACATTTTACATTGCAATGAAGAGCTTCTTTCTGAGAAGGCCTCTTGAAAAGTACGCATTGTATCTGAATGCCGTTACAGGGATAGTACTTCTCGTGTATGCTACCTCCTTATAAGCTTTAGAAGCCATCCAGTCATGATATATGTAAAACTTCTGGCTGCTAAACGTGGTAACAGAGCATGCCCATATGGGTGAATTGCTTGCCTGTTTTTCTGATACAACCTCTTGTGTGCTATTTCGCTTGTCTTCAATGTGGAATGACATAAAGAATGAGACAGACTAACAGTATATACAGCAAGACGGTTCCAAGTACGTGTTGGTCACGTAGTAGAACTTCTTCGGGGCTTCCGCCGTCCATGCGTATATAAATCAGATATAAGTAACGGAAAATGCCATAAAGGACGAGGGGAATTGTGATTATCAGGCGTTGTTCGCCCGTTGGTCCTTCAATCGTGTACAGGCTATAGGCGATAATGGTTCCTGTGACGACAATTGTCATCAGTTGGTCAAGTAGTGGTAGGCTATATTCTCTGAGAATCTGGCGGTGCAGGCTTGCTTGGCCCTGTAGCAAGACTAGCTCATGTCTGCGTTTCCCCAAGGCCAGGAAAAGCGAAAGGAAAGACGTGACCAGCACAAGCCAGGGTGAAATCGAAACAGAGATGGCGACTGCTCCCGCCAGTACTCTGGCTACAAAGCCGCTAGCAATCACAAAAACATCGATCAGGACGATATGTTTGAGTTTGAGACTATAGCAGAGCATCAACAAGAGATAGGCAGCGACGATGAGTGTAAAAAGGGTTGTGGATCCGCCAAACATGCGATACTGGTCTGGTAGTGGGGTGATGGGAAGCATGAAGAGGAGCCATATGAGTAAGCTACAGAAGAGTAGCATGAATCCAATACCGACAATGGCCCAAGAGGCTGGGACCAGGCCAGAAGCGAGTGGGCGCATGCGTTTTACAGGGTGCTGCCGATCATTTTCCAGATCGAGCAGATCATTCATGAGATACGTACAACTAGATGCCAGGCAGAAGATAAAAAATGCGAGTGCGCTACGTTCTAGCGCAGCGAGTGTCAAGAGCCGTTGTGCGAAGACGAGGCCGATGCAGACCGCCAGATTCTTTGTCCATTGACGCGGGCGTAATGTTTGCAATAGGCCTGATAATCGCTGACGAGTGCTGTATTTGCCGCTATCTAAAGGTGTTGAAAGCATAGCAACAGGCGCAGTTTTGGTTATTGCCCCCTCCTGTGTTGTGGATTCCTTTTTCAAGCATGCTTCCAATCTTCGACTAGTGCGGCTTGGGATTAATAAATGCGTCGCCGCAGGTCTTCCACGCGATGGATGGTAATACGGTGACGATCTGTACTGATAAATTTCTTATCGGTGAAATAGCCCAGCACCTTATTTACGCTCTCACGTGATGCGCCGACCATTGAGGCCAATTCTTGTTGAGTCAGACGTACCTCAATACGTAAGCCATCCTCGACCTTCGTGCCATGACTATCGGCTAGTTCCAGCAGCTTTTTGGCCACTCGTCCGTAGACATCCAGGAAGATCAAATCTTCGACCTGTTGATCGGTATTACGCAAGCGTTTGGAGAGGACCTCCAGGACCTGGATGGCAATCTTCGGGTTTTTCATAATCGAGTTATGAAAATCGCTGCGTTGTAGGGTGTAGCATTCCGCCTTTTCTAAGGCGATGGCATCTGCCGAGCGTGGTAGCCCATCGAGCAAGGCCAGTTCTCCAAAACATTCGCCCTTGCCAAAGACCACGAGCGAAATTTCCTGCCCATCGGGGCTAATCAAGCAAATTTTGACTTTGCCCTCTTTAATCACGTATAAGACCTGCCCTGGATCGTCGCGGTGAAAAATAACTTCGCCTGTGCGGAATGTGCGCCGCTTGGCTACTGCTGCCAGGGCGTGGATATCTTCGTCACCGAGACCGGCAAAGAGCGATACCTGCTTGAGATAGGACGCATCGTTCTCTTCCATACTTGTTTCCTTTGTGCTACAGATGACTAAAACTCTTGCTTGTGTGTTGCATGATAACATACCCGTTGCTCTTTCGCAATTGTCAGGCCAGTAGTCACATTCAGACAAGATGTGCTATAATGATAATACCAGAGTCAGGAAGTCGGAATTAGTCAGTTTATCTATTACTAACAAGGAAGAGGGCAGCATACAGCGTCTTGCTCTGCTGCTGATGAGGATATGGTACATGGCAGAAACAATTAATGCCGATATGATTATACACGATGTGGTGACAAAATACCCATCAACGGTCAAGGTTTTTCATGGGCACGGTCTGCCTTGCACGGCGTGCGCGGTCGGTGCGCGTGAAAGTGTCGCGGGTGGTGCGCGTACACACCGCTTTACGCCGGAGAAACTAGATGTATTGCTCAAGGACCTGAATGCTTCGGTGAATGGAGAGCCTATTTCCGTTGCTCCCAAGAAAGCTCCAGTGGGGCGTGGTGTTCCACTGCAAATGTCGCCTGCGCCCGCGGACCGCAAGATCAAGCAGGTGATTGCGATTATGAGCGGCAAGGGTGGTGTGGGGAAATCGCTGGTCACGGGCCTGTTGGCCGTCTCGTTGCGTCGCCAGGGTTTGAGCGTAGGCATTTTGGATGGTGATATCACGGGTCCGAGCATTGCGCGTATGTTTGGTGCGAAGGGGCAACCGGGCAAGTCGCCCAGTGGCGGGATTGACCCCTTGCGTAGCAAAGCGGGCATCAAAATCATGTCGATGAACATGTTCTTAGAGCATGAGAGCGACCCTGTGGTCTGGCGTGGGCCAATGATCTCAAGTGCCATCAAGCAATTTTATAGCGATGTGGAGTGGGGTCAGCTTGACTATCTGTTGGTAGACCTGCCGCCGGGCACATCCGATGCGCCAATGACGGTGTTGCAATCACTGCCCGTCGATGGTATCGTGATCGTTTCATCGCCCCAGATGTTGGCGACGATGATTGTCATGAAATGTGTCAATATGGTACGTCAGTTAAAGGGCGTGATTGTGGGTATCGTCGAGAATATGTCTTACTTTGAGACACCCAATGGCGAACATTATGAAATCTTTGGGCCGAGCAATGGAACCGAACTCGTTTCTATGTCGGGATCACCTCTGTTGGCCCAGTTGCCCATCGACTCGGCTTTAACGACACTTTGCGATGCTGGGCGAGTTGAAGAATATTATTCCCCGACCTACGAACTCTTAGCGGAAAACTTTATCAACACACTGAAAATCAAACGTTAAGCTGATCTCTCGCGTTAAAGAGACAAAAACCGGAGGTGACCAATCGCCCCCGGTTTTTGTTTGGCGATGCAATGACGGTGTTAAACCTCGCGCAAGAATGAGCCGAGAACCTTGCAGAATGTTGTGTGGCCTGCCAAATCTGCCAGGGCAGCTCGCACTGATCCCTCTTCGCGATGGCCCTCGAAATCCAGATAGAAGACGTACTCCCAGGCGCGTTGGCGCGAGGGGCGTGACTCCAGTTTGAGCAGATTAATTTGGTGGTCCGCTAACATACCCAGACAGCGATAAAGTGAGCCGGGTTGATGGGCGGTGGCCATAACGAGCATCGTCTTAGCGGCTCCTTCGCGGCGCGGAGCCGGTTCGCGTCCCAGGGCAATAAAACGGGTATAGTTGTCTTTAATTGTCTGAATGCTGCGTGCCAGCACTTCTAATTGATATAGTTCGGCTGCGCCGATCCCGGCGACGGCGGCAACCCCATGCAGGTTCTCCTCGCGAATCATCTTTGCGCTGCCTGCGGTATCATAGGTTGCGACGATCTCTGCACCTAACTCGCGCAAATAGACATCACTTTGGGCTAATGCTTGTGGGTGTGAGATGACGCGCTTGATATCGCCGATCTGTTGACCCGGCAGACAGAGTAGGCAGTGATTAACGGGATGTCCGTGTTCGCCGATCACAAAGAGATCATGTTGGCGTAGCAGATCATAGACATCGTTGATGCTGCCGGCCTGCGAGTTCTCGACGGGAACCATGCCATAGTTGACCTCGCCAGTGGCGACAGCGCGAAAGACCTCGGCGAAACTGCGATATGGGCAAGGTTCAGGCTGGATGCCTGCCTCACGTCCAAAGTAGCTTCGTACAGCCTCATCGCCAAAGGCTCCATATTCGCCTTGAAAGGCGACCCGCGGCGCGTTTCCCTGCACGCCTGTGTGTCGTGTGGTATCAGTGGCCAGTATCTCAGATTGACTCATGAATGTATTACCGTTCCCTTTTGTGAAGACTTATGGCGATTGTGCCAGTTTCTGGTTGGTCTGTCAAGCCATCTCAAAATAAGACAGAACGTCTCTGTAGAGGAGAGACGTTCTGTGAGTGCTGTGTAAGCTGGTCAACCAATTACTGTAGGGTATAGTGTGTTTTGTGGTAGTAGACCATGCCCTTGCCAAGCACCTTTACAGGCTGCAATTCTTTAAGCATGATGGCCTCACCGCACTTTGCGCAGATGCGGTTGGTCAAATGGTTGATCTCTTCACGGTTCGCGAGCGAGGCACGCGCGGTCTTTGAAAGTTCGCCCTTCTTTGGCATTGCTGCTGAACCCCTTTCCCAGGTTAATAGTTAATGGGTATGTGAGAAACACACGTCTTTCTCTATGAGAGAAAACACGTGCGTCACGCATATTCTTCCCAAGATGATTGCTGTCGGGGAGAGTATAGCATATCGTGGCCTGTCTGTCCAATAGTATTTATGACCTTCTGACCTACCTTACGACCAGCGACGCATCAGATACCGTTTGACGATTTCGACCAGCAAGAGGTAAGTGAGCGTCATCGCCGATAGGAAGACAAAGTAGAGCGGTGGTAGCGGCACGAAACCGAGATCGCCTGCCAGTGGCGTGGAGGGCAGTATGATACCGATAGCGACGATCAGCAGTGTGGTAATCGTAAGCGGCAGACTGGGTCGGCTCTTAAAGGGGTTGCCAGCTGTGCGAATAACGAAAAGAACAAGCGTTTGCGTCGCCAGTGATTCCACAAACCAGCCTGTATGGAAGAGTGACTCGGAGGCGTGAAAGACGTTGAGCAGCATAAAAAAGGTTAGAAAGTCGTAGATAGAGCTGATCGGGCCGATAAAAATCATGAATTTGCGAATCAGGCCGATATTCCAGCGTTGCGGTTTCTGCATAAAGCTGGCATCTACGTGATCGCTGGGAATAGTGATCTGGGCAAGATCGTAGAGAAAGTTATTGAGCAAGATTTGTGTTGGCAACATAGGCAGGAAGGGTAGGAACAGGAACGCGCCCGCCATGCTAAACATATTGCCAAAATTGGAACTGGTTCCCATCAGCAGATATTTGATGACATTGCCAAAGGCTTTGCGTCCCTCGATGATCCCTTCGTGTAAGGTTTGCAGACTGTGTTCAAGTAGGATGATTGAAGCTGCATCTTTGGCGACATCGACCGCGCTTTCGACGGAGATACCGACATCAGCAGCGTGCAGCGAGGGAGCGTCATTGATGCCATCACCAAGAAAGCCGACCACATGCTTGCGCTGCTTGAGGGCGAGGATGATCCGATTTTTCTGCGCAGGCGAGACACGCGCAAAAATGGCGGTTTGCTCGACGACATGGGCCAGAGCCGTATCGCTCATCTTTTCCATCGCGCTCCCTAGGACAATAGACGAGCTATCAATACCAACCTGCTCACACACGTGGCGTGTGACTAGCTCGTTGTCGCCTGTCAAGATTTTGACCTGTACGCCATCGCGTCGTAAAGCTTGGATGACCTCGGCGACATCCTCTTTCGGGGGATCGAAGAAAGTCAGGAAACCAAGGAGTACCAAGTCCTCTTCGTCGCTGGCATGGTAGCTCTCTTGTCGTGGCAGTGGGCGGTAAGCGACGGCAATAATGCGAAAGCCCTGCATGCTGAGTTGCTGATACATCGTTTCGTAGCGTTGGCTGGCCTGCTCATCAAGTACTTTTTGCTCTCCCAGCACCTCATAAGCCGTACTGTGCGCAAGAATACCCTCTGGAGCACCTTTTGTAATCAGCAGGGTGTCGTCGTGTCCATCCTGGGCCACGATAACCGAGAGGCGTCTGCGCTCAAAGTCAAAGGGTATCTCAGAAAACTTCTTATAGCCAGAAGGTATAACAGTGTCGTGCTGCATGATTGCGGCATCCAGGGGACTCTTAATACCGGTCTCGTACATGCTATTGAGATAAGCGAAGAGTAGCACGCGCTCAGAGGAATTGCCTGTTAGATCGAGATACTGAGCGAGGGCCATCTGTCCGCCAGTAATCGTGCCAGTTTTGTCGCTACACAGCACGTCGATGCTGCCGAAATTCTGCATCGACTCCAGGTGTTTGACGATTACCTTTTTCTTTGCCATCCGTGCTGCCCCCTGACCGAGCGTGACCGTCGTAATCATTGGCAGAAATTCGGGAGTCAGGCCGACTGCAAGGGCGATAGCGAAAAGGACCGATTCAAACAAATTATGTTTGAGCAGAACGCCCATCAGGAACACAAAAAGGATCAGAAACAAGACCGTTTGCAAGATCAGGAAGCCGAACTGTTTGATCCCGCGCTCAAATTCCGTTTCTGGCGGACGATACTCCAGATGAGCTACGATATCGCCAAAACTGGTGGCACGTCCCGTTGCCGTAATCACAGCAGTCGCGGTTCCACTAACGACAGATGTGCCGAGGAAGACGATGTTGGTAGCGGTGGAGGGGGTATGTGGATCGCTTATCTCATCATCGGCTGTCTTTTCGGCTGGCATCGACTCACCCGTCAGAGCTGCCTGTTGGACATGGAGGTCAACCGTTTCGAGCAAGCGCGCATCGGCTGGAATGAGATCGCCAGCAGAGAGGCGGACGATATCGCCCACGACAAGTTGGCGGCGTGGTAATTCGCTCCATTGGCTGTTGCGTAATACTGATGCGGTTGGCGCGACAACTGCACGCAGGCGTTCAACCGCACGTTGTGAACGGTAGGTTTGCACGAAGTTGAGGATGATACCGAGCAGGACCATCACCACGATAATGCCCGCGTTGATGCGGTCTCCCAAGACGGCGGAGATCAGGCTGGCAATCAGCAGGATAATGATGAGCGGATTGAGAAACAAGAAGAGTAATTGTTTGATACCGGCACTATTGTAGGTGGTAGTCAGTTCGTTTGCTCCCGTCTCGCTCAGACGGCGTTTTGCTTCGCGCATGCTTAAGCCCTGCACGGACGTATTGAGTTGTTGCAAAAGTGCCTTGCGTGTTTGTGCTGCTGAGACATTCTGTTGTTCAGCAATGGTCTGCGTATGTGTGCGTTGGTCTCGCATAGGAACGCTCCCGCCTGCGTGTTCGCGTATGTTTTCCGTTGTTTTCACAGGAAGCATAGGCTGATGTCGTCACAAAATGCTCACAGCATAGTTTGTATGTATCACAGGCGTGGCACAGGCTTGACCCATCCCATAGGGGTATGGTATAGTATGCAAGAGATACCATTTGCTTTGGTGGACAAGAAGAGGCACGAAAGGAACCCAGGATGCAAGATGATCGTCGTCAAGAGGCATTGAAACGCCTCTCCTATATCGAAGGGCATATCGGCGGTATTCGTAAAATGGTGGAAGAGGATAAATATTGTGTGGATATTTTGCGCCAGACTTATGCTGTGCGCAAAGCACTGGAGAAGCTGGAAGGCATGATCTTAGAGGGGCATCTGCGAACCTGTGTGCCAGAAGGTATCAAAGGCAATCGTGAGGATGAGGTTATTCAAGAACTGGTGCAATTATACACGATTGCGGGTAACCGTTAAGGGTTGTTTGCCGACGCAGTCGCGATGAATCAGTCTACGGACGCGATGAATCAGTCTACGGACGCGATGAATCGGCCTACGGACGCGATGAATCGGTCCCTACAGGTAAAAATTGACAATAGCGTTATTCATTGATAACAATAGAAAGAGGAGATTTTATATGGAGTCAACAACATTGGTCGCTCCCGACATTTCATGTGAGCATTGTCAGCGTGCTATCGAGGGTTCTGTGAGCAAGCTGGTGGGCATCCAGACGGTCAAAGTCGATATTCCGAGCAAGACTGTACTCGTCAACTATGATCCACAGCAAGTTTCGCTGGCAAAAATTGAGGAGATGCTGGACGATATTGGCTATACAGTTGCCAAATAGCAAAGAGAGAGATTAGCGAACAGGGGATGGGCATTTTGCAAGATATGCTCATCCCCTGTTCGCGGCTTTTATGCCTGAGCGGTAAAGTTGAGTGTGATAGTCACTTTATTTTGTGAAATGGCGATGTTCGCCAGATTGGGTGGCTGCATGCCAAAATCCGTCATATAAATGGTACTGGTCGCGGTTCCCGTAATCGTATTGCCGACGACTTTTCCCTGGACAGCAAAGACCTCTTTGTTGGTTTTGCCGTGCATGGTCAGATTGCCAATAATCTGAAATTGCACAGTCTGACCGTTGCTGTAACTGGCAGGGAGACCCTGCGTGTTGACCGAAACGAAGGTGGCATAGGGATAGGTGTCCGTTTGTAGCGTGTTCTGTTGGATGAAATGATCGCGCCGCTGTGAATCGCTTTGCAAGGTGCGCAGATCAATCTGCAAGTTCATGTTCGCGACAAGTGGGGATGAATCGCTCCGTATCTTGAAACTGCCTGAGACTGAGTGTGTCGTGCCGATGGCATCATTGTTTGGCTTGTTCTCAAAAACTAGATTCTCGTATACACTATAGGACGCGGTCGTTTGAGCTGGTACAATGGTAAAGGTCTGAAGTCCGGTTGTTGGGATAGGCGTGTTGCTCACTGTCGCCGCACCAGCAGCGGTATGTGCCTGAGTTTGAGCGGTAGTGTTGGCGAAGTGCGAGGTATAGAGCAGAGCTGCCGCGACGAGGACAATGACGAGACCAACGGCGGCCAGTAAAATATTGCGTATTCTCATGCATACTCCTTGTGAGGTAATTGTCTGTTTTCACCTGAACTCACTGTTTTCAAGGTTACAATGGGTTTTAGTGTACCATCGCTTCATTGGAAACACGTTGGAAGGAGATAAAAAGAGGATACGCTGCTAGACTGCTTGAGTACTTCTCCCAACAAGAAGGTTAGATCTTCTTTTTTCCGTTGCTCCATATCTTCTTCAGGAAAATCGGTGCTTTTCGGTTATCCTATTCATCTTTATGAAAATCTTCCAGGGCACGCTTCAGACGCACGAGGCCCAGACGCATACGTGCTTTGACCGTGCCAAGCGGAATTTGGCAGCCAGCCGCAATCTCGGAGTGTGTCCAGCCTTGAAAATAGGCCAATTCGATGACCATGCGTTGTTCTGTTGGCAGGTTCATCAGGGCCTCGCGAATTTTCGCGCTCTGCACGTTCTGCCATGCTTCATCCCATACATCAGGAAAAGCGGTGCTTTCGTCGCGTTCAACCTCATCTAATGTTGCTTCTTTCATCACGGAACGGCGGCGCACAGCACGTAAATAATCAATTGTGCGGTGATGCATGATCGAAACCAACCAACTGCGGACGGCACCGGATTGAGGGGAATAGGAGGTGGCACGTTTCCAAACGGCAAGAAAAGCGTCCTGCAACAGATCTTCCGCGACCTGATGATCTGCTACCATGCGATAGGCTAGCGAATACATGAGGCGGCTATAGCGTTGGTAAAGTGGCTCCATCGCCCAGACCGCTCCTTTAGCAATTGCGGTAATTAATACCTCATCGCTGAGTTGCTCCACAGGGATCGAAATATGCCCGGCAGATGGACTTTCCCCATCGTTTTTTTGAAATCTCTGCATGATCGCCTTCTCTTCTCATCTTCTTACAGAGAATACGCTGCAAGTTATAAAACAGATCATATCTTTTTTACTCGGCAACATTCTGTATGAATACATACAGATAAATATGATGCTACTCTAGTGCATGATGGCCACGTCCATCCTTCTGCATTGTACCTGCTACCTGCTACTGGCAAATTATTATATGTACACAAGGCAGACGAAACTAGTGAGGCTAGTCATGAAAACAGCCCTGTTTTCATGATGTGAACTCAAATCCCCCTTGACAAATTAAAATATACGATGTATATAATATACAGCGTATAAAAATGATGTTATAAAAGAGGATTGAGTCTATGCCACGTCCACGTCACAGCGAAGAGCATCTTCAGTTCATGCGTGCGCGCATTCTCGATGTTGCCTATGCCATTCTTGTCGAGAAGGGGCCGCAGGCACTCAGTGCGCGCGCAATTGCTGATGAGCTTGGCATGGCGCATATGACCCTCTATACCTATTTTGAAAACCAGTCTGCCATCTTGCAGGCTCTCGCCGAGCGCGAATTGGTAAAGCTTCGTGTTCAGCAAGAGATGTTTGAGCAGCGGGCTGAGCGCGAAGATATTGTACATGTTATGCGTGCAGCATTGGAGTTCTTTCCGCAATTTGAGCGTGAAAACCCTAATCTGTTCCACCTTGCCTGGGTTACACCACAGCAACAACCCGAAGAGATGGCTCTGGCAAATGAGCAATCAAGGAAAAGTCTTGAGCATCTGGCGCGCCTGGTACGTCTGGGCGTTGAGCGCGGCGTTTTTAAACCACGTGAACCACTGCTCGCGGCCGCCGCCGCCTGGGGCATGGTGGTGTTTCCGTTGCTCATGTTCCACAGTGGCAGAATTGCTGATCCACAACAACGCGATAGACTTGTTGCCGAAATGTTAGATGCCGCGATGAGTTATCTCGGCATCTAGCGAAGAAAGGATACCCCATATGAGCGAAATGTATTCTCCTGCGACTACCCCTGATTGGAAGTTGATCGATTCGTCCGTGCGTCCCGCGTGTGTTCCTGAAGATGGTCCCGTCGAAATTTTGACGACCGAGGATGGCGTGCGTTTCGTGCGGACACCAGAGGAACGCTTTGCCAATCTGCCCGGCTATTCTTTTGCTCCACATTACGCGATGGTCGAAGGACTGCGCATGCACTATATAGATGAAGGTCCTGAGAACGGTGAAGTGGTCCTGATGTTGCATGGTCAACCGACGTGGTCATACCTGTATCGCAAGATGATTCCTGGAATAGCTGCCGCTGGCTATCGCGCGATTGCGGTTGATCATCTGGGTATGGGCCGCTCGGACAAGCCAATTGACCTGAGTTTCCATACCTTTGAGAAGCATGTGCAGCGTTTGAAAACCTTTATTGGTGTGTTGGGTTTGAAGGATATCACGCTGTTTTGCCAGGACTGGGGGAGCTTGATGGGACTGCGTGTAGCGGGCGATATGCCAGACATGTTTGCTCGTATTGTGCTTGCGAATGGCACGTTGCCTCTGATCCCCAAGGGCATGAATCCGTTTCGCGTGCCTAACCCCGTTGAGATTAACTGTGAGTTCGGCGAATTCGCCAATCTTGTTGCCGGTGCTAGGGACTGGCAAACTTTCTTCCAGAAGTGGATTGTCTACGCGCTGACCGCTCCCAATTTTACGCCTAGTCAGGTTGTCGCGGTGCAGGCAACGCACCCGTTGACGCCGGAAGAAGAGGCAGCCTACAACGCGCCGTTCCCAAGCATCATCTATAAGGCGGCTGTACGCACCTTCCCTTCGATGGTTGCCGCGATAGAAGATCAGAATTTCCCCGCATGGCAGGCACTTGGCGAGTATAAGAAGCCATTCCTGTTCTTTGGCGGCGAAAAAGATCATAACATGGGCAAGATGGAGAACCAGGTGCGCATGACGAGCCATATCCCTGGCGCGCAAGGGCAGCCACACGAGCGTTTTGATGACGCAGGCCATTTCATTCAGGAGGATATCGGTCAGGTGTTGGCGGCAAGAGTTGTTGCCTTCATGCAAGCTAATCCGCTACCTCAGGCTCCTGCTACCGCAAGTTCGGGCCGCAATCTGCACGGTGCGCGTTATGGAGAAGTGTTGCTAGTTAAAGGCCATTTGAACCATATTGAGGCTACAGTCTACAACACGCTTGGCCTCAATGACTGTCCCGATGATCTGTGGTATAAGCTCAACGCGGATGAGATCAAAAAAGAACATAAGGCGCGAGCTGTAGTTCTCAATGGTCCGCGCTACTTCCTGATGGACAGTATCAGCGGGGCAAATGTAAGCCACGAGGTGACTACCTTTGGTGGCTTGCAGATGCGCAGTATGGCGACCCTGGCGATTGGACCGACACAACTGCTGGGCGGTGTGCATCACAAGCCATATGCGGAGAATATCGTTAATCGCTCTACTACCTATGTGTATCATAAAGGGCGCGAGGTTTACGAACTCGTAGCAGCCGATGGCACAGCCTATATCATGCAGAGCTACGCACTCATAAAGGACCGCACATTGACAGAAGAGTCGCTGAAGACGCTCGGTTTACGTCTGAAGTTGCCCGCAGGCTGGAGCTATCGCGTGCGTCAGCTTGAGCAAGAAACATCCTTTACTGTGGATGGACAGGCACATCTGATCCAGGATGAGTTTGAAAACTCATACCAACGCGAAAACTAGTTATCTTAGCAGCGTGTAGTGCTTTGTCAAACGTCATCCGATACGTTGTGTGAACGGACGGGCCATCGCGGGGCAAGACGGGCAACCACAAGAGTCC
>VFSW01011174.1_pt1 | contig 12649 bp, 10 predicted proteins | sample 5358111 | NCBI WGS metagenome assembly VFSW01 (sample SAMN11554181, study PRJNA540505) | mine drainage metagenome | isolation source: sediment from site ElyBrook_90M | place: USA: Ely Copper Mine, Vershire, VT | collected 2017 | reverse complement strand
GGAATTCAGATGCTTGCATTCTCGTTTAATAAAACCAATCATCGGAACCTCTTTTCTAAATAATTATGTCAGAAACAGCAACAGCCTCAACCGTCAATCTCAAGCCGGGCGACACCGCCCCCGATTTCAGCGCCGAATCCACGGATGGATCGCGCATTTCACTCGATCAATTCAAGGGAAAGTCGAACGTCGTCCTCTATTTTTATCCGGAGGACATGACGAGCGGCTGCACCATCGAGGCGCAGAAATTCCGCGACGACCGGGATAAATTCACCTCGGCGAACACCGTAATCCTCGGCGTTTCGCTCGATGATCGCGCGAAGCACGAAGCCTTCACGAAAAAAGACAATCTCAATTTTCCGCTTCTGGCGGATGTCGATTCCACGATTTGCAACGCCTACGGTATTCCGGTTAATGCCGCTAACCGCCATCCCGCGCGCTGGACATTCCTGATCGGCAAAGACGGAAAGATCGCTCGGGCCTATCGCTCGGTCGATCCGAATACTCACAGCGAACAACTTTTGCGGGACATCGCAAGCGTGCGGTAAATCCGAATTTCGTCATTGCAAGGAGCGTTCGGCGGCCGGAGGGAGCCGGACGCGACGAAGCAATCCGTTGATAGAGATTGCTTCCCTCGATTCCTCGGGACCGAATTTTTCTCCCTTCGGTCGAAACATCCTCTTCGCAATGACATCGTGAACAACTTAATCACAGATTCCTTAATAGATCATGGTTATGAAATTTCTTCTTGCAATTGCACTATCCATAACAGCCATCGGCGGGAAAGTCATTCTTCAACCAGGCGATAAAGCGCCCGACTTCACCGCCGAAACCACGACGGGATCGCATATTTCGCTGCGTCAATACCGTGGAAAGGAAAACGTCGTACTCTATTTTTATCCCGCGGATTTATCGAAGGGCTGCACCATCGAAGCATGTAATTTCCGGGACGAGCACACGCAATTCTCCAAAGCGCACACGGTGATTCTTGGCGTTTCACTTCAAGATCGCGCATCGCACGAAACGTTCACCAAGGAAGATAAGCTAAACTTCCCGCTGCTCGTAGATACGGATCGCGCGCTGGCTAAGAAGTATGGGGTTCCCATTGCGTTCGACAAATATGATGCTCGATGGACTTTTCTCATCGGCAAGGATGGCAGGATTATCCAAACCTACCACGATGTCGATCCGCGTACGCATGGCGTTCAATTGCTGTCGGCGATTTGGACCTATAATAAAGAGCACGCGAAGTAGCCACGGGTTTGTGTCTGTGACCTTCGGGTCGCGGCGAATTTTTTCTGCTTCGGCCACCGTGACCTAAAGGTCACGGCTACAAGGTCAGGATGCTTTGGCTACTTGCACGCGGGAGCCGTCCGAGACGCTATTGCCGACGTTTAATGCAAGAATTTCATCGCCGGTGAGACCGGAAACGATCTCGATCGTCTCTCCATAATTATTGCCAACGGTCACGGGAACGAGCCGGAACGTATTTCCATCCACGACCTCGCCTACGAAATAGTTCTTTCCCTTCACGATCAGCGCGGCGACTGGAACCTGCAACTGTCGCGGATGCTTCACGCTTACGAGCGCATGCACCGTGCTTCCCGCGACAATCTGGTTTTTCTCATTCATCGCCTCTGCTTCGACGAGCATCATGCGCGTTTGCAGATCCAACTCGCCCGTTGACCGGGTTACGCGGGCCGTTTCCTCGAAGCCGGGTTGGTCCGGCAGGGTAATCTTTACCTGGTCACCGGTATGAACATACGGGGCGTACCGCTGATCGAGATACAACTCGATTCGGAGCTTGTCCAAATCCGCGACGGAAACAACCGGAAGCGAACTCGTCGCTCCGTTCTGCGCATTCTGCACGAGCGAGCCAGGATCGGCATAGCGGGCCGTGACCGTCCCCGCAAAGGGCGCTCGAATTTCCTCGTAACTCTTTAGGCTCTTAAATTGATCGACGGTTTGCCTCGCTTGTTCCTCGGTAAACGTGGCCTGCTGATACTCTTGCTGGGATATGAGAGCTTTCTTATAAAGCTGCCCATCGCGGACAGCAATTTGGGAATCGTTCTTCATGGCCGCGACTGCGGCAAGATATTGCCGGTCGGTCTCCGGCGATTCAATTGTGGCCAGTAACTCGTTCTTCGAAACATGGTCGCCTTTATCGACACGAATCGACTTCAAATATCCACTCAATTTAGCATAAAGCGTGGCGCTTAGGTAGGGACGGGCGTCGCCCTGGACTTGGATGGAATATTCCGGCGGTGAAACGATAACTCGCGCCGTTTGTACGATTGGACCCATTGCTACTTCCGCCGTTAGTTGCCGCGCTTGCTTTTTTTCGCTCGAATTCCGTTGCACCGTCAACAAAATAACGATGACGGCAACGGCCGCAACGATAATTCCGCCCAGCAAATAGGGCGGCCGTTGCTTCGTGGCAGTGCTGGATTGGGAAGTGATGGATGGCTTATTGTTCATGTCTCATGCTCCTTGCGGGGCGGCAGTATCGGGTTCGTGTTCACCCAACGCTCCGAGCCGGTCGGCGTGGGGCTGTTCTACGTGGCGTTTCTCTAATCGTTCCTCGGCATGCTCATCGAATTCCTTTCCTTGCTCTTCGGCTTCGAAGCGTTCTTCCATGATGTGCTTGGAGGGCAGCTTTTTGCGGAGCAGCGAATATGCGATGGGAACGATAAAAAGCGTAACGAACGTCGCCATCAGGAGGCCGCCGATGACGGCGCGGCCGAGCGGCGCATTTTGCTCGCCCCCTTCGCCCAGGCCGAGCGCCATGGGAACCATACCAAGGATCATCGCGAGGGCCGTCATTAGCACGGGCCGCAGCCGTGTTTTGCCGGCTTCGAGCGCGGCGTCGAACGCATCGCGGTGTTCCTCCACGCGAATATCGTTCGCAAAATTCACGAGCAGTACTGAATTCGAAACCGCAATACCAATCGCCATGATCGACCCCATGAGCGAGACCACGTTGATGGTCGTACCGGTGATCGCGAGCATCCACAGTATCCCGATGAGCGCGCCGGGGACCGCGATCATGATAATAAACGGATCGAGCCACGATTGGAACCAGAGCACCATTAAAAGATAGACAAGCACGATCGCCAAAATGATACCGAGCGTGAACGTTCGGAACGATTGCGTCATCACTTCATTTTGCCCGCGGATGGTGATCTTCGTTTGACTCGGCAATTTCCCCAGCGCATTGATCTTCGCCTGAATATCGGACGCGACCGATCCCAGCGGCCGGCCCTCGACGTTCGAAGTAATATCCAGAACACGCTGTACGGTATAGTGATTGATCTCGTTCGGCTCATTTAACGTCGTGACCGTGACGAGATTGCCAAGCGCCTCCGTTTGCGTGTGCGGAAGATCGGTTGCCGTGGCCGGCGGGGTTTGCTCACTCTGGATGGGCGTGCTGCTTGAAACTTGCTGTTCGGTGGGAACCAATGGGTTCAGTCCCGTAATCGGCGTGGAGAGCAAATCGGAAACGCTCTTCACTTTGTCCAGCGGCGTTTGCACAACGACATTGTAATTGACGTTGTTTTTAGGATCTAAAAAGAACGATGGCGCCAACAGGCCGCTCGACGAAAGCGAGATGAGCATGTTGTTCGTCACGTTTTGCTCGGTGAGTCCCATTTCGGCGGCGCGCGTCCGATCGACATTGAGGCGGATCGCCGGGTAATCGAGCACTTCCTTGATGACCACGTCCACTGCCCCGGGGACCGTCTTCATTTGATCCCGAAGCGTTCGTGCGATCTTGTAATCCGTGTCCAAATTCGGCCCCTGAACTTGTACGTCAATCGGCGAAGTGAGTCCAAAATTTAATACCTGGCTCACTATATCCGCAGACTGAAAATAAAAGACGCAGCCTGGAAATTCCTTGGCGAGTACGACACGGATCTTATCCATATAGCCCTCGGTCGGATGATGGTTCGGCTTAAGCGAAATGAGAAACTCCGCATCCATGGCGGAAGTATTGTCGGTCGAAACGAAGGCGAGATTGTAAAACGTCGGCATCCCAATGTTGACATTGATCGTCGAAAGCTCCGACGCCGGAATCTGTCCGCGAATCGCTTTCTCGACATGGGACACGATCTCCTCGGTCGTCTCCAACCGGGTTCCCACGGGCGCGCGCATGTGCATTTTCATCATGCCGGTGTCGGAAGTGGGGAAAAAATCGGTGCCGATATAATTTGGCAGAAAAAGACTTATGACCAGGATAAGCCCGGCAATGACAAGCACAAATCCGGGGATGTGGAGCATCCGCTCGAGGATGCGGCCATATCCGCTTCGAAAGCGTTCGAAAATCTTATCGCGCCGCGCATTAAACCGCCGTGAAAAGCGGGCGATCGGTCCCGGCCGTTTTTCCGAAGGATTACGCTCTTGCGTTTTGGATTCTGGCGATCCCGCATGTTCCTCGCCGCGCATGAGCGCGCGCGCGAGCGTTGGCACAAGTGTTCGCGAGAGCAAATAGGACGCGATCATCGCGATCACAACCGCGAGTGCCATCGGGGTGAAGAGGAATTTCGCCGGCCCGGTAAGAAGCACGACGGGGAAGAAGACAATGCAGATAGCGAACGTCGCCATGATGGCCGGAAGTGCGATCTGCTGGGAACCATCCAGAATGGCGACGGTGAGCGGCTTGCCGAGCGTTCGATTTCGGTGAATATTTTCAATCGCGACCGTTGCATCATCGACGAGCATTCCGATCGCGAGCGATAAGCCGCCTAGCGTCATGATGTTCATCGTATTGCCCGTCAGCTTTAGGCCAATAATTGCCGTCATCACTGCGAGAGGGATGGATGTGCAGACGATAACAACACTCCGCCAACTACCGAGAAAAATGAGGATGAGGAGCGAAACGAGAATCGTTGCGATGACGGCTTCGCGCAACAGGCTGTTGATCGTCGCGCGAACATAGACGGATTGATCGAAGTCGATCTTCAACTTCATTCCGTGCGGCGCCGCCGCCTGAATTTCGGGAAGTTTATCTTTCACCGCCTGGATGACGGCCAGAGTCGAGGCATTCGATTTTTTCAGCAACGCAAGATACGTTGCGCGGCGGCCATTGACACGGACGATATTCGTCTGCGGCGCAAACGAAAGCGAGACGTGCGCAACATCTCCTAAGAGAACGGCATGTCCGTTTACAACTTTGACCGGGATCTGGTTAAATTGATCGATCGCGCTGGGGCTGGAATTCGTCTCGATGTTATATTCGAGATCGCCGATGCGCGCGGTGCCAGCGGGGACGATCACATTCGAGCTTTGAAGGGCCAGCACCACGTCGCTCGGGGAAAGCCCGCGAGCCGCAAGCTCCTGGGGATCGATGTCAACGGAAACTTGCCGATTTTTTCCGCCATACGGCGCCGGCGTAGCGAGTCCGGGAATCGTGAAGAGGCTGACACGAATAAAATTAAGCCCATAATCGAATAATTGTTCTTCGGGCAGCGTCTTACTCGAGACCGTAAGCTGCGCCACCGGCACGTTTGACGCATTGAACTGAATCACGATGGGCGGCTGGATGCCGGGCGGCATCGAATGGACAATGACGTTGCCGAGCGCTGAAATTTGCGCGATCGCCGCGCCGATATCCGTGCCCGGCTCGAAATAAATGCGCATCAGCCCAAGGCTGTTGATCGATTCGCTTTCGATGCGCGATATTCCGTTGACCGTCGTGGAAAGCGCCCGCTCATCGAGCAGGATCACCCGCCGCTCCATATCCGTTGCCGAAAGCCCGTTGTAACTCCAGACCACCGCGACGACCGGAATATCGATCGTCGGGAAAATATCGGTCTGCATGCTCTCGATCGAGAGCACGCCCATGATGATGAGAAATATCGAAACGACCGCGACCGAATACGGGCGGCGCAGCGCAAGCCGAACGATCCACATAGAGGCTAAAAAACTAACTCCGAGAGGAGTATTGCGGCAAGGTAAAAATGATGAAGTCGTTGAAACAAGAATCGCGAGGAATAAATCTCCGTCGGTGCCGCCAAATTCGGATCTTGACCGAACCTCACGAAAAATGGCGGACATCGTGGCTTCTTTTGCCGCCGCTTATGTTAAGCAGGAATTCATCCTCTATTTATCCATGAAGTCTCCATCTAAGAACTCATCGCGCAAAGCAGACACGCAGGGCATGACCGGTGCTCCCGAAACGCGCCGTGTGACCACGCGCACCGTTCGCGAAATGAAAAAACGCGGCGACAAACTCACGATGATCACCGCCTACGACTATACCTTCGCGCGGCTTTTCGATGAGGCCGGCGCCGATGTCCTGCTCGTCGGCGATTCACTTTCGAACGTCATTCAGGGCAATGAGACGACAATCCCCGTCACGCTCGATGAGATGATCTATCACGCACGTCTTGTCGTTCGCGGCGCGCGGGAACATGCGATGGTGATCTGCGACATGCCGTTTATGAGCTTCCAGGTTTCCGTCGAGGAAGGCTTCCGAAATGCCGGCCGCATTATGAAGGAAACCGGCGCCGGCGGAGTGAAGATCGAAGGCGGCGAGCGTGTAGCAGATCATGTTCATCGGATGAGCGAAGCAGGAATTCCCGTGATGGGGCATCTTGGGCTGACGCCGCAATCCATCCATCAATTCGGAAGCTATCGGACGCGAGGTATCACCAAAGAGGAAGCTTCCCGGATGAAGCGCGATGCAAAAGCATTGGAAGACGCCGGATGTTTTGCGCTCGTGCTCGAAAAAATTCCAACCAGCCTTGCGAAGGAAATTACGGAATCGCTCAAAGTCTCCACCATTGGCATTGGCGCGGGGCCGCACTGCGATGGGCAGGTCCTCGTCATGCATGATATGCTCGGTCTCACGGAGGAATTCCATCCCCGCTTCGTCCGCCGCTATGCCTCGCTCGCCGAGACGGTCCGCGAAGCCGTTCGGGAATACGATTCGGATATTAAGAAAGGGAAATTTCCCAGCGATGCGGAATCGTATTGACCGGATGCTTGTCAGGCAGAATGCCACATAGCGAATTTAGCCAAATTTCGCCCATTTTGTCTTTTCGAAATCAGTAGTATGAATTTGCGGGGGAGGTTTAATTTTCATGCAATGAACCGAGTTCCCGATAATTCACTTTTTTTGTTGGATTCTGAAAACATTTTAGAAAGCTGTTTCTGAAAGGGCAAAAATGCCAAGCGTTAAATAAAAGCAAGCTGATCTGAAATGCTCTCAGGGCAATAGAAACGATTGTTGCCGTCCCACACCAGCAGAAGATTCCGATCTTTTAAGATGTAATCGGCCATCCAAGCCATCTTGTTCGAAAGAGGGTTTTCAAGAACCAATACCAGTTTAGCATCCGGTACGTTCTGATTGTACCGGTATTCGTAGAGTTGTGAGATTCCGCGTCGTGCCTGATGGTGAAGATTGTTTTCAGTTGTTGATTTCATTTCGAAGATGTAATTTACATCCGCAATCTGAGCGGAAAGATCAATAAAGCGATTTCTTCGTGGTATTGAGCCGCACCGTCTTATTTTTTCAGCCATAAGTTTTACAAGCACCTCATGGGCTGAGTTCGCGCGCTCTCGGGAAGCCTGATTGACGAAATATTGGATAGCTTCCTCGCTTTTTTTCACACGGCGGGCCTGCTCTTGGTATTCAGTCAGATCGTATCGAACGGGCAGGATTGGCTCTTCATCGGAGCTAACAGTTACGAGTGGAACTGAAGCCGGAAGGCCGTTGAGGACGAACGAATTTTCGTTGCTGCTCAGCAGTCCTAAATGACGAAGCCAGCTTAGGTATGTCGAAGTTCTTCGTCCCGGCATAGATGCCTCGCCAAGTTCTGCAACGGATGCGAGGAATTCTTCAATCTCATTTCGCGAAGCCCCTACAGGGCCATGTGATTCTAAGAATGATACGAGTCTTACGAAGACGGGATTATCGAGAATCGCACTGAGTAAGAGTGCCTCTTTATCCTCAGCATTTGCGCGTTGGAATAATTTTCCGAGCTTAGATAGAGAGGACGCATTATTCTGAACCCGCTCTGAAAATCCAAGAATTTCAGTGGCACGGCGGTAGTAGCGACCCTGTCGGTCGGATAGCCCACCAATGGCTTCGGCAATATCATCGTCGGTTTTCGCCCCTGCGGCGATTGCGCCAATTGATTGCATCACTCGGTCAAGCGAGTCAGCTTGAAGAACGTCTTTGCTTGGAATTTTCACTTTGCGATGAACAGGTACTCGCTAACTGAATTATTATTGTTTCCTACTTTGTGAGCTTGGTTGCCATGGTGATAACGATGAGCTAATTCGTGTACGACAACTGTTTTTTTCACCTCTTTCAAAAGTGTAATTATCTCGTCGCGGGCGGGTAATCCATTCGATGAATAGGATACCACGAGAATCGATTTTTTGAAGTGGTTGAACAATCGGCGGAAAGCGTCCTCTACTTTCGCTTTGGTTGAAAAGGAAGTCTTGTAGGAGCGAAGTTTTTTCGTCTTTGTCTCCATCATAATATCGGCGTCTTTCCAATACGTGCAAAGCCCCTCGACAAAGTGATAACGTCGTGTGTAATCACAATCCGAATAGCGGCTCACGTATGGCGGGTCAAGATAGACTAAATCCGCCATGTTCGATTGAAGATCAAAGACATCCACATTGAATGCCTTGTTCGATCGCTTATTTGAGAAAACGGATCCATTAAATGCCGCAACCGCCTCGATGAATTGCTGTTGCATCGAAATTTTTAAATCGCGACGCCCATCCCAACCGGTGTGCCCCGTGAAGGTGAAGAGCCCGCGAGGGCGCTTTTTCATGCTGGCTCTTGATGCAGCAGCTAAAGCAATGGACCTTTTGAGTGGGCTACGAAGCATATCGATGTTCGCATACAGATTGTCAAGAAATTCGCAATCTGATTCTTCAAAGAATATCCCGGCATAAGTTTCCTTGATGAAGCTGCCAGCATCGGGATTTGGGCGCAGTAGGAAATTAAGATCCTCGGCTGTTAAAAAGGTTGAATTATTCTCGGTTGTGGCGCGGGCCGTGTGATAGCTGAACTTTAGAAAATCGTTCGAAAAAACCTGTGCTCCCATCTGCTTTAAACGATAAGAGACGCAACCAGAGCCAGCGAATGCATCGAGCGCCGTATCAAAATCAAGTTGTTGAAGATGCTCAGTGATAAATGGCAAAAGGCGCTGTTTGCTGCCCATATACTTAGTATCAGGGTAAGCAACATTCGCTTGATCGAACAGGCTTGACGTTACTGTTGGCATGAATTAGAAATTAGTTACCAATAGTTCCTTTACATCCCCTCTGCTGCTTCCTTTGCAATTGATGAACCGAGGAGCGGCAATGATCTCGATACGATATCCGTCGTATAATTTCTCCACAAGCGGATGAAATGAATTACTCAATAACAACATCGCGCCCCGTGAATCTAATTCTCGGAAAATTTCTGCCAACCGAATATGATCCCTTTCTCGAAATTGACCGGCTGTGTACCTCTTGAAATCAGAATGGATGGAAACAGGGACATACGGCGGATCGAAGTAAACGAAGTCTCCATGACCGACGGATTCAAGGGCAAGTGTTTCGTAGCCCGCATGACGTATCTGAACAGACTTAAGTGCTTCGCTCGCAGCATAAAGATTCTCTTCGTCAACGAGCCGCACGTTGGTATAATGGCCGAATGGAGTATTGAATTGCCCTAATCGATTCACTCGGTATAACCCATTAAAGCAAGTCTTATTTAAAAAAATTATTCTCGCGGCCCGCTCGACTGGCTGCAAAACTCTCGGGTTTTGAGCACGAATGCGATAGAATTCATCCGAAGAGACCTTATATTTAGAGAGGGAGGATATTACCCCTCCCGGATCATCCCTCACGGCCTCATAGGTCGAAATTAGTTCCGCGTTCGCATCCCCGATTATTCCGCTTTTTGGCTGAGTTGCGAAAAAGAGTGCCCCGCCGCCCACGAAAGGCTCGACATAATTTCGAAATTCATTCGGGACGAAATTCGAGAGGATAGGCAAGAGGCTACTTTTACCCCCAGCCCACTTGAGAAAAGGACGCGCGGTGCGCTTCGCCGGAATAGTATCGAATTCTAATTGAGCTAAAGCCATTTATTGTGCATTAGACACAAAGTCAAGAGACAAGGTGCCCTTCATTATGCATGCATTATAACACAATTCAGCAGGTGTCGCCCTTTAACGTAAAAATAGGAGGATGACTCTGGCTCCCCAAAAAACTCTCATAGCCCAGCGCATTCGCGTCGCAAGCCTCGAATCAAATGGAAAGAATCCCGTATTTCAATACTTATAAAATCCCTTCCCCGCTCTTCTTGCCCAACCGCCCGGCGGCGACCATCTCCTTTAGCAGCGGGCAGGCGCGGTTGCAAGAACTTACTAAATCATAAGTCGTTCACATCATCCCCGGTTTCGAATACCCGCCGGAGACGAAGGATTGAGGGAACCAGGAAACATTATCAGCGTTGAAGATTACGCTATGCAGGCATACCATATCAATACACGCGTGACGGAGCAGGGCGAGGTGCATTTGCCCAAGCTTCCGTTTCGGCCGGGGCAGGATGTCGAGGTTGTCGTGCGCCCGTTCGATGACGATGAGGACCGGCGGGAAGAAAAAGCCTGGATGGCGTTCGGTCTTCGCGAGTTCCTCAAGGGGTATGCCGATGAGGACTCCATTTACGACGAACTCTGACGATGGCCGAATATTGTTTTGGGGACGTTGTCCTCGCCGAGTTCCCATTCGCCGATCAGTTCGACATGAAGCGTCGTCCGGCACTCATCGTGTCGGCGGATGCGGAAAACGATTTGGTCCTCCTGCGAATTACCAGCAAAATTCGAATTCTCGATACCGAAGTTCTTCTTCGCGACTGGCAAGCGGCCGGTTTGCGGTTGCCTTCGGTGGTACGGGTCGAAAAAATAGTTACATCCAATGTAACGTTCGTTATCAAGCGGCTTGGCAAACTTTCCCCTTCGGATGCGCTTCGGGTTATGGCTGGAATTAGAAAATCCTGCGAGCGGATTTCAGCAGAGTTATAGACATTATTAACTATCCCTGTTCCGGCAATCAATACTTATAAAACCCTTCTCCGCTCTTTTTGCCTAACCGTCCGGCGGCGACCATCTTCTTTAATAGCGGACACGCGCGGTACTTCGTATCGCCCAGGCCTTCGTGGAGGACGTCCCTAATGGCGAGGCAGACATCGGCGCCGATAACAGTTGACAAGGAGCGTGAATTTTTGGCTATCTGCGGATTTGCAATCAGCAGGCAAAGGATGTTGCATTTTTATAGAAACCTTCAGGTACTATTCTTACATTGACTTTCCCCGGATAGATTCGACTTTGCATTGCATGTGTGTTTTTCGCGGTTACGTTACGTTCGCTTGCCGCCCGTTCGCAGATCCGCCAGGCACCTCGATGGGCCTTTTGCAGAGGCGAGAAGGAATTGCTCGTCCCGTTTCGATTTTTTGGGAGGTGGCTTTAAATTTCGTATATTTGCAGATGTTGCTTTTGAAATTACAAAGCATTACCGAAAAATTATTCTTCCATTTGAATTCTTAAGGAGTATTATGCGTCGCCATTCTAGTTCTTTAACAACGTCATCCCAAGCTACTCGCGCGACCCTGTTGCTGGCCGTCTGCGCGACCGTTTTGATCGCATTCCATCATCCGGTTTTCGCCCAAACGAAACAGAATCAGGAGAGCGAGGGCAGCCTGGAAAATCAGAGGCGGCAGTATTTTTACGATCGCGAAACGAGCGGTGGCATCAAGGATTTTGCCGAAATTAAGCGCCGTTCGTTCGCCGCGTATCAAGCGCTGCAAAACCCCCGTGCATTCAGAACTGCGTCTTCGACGGCCTGGCAGGAAATCAGCCCGGGTGGCGGCGCCTACGTCTGCGGCAGGCTTCGCGCGCTCGCGTTCGATCCCACTAATCCAAAGGTTGCCTACATCGGCGCGGCGGAAGGCGGCGTTTGGAAAACGACAGACATTACCTCATCCACGGTTCATTGGACAAACCTCAGCGCGCAATTTCCAACGCTTTTGATGGGCGCCCTGGCGGTTGACCCGAATAATCATAATGTGATCTATGCCGGTACGGGAGAGATTTATCCCGGCTCGGAAGAACGTACGAATTCAACCGGCGATGGGACGGCGGGCATGGGGATTTGGAAATCCACCGACGGCGGTATGAATTGGAGCCAAATTGCAGATGCCTCGACGGCCGGGCCAACCTGTTCCCAGATCGCAATCAGTCCATCAAATTCGAATCTCATTTTCGATGCAACCGGATCGACGCAAGGCGCTCAAGCGGGCGGCGGCCTGATCGCTTCGACCGACGGCGGGGCATCCTGGGTTTCGTTCCAATTCGGTACCCAGTCGGGCGGCACGTTCACCCCCATCTCTGTCATCATTGATCCGACAAATTCCCAGAACGTCTATATCTCGACGTATGAGGGGGACATCTTCGTTTCGAATGATGGCGGCGCTCACTTCCAACAAACCTGGAGTGGTGCTCCGCATGGCGAAAATTGTGTATTAGCGATTGCTCTGAGCAGCCCGAATGTGCTTTATGCCAGCTTTGCCGGGAATAACAACTATGCATCTCTCGGTATTTGGCGCTCTTCCGATGGCGGGATGAATTGGAGCAAAGTGAATTTC
>VFSW01011173.1_pt1 | contig 12650 bp, 12 predicted proteins | sample 5358111 | NCBI WGS metagenome assembly VFSW01 (sample SAMN11554181, study PRJNA540505) | mine drainage metagenome | isolation source: sediment from site ElyBrook_90M | place: USA: Ely Copper Mine, Vershire, VT | collected 2017 | reverse complement strand
CCGCGCGCGCGGCGCGCGCCGCCGTCGCGGGGCGATCCAGCGCCCAGACGATCGGAAAGGTCCATTTGCGCCGCGCGATGGCGTTGGCGACGGTTTTGCCGGTGGCGCTGCTGTCGCCCCAGATTCCCAGCAGGTCGTCCCGAATCTGAAAGGCCATGCCGAAGGCGCGGCCGAGCGCGCGATAGTGTTCGATCTGGGCTTCGTCGGCCCGCCCGCACAGCGCGCCGATCGCGCACGATGCGCCGAAGAGCGCGGCGGTCTTGCTCGCGATCATACGCTCGTAACAGGCCAGATCGACGCTACGCGCGCCTTCGAAGGCGATGTCGAGCGACTGACCGTCGCACATCACACGGTGCGCCTCGTGCAAAAGCGCGATCGCCCGCAGCGCGCGGGGCGCGCCCACACGGGCCTCGCTCGACGCCAGCGCAAGGAAACTCAACGCGCACATTGCATCGCCGGCGTTGATCGCCTGCGCGACGCCGTAGACGTTCCACAGCGTTTTGCGCCCGTGACGCAGTTCGTCGCGATCCTCGATATCGTCGTGAACCAGCGAATAGTTGTGCAAGATCTCGACCGACGCAGCGGCGTCGAGCGCGTCTTCGAGCGCGCCGTTCTCGGCCCGTGCGACGCGTAGCACCATCTGCGGACGTAGCCGCTTTCCACGGCGCGCCGGCCCGTGATCGCCGTAGCCGAAGTGATAGTCGAGCATCTCGCCCAGCCCCGAACCGAACGCCTGCGATCGAACGCGCGCTTCCAAGTGCGCTTCGAAACGCGCGGTCGCTTCAGACAAGGGCGCGGCCAAGCTCTTCCATGCGCTGCTCGACCCGGTCGACCAGCCAGCCGGGCGTCGACGCGCCCGACATCAATCCGACCACGCGAGCGCCGTCGAACCACTCGGCGCGCAATTCCTCGGGCCCTTCGATGTGATGCGACTTGGCACCGCACTTTTCGGCCAGTTCGGCAAGGTGCTTGGTGTTGGCCGACGTCTTGCCGCCGACCACGACCATCACGTCGACTTCTTCGGCTAGGCGCAGCGCTTCGCTCTGGCGATTGTTGGTATCGGTGCAGATCGTGTTGACGGCGCGCACTTCGTAGTACTTGAGCGAGAGGGCACGCACGATATCGACGAAGCGCTCGCGCGAGTAGGTCGATTGCACGACGACGCCGATGCGGCTGCCGCGCGGCAGCTGGGCGACGTCGTCGACCGTCTCGATACACCACGCGCCCGGCACGTGGCTAAGCGTCCCTTTAACTTCGGGATGGTTGGGGTCGCCGACCACGACGATCTTGCATCCGTCGGCCTTGAGCTTCTCGGCTTGCACGTGAATCTTGGTCACCATCGGGCAGGTGGCGTCGATGACTTCCAGGCCCTTTGCCTGCGCCTTTTCGAAGACTTCCAAAGGCAGACCGTGCGCGCGCACGAACAGCGCGCCGCCTTCGACGTCGTCGACCGAATCCGCGTTGCGCAGACCACGCGACGCCCGCGACTCGCCCATCTGCGAGTTATGCACGACATTCCCGAGCGACGTTACGTCGTCGCGCTGCGCGATCGCTTCGTCGGCCTTTTTTACGGTAATGGCAACGCCGAAACAGAACCCCTGAACCTTGGCCTTACGAATTTCCACCGATGCTCTCCGCCAGCGCGTGAATCGCGCCCATGACCTGTTGCGTGAAGTTCGCCAAATCGTCGCGAGTTGCTTTCCGCTCCGTCGGCAGCCAGAGCGGCTTACCGAATGCGACTTTAATCTCACCCAACTGCTTCGCACGATTGCTGCCCACGATACAGGCCGGAAGCACCGGCGCCTTGGCCAACGAGGCCAGCAGCGCCACCCCGGTGCGCGCTTCGACCGTGCCGTCGAGGTTTCGCGTCCCCTCGGGGAAGATGCCGACGCAGCCACCCGCCCGCAGCACTTCGACCGAGCGCTTGATGGCCGCGGTCGCGCTCCCCTCGCGGTCGACCGGATAGGCCCCCACCGCCGCGATCGCCGCCCCGAAGATCGGGATGTCGAACAGCTGTTTCTTGGCCATATAGCTGATCTGCCGCGGAACGAACGACCCCATCACCGGTGGATCGAGGTAGGACCGATGATTGCACGCCACGATCAGCGGCCCCGTCCGCGGCACGTTCTCCACCCCAACCGGCCGAACGCGCCACAGCACGCGCGCCACCCCATGAATGGTATTACGCGCCAACCAATAGAGCATCATCGCGTCCTAGGTTTCGCCGACGTCGGCGTAAGGTCCAGCCCCTGCCCTGCCGATAGGTCAATGGAGAGGCGCCGGGGGCGTTCTCTCAACGTTCGCTCGATGAAAGGAGCTGAGGCCATGGGTCTCATCAACCAAGTCGAGGCGACGCGCCCGGAACAGCTCGGCGGCTTGCCGCCATCGCAGCCGATCGCGGCTCCGAGCGAGCGGTTCCACAACCATCTCGCCAAAGCGCGTCCATACTCGGAACTCCTACCCACGAGTAATGCGCCAGGCGCGGTTGCAAGCAGCGCGTCGACGGAACCGATCTCCATCTTGGCCGCGGAATACGCGCTCCAAGCACAGTTCGGTTCCATCGACTCCTAAGCGGTCGGACCTTCGGGAAACCGCAGCGGGCGCGCCAGAATCGGAGAGCCCTTTTTTCCTCTTCGTTTTGCACGCGCACCCGGGCAAACGAACGACTGCAGGAGGCCCTTTCTTGCTTGCCAAAACTCCCGAGTTCGCGCACACCAAAAAAGGAGGCGTCGCATGCGATTGACGCTCGTTCGTTCGGCGTCCGCTTATGCCGGTGGGCTTTTCGTATTGGCGCTTGCGCTGGCCGCATGCGGTGGCGGTGGCGGCAGTAGCAGCAGCGGCGGTGGCGGAGGCATAACGCCGCCGACACCAGTGCCCTCGCCGGGCTCGGCCAGCCAGTCCGTTCCTCTTGGCACGACGCAGCAAGCCGTAACGTTCGGGCCGCTGCTCTCGGGCGCATCAGGCCTCCTCACCTTTCCCGCAACCCAGAGCGGTTCCGCGACGGCCGCGGTCACCGAGGGCAACGCGGTAGCATCCGGCGATCCGACGCCTTCGCTTGCCAGGTTCTCAGCTGCCTCCCGTCGTCGCATGAGCCTGGGCGTCAATCCTACGGTGCTGCTCTATTTTACGGTCGCAGTGCCGACGGCCGTCACGTTCAACAAGTCGATCGCGGCGACGCTTACGTTTGCTCCCGGCCAACTGGTGGGCGATGCCTACATCGCATTGTACGAACCGAATAACGCAAGCGCGGGTTGGAACGCGCTCGTTGGTCCGGGTGCCGTCTCCGGCAACACCGTCACCTTCGCAGCGACGACCTTCGTGCAGCCGCTCACGCTGCAACCCAATATCGTCTACGACTTCGCAATCGTCGAGAACGGCACGCCGCTGGCGACGCCGCCCCCGATCACTACTACTTCGCCCGGCGCAGGCGAGCCAACCCTCGGCCCAACGATCGCGCCGGCCGCCGCCACCGAGCCTCGCAACAGCGGCTGGGGCCCGTACGCACCGGCGAACGCGTTTCAGTTTCCGGTTCAGTCCGGGTACAACGGCACGCGTGTGACCGTCGCGATCATCGGCGATGCGGCGCCCGCGCAGAGCGACATCGTGACGTACCTGTCGCAGAACGGGATCACGCAGAACACCCCCTATCGGGTAGAAAATGTCAACGGCGGACCGACGCCGCCCGCCGACGTGCCCGGATCGCAAGAAGCGACCCTCGACGTCGAGACCGTCGCGGGCCTTGCCCCCGGCGCGAACATCGTGTTTTATGATATTCCCGATCTCAGCAGCGGATCGTTCGACGCGGCCTACAATCAGGTCATCAGCGATCAGCAGAGGAGTGGAGCGCCCACGGTCATGAGCATCTCCTTCGGCGGCTGCGAAAGCCCCCAAAGCACCACTGACGACACGTTCTTCGCAACGGGTGCCGCCCAGGGCATCGCCTTCGTCGCCTCTGCCGGCGACCAAGGCAACGAATGCTTTACCGGCGCACCGACACCGCAGCCGCAATACACCCCGGGCGCAAACAGTCCGGCGAGCGACCCCAACGTGATTGGGGTTGGCGGAACCGAATCCGATAGTCTTGGGAACGCCAGCCCCTCCCCGATCATCGCCAATAACGTGGCATGGAACGATGCGCTCGGCCGTTGCGCCGGCTCGGCCAACCAATGCGCCACCGGCGGCGGCGTCTCCGGACTGTTCACGACTCCGCCCTATCAAGTCGGACTCGTGGGTGAACAGTCCACCACGCAGCGGAACGTCCCCGACATCGCCCTGCCGGCCGCCGTCGACGGCGTCTATCAATCCGGTTGGAATACGATTCTCGGCACGTCGTGGTCGGCTCCTCAGGCCGCTGCGATGATCGCGGAGATCTACGAGTACTGCGGCGTTTCGTCCATGAAAAATCCAGTCAACCTGTTCTACAACGCGTTCAAATTACAGGCATACAACGACTTCATCGACGTCACCGGCGGCAACAATCGATTCGGATCGTCCTCGCCGTACTACTTTGGCCAACGGGGGTTCGACAACGTGAGCGGCATCGGCATGCCCCTGGGTATGCCGATCGCGACCACGCTCTGTCCGAACAACATCGCGTTCGCCAATCGAGCGATGCCCGGCGCTGCTCCGGCAACGGCCTCGCTCGCGGCGGCGCGACCGACGGCGCTCGCAAACGTGCCGAACCTGCGATACTTCCCCGACCTCGGCGAGCGAGCCGGCGGTGCGAGCGTGCGCCTCGTTATCGTCTTGCGCGACACGCCGTCACTGGCTCTCAACGAAAGCACGGTCGTCTCCCAGCTCTCAAGCGCCGGCTTCAGCATCGTCGGACGATACGCCAACCATCTCGTGGTCGACGCGCAGGCCCCCAGCTCGCTGGTCGAAAGCTACTTCGGCACCCGCATCCACGACGTCTCGCAGGGCCAGTACGGCACGCGCTACGCCAACGTCGATCCGCTCGTGCTGCCCGCATCGATCGCACCATACATCCAAGGCATCGTCGCGAACGACCTCATCACCATGCATCCGCTCTAGGAGGCGCGAAATTTCGGTGGCTCTACGCGCGTATGGAATCGCGCGTAGAGCGCCACCGAAGTCACCAGGATTTACGGGTGCACTCGGATAGGTCTGCCACTCCGCCGAACAAAAGGGGCCCCGCGCTTTTGCAGCACGGAGCCCCTCGTTGTTGCTTCCGGTATTTGGCGCTTATGCCACTTCGAACAAACCGGCCGCACCCATGCCGCCGCCGATGCACATCGTTACGACGACGTATTTTACGCCGCGACGCTTACCTTCGATCAGCGCGTGCATCGTCATGCGCGCACCCGACATGCCGTAGGGATGACCGATCGAAATCGCGCCGCCGTCGACGTTGAAGCGGTCGTTGGGAATGCCGAGCGTGTCGCGGCAATAGACGGTCTGCACGGCAAACGCTTCGTTCAACTCCCACAGGCCGATATCGTCGATCTTGAGGTTGTGGCGTTTGAGCAGTTCCGGAATCGCGTAGACCGGGCCGATGCCCATTTCGCTCGGCTCGCAACCGGCAACCACGAAGCCGCGATAGATGCCGAGCGGCTCGAGGTTACGCTGCTGCGCCAGCTTGGATTCCATAATCACCAGCGCGGCGCCGCCGTCGGAGAGTTGCGAAGAATTGCCGGCGGTGATCGAGGTCTCTTTGATGCCGGGCACCGCCCCCTTGAGCGAAGAGAGTCCTTCCAGCGTGGTGTCGGCGCGATTGCCTTCGTCGATCTTCAGCAGTGCGTGTTCTTCGCTCACGCGGCCGCTCTCCTTATCCTGTACGTACTTCCACGACGGCAGCGCGACGATCTCTTGGTCGAAGCGGCCGGCCGCCTGCGCGGCGGCGGTGCGCTGCTGGCTTTGCAGCGCGTATTCGTCTTGCCGTTCGCGCGAGACTTTATACTTCTTGGCCACGTTATCGGCCGTGTAGAGCATCGGCATGTACACGTCGGGCGTATGCCGCAGCAGCCAATCCTCGGTGTAGTGCTTCATGTTGATGTCGTTCTGCACCATGCTGATCGACTCGACGCCGCCCGCGACGACGCCGCTCGAACCGTCGGCGATCACGCGTTTGGCAGCCGAAGCGACCGCGTCGAGGCCCGAGGCGCAGAAGCGGCTGACGGTTTGTCCCGGTACGCTCACCGGGCAACCCGCGCGCAGCGCGGCGGTGCGGCCGATGTTGTTGCCGGTCGCGCCTTCGGGCAAGCCCGAACCGATCACGACGTCGTCGACTTCGCGTGGGTCGACCTTGGCGCGCTCGATGGCGTGCCGCACGGCGTGACCTGCCAGCGTCGCACCGGGCGTTTGATTGAAGGCACCGCGAAACGCCTTACCGATCGGCGTGCGCGCCGCAGAGACGATAACCGCCTCACGCATTGACGAGTTCTCCTTGCTTCGAGCGATGCGCGGCAAACGTGCCGCCATCCTTAGCGATCTGAGCCAGCAACGGCGCCGGTTGCCATCCGAACGACAGCACGCGATCGTAGACGTGCTTGACGCCCACTTCGTCGGCGTACCACATCGGGCCGCCGCGGTGCGGCGGGAAGCCGTATCCGTAAACGTAAACGATATCGATATCGCCCGAACGCAGCGCGACGCCCTCTTCGAGCAGGTACGCACCGCGGTTGACGAGCGCGAAGACCAAGCGGTCGCGAATCTCCGCATCGCTCACCTCGCGCGGCGCAATCCCGGCCTTCTTGGCTTCTTCTGCGAACAGCGCTTCGATGTCGGGATCGGGAATCGGCTCGCGGCCTTTGCCGACGGCCTTGTCGTATTTGAAGTAGCCGGCCATCGTCTTCTGTCCGAGACGCTTCATCTCGACCAGACGATCGATAACGCCGGTGCGGCCCTTGGCCACGTCGGGACGCGCCTTGGCGATGTGCCACGCCACGTCGATGCCGGAGAGGTCGCCCATCGCAAAGGGTCCCATCGGGAACCCGAACGCCTTGGCGACGCCATCGATGCGTGCAGGCGAGACGCCCTCTTCCGCCAGTTCGCCGGCGGCTTTGGCGTAATCGAACACCATGCGGTTGCCGATGAAACCGAACGCGTTGGCCGAGAGCACCGCGGTTTTGCGCAACGCCTTGCCCAGTTTGAATGCGGTTGCGAGCGTCTGGGGCGAGGTCTGCTTGCCGCGCACGATCTCGAGCAGCGGCATGATGTTGGCCGGCACGAAGAAGTGCAGACCGACGAACTTCTCGGGACGCTTGGTGACCGAAGCCATCTCGTCGATATCCAGCGTCGAAGTATTCGACGCGAGGATGCCTTCCGGTTTGACGATGCCGTCGAGCTTTTCGAAGACCTGGCGTTTGACGTCCATGCTCTCGAACACCGCTTCGACCACCACGTCGGCATCGGCCAGTTCGTTGTAGTCGTCGGTGAAGACGATCGACTGCCCGCGCTTCCAGGCTTCTTCTTGCGTGAGCTTGCCTTTCTGCACTTGGTACATGAACATGCCCATGACCGTCTGCTTGGCTTTTTCAACCGCTTCGTCGTTCGAATCGATGACCTTCACGGGAATGCCGGCGGTCGCAAACGTGATCGCGATACCGGTGCCCATCGTGCCGGCGCCGATCACGCCCGCGCTCTTGATGTCGTGCGGCTCGGCGGCGGGCAGGCCGGGAATCTTGTGCAGTTCGCGCTCGGCGAAAAAGACGTGGCGCAGCGCGGCCGACGGCTTCGAGCGCACGAGTTCTTCGAACAGGCGCGCCTCGCGTGCGATGCCGAATGCAAACGGCAGTTCGACCGCGGCTTCGACCGCGTCGATCAGCTTGTGCGCGGCATAGCCGCCATGATCTTCGGGCGGCACCATCTTGTGCGCTTGCGAAACGACGAACGGCGCGGCTTGCAATGCGATGCCCTTGCCGATGAACGCCGCCTTTTCCGAGACGCGGCGCTTGGTGCCGGCGTTCTTGGACGCCAGCGCGACCGCCGCGTCGACCGGGTTCGCCTCGACGACTTCGTCGAGAATCCCCATCTCTTTGGCTTTTTCCGCGGCGTGCGTTCCGCCCTTGAGCATGACTTCGAGTGCGGCCTGCGCGCCGATCAGACGCGGCAAACGCTGCGTGCCGCCCGCGCCGGGCAGCAAACCGAGTTTGATCTCGGGTAAGCCGACCTTGGACTTCTTGCTGGCTACGCGATAGTCGCATGCGAGCGAGAGTTCGAGGCCGCCGCCGAGCGCGTTCCCATCGATCGCGACGACGTAGGTTTTGACGCTACGCTCCACCGCCGCGATCACGTCGCGCACGTTCTTGTCGTCGGGTTTCGGTTAGTTGTTGAAATCGTTGACGTCGGCCCCGCCGGAAAAAATGCCGTTGCCCCCGGTCAGCACGACGGATTTGACGGCGCCGTCGGCTTCGGCCGCCTCGATCGCGGCCAGCAGCGTCTTCGAAAACGCGAACGAGAGGGCGTTGACCGGTGGATTGTCGAGGGTCAAAACGCGGACGCCGTCGGCATCCTTCACGTGTACCTGTGCCATGTTACGCCGTCACCGCCATCTTACGGTCGAGTTCGAATTGGTCGTCGGTGAGCGTCATCACGTCGGCCGATCCGTCGACGATCTGGCGCTTGTACCACGCGCTCTGCGTGAGGACGTGGGTCGCATAGAACTTCGACGTCGCGAGCTTGGCCTTGTAGAACTCGCTCTCGGGATCGTTGGCGGCAATCTTCGCGGCAGCGATCTGCGCGGCGCGCCCCATCTGCCAGCCGCCGGCAACCACGCCCCAGAGTTTGAGGTACGGCACCGAACAGGCGAAGGCTTTGTGGAGGTCCGACATCGCATTCATGCCGATAAACTGCGAGGTCTCGGCTAACGCGGCGATGCCCGTATTCAAGCCGTCGCCGATCGCTTTAACGTCGGCGTTCTCGCTCTCGACCAGCTCCTTGGCAAGCTTCTGCATCTTGGTGATGACGGCCGTCGCGGTCGCGCCCATGTCGCGGATCAGCTTGCGGCCGATCAGATCGAGCGCCTGAATGCCGGTCGTGCCTTCGTAGATCGTCGTGATGCGCACGTCGCGGTATTGCTGTGCGATGCCGGTTTCTTCCACGTAGCCCATCCCGCCGAAAACTTGCAGGGCCGTCGACGCGCAGTCGACCGCGTTTTCGGTGCACCAGCCTTTGACGACCGGGATCATCAGTTCCACGAACGCTTTGTGCTCTTTACGCATTTTTTCGTCGGGATGCTTGTGGACGATGTCGAGCGAGGCGGCGGTCACGTACGATAACGCGCGCATCGCTTCGATGTTGGCCTTCTGCCACATCAGCATGCGACGCACGTCGGGATGGGCGGCGATCGCCTGCGGTGCCCTGGAGCCCGGCTTCACGTCGCGACCCTGCACGCGCTCCATCGCGTACTCAAGCGAATGCTGGTAGGCGCGATCCGCTACCGCCAGCCCCTGCACGCCGACCGAAAAGCGCGCGGCGTTCATCATGATGAACATGTATTCCAAGCCGCGATTGGCCTCGCCGACCAGGTAGCCGATCGAACCCTTACCGGATTCACCAATGCTCATGGTGCAGGTCGGATTGCCGTTGATGCCCAGTTTGTGCTCGATACCCGCGCAGACCACGTCGTTAGCTTCGCCCAGCGAGCCGTTTTCGTTGACCACGAACTTCGGCACGATGAACAGCGAGATGCCCTTCACCCCTTCAGGTGCGTCGGGAACGCGGGCCAGCACCAAGTGAATGATGTTCTCGGCCATGTCGTGCTCGCCGAACGTGATGAAAATCTTCTGTCCGGTGATGCGGTAGTGGTCGCCCTCGGGGACCGCCTTGCTGCGGACTTGCGCGAGATCCGAGCCGGCCTGCGGTTCGGTCAGACCCATCGTTCCGGTCCCCTTGCCTGAAACCAGATTGGGAATCCATCTCTTCTTCTGCTCGTCGGAACCGCAGAGTTCGATCGCTTCGATCGCGCCCTGATTGAGCAGCGGGCCGTTGGCGAACCCGATATTGGAGCCGTTCCACATCTCCAGCGTCGGCCCGAGCATCGTCTGCGGAAGTCCCTGGCCGCCGTATTCGGGCGGAACCGGAAGACCGATCCAGCCGGCGTCGGCAAATTTTTTGTAGGCTTCTTTGAAGCCCTTGGGCGTGGTGACCTTACCGTCGATCCACGTGCAGCCTTCTTTGTCGGCCACGCGATTGAGCGGGTCGAGCACACCGGTCGCGAACGACGCGGCCTCTTCGAGAATGGAGTCGAGGACGTCGAGCGTGTCCTCGTAACCCGGCAACTTGGCGATGTCCTCGATTCCCGCGAGTTCGCGCAAAACGAACTGCATGTCGCGGAGGGGGGCGCGGTAGGTGCTCATCGTGTCAACTCTTTCTCACTTGGCAAGCGAAGAGGGTTGGGGTGCGTCGTAGAGCTCGCGGCGCAGCCGATCGATGGAGCCCGCGAGAAGATCGAGATAGGGCAACATCCCCGACTTAATGCGTTCGAGACGATGGCGGCCTTCGTCGGTGATGCGATAGAAACGCCGCGACCGCTTGGTCGGGTGCTCCCAGTCGCCCGCGATAAAACCGCGCTCCTCTAGTCTACGCAACAGCGGATAGATGGTGTTGGTATTCACGGCCAACAAGCCGTGGCAAAGCGCTTCGATGCGCTGCATCAGGCCCAACCCGTGGTCGGACCGATCGTGGAGCAGGTGCAATACGAGCACCGGGAAGACCGTCTTGCTCTTGATCGGCCCCCGGACCAGGTCGTCTGCGACCGCTTTCATGCGTTCCACTATGATAGATAGTGCATTATTATTTTTAATAATGCAAGACCCTCGCAAGATTACGTCAAACTACTACTTGCCTCGATGGGCAGAGCAAGCGCCTACCGGGTGGCGGGGCGCATGGATCCCTCGCCGACTACTCCGTGTCTCCGGGGACGTCCATCTTCTCGCGGACCACGACGACCGGGATGTGGCTGGCGCGAACGATCCGCGCCGCCGTGCTTCCCAAGACCAAACGCTGCAGCCCGCCGCGACCGTGCGCACCCACCACCAATAGGTCGGCATGCACGTCAGCCGCACACTGCATCAACGTTTCGACCAGGTCGCCTCGCAGCAAATGGGCGTCGGCCTCCACTCCATCTGCGCGCGCCAGTGCTACGCCGGCTTCGAGCCCCACTTCGGCTTGGTCGGCTAGCAAATCGGGTGCTCCGGCGGGAGCGCGAGTGAGCGAGACGGGGAGTTCGGCGTAGGCGACGATCGCCACGATATGCAGACGCGCCTGCGACCCCAGCGACTGCACCAACTCGGTCGCGGTTCGCACCGCCTTCGCCGCCACCGTCGAACCGTCGGTGGCCACTAACACGCAGCGTATCATCGACTACGACACCAGCCGAGCGATGGCGTAGGCCGCCAGCGCTGCAAGACCGCCGACCAGAAGCGTCTGCAGGCCGGCTCGCAGCGGCGGAACTCCCGTAAAGCGCCCTTTCACGACGCCGAACAAGGCCAGTGCAGCGCCCGTCACCACCGCCGACAGCGTGAACGCCGAACGCGTATCGGGGTAGAAAACGTACGGCAGCAGTGGCACGAGGCCGCCGACCACATACGAACCGCCGATCACCATCGCGGCATCGATCGCCCGACGTGGATTCGGTCGTTCCAATCCCAGTTCGAAACGCATCATGAACTCCACCCAGCGCGCGGGATCCTCGGTGATCGCCTCGACCACGCGGTCGAGCGCATCGTCGCGTAACCCGTATCCTTCGAAGATTTCGCGAACTTCTCCGCGTTCGTGATCGGGCAGGCGCTGCACCTCGTCGCGTTCGCGATCGAGTTCGTTGTCGTAGTGCTCGCTATCGGTGCGCGCGGCCAAAAATCCGCCCAGCCCCATCGCGATGCCGCCGGCCGCCAGCTCGGCAACCCCGGCGGTGACCACCACGTGCGATACTGCCAACGCGCCCGAGATGCCGGCGGCGAGCGCAAACGGCACGGTCAACCCGTCGGACATGCCGATCACGATGTCGCGCACCGTGTCGGAAGAGTTGAAGTGGCGCTCGGCGTGACCGGAAATTACGGGCATGCGACTCCTTCTAGCTTCGCGAGAGCAACGACGGTTATTCGCCGACCGTCAGCGTGGAAACGGCTGCCCGTCCGAACTGCTCGGGCGCATCTTGCAGGTAGGCACGCGTCCCCGGCCATCGATAGGTCCCCGGCGTGACCGAACGCACCAGATAGTGTAACTCATAGATGCCCGGGCCCAGATGCGCCGCATAGGCCACCACGCGATCCTTGTAGATCGTCTGTGCGTCGATCTCCCAACTATCGCTCTTGGCGACCACGCCGCCGTTACTGGTTTGCAAACTTGCATCCACCGCTTCGAAACCCGCGGGTAGCGGATCGTCGATCACCACGCGATCGACCGGGTGATCGGCAATCAGGCGGACGCCGATATCGAAGACGCGGCCCGCCGGCACGCTCAAGGACTCGGCCGGCGCAAGGTCCATCGTTGCGAGCGTTGCGCCGGCACCCACTGCCGTCACGGTTCGAGTAACGCGCAACCCGGCGAGTTGACCCGGAGCGTCGCTCGGCGTGATAGGTGTAGAGCACGATGTAGTGCACGGCACCACCGCTGGAGGAGATCGCCAGCGACCCGCCCGCGCGCGCCGGTACTTGGAACGTCTGCGACGCGGCGTCGCGGCCGAAGTTCGC
>VFSW01011172.1_pt1 | contig 12650 bp, 12 predicted proteins | sample 5358111 | NCBI WGS metagenome assembly VFSW01 (sample SAMN11554181, study PRJNA540505) | mine drainage metagenome | isolation source: sediment from site ElyBrook_90M | place: USA: Ely Copper Mine, Vershire, VT | collected 2017 | reverse complement strand
TGTGAGTGCGCAGCAGCGTCGCGCACCCCATGCGGGCGGCGGCGAGCGCCGCCTCGGTGCCGGCGTGGCCGCCGCCGATGACGATGACCTCGAAAGGGGTCCGGGTTCCCATCAGCGCACGCGCCGCTTCAAGCCTCGACGTTCACGGGAATGCCCGAGAAACGTCCGCGCCAGGCAGCCGGGCCGCTGGCATGCACCGATTCGCCGGAGGCGCTCACCGCCACGGTGACCGGCATGTCGCGCACCTCGAATTCATAGACCGCCTCCATGCCGAGCTCGGGGAAGGCGACCACCCGGCTCGCGCGGATGGCGTTCGACACCAGCAACGCCGCACCGCCCACCGCGATCAGATAGGCCGCGCCATGCCGGCGAATCACCTCGATGGCCGCCGGTCCGCGCTCGGCCTTGCCCACCATCGCGATCAGGCCCGCCTTGCCGAGCATGGTCTCGGTGAAGCGGTCCATGCGATTCGCCGTGGTGGGACCCGCCGGGCCCACCACTTCCTCGCCCACCGGATCGACGGGACCCACGTAGTAGATCACTCGACCGTGGAAATCGAGGCCCTCGGGCAGAGGCTCTCCGGCGTCGAGCAGCGCGCAGATGCGCTTGTGCGCGGCGTCGCGCCCGGTGAGCAGCTTCCCCGTGAGCAGCAGCCGCTCGCCGGGACGCCAGCTCGCCGCCTCGGCCGCCGTCAGCGTGTCCAGCGAAACCCGGTGCGCACCCGCGTCCGCCACCCACTCGACCTTGGGCCAGAGGTCCAAGTCCGGCGGCTCGAGTAGCGCGGGCCCAGTGCCGTCGAGCGTGAAGTGCACGTGCCGGGTGGCGGCACAGTTCGGGATCACCGCCACCGGCAAAGAGGCCGCGTGAGTGGGGTAGTCGAGGACCTTGACGTCGAGCACGGTGGTCAACCCACCGAGCCCCTGCGCACCGATACCGAGATCGTTGACGCGCCGATAAATCTCCAGGCGCAGCTCCTCGAGCCGGTCGCGAGCGCCGCGGCGGAGCAGATCGGGCATGTCGATGGGCTGCATGAGCGCTTCCTTGGCGAGCAGCATGGCCTTCTCGGCACTGCCGCCGATGCCCACGCCGAGCATCCCCGGCGGACACCAGCCGGCGCCCATCTCAGGCACCATTTCGAGCACCCAGTCGGCCACCGAATCCGACGGATTCAGCATGGCGAAAGTGGCCTTGTTCTCCGAGCCGCCGCCCTTGGCAGCCACGGTGATCTCGACGCGCTCGCCCGGCATCATCTGCGTATGAATGACCGCCGGGGTGTTGTCGCGCGTGTTGCCGCGCCTGCCCGCCGGGTCCGCGACGATGGAGGCGCGCAGCTTGTTCTGCGGATCGAGATAAGCGCGGCGCACGCCCTCGTTGATCATCGCATCGAGGTCGCGGCTCGCCTCCCAGCGCACCCCCATGCCCACCCTGACGAACACCACCACGATGCCGGTGTCCTGGCAGATCGGCCGATGACCCAGGGCGCACAGTCGCGAGTTGCTGAGGATCTGGGCGATGGCGTCGCGCGCGGCCGGGCTCTGCTCGAGCTCGTACGCGCGGCCCATCGCGCGGATGAAATCCGGGCTATGGTAGTAGGAGATGTACTGCAGGGCGTCGGCGACGCTCTGAATCACATCGGCTTCGCGGATCAAGCTCATGCGGTGCCAATCTACCAAGACGGAGGCGTGAATGGGTAGCGGATCGCCAGAAGGCGACGCCGTGCTCTATATTGGCGCGATGCGCTCGTTCGACCCGACGTGGTGGCCGCGGGCCGGCGTGCCCGGCGTGCTGCTCGCGAGCGCGCTGCTGCTGCTCACGCCCCTGCCGGCCGCCGCCTCGCGGGGGCTGTTGCCGCTGGCCGACTGCCGCCTCGAGCATCCGCTGCGCCTCGGGTCGGTGGCGGCGAGTTGCGGGACCCTGTCGGTGGCCGAGGATCCCGAACATCCCACCGGGGCGCGTATCGCGCTCGCGGTGGCGGTGGTGCCGGCGCTCGACCGACGCACCCGCGCGGCGCCGTTGTTCGTGCTCGCCGGCGGCCCCGGACAGGCCGCGAGCGATCTGTACGCCATGCTTGCAGGCGCCTTCGCCCGTATTCATCGCGACCGCGACATCGTCCTGCTCGATCAGCGCGGCACCGGCCGTTCGGCACCGCTGCGCTGCGATTACCCCGAGGACTGGCAGCAGCTCGCGGATACCCTGCCCGGACTGCGCGCGGCGACGCTCGCCTGTCTCGCGAAGTACGGGCCGCGGGTGCGCTGGTACACGAGCAGCATCGCGGTACGCGACTTGGACGCCGTGCGCCGGGCGCTCGGCTACCCGCGCATCGATCTGTACGGGGCTTCGTACGGCACCCGTATGGCGCAGCTCTACATGCGGCGCTATCCACAGGCGACCGAGGCCGTGATCCTCGACGGCGTCACTTATCCCCAGCAGGCCATCGGCCTCGAAACGCCGCTCGACGCCGAGCGGGCCCTGCGCGCCATCCTCGACCGCTGCCGGGCGGCACGCGAATGCGCCGAGGCCTTCCCCGAGCTCGAGCAGCAACTCGCCGGATTGCGCACACGCTTCGGCCCGCAGCGGCAGCGCGTGAGCTTCGACGATCCGACCAGCGGGGAGCCGCGCACCCTCGACTTCGGTCACGACCTGCTCGGCGAGGCGCTGCGGTTCATGTCCTACAGCTCCTCCCAGGCGGCACTGCTTCCCACGCTGATCCGGCGCGGCGCGGCCGGCGACCTCGCGCCGCTGGCCGCGCAGAGCCTGCTCGTCACCGGCGTGCTCGGCGAGCAGCTCGCGAGCGGCATGCAGAACACGGTGGTGTGCAGCGAGGATGTGCCCTTCTTCGCACTGTCGGCGCCGATGCGCGCGCGGCTGCGCCAGACCTTCCTCGGCCTCGCGCAACTGGATGCCTTGGCGCAAGTTTGCGCGCTTTGGCCACGCGGTCCGGTGGACCCGGATCTGCACGCGCCGTTGCGCAGCGACGTGCCGACGCTGCTGCTCTCGGGCGAGGCCGATCCGGTGACGCCGCCCGCGGATGCCGAGCGCGCCGCGCAGGGGCTCACGCATCACCGGCTCCTGGTGCTCGCCGGCGAGGGACACGGCCAGGCCGGCACCGGCTGCGTGCCGAGAATGATGGCGGAGTTTCTCATCGAACCGGACGCGAACGCGCTCGACGCGACCTGCGTCGCGCAGCATCGGCCGGCCCCTTTCTTTCTCGGGCCGACGGGGCCGGCGCCGTGATCGAGGCGGCGGGACTGTGTAAACGCTTCGGCACCGTCACGGCGGTGCGCGAGGTGTCGTTCGTGGCGCGCGACGGGCAGATTACCGGCTTGCTGGGGCCGAACGGCGCCGGCAAGTCGACCTGCCTGCGCCTGCTGTACGGGGTGCTGGCGGCCGACGCGGGCCGGGCGTCGGTCGATGGCCTCGACATCCGCGGCGAGGTCTCGGCGGCCCGCTCGCGCCTCGGCGGGCTGCCGCACGCCACCGGCCTGTATAACAACCTGACGGCGCGCGAGAACATCGCCTATTTCGGCGCGCTGCACGGAGTCCCGCGCGCGCGGCTGGCCGCGCGCACCGAGGAGCTCGGGCGCACGCTCGGTCTCGCGCAGTTCATCGATCGGCGCGTGAAGGGCTTCTCGCAGGGGCAGCGGATCCGGGTGGCGCTTGCGCGTGCGCTGGTGCACGACCCCGGCAATCTGATCCTCGATGAGCCGACCAACGGCCTCGACGTGATGGCGATGCGCGGTCTTCGTGACCTGCTCAAGGACCTGAAGTCGCAGGGCCGCTGCATTCTGTTCTCCTCGCATGTGATGCAGGAGGTGGCGGCGCTGTGCGACCGGGTGGTGATCATCGGCGCGGGTCGCGTACTCGCGGACGACTCGCCGGAGGCGATCCGCGCGCACTGCGGCGCGGCGAGCCTCGAGGAGGCCTTTCTTCGGGTCCTCGGCGCGGGCCATGAGGGCATGGGTTGATGCGCGCCCTGCTCACGGTATTTCGCAAGGAGTTCCGGGAGAATCTGCGCGACCGCCGCACCCTGTGGTCGGCCCTGCTGTTCGGCCCGTTATTCGGCCCCCTGCTGTTCGGCATCATGGTATCGCGGGTTCTCGACCAGAACGTCGGCGAGAGCGACCGGCCCGTGCGCGCCACGGTGTCGGGGGGCGAGCGGGCGCCGCAACTGCTGCAGTTCCTGACCGAACACGGCGTGCGCGTCGAGCCGGGCTCGGTGGATGCCGCGGCCGCGCGTGCGCTGATCGAGCGGGGCAAGGCCTCCCTGGTCCTGATCGTGCCGCCGGACTATGCACGGCGCCTGCGCGCCGGACTGCCGGCGCCGCTCCTGCTGGTGGCCGACAGCACCGACTCCAAGGCACACAAGTCGGTCGATCGCCTGCGGGCGTTGCTCGCGGGGTACGGCGGGGCGATTGCGCAGGGTCGCCTGCAGGTGCGCGGCGTCGATCCTCTGCTGACGGTGCCGATCGCGGTGGACGAGATCGACGTCGCGACCCCGGCGGGGCGGGCCGTGCTGGTGCTCGGCCTGATGACCTATTTCGTGCTGTTCGCGATGCTCATCGGCGGCCTGTATCTCGCGATCGACTCGACCGCGGGCGAACGGGAGCGCGGCTCGCTCGAGGCGCTGCTCGCTCTACCGGTCGACCGGTCGGTGCTGATCGGCGGCAAGCTGCTCGCGACCTGCGCCTTCATGGCCCTGTCGCTCGCCATCTCGATCGCCGGGTTCGTCGCGGCCTTCCATTTCGTGCCGATCGAGAAATTCGGGATGAGCGCGAATCTCACGGTGACGGCGGGCGTCACGCTATTCGGGATCTGTCTGCCATTCGTGCCGTTCGGCGCGGCGCTCATGACGCTGGTCGCCTCCTTCGCCCGCAGTTACCGGGAGGCGCAGACCTATCTGGGCACGGTATTGCTGGTGCCGACGCTGCCCATCGCCTTCGCCGGCATCTACTCGCGGAAACCGCGGCCGCCGCTGAGGCGGGTGCCCTCCTCGAGCCAGCACCTGCTCATGACCGGGGTACTCAAGGACCAGCCCCTGCCCGCCGCCGACCTGCTGATCTGCGCCGCGGCATCGCTCGCCTGGGCCGCATTGTTAATCGCGTTAACTGTTCGCCTCTGGCGGCGCGAGTCCCTGCTCGGCTGATCCCTTGCCGGGTCGCCGGCGATCCCGGCGCATTTGGGACAACGCCGGACGCATTTTAGGGGTTCCTCCGCCTAGCCTCCCGGCACACCAACATGTATAAAGTGTGACGGGGTCGGTGGATTTCCACGCGGGGTTGGCAATTTATGAATAACTCGAGCCGTGCCAGGCCGAGCATAGCGGCGTATATGGGCGTTGTCGCGCTCTCCGCGGCAACCATGCTCTGGCTGTTCTGGCACCACCCGATCAAGACCTTGCTGGTGACGCTGGGAGTGCTCACGGCGCTCGCCATCGCCGCGAGATGGGCAGGGTCGCTGGAGCCGGAGCCGTCGATCGATTCGACGGCGAACGAACCGGGGCTGTAGAGGCCGGGCCCGTCGAGTGCCGAGACCGACTGCCCGCTCGGGGGTCGGCGGGTTTACTTTCCGATGCAAAAGGTCGGGAGTCTAACTACAGACCTTCTGACATAGCCCAGTTTTTCGGCGGAAATCTTGAGTTTTCCGCGCCTGAGGTGCGGACCAATACCGGTCCGGTTTATGAGTTGGTATGAACACCCAACTCGCGCTGGTGCTGCCCGCGACGGCGGCCTCGAACACCGTAGTTATCAATGCACGCTTCGAATCGGGCTTTGCGCAACAGACGAAAGTCGCGCGGGCGCTCAGCATCGCGGAGCGCACTGTGCGTCGATACCAGGAGCGCTACGCGCAGGATGGGATGGTGGGGCTGGGACGAGAGGCGGACGATCGGATCTTCGATCGCGAGCTCACCTATCTGGGGTTGCTCGATGATGCCGCACCGATCTTTCGCGATGGCTGCGAGGTGCCCGGTGTAGGCGTACTGCTCGCGCTGCCGTGTCTGATCGAAAGCGGAGTGCTGAGCATCGCACGCAAGCTGTACGGGGACATCGGACCGGCGTTCTACGGCTTGCACACGACATTGCTGACCTTGATGGTGATGGCGCTGCTGCGCATCCAGCGGGCTTCAGTCGACTCCTGGGACTCGACCGGGCGGAGGTCAAGACCCTGCGCCGGCAGTCGAGCCGTCTGGCCGCCCACCACCAGGCCTATGAGTTGGGCGCGCAGTGCTCGGTGAGCGGCGCGCCAAACTCGATGGGCGCTGGGTGAGCTACGACCTGCATGATCGACCTCGTGAAAATGGTGGCCTACCAAGCCGAAAGCGACTTGCTGACTCACCTGCGACCGCATTACACCCGCGCCGCGCAAGCCCTGCGCGATCTGCTCGACAAAACTGCGACGATCTTCCCCGGTTCCAACCTACGCCTTCGATTCTCCGTCCGTCCCGACCAATCTGAACCGAAATCAGATCGCCGCCACCGAGTATTCGCGGCCGACGGCGTCCGGAAACCACCTCACTGGCGAAGGCGATCGGCGCGAATCCAGTTGAGGTCGGACGGGCGTTTAACCTCGAGTACGACCCACGCGTTATTGGACGTGTCGCCGCGCATGGCACGAGCCAATCGAGACATCGACGGGTACACCTGGCCACCCCAGCGAATTTCGCCAGCGACAATTTCGGCGATCGGGTACTTGCCAAAGTACTTGGTTCGAATCTGGGTGCCGTGGGGGAGAAACAGGGCATCCCACTGGATGCCGTTCTGACGTGCGTTATCCCGCTTCGACGCGAAGTCCTCTTCTGTCCGGTCGAGGAAATCCTGAACGACGTGTTCAAGCACCGATGACACGCCGGCCGGGTAGCGCTGCGCCAGCTGTGCATAGAGATCGTGCGAAAGCGGGACGGCGACGAAGGAATCCAGTGGCGGCTGCATTGGGTGCTCCAACAATGAGACTAGGACTATAGTAGCGCTATGTAGCGCTATATCAATGCGCACAAGAAAGATATTTCCCAAAAACTCAACCGCGGAGGCCGGCCGATGATGTGATTCGCTACATTATTCGACTCCATAATCGAAAATAAGCGCTGATTCTGGGTAAAATACGCATGAAATAGGTTTATTTATTCCAAGGAACTAAAATGCTTGTCGAATTCAGTGCCCGGAATTTCCGCTCCCTGCGCGACGAACAGACCCTCAGTCTCGTTTCCAGCTCGGATCGCTCGCACCTGGAAACGCACACCCTCGAGACTGGTATCCGCGGCGTCCCCCGGCTGAATCGCGCCAGCGTCGTGTACGGCGCCAACGCGAGCGGCAAGAGCAATCTGATCTTTGCGCTCGTGACGATGCGCAATCTGGTGCTGCATTCCACCGCCATGCTGGATGCCGCGAGGATCGACCAGTACACGCCCTATCGCCTGGAGCGCAGCAGCGCCACCGAACCGGCGGAGTTTGAGATCACGGTGCTGCTCGACGGCACGCGCTACCAGTACGGCTTCTCGTACGACGCGCAGCGGATTCGTGACGAGTGGCTGATCGTCTACAAGACCGGCAAGGGCCAGTCTTGGTTCGAGCGCCGCTGGAACGAGACGAAGGGCGAGCACGAGTGGGCCCCGTTCTCGAGTTATTTCACCGGGTCGAAGGAGACCTGGCGGCAGGCCACGCGGCCAGGCGCGCTGTTCCTGACCACGGCGATTCAGCTCAACAATGAGCAGTTGAAGCCGCTCTGGAACTGGTTTGTGGATGGACTCGTCATCGTGAACCTGGGCGGCGTGCTCGATTTGAGCACTACGATTCAGCGACTCGACGATCCGGAGTTCAAAGCAAGGGCGCTGCACCTGCTGCGTGCAGCTGATCTGCATCTTGCTGACATTCAGATTGAGAGCATTCCAGGTCATCAGGTGGCTCTCAGGTTCGAAGTCGGCAAACCTCCGGAGCCGGCGATTACCGCTCGCGATGTACCAATCGTCAAGTTCGTTCACCAGCTGAAGGGGGAAGATGCCGTCGCATTCGACCAGCGATTTGAATCGGCGGGCACCCAGCGGCTGTTGTCTTTCGTCGGGCCCATCCTCGATGCGCTGGACAACGGGAAGCTCCTGGTCATCGACGAACTGGATTCGAGCCTGCACCCGATGGTCGTTCGATTCGCTCTGAGCCTGTTTCACAACCCGGAGGTTTCGAAGCGAGGTGCGCAGTTGTGGATGACGACGCACGACACATCGCTCCTGGACGACGATCTGCTGCGACGTGACCAGGTCTGGTTCGTGAACAAGGACGATCGCCAGGCGAGCCGCCTCTACCCGCTCACCGACTTTAGTCCCCGCAAGGGTGAGGCGCTCGAGAAGGGTTACCTGCGCGCGCGCTATGGCGGTGTGCCCTTCATCTCACGCACGGACCTTCATTGACGCCGTGCGCGACAACCAGCCCAAACTTCGGCAGATGCGTAAGGAGCAACGACGCCTCGCGCGCCGCAAGGATTCGCTGGAAGGACTCCCCTCGATATTGGTGGTATGCGAGGGCCGGGAGACCGAGCCGAACTATATCGACGGCCTCCGCGATCACCTGCGTGGCCCGCACGCCGGAAGTCATGGTCAAAGTATTGCCAGCCGGTGCAACTTCGGTGGCCGCGGTGCGCCAGCATCTGGCATACGTCGGCAGGCAAGGGGATGTCGAACTGCTGACGGATAACGGGCAGCGGGTGCAGGACCGAGACGCCGTCGCAGACCTCGTCGAGGACTGGGACCTCGACCTGGCGGAATGCCAGTCGGGGCTCGCCGGGTTGCAGGGTCGGCGGGCGCCGAAGCTGGTGCACAAACTGGTGTTTTCGATGCCGGCCGGAACGCCGGCGGACAAGGTTCTGCTCGCAACGCAACGGTTCTGCCGCGAGCAGCTGGCGCTCAGGCACCGCTACGCGATGGCACTGCATACCGACGAGCTGCATCCCCATGTCCATGTGATCGTCAAGGCGATCAGCGAGCATGGCGAGCGTCTGAATATCCGCAAGGCCACCCTGCGTGAGTGGCGCGAGGAATTCGCGAGCCACCTGCGTCGCGTCGGTGTCGTCGCGAATGCGACGCCGCGCTTCGTCCGTGGAGAGACGCGCCCGCGGAAGTCCGATGGCATTTATCGCGCCGCTCTACGCGGCGCATCCACCCACATGCGCGACCGGGTCGATGCGGTGGCTACCGGACTACGCGAAGCAGACCGAACCTGTGATCCAGCCAAAGCGCGGATACGCGAAACACGGCGAGACCTGGAACGCGGATGGTTCGCCACCGGCGACGCGCTGAGGCGCCAGGGGCGGTCCGCCCTCGCTGACCAGACCCGGCAGTTTGTCCGCAACCTGCCGCCGGCCAGGACGGAGCGGGAGTGGCTCATGGCGAGATTGCTCGAACAGGGCCGCAGCCGTCGCGCTCAGAAATTGGAGATAACACGCTGAATCGCCCCGCTCGCCAATGAAAGTTGGGCCTAACCGGCCATGGCCGGTACAATATGGGAACTGCCTCCAGAGTCGCAGGAGCGCAATTTTAAGATGGTGTTAAAGACGGACATTCGGAGCCAGCCGGCGTACAGCGTCGCCGAAGCCGCCCGCTACCTCAAGGTGGCGCCCGCCACGCTACGCTCTTGGGTTGTGGGACGTCCTTATCCGAAGGGAACCGGCACTGCCCACTCGAGTCCGCTCATTCGCCCTGCGAAAAATCCTCCGCCGACGCTGTCCTTCTGGAACTTGATCGAAGCTCACGTACTGCGCTCCTTGCGAACCGATCACGCCGTGAAGATGGATGCCCTGCGCCGCGCGATCCATTATGCCGGGCAGACCCTCAATATTGAGAGGCTGCTTTTGAGCCCAGAGCTGCGCACGGATGCCGGTAAGTTGCTGTTGGAGCGGTATGGCCAGCTGATCGAACTGTCTGCTTCGGGTCAGGTGGCTATGCGTCGCCTGTTCGATGTGCACCTGGCCCGGGTCGAATGGGATGATTGGAAGTTTCCGGTTCGACTGTTCCCTGTGACCTCCGGTGATGTGATCGGAGCAGCAAGGCCTATCGCCATCGACGCGCATGTGGCCTTTGGAAGACCGGTCCTGGCTCAAAAGGGCATCACGACGGGGGCCATTGTCGAACGCATGGATGTCGGCGAATCCGTCACTGATCTGGCCGAAGACTACGACGTGTCTACGGAAGAGATCATGGAGGCCGTGCTCTACGAGCGCGCCGCGTGAACTCCGGTCCGGTCTTTTTCACGGACCGCGACCTCGGCAAGAAATTCCCTGAGATCCTGCGTGCCGGCGGCTTGGCGGTGGAACGGCACGCGGATCACTTCCGGCCCGATACTTCCGATGAAGAGTGGCTGCGCGAGATCGGCGCGAAGCGCTGGATCGCGCTTACCCATGACGGGCGCATTCGCTACAAGCCGAACGAATTGGCGACCGTGATGCAGCACGGCGTGGCATTGCTAGTGATCGTGGGCCATGCGCCCTATCCAGACCTGGCACGAGCATTCCTGGCTACGAAGGGGCGCATCCTGAATTTCCTTGAGCGGCATCAGCCCCCGTACATCGCCAAGGTTTACCGGCCGGCGCCGGGTGATGTTGCCAAAGATCCGTCGACTCCGGGTCGAATTGAACTGTGGCATCCGAAGGTCACTGCAATGGCCCGACGCACCTGATTCAGAGCGCAAGCACGAAGGCGTGCTTCCGGTTCGATCACAGCGGCCGCGTGTGGAAAGACGGTCACGCCGCCTGAAACGCCTTCCCGAACCGCCCAATAACCACCTTCCTCCCCTCCTCGATTTGTGCATCCACGAGATCAGCCCACCACTGCAGCATCTCGCGGCGCTGGGCGAGGTACTCGGCCTTGTTGTAGACACCGCGGACGCCCTTCTGTTCGTGCGCCAGCGCCTTCTCGATCCAGTCGGAGTTGAAACCCGCCTCGTGGAGCTGGGTCGATGCCGTGCGACGGAAATCGTGAATGACGAAATCCCGGACGCCGAGGTCGAGCGAGCGGATCGCCTGGTTGAGCGTGCTGTGGGCGATCGGCTCCTTCAGCGTGTTGCGGCTCGGCAGCACCCACGGCGACTTGCTGGCGAGTCCCTTCAATTCCTCGAACATCGCCACCGCTTGCTTGGACAGCGGCACCAGGTGCGGCTTGTCCTTCTTCATTCGCTCGGCCGGGATCAACAATTCGGCCTTCTCGAAGTCGATCTCGTCCCAGCCTGCGCCGATCAGCTCGCCCTTGCGGATCATGCACAGCACCAGGAGGTGCAGCGCCAGCTTGTACTGCCGGCGGATCGAGGACTGGTAGATGCCGCGCAGCAGCTGGCCGATCTCAGCTTGCGGGAGCGCCACGTCGCGGCTACGCGCCGTCGCGATGAAGCACGCCTCAATGGCGGCGGCCGGGTTGAAGCGCGTCTTGCCGCGAGCGATCGCGTAGGCGAAGAGGCGCTTGATGACATTGCGGGTCTGCAGCGCCATCTGGTCCGCGCCGCGAGCTTTCACGGCGTCCGTAATCGCGAGGATGTCGGGGATGGTGACATCGGCCACCGGTTTGTCACCGATGGCGGGTAGGACGTCCTTGTCGAGGACCCGACGGATATTGCGCGGTTCGCTGTTCGTCCGGGTCACGACGTCGGCGTACCAGAGGTTCGCAAACGCCGCGACGGTGTCCGTTGCGCGCCCCGCCTGCGCGACCCTCTCGGCCTGTTTGGGGGGCCTGGGCAAGCGTGTGCGCGGGGTATTCGCGCAGCGTCACCCGCTCCTTCTCCGAACCCCGGTCGCCCAGCCGGTGCTGCATCCGCCAGACCGTCTTGCCGGTCGGCTGCACCTCAACGTAGAGCCCGCCTCCGTCCGCGAGCTGATAGGCGCGCTCTTTCGCCAGCAAACGCTGGGGTTTCGTGTCAGCGAGTGCCATGCGTGCCCTCGTGGAGAACGGCGCGGTGCCCCCAATGAAAAAGCGCCCGTGCCCCACGAACATTTTCTGACCCCCTCCATGGGGGCACAGCAACAAGGCTGCCCCTGGAGGGGAAATCGATGAACGTGGGGTGAAACGCCTAAAAACTTGGCACTTCGTGAGCGCTTAGCGGATGACACTGGACGTCTCTGGACGTCCCGCTATTTTCCGATACAAAACCCCGCGAAGATCTGCCCGAGCAGATCCTCACTGGTGAATTCCCCCGTAATCTGCCCGAGCGCCTGCTGCGCCAGCCGCAACTCCTCGGCGATCAGTTCCTCCGATCGGGGGTATGCGCGCCGCGCCGCCGCCGCCTCGACATGGCCGCGGGCCCGCGCCAGGGCGTCCAGATGCCGGCGGCGTGCGCTGCAGACTCCCTCCGCCTGACCGTAGCCCACCGAAGCCTTCAGATGCGTGCGCAGCGCCTCGACACCCGCACCGCTCTGCGCGCTCAAGAAAATTCGCGGCGGCGCGGGGCCGGCCGCGGCGGTGACCCCGGCCGCGCTCGCCAGGCCGGCGGGCTCCCCCGTAAGGTCGATCTTGTTGAACACCAGGGTGCACGGAATCCCGTCCGGCAACGCGGCGAGTGCGGCGGGGAGATCGCCCTCGCCGGCTGCGTCGGCCTCGACGGAATCGATCACGTACAATAGACGGTCGGCGCGGCGCATCTCGGCGACCGCGCGCCGGATGCCCTCGGCCTCCGCCTCGTCGGCCG
>VFSW01011171.1_pt1 | contig 12650 bp, 10 predicted proteins | sample 5358111 | NCBI WGS metagenome assembly VFSW01 (sample SAMN11554181, study PRJNA540505) | mine drainage metagenome | isolation source: sediment from site ElyBrook_90M | place: USA: Ely Copper Mine, Vershire, VT | collected 2017 | reverse complement strand
CGAGCGAATGCCTGACACCCATCGCTTCGCCCATCGCCCAGGCAGCGGTCAGGCATACCACGATGGTGGCGACCAGGGCGCCACCCGATAAGCCAATGGCGAAAACGGCCTTGCCCCAGGTCGGGCCGATCAGGGTACCGAAAGCCTCGCCGATCTGGGCGATGTTGTCGAGTCCGCGTTCGTGGTGCATGCCGAGAGTGGAGGCCGAGGCGATCAGCACGGCGAGAGTCAGTACCTGGCAGAGGACGGCGCCGAGCAGCGTGTCCACGCGGGCGGCCCTGAGTTGCCCGCTGTTCAGCCCTTTGTCGATCAGCGCCGACTGCTGATAGAAAATCGCCCACGGCATGATGCTGGTACCGATGTTGGCGGCCACCAAATAGAGATAGCCGTGGTCGGTAATCGGCAGCTGCCACATCTGGTGCACGATCTGCTCACCCTCCGGGTGTGCCTTGATCGCCATCACGAGGAAGGCCAGGCTGAAGAGTCCGATGGCGATGACCACGCGCTCGACCGCGTGGTAGGAGCCGGTGAGCACCATGCCGAGAATCAAGGTCACCAGCAGCGTGAGCGTTTGCCAAGGCGGAATACCGAACAGGCTGCCGGCACCCACCAGCCCGCTCATCTCGGCGACCAGCGCACCGAAGCAGCTCAGCAGCAGGATGGCGGTCGCCAGCATCGCCACGGTCTTGCCATAGCGTTGTCTGACCAGTTCGCCATAGCCCCTGCCGGTGCACAGGCCGAGCCGCACCGTCAGTTCCTGGGTCATGAACATCAGCGGGAGCAACAGAAGCTGGAGTAGCAATAGACGGTAGCCCCATTGCGCGCCGCTCTGTGCCACCGTGATCACACTGCTGGCGTCCATGTCCGCCAGCATCACGATCAGTCCGGGTCCGACGGCGGCGAGCAGCCGCGCGAGCCGCTGGCGTGGCAGCGTGGCCTCGATCGTGAGATCGGCCGTGCGCATCCCCTACTTGCCGCTGGTCGCACCGGGGCCGGTGCGGAACTGCTTGAGAAACGCGGAGTCCGGAGTCAATATCAGTGTTGGCTGCGTCTCCGCCAGCGACTGCCGATACGTCTGCAGCGAACGATACAGCTTGTAGAACTGCGGGTCCTGACTGAAGGCGGTGGAGAGAATCTGGTTGGCATTCGCGTCAGCCTCGCCGCGCGTGATGGTGGCTTGGCGCTGCGCCTCGGACAGCAGCACGGTCCGTTCGCGGTCGGCCTTGGCCTGGATCTGCTGCGCCCATTCGAAGCCCTGCGCGCGCAGTTCCTTGGCTTCGCGCTGGCGCTCGGATTTCATTCTGTCGTAGATCGCCTGACTGGTCTCGAGCGGCAGATCGGCGCGGTGCAACCGCACTTCGGTCACCTGGATGCCGAGCGGGGATGCTTTGTTCGCGACATCCTTCTCGATTCTTGCCACGACCGGCAGACGGCCCAGTGACAGCAGAGTCACCAGCGGTACTTGGCCCAACTCACGGCGCATCGAAGAACTGACCATCTGCGTCAGCTGCGCGTTGGCCTGTTCCAGCGTGTGCACGGTTTGATAGAATCGGAGTGGGTCGTTGATGCGAAAGCGTGTGTAGGTCTCGACCTCGATGCGTTTCTGGTCGCCCAGGATCACCTGTTCGGACGGCGGTGCAAGTGTCTGCAGACGGCCGTCGTAGAACACGGCCACATCACTAAATGGAATCTTGAATTTCAGCCCGGGCTCGCTGACCACGCCCACTGGCGCTCCCATGCGTATGATCAGCGCCTGCTGGGACTCCTCGACCACATACATCGATGCTGCCATCGCCCACAGTCCGACGATAGCGACACCCGCCGCAAGCCATCTTATGTTCAGCGTCATGGCCGAAGCTCTTTACTGGGCAGCATTTTTCTGTCCTGGTTTGTCCTTGTCGGACAGCGGCATGTACGGGACCACGCCGGACATTCCTTTTCCGGAGGAGTCGACGATCACCTTGGAGGCTTTCTTGAGCACTTCGTCCATGCTTTCCAGGTACAGACGCCACGCGGTCACGTCCTTGAATTTCGCATAGCTCTTGTCGATCGACAGAAAGCGGTTGGCTTCGCCCTCGGCGAGGTTGGTAACTTGGGTTTTGTAGGCATCCGCATCCTGCGTAATGTGGGCGGCGACGCCGCGCGCACGCGGGATCACGTCGTTGGCGTAGGCGTCCGCCTCGTTGCGCGCGCGCTCCTGGTCCGCGCGGGCACGCTGCACGTCATTGAAGGCGTCGATGACCTGTGGCGGCGGGTCGACACGCTGTAGCTGTACCTGGGTGATGAGGACGCCGGCCTGTGCGTGATCCAGCAGTTGCTGCAGCAGCACGCGGGTTTCATCGGCAATTTGCGCGCGCTTGTCGGACATGGCCGCCTGGATGGGCGTGCGGCTGATGATTTCGCGCAGCGCGCTTTCGGCGGCGATTTTCACCGAGCGTTCCGGATCGCTGATCTTGAACAGGTAGAGTCCCGCATCCTTGATGCGCCAGAACACGGTGCAGTCCGCCTCGACGATGTTCTCGTCGCCGGTCAGCATCTGCTTGTCGCGCGAGCCGCTGCTGTCCGAATCCGGACTATTGCTATCGCTGCCCAAGCGCAGTTGGTTGACTTGGGTGACCTTGGGCAGCCGGACGGTGCCGATGGGATAGGGAAGATGATAGTGCAGCCCGGGTTCTGTGGTCTCCACCCACCGGCCGAAGCGCAGCACGATGCCTTGTTCGTCGGGTTGGACATTATAGATACCGCTGCTGATCCAGGCGAGCACGAGCAGACTGCAGATCAGTAACAGGCCTCGGCCCTTTAAATCCAGCACGGCCAGGACGTAGGCGAGGCGCTCGCGCGTAGTTCCCAACGGGCTGGTGATGTCGGGGGCGACCGGAGGCGGGTTGGGAACGTCGGACATGCGGAAGGCTCTTGGACGCTGCTTTTCCAGCACCTCAACATTGGGTGCCCATAAAACCTTATTAAATTAACACAAGCCACAGTTTCGGGAAAGGCCGAGCATTATCTAATGGTGTTCTCCGCAGTCCGCTGCCTGCCTGTGGGTACTGCCCTCTAGCATCATTGTTGGATTCATCACGGAGAGGACTGCGACAATATGACGCAACGGATGGGTTGAATAATTTCTATAGAATGGACGTGATAGTTGCATCATCAATCAAGAAAATGGGACATCTCGATGAAACATGCGTGCACCGGCCGCGACAGCACACGAGCGTTATCACGCCCGCGGACGGCACTCAATCTAGTCACCGTAGCCATCGCCACCCTTGCCGGCGGCAACGAAGTGTTCGCTTGCGCCACATGCGGTTGTTCCTTGTCCACCGACGCAGCCATGGGCTATTCCTCGGCGAGTGGCTTGCGGGTGGGGGTGCAGTACGACTACATCAACCAGGATCAGTTGCGAACGGGTACCGACACTATTTCGCAATCGCAAGTGGCACGGATCCCCAATCAGGAGGTTGAGAATCAAACGGTCAATCGGTACACCACGCTAAACCTGAGCTATTCACCCGGCGCAGATTGGAATTACAGCCTGATGGTGCCGTACATCGATCGTAGTCACTCAACCTATAGCGGCAACCCGACTCTCCCGCTCACGCCGGGTCAGATAAGCGCCGCCAGCGTTGCCAGCTTGGGGGACATTAAGCTCATTGTCGGCTATCAGGGCCTGCTGCCTACGCATAACCTCGGGATTCAACTCGGGCTAAAACTGCCCACGGGCGATTATGGCGGACCCAATGCCGCGGACACGGGCGCTGTAGGGCGCAATCCGGCTTATTTCGGCGCAGCAGGCAACGCGGCGGGAGCGGTCCTCGACACCAGCTTGCAGGCCGGAACTGGTAGCACCGACCTGATTCTCGGTACCTATTATTATCAGGCGGTAAGCCAGAATTTCGATGCCTTTGTCAGCGGCCAATTCCAGGCGGCGGTGAAGGAAGAACTCGACCAGGTTGGCGAGAATTACCGCCCGGGCGACCTGACTACGGTGAGTTTCGGCGTGCGTTACGAGGCTTCTCCCAAGATCGTGCCGCAACTGCAAGTGAATATCAGCCATCATGGTGCGGACGAGGGGGTGCTTGCGGACACGATTGACACCGCCGGCGCCGCGGCGTATCTGAGCCCCGGCATAAGTGCCAGCGTCATGAAGAACATGCAGGTATACGGCTTTGTGCAACTCCCGATGTACAGCCAACTGGTGGGTTACCAACTTTTCCCACGCTGGACAGCTTCGGTGGGGATAGGCTACGCCTTCTAAACATTTGCAACGCGGAGCAAACGTCATCATAGACAAATGCCAAATCTTCCGCGCGGTACCGTCTCAGCCCGAACCCCTTCCGGACTTGCGGCGGCGTGCGCTGCTTCGAGCTGCTGTCTGGCTAGGGTGCGCGGCCGCTAATGGATTGCTTGCCGCGCCGGCGTCTGCGGGCGCACTGGGGGTGGGCAAACCGGCGCCGCCGCTGGTACTCCACACACTGGATGGACAACGTATCGCGACTCGCGACCTGCTCGGGCAGGTCGTGATTGTCACCTTCTGGGCTACTTGGTGCGAGCCTTGCCGTGCGGAATTGCCGGTGCTCTCGGACTATGCGGAGAGCCATCAATCACAAGGCTTGAAGGTGTTGGGCTTTTGCCTTGATGGGCCGGAAGATCTGCCGGAGGTGCGGAATGTGGCAGCGAGTCTGAGTTTTCCGGTAGGGCTGCTCGGCAGCCCTTGGGCGGGTGACTATGGCCGTATCTGGAGCATACCCGTGAGTTTCGTCATTGACCGCGCAGGTTGTTTGGTCGATAACGGTTGGAAGGATGATCAGCGCGTGTGGACCAAGGAACGGCTGCAGCGGGTGATCAATCCTCTTCTACAGAGTCGGGCCTAAAGTCCGGCGGCTTAGCTAAGATGCCATGCCCCGTTAATCTTTGCTTGGCCGTTTGCCGAGCTTGCGTTGCAAGGTACGCCGGTGCATGGACAGGGCGCGGGCCGTGGCCGAGACGTTGCCGTTGTGTTCCTGCAGCACTTTTTGGATGTGCTCCCACTCCAGTCTGTTGATGGAGATTGGCCGGTCGCTGATGGCGGCACCCGCGTCGCCTGCCGCGCGCTCGAAAGCCATGAGAATTTCATCCGCGTTGGCCGGTTTGGCGAGATAGTGGGTGGCGCCCAGTTTGATGGCTTCGACCGCCGTGGCGATGCTGGCGTAGCCGGTCAGGACCACGATGCGGGTTTGCTCGTCCAGCGCCTTGAGTCCGGGTATTAGCGTCAGTCCGGATTCGCCCGGCATGTTGAGATCCACCACGGCATACTCGGGCGGATTTTCTCGGGCCGCACGCAGCGCGCTGGCGGCATCGCCGGCAACAGTGACCGCAAAACCGCGCCGTTCCAGGGCGCGCGCGAGCACGTGGCGGAACACTTGATCGTCATCTGCGATCAGCAGGCTCGGAAATTGTTCCGGGTTGTCTGTAGCGTTCATGACTGTGCGTCGCGCGCTGCCGGCGCCAAGGGCAGCCGGATGCGTGTGCAGGCACCGCCGCCCTCGCGACTGAATAGATTGACCTCGCCGCCGCAGCGGCTGATGCTGGCATTGGACAGAAACAGTCCGAGGCCGAAGCCCTTGCCGGGACTTTTGGTGGTGAAGAACGGCTGACCGAGATTGCGCAGCGCGTCCGGCGTCAAGCCGGGGCCGCGGTCGCGGATTTCGATGATCAGATCCGTTGCCGTCCAGTCGACCGTCACTGCCACATGTTCCGGCGAGGCATCCGCGGCATTGTTCAGCAGATTGAGAATTGCCTGGCTGAGCGTCTGTTCCGCAATAATCAGCGGCGTCGGCTGCCCGCCCTGGCAGTGGTATTCAACCCGGGTTTCCGGACGCATCAGTTGCCATTTGGCGAGTATGCCATTGAGGAAATCGTCCACCGGCAAGGTGCCGCCGCCTTCCGCGCGCAGGGCGTCGGATTGGGCCAGTAACTGTGTCAATGTATGTTTGCAGCCATCGACCTGGGCGCTCAGGATGCGCAATTGCTCGACTAGATCGGGCCTTTCGCGGCAATCCAGCTCCATCTCGCGGACCACCACCGCCATGGTGCTTAACGGCGTGCCCAGTTCGTGCGCGGCACCGGCGGCCAGTGTTCCCAGCGCGATGATCTGCTCATTGCGCAACGCTTCTTCGCGTGCCCGCGCCAGCAGTCTGTCCCGGTTGCGCAGCGATTCACTCATGTTGACGACAAAATAGGAAATCAATCCGGCGCTTAGCAGGAAACTGAGCCACATGCCATAAATATGCATGTTGAACCCGTCGCCATGATGTGCGTGGAGTAGCGGCAAGGGCAGAAAATAAAACATCAGAATGGTGTAGCAGACGGCCGTGAGCAGTGCCATGCTCCAACTGTATGCCCTGGGCAATGTGGCGGCGGCGATGGATAGTGGCAGCAGGTAGAATGAAATAAAAGGATTCGCGGAGCCACTGCTAAGATAGAGCAATGCGCTCAACTCGGCGACATCGACCAATAACTGGGCGAACAATTCCAGATCGGTGACCGGCCAGGGCTGTTTGAGCCGCAGCCATGTCAATACATTCAGCATCCCCAGCAGGCCAATGACCATCATCATCGCTGCCAATGGCAAGGTAATTTTCAGGCCGTAGAGCGTAATTGCAATTACGCTGCATTGGGCCGCGATGGCGATATTGCGCAGCAGGAACAGCCGCTGCAAGTTCGTGGTCGCGGGCGGTTGGTGGGCGGATGTCATGTTGGGCAAGCGCCTAAAGCCGATTCAGAAGCGTCAATTGTATAGCCTGGGCAGGCGGTGTTTGGATAACCGCAAATGCTTCCGCAGGAAGCATGTCGTCCAGCACCATGTGGTATTCGGAGTAGTGTCCGATGGTTGGCACCAGTCTGTCGACCGAATTCACAACAGCCCAGAGGCGATATTGATCGTCAAGGCAACCAGTGTGGTGTTGAAGAAAAAGGCCAGTATGCAATGAACCAAGCCGGTTCGACGCATCGTCCGGCTGGTGAAGCTAACATCGGCCGTCTGGCCGGAGGTACCGATCACGCATGAAAAATAGAGGAAATCGCCGTAATCCGGCGCATGGCCGCCCGGGAACGCCAAACCGCCGGGGTTGCCGCGCGCTTCAGATGCGTAGTAGTTGTGGGCATAGTGCAGGGCAAACATCACCTGGGTAAAGGCCCAGGAGGAGAGGATGGTCAGCACGGCCAAGGCGATATGGGCATAGCGCAGCGGACCGTGTATGTCCTTGACTACTGCAAGCTCGGCCACTATGGCGCCGATACATGTGATGGCGGCAATGACGACCAAGGACAATACGAGGATACGTCCTTCGTCTTGCCGGAGTGCCCGGGTCCGTATTCTTTCGTGTGTCGACCAGAACATCATACGGGCCGCGAGCAATAGATAGAGGCAGGCCCCGATATTCCAGCCGATGATCGATCGGGTAATATCGTGCAATGCGAGTGATCGCGGCAGGAGTAATGCGGCCAGCAAACCCGCCAGCGCGCAAGTGAAAAGCCGGGGTCGAGCCATGACAAGGCGCATCAGCCTGGGTCGATCGGGATGTAATGGTATGTCTGCCATAAGACTAATATACCTTGGATCCGGGAGTTTGTAGTTCCACTGGGGTTGCCAACTCCGCTATGACGCACCGGATGGAAGGTCGGCGACGGCTTACATAGTAGTTAGTGGTGTCGTCCGAGGGCCGCAGCACCCCGATGTGTGGGTAAGACGCGCCCATCGCGTGCCGCTGCGGTGACCGCTTGGTCGAGAGCTGTCGGAGATCCGGCTCCTAACCGATGTCCACCGTAATCCTGGCTCGTCCGTTTCCCGTCAACTGCCTGTTCCAGTATCATGTCGGTTCCGCGTTGGTCATTGCAGTCCATGCCGACAATCATCCGGTGAAATCTTCCTACGATTCCGTGGTGATTACAGGCGTACTGCAACTGATCGACAAAGATCCTGAAAACGGCACATTGTATCGACTACTGGATGTAAAACAGGTTAATCAATGAAATTGTTCGCACAGCACCACGCGCCTATCGCTGGCAATCAGCCCGCCCCGCACGTCAAGCCCCTAGTTCTGGAGCGGATGGGACGGCGGTTTTTACCGCTGACTCTGGCGGTCATTCTGGGTGGCGTGCCGCTGCTCGGGTTGGCGGAGGCTCCGCATGGGGAGCGTCAAACAGTCACACGAGCGACCCTTGGCAATGGACTGCGCGTCGTCATCGTGCGCAACTCTTTGGCGCCGGCCGTCACCACGGTAGTCAGTTATCTGGCGGGTTCCGATGAAGCGCCGCAAGGGTTTCCCGGCATGGCCCATGCCCAGGAACACATGATGTTCCGCGGCAGTCCGGGACTTTCCGCCGACCAGTTGGCGGCCATCTCGGCGGGCATGGGCGGCAGCTTCGATGCCCAGACACAGCAAACCGCCACGCAATATTTCTACACGGTACCTGCCCAGGATCTCGACGTGGCGTTGCGGGTCGAAGCGACGCGCATGAGTGGCGTCCTGGATAGTGAGGACCTCTGGCAACAGGAGCGTGGCGCTATCGAGCAAGAAGTCGCGCAGGATCTTTCGAATCCGCAGTATGTTTTCTATAGTCACCTGTTGGAGCGGATGTTTAAAGGAGCTCCTTATGCGCATGACGCCCTTGGCACGCGACCGTCCTTCGATCGCACCACTGGCGCGATGCTGCGCAAGTTCTACGAACAGTGGTACGCGCCTAACAACGCGATCCTCGTGATCTGTGGCGCGGTAGAGCCGGCGCAAGTCTTGACGCAGGTCAAAGCCTTGTTCGAAACAATCCCCGGCAGGAAACTACCGGACCGACCATCGGTCAAGTTGCGGCCAGTGCGGGCCATTACCCTGCACCAGACTACGGACTTACCGTATGGCCTGGTGACAATGACGGTTCGGCTGCCCGGTTTCGAGAATCCGGATTACGCGGCCGCGCAAGTGTTGGGTGATGTGCTCAACAGTCAACGCGCGGCATTATCCGATCTGGTGGTGCGTGGCGAGGCATTGGATGCCGGGTTCGACCAAAATAGTCTGCCCAAAGCCGGCATGGGCACGGCGATGCTGGTATTCCCGGCGGGGGGCGATCCCAAACCATTGTTGCAAAAATTAACACGGGTTCTTACCGATTATGCCGAAAAAGGTGTGCCCGCAGAGCTCGTGGCAGCCGCGAAACGTCGTGAACGCGCCGCAGTGGAGTTTCGCAAGAACTCCGTGAGCGGCCTGGCGATGGTTTGGTCTCAGGCCTTGGCGGTGGAAGGGCGTGATTCACCGCAGGAGGATGTTGATGCCATCGAGCGGGTATCGGTCGCTGACGTCGATCGGGTTGCCCGCACCTATTTGGATGCGGGCCACGCCATCGTCGGCATACTCACTCCTTCCGCTTCGGGTAAAGCCATCTCCTCGAAAAGCTTCGGCGGCGAAGAATCGTTTGCGGCGAGTCATGTCAAAGCCGTGGAGTTGCCCGCATGGGCGGCGGGTTCGCTGGCGCGACTCTCCTTGCCCGAGTCGACGCTGCAACCGATTGTCTCCATGCTGCCCAATGGGATCAAATTGATCGTTCAGCAGGAATCGGTGAGCGACACCATAAGCTTATACGGGCTCATCAAGAATAAACCGGATGTGGAAGCTCCCAAGGCTCAGGAGGGGGTGGATATGGTCTTGGCGCGTCTGTTCTCGTTCGGTACAACGCACCTCGACCGTCTGGCGTTTCAGAAGGCCTTGGATGATATCGGCGCGGATATCGATGCAGGGACCCGCTTTTCCGCGCAGGCGCTGGATGACAAATTCGAGCGCGCCGTCGAGTTGTTGGCAGACAATGAATTGAATCCGGCACTGCCCAAGGAGGCATTCGCGATCGTCAAAGGACAGGAGTCCGCTTCCGTAAAAGGCATGCTTCAAAGTCCGGATTATCTGACTGGACGCGCCCTGCATCAGGCGCTGTTTCCCAGGACCGATCCCAGCCTGCGGCAGGCAACCCCGGGAACCGTGAACGGGCTGAGTCTGAATGACGTGCGTCACTATTACGAGCGAGTATTCCGGCCCGATCTCACAACCATCGTCGTGATAGGAAAGGTAACGCCGGAGCGCGCTCGCGCGATTGTGGAGAAATATTTTGGTCAGTGGCGGGCCAAGGGGCCAAGGCCAGACACCTTGTGGCCGGTGGTTCCGCCAAATAAGGCTTCAGTCATGCGAGTCCCGAACAACAGCCAGGTCCAGGATAAGGTCATGTTGGCGCAGACGCTGGGCTTGAATCGTTTTGCTGTGGATTATTATGCGCTGCAACTGGGCAATCATGTATTAAGCGGCGGTTTCTACGCCAGTCGCCTGTACCGAGATCTGCGCGAGACAGCCGGCTTGGTTTACTTCGTCGATTCATCGGTAGAGGTGGGTGAAACCCGTGGCGTATTCTCGGTGCGCTATGCCAGCGATCCGGCTAATGTTGCCAAGGCTCGGGCCATGGTATTGCGCGATCTGGAGGCCATGCAGAATAAACCCGTGAGCGACGAGGAACTACACCAGGCCAAGGCCTTGCTGCTTCGGCAGACTTCATTGTCGGAGGCAAGCGTAGAGGATATCGCCCAACATCTGCTGTCGCTTGCCGAGATCGGCCTGCCGCTGGATGAATCGCTGCGGGCCGCGCGGCACTATCTTGATTTGACGGCGGAACAAGTGCGATCCGCCTACAAGAAATGGCTGCGGCCCGGGGATATGGCGCAGGTCATTGAGGGGCCGGCGCCGTGAAGGGCTGGGGGAGGAGAGAGTGGGGCGGTTTCCGGCGCGGTCGCGTCCAATGCCGACATCGGGTGCGATTTTTACTATTGCCCATGCCGCGGTATCTAAGTTCTCATGTCAGCGTATTGCAAGGAATCGGCCGTTGCATCTCCTAGCAATTACACCCGCTGTTCTGGCGCGATGACAAGTTTTCTGGTCGGAATCGCTGCTGCGGTCGCCACGCTATTGGGCGGATGGTTTGCGATTCGCTTCAAGGATAGTTTGCATCTCATCCTCGGGTTCAGTGCTGGCGCCGTCATCGCGGTGGCTTTTTTCGATCTGCTGCCCGAGGCAATTGCGCTTTCGGACCAGCATAACAGCGTCTCTTTCATCACATCGTTGGTGGCCGCCGGCTTTATGCTGTACATGATTATCGACCGTGCCGTGGTTATCCAGCCCGGCGGCCCGCGTCGCGGCAGATTGGGCGCAGGCAGCCTGTCCATTCACAGCTTTCTCGATGGTATCGCCATCGGTATCGCGTTCCAAGTCTCGGCGCCCGTCGGCGCGGTTGTCGCCACGGCGGTGCTCGTGCACGATTTTTCGGACGGCATCAATACGGTCAGCTTGGTATTCAAGGATGCCGGAAGCACGCGAGAAGCATTCCGATGGTTATTTCTCGATGCCGTCGCGCCTGTGCTGGGGGTGTCCGCGACGTTCTTCTTTACGTTGAACGGCGGTGAACTTGGGCTGGCATTGGCGTTGTTCTGCGGATTCTTTATCTATATCGGCGCGAGCGACCTGTTACCTGAAAGCTACCACAACCATCCGAAGGGGTTATCGACAATCATGACGCTACTGGGTGCCGGACTGATGTATGCGGCGATAAAGCTGGCGGCGTGAGCCGGCGGCCCGATGATGAATGCGTTTGAAACGCATCACCCGCCGCCGAATTATTTATCGCCAGTCACCCCAGTCGGGGTTGGGTCCGAAGCGTTCAGCCAGAAAATCGATGAACGATCGGACTTTCGCCGATAGATACTTGCGGCTTGGGTAGACCGCGTAAATGCCCAGTTCACGCGAGTTGTATTCCGCGAGCACTGACCGCAGCCGCCCGGCCCTCAAATCGGCGCCAACCAGGAATCGAGGTTGTAGGACTATGCCCGCACCACCCAGTGCGGCCACCCTCAATAGATCGCCGTTATTGGCGCGCAAGCCGCCGCTGACCTGGACGGTGTGTTCCCCATCCGGTCCGCTGAAGCGCCATTCGTTGCCTGCGACGTCATAGGAATATCCCAGACAGGAATGTTTCGCGAGATCTTCCGGTACCAGCGGAATACCCCGGCGACGAAAATAGTCCGGCGCCCCGCACACGACCAGTTTGTCCTTGGCGAACTTTCTGGCGATCAAGCCGGTTTCGGCCAACTTGCCTATGCGAATGGCGAGGTCGTAGCCCTCATTCACCAGATCGATATTCCGATCATCCAGCGTGAAGTCGAGTCTTGCCGCGGGGTTGAGGGACAGGTAGTCGGCAATCAGCGGTGCAATGTGCTGCACTCCGAACACCAATGGGACAGTGAGCCTCAATGTGCCGCGCGGTACGGAGGTAAGCTGCGTCGCCGCCAGTTCCGCCTCCTCGATATCTTTCAGAATATGTTGGCAACGCTCAAAGTAGGTCGAACCTGATTCGGTCAGGCTGAGGCGCCGGGTAGTGCGGTTCAATAGGCGGGTGCCCAGATGGGTTTCCAGGTGGGCAATATGTTTTGATATGACCGCCCGAGAGAGTTCCAGTCGTTCCGCTGCGGCGGCAAAGCTTCCTGCTTCGACCACCGTTGCGAACACTTGCATACTTGCCAATGTATTCATGCCCAAGCAATTGTCAATAAATCGTGTTCAATATAATTCAATTCAACAGGTTTATCT
>VFSW01011170.1_pt1 | contig 12650 bp, 9 predicted proteins | sample 5358111 | NCBI WGS metagenome assembly VFSW01 (sample SAMN11554181, study PRJNA540505) | mine drainage metagenome | isolation source: sediment from site ElyBrook_90M | place: USA: Ely Copper Mine, Vershire, VT | collected 2017 | reverse complement strand
GGTGAAGGTAAAGATTCGCCACCGGCACGAGCCTGCCTGGGCTACGCTGGAGCCGGGCGATGCCGGCAAGGTCGTTGCGAGCTTCGACGAGCCGCAGCGGGCCGTAACGCCAGGCCAGTCTGCGGTTTTTTATGACGGCGATGAGGTCGTGGGCGGCGGCTGGATCCTCTAGGCAAAATGCAGCATTGGACAGTGCCTGACCGGGACGCGCTATACTGGCGCGGCACCGCAATTTAGGGGATTTGAGATGATTGGGAAAACGTTTGCTAATGCGGCCTTGCTTGCCGCAGTCGTCCTCACCGCTACCCTCGCCTCCGCGCAGGCCATGCCCGCCGTCCTGACCATTTATGCCGACAAGCCCGTCTCTGCCGTAAGCCCTACGCTGTATGGGCTGATGACCGAAGAGATCAATTACTCCTACGACGGCGGTCTCTACGCCGAAATGGTCCGCAACCGCACCTTCCATGGAAGCTGGGATGGTATACAGAGCTGGTATCTGGTGGAAGACGGCAATGCGGCGGCCAAGATCGCGCCGGACAAGCAGAACGGACCAAGCGAAGCGCTCAAAAACAGCATGCGTCTGGACGTCCAGAAGGCAGATCCCGCGAACCAGGCAGGCCTGCTGAACGTGGGCTATTGGGGCATGGCGCTGCAGCCGAACACCACATACAAGGGCTCCTTCTATGCTAAGGCTGGCTCGGCAGATATTGGCCCGGTCACCATCAGCCTGATGGGTAACGACAGCGGTAAAGTTGTCGCGACCACGGCCGTCTCAGGCGTCACGACCGATTGGAGCCAGTACAATTTCACGCTGACGACCGGCGCCATCGAGCCCTCTGCAGCCAACCACCTGGTGATGACCGTAGGGCATCCCGGCACGCTTTGGATGGACCTGGTATCGCTCTTTCCGCCGACGTATCACAACCGCACTAACGGAAACCGCATTGACCTGATGCAACGACTGGCCGCGATGCACCCGGCGTTTTTGCGGTTCCCTGGCGGTAATTACCTTGAGGGTGACTATATCCCGGATCGCTTCGAGTGGAAGAAGACGATCGGCCCGCTGGTGGACAGGCCGACGCATCCCAGCCCGTGGATGTATCACTCGTCAGACGGAATGGGCCTCCTGGAGTTTCTGGAGTGGTGCGAAGATCTGAAGATGCGTCCGTTGCTGGCGGTGTATGCCGGCTACTCGCTGAAGGGTGACCACGTGAACCCCGGCGCGGACCTGGAGCCGTACATTCAGGATGCGCTGGATGAAATTGAGTATGTCACTGGCGGACCGGAGACCAAGTGGGGCGCCGAGCGCGTAAAGGATGGGCACGCAGATCCCTTCAAACTTACCTACGTCGAAATCGGCAACGAGGACTGGTTCGATAAATCCGGCAGCTACGACGAGCGCTACGCACAGTTCTATAAGGCGATCAAGACTCGGTATCCCAGCCTGCAACTGATCGCCACAGCGCCCCTCAAGAACATGAAGCCCGACGTCCTCGACGAGCACTTCTACGTACGCGCGACACAGAACTTCCACGACGCCAACCACTACGACAAGACTGACCGCAACGGCCCGAAGATTTTTGTGGGCGAGTGGGCGACGCGCGAGGGCACGCCGACACCCAACATGGGCGCGGCGCTGGGCGATGCGGCATGGATGACAGGCCTGGAACGGAACAGTGACATTGTGGTAATGGCCAGCTACGCGCCACTGTTTGTGAACGTGAACCCCGGCGGGATGCAGTGGGAGAGCGATCTGATTGGGTATGACACTCTGCACAGCTACGGCTCGCCGAGCTACTGGGCGCAGGTGATGTTCGCATCTTATCTTGGCGATCACACCTTGAAGTCTGAGGTGCAAGGAGCGGGGGAGAAGTTCTTCTACTCGATCTCAAAAAGCACGGCAAAAAAACAACTCTACCTGAAGCTGGTGAATGCCGAGTCCACGCCGCTGCCGGTGGAGATCGACCTGCCCGGTGCGACTCTGGCGAGCACTGCAAAGCTAGTGAGCCTGAGCGCGTTGGACACCCAGGCCACCAACAGCATCAACAACCCGGAGTTCATTGTTCCCGTGGATTCCACGATCAGCGGCGTGAGCAGCCACTTCAGCCGCACACTGCCTGCATACTCGATTCAGATCATACAGATCGACGAACAATAAGGCACAGCGTCGCCACAAGTCAGGGCCAGGACTGCAAAAGTCCCGGCCCTGCGTTGTTAGAGTAAGACGAACGTGAGGTCAGCGATGCACGGCCCAGGCCAGCCCATCGGGATTACCGCCCGCCAGAATGTGACCGACCACGCCCAGCGTTTTGAGATCGATCACCGCAACATAGTCATCCGGGCCGCAGGAGACGTACGCACGCGCTCCGTCCGGCTGCATCAGGATGCCCGCGGAGCCGTGGCCGATCACCATGCGCTTGACGACCTTGCGCGACGCGGCATCCAGTACGACCAGATCCGGCGAGTCCAGAAGCGACACCAGCGCCAGTTTCCCGTCCAAAGTGAACTTGATGCGGTTGGCGCTCCGCACATTGGCTTGCAGCGTCGCGACCACGCTCTTCGCCGTCAGGTCAACCACCGAAATGGTGCCATCCTGTGCATTGGCAACCCAGGCCTCTTTGCCGTCGGGGGTGATGTCAAAACCTTCGGAACCGTGGCCCACTGGAATCACCGTTTCATTCCAGTCGCCGCCCGGAGGTCCAGGCAACCGGCGGATTCCCGGTGGAAGCGCCGCAGGTACGCCAGCAGGCCCATCGGTCTTATCCAGAACGGTCACAGTCGCGGAATTCACGTTTGTGGTCACAATGCGGCGCATGTCGGGAAACACAAAGAGCATGTGAGTCCGGTTCTGGCCGGTGCCCATGATCCAGTCCACCTTGCCGGTGGCCGGATCGTAGCGACCGATGGCTTTGGCAGCCTCTGCCGTAAACCAGAGTTTGTCGTGCACAAAGGTTAGTCCGTGCGGTCCTCGCAAGGGTCCAAGATCGATCGACGGCAGAGCTTGTTGATGCATGAGGTCGATCACCGCAAGTGTATGGAAAGCCCCAAAGCCGTAGTTGGAAACATAGGCAGTGCGGCCGTCTGTGGAAGCGATGACCTCATGGGGATCGTCTCCCACCGGTGCCGTTGCCACCACCTGCAGATTCGCTGGATCGACGATCGCGAGGGTGTGATCCGTCTTGGACAACACCAGTAGCGCCGCGCTCGGAGTTGGCTGGGCACAAGCTGCAATTGTGACGAATGCCAAAGCGGGCAATAATCCACCCGATCGCTTGATACTCATGCGTATGCCGCTCCCACAGCCAGACTAGACGAACAAATCCTTGTCGGCAACAGACCGCGTTGGCCTTGGCGCGGAAACTCCCGACCGCAGCGCGCCAATCGCCGCCCTTAAGAACGCACCGAAGGCCGACAATTGTCGAATCGGAATGTTGACGGTTTCAGTCAGCACCCCCCCTGCCCGGTCCACCGTGTCCAGCACATGCGTGAGCATGTCGTCCAGGCGGTTTGCCTGGCGCCGCACCTGCTCCAGTATGTCAGCGGCAGAGGTTTGCATATCCGCAGTTTGTGCGCGCAAACCGTGCGCAATCGCCGCCAGATCCGTGGCCACTGCATCGAGTTTGGGGCCAACCGTGGTCAGAAATGCCTGCGTACCGGTCAGAACTGGCTGGATCGCCGAACGCAGTTCCTCAATCTGTTGCTGCGTGGAGCTCGCTGCCTTGCGCACAGTTAGATAAATTCCAAAAAGAACGAGCGCCTGTAGCAAAACAGCGAGCCCGGTAAGGCCGACAAACACGAGCATCAGGGTTTCGTTGTTACCGTCGAGCATCGGAGTGGCCTCGCGCAGAGCGACGCCACAAATGCGGCGCCTCTCTGCGCATCTTTCTTAGAAATACCCGGTCGGGGCGATCCCGAACCGGCGTGACGTCTGCAATTCGCAATTCTCATGCAGGGTCCAGAGCCCTCGACCGAAGCGGCCCACTTCCGTTGACCGCTTCGAATGTTCTGTCCTACTCTGTTGGCCCACCCGTGGTGCTGGCCGCCCGATACGCCTCGCGGCCAGCGTCTACGGCCGCTGCGACGCGGCTGGTCTGATCGCCCACCAGGTTCTTGCCCCGTTCGACAAAGTCTTCCCAATGAGCCCTGCCGCGGTCCACGACCTCGCGGCCGCGATCCACATATTCGCCCATCTGCTCCTTACTCTTGTCCACCAGGGAGCTGACCTGATCTACAGCCTGCCGGCTGCGGTTGCGCAAATATTCGGTACCTTCACGAGCACCCTGCGCCAGGTCTTCTCTGGTTTCCCGGCCACTCTTGGGAGCGTAGAGAATCCCTACAAGTGCTCCTACCCCGAGCCCAGCAATAAACCACGCGAGTCCTTGAACCTTGCTATCTTCGGCCATGACGACGTATCTCCTTTCGCTGCATCTCAGGAAAGCCTGAGCGTATCAAATTCCACGCTGTGCCGCAAATCCCTCACAGCCCATGAAATCCACTTGAATCCATCACCTGTTCATCCAAACTAACAAAACTGCCAGAAACTTCCTGGCCAATCTTGACCCTTAAGCAGTAATAAGACTCCGCGCAATGGCATCAAGTAAGCCATTTAGAAAGTTTATTGATTCGGGCGCGGAATAACGCCGGCCAATTTCCAGAGCTTCGTTGATCACAATGGCGTGTGGAGTGCCCTTGAAACCCAGCATTTCCCCCACGGCCATGCGCACCAGATTGCGATCCACCGCCGGCATGCGCTCCAGCCGCCAGTGCTTGGAATTAGCCACAATCAGCTCGTCGATCCGCTCCTGATGCGTGATGGCCACGCGGAAAAGGTCTTCCGCAAAGCCCTGGACCTCCGGCTCCACCTCGTCACAGGCCTTCCAGAAAGTAGCGCGGACCTGATCGGGAGTCTGCTTGCCGATGTCTGCCTGAAACAGCATCTGCATCGCAAACTCGCGTGACTTGCGGCGTGTTCCCGCGCTCAAGCTGTGCCACCTTTCATCAGCTTGCGACGCAAACTCGCCATCTCGATTGCAGCGACCGCTGCCTCGAATCCCTTGTTGCCGGCCTTAACCCCGGCGCGATTTAAAGCCTGCTCCAGCGTCTCGCAGGTGAGCACTCCAAAGCTGTGCGGAATCCCCGTCTCCTGCTGCGACTGCCCGATGCCGCGCGAAACTTCGTTGTAGATCGCCTCATAATGCGCGGTCTCGCCGCGCAACAGGCATCCGAGCGTCACAATCGCATCCACTCTTCCCAGAGTGGCCACGGTACGCGCCGCCGCGGGAACCTCCCATGCGCCCGGCACACGCACCACCTCTATCTCTTCGCGCCTTGCGCCACTCCGCAGCAGCGCATCCAGCGCACCCTCCAGCAGCCGCTCTGTAATCACAGCGTTCCATCGTGCCACCACGATCGCAAACTTCATATCCGCAGCCGTGAGATCGCCCTCGACCGCCATCGGCCTGCCTTTCAACGGGTCGGCCCATGCCCAGAAAGTGAAGGCAAAGCCCGGCTCCGGTTCCACGGTAAAGATGCGCGATTTCCAATGCGTCTCGTTAATCTCCGAGAGCCGCGAGACTGCTGCATCGCCGCCTTGCGCCTTGAGCCATGCTGCCGCCGCCTGATGCGCTGCATCGAGCGCCGTCACTTCTACCAGAACATCGGCGGTAGAGGGAAACTGGCCTTGCACAAACTCCAGGTTGCCCAACGGGGCCAAAAACGACGCACCGCGGCTGGCCTCTTCTTCCCAGCCCTTGCCTACCGCAAATCCCAACGCCGCAAAAAAGCTCGTCAGCCTGTCATAGACTGCAACATTGCCGGCAGGGCGAAGGAAGGATATCCCCTTGATCATGCTCTGATTCTATCGTGCGGAGGCGCTGATCACGGCAGCGATGCCTTCCAGGACAGCTCTCCACAAGTTAGGAAAATAAAGTATGCACAAAAGATAAGGGCCGACACACAGCCGGCCCTCTTCCAGTGAATGAAGCTATTTCATTAGGTGGTAGGCCGCGGCTTCACCGCAATGGATGTAGCCGGCACTGCGCCGTTGATTGTCGTAGTAAGCACGCAATCCGGATCTGAGCCAGGCGCACAGGCTGGCAGGTTGGGACTGATCTGCTGGGTATCGGTCAGCGTCTGCACGTCGATATAGTGGATCTCGTTATCCCCCGCCGTAGACACGAAGAACAGCTTGTCGTCAGGGCTGAAGGCGCCCGCAATGGGAGCAGTGATGGCCGCACTACCCGCAAGAGCCAGGTAATTCAAAGTGCCCGCCGTACCGGCCGTGCCCGGCTTGTAATAGGGCAGTTGAGCACCGGGAGTGTTGCCGTTGTAGGTGATGAACGCTAGGTTCGATGCCGGTGAGGCCACCACCTGATCCACCGCAGTGGCATTCACGGCTACTGGCAACTGATTCAGGGTGTGCGTCAGCGTCAACGGGGACAGTACGCCGGTGGAGCTCGGCGGGGGACATGCGCCGTACGGAATCGTCACTCCGATGTCGGATAGTTCGATGCCTCCGCCCGCCATGGCCGCGCCTAGGATGTGCTGTCCATCGGTGGTTGCCGCCAGAACATCGGTGATCGCATTCACAGAGTCGCCCTGCGGGTAGAACACCATGCTTGCGTAGTTGGTCACGGTGCCCGTGGGACACCAGGTGTGGGCGACCGTAGGATTGCCGCTGATGTAGGCACCCACACCGGGAATTGCCAATGCCAGGTTGGTGCCGCCACCCGATGCGCTCAGGTCGTAAGTCGTCCAACCTGTATTCGCGTTGTATACATACAACGTGTCGGAGTGATTGCCGCCCAGGGATGCGCTGTCCGTAATGTAGAGGGTCTTCGAGTCGGGAGTCCATTGTGCAGCACTGCCCACGCCGCCAAAGGTTGCAAGAACCGCCCCCGTGGAGCTGTAGAGGTAAAAGACTTGCCGCACCTGGTCGTTGATCAGCACGGTCTGGTTGTTCGGAGCTACCGCCAGAACCACGCCCGGCACGTTCAGATCCGGCTGCCTGGCGAGCGCGTTGTTACTGGTGCTGTACACCATAATCGCGCGGGACGACCCGAAATACAGATTGGTGCCCGTCTGGTCCATCACCATCGAGTTTGGTACATAAGGCAGTCGCACGGTAGAACCGATCGTCCCGCTCAGCAGTTCGACCGGAACAAAGTACTGCGATTTCCCCGGTGCGGAGAACCAGATATACGAGCTCGCCGTGCCCGGCGTCGTGACGGTGACTGGATTGCTGGAAATCGAGAGGCCAGTGCCGAACAGCCCTACCTCATTGATGGGCGCAGGGTTGCAAACGGCTGGCTGGCAGATGGCGTAGACAGAAGCGGCACCAGGAAACGCCGCGTTAATGCCGCCGCCCAGACCTGCGGTGATGTCAAGCGGATTGGTCGACTGATAATCCAGCGTGAGCCCAGTAATGGTCTGTCCGTTGGTGTCGGTCACCTGTGTCACCAGGTTCTGCTGCACGCCCTGGGTCACAGTGCCGCTCGTATTGCCGTTCAAGGTCACTGAAATTGTCTTCGGCGGGCACGTTGTAAAGTAACCGGCCGACGAACCGGAACCTGCCACGGATGCCGTAATCGCCGTAGTTCCGGGGAGCTCCGCCGTGATCTGGTTGGTCTCAGGGTTGATGGACGCGATCGAGGCCACGCCGACTGTGTAGGTCAAAGTGCCGATTGCGGCGGTGCAGTCGGGCACTGAGGCCACCCCTGGGGGCAACCCGCCCTTGCAGCTGAAACTGGTGACCGACGATGGAGCGCACATCTCGTACTGCGTGTTATTGACCCCCGCAAAGCAGGCCTCTGCATCCAGTTGGGTAAGGACTCCCTGTGAATAGCACTGCTGCGGCTGCCCAGACCCGGATAGCGCCAAGGAGATCGAGCTCACCGGAGCATGCACGAAAACCTCTACCGGGTTGGAGGTCACCGATTGCGCGGAAGCCGAAATATAGGCAGTTGCATACGGCAGACCGCTCGAGCTGGGAAGAGGATTTGGGAAGTTGCAGATGGTGTAGTCGGCAATGCCGCCGCCTGAATTGCGATTCCATGTACCCGCGCAGAGGTTGCCGGACGGAGAAATATCAACCAGCTTATTGTTGGTTGTGCCATAGGCATAACTCGACACGCTGGCCGCATCACCTTTGCAGGTCTTGGCCGACGGCGCCGCAATTTGGCGGGTCTGTCCATAGGCCATAGAAATCCCGGTCGTTCTCGGCTCCAGGTCAATTGAATACAGATCCGTGTTCTTTAATCCGTAGCCGGACCCATTGCAGTAGTTCCCGGCCGGGTTCCGGATGCAGCCGGAGATGGAAATCCCCGCTGGAATGGTCAAAATCAGCAAGCTAAGAAGCGTCAAATACCGCCGCATGAATCCTCCCCGCCCCACCTGGTCGAACTGTGGAACGGTCTGTCCAAAAGCATCAAATAAGTATCGAGAGCGCGCCGCCAGCCAGCGCAGGGCTCACGGGCAGCCTTCGCAGTCTGTGCAAAACCGGTCTCCGGCGAGTTCCCCCACCTTTGCACCAGCCTGCTGAACACGCTGTGTTGTCTCCAAAGAAAAGTGTATCAGGGCAGGCTTGCAATTCACGGCAAACGGCCATGCCCCCATTCGGTTTCTTTTCTCTCCATAGACGCTCGCCGACCGCGTAGGAGAGCGGGCATCTACTGTGCCGGCGGCATGTACTTGGCAAACCACTCAACCGCCCGCTCCATCACATCCCACCGGTGCGCGGGATCCACAAAGCCATGCCCTTCGTTGGGATAAACCACCAGCTGCGTGGGTACATGCTCGTCGCGCAGCGCATGCCAGAACTCATACGACTGCGGCGCGGGACACTCGCCGTCGCGGTCCCCCACCACCACCAGCGTGGGGGTGTGTACCTGCTTGATGTAGTTGATCGCCGAGCTTTTTGCGTAGACTGCTGGGTCGTCATACACCGACGCCCCAAAATACGGGATCATCCACTGGTCGATGGAGTTCTCGCCATAGTAACTCTGCCAGTTCGACAGGCCTGCGCCGGCCACCGCCGCCTTGAACCGCTGCGTCTGCGTGACGGCAAACATGGTCATGAAACCGCCGTAGCTCCAGCCGGCAATGCCCACGCGATTCGGATCGATCGAGTACTTCGCCTCCACCGAGCTCACCCCTGCCAGGATGTCGCGCAAGTCGCCGTAACCAAAATCCTTGCGGTTGGCCTGGGTAAACGCCTCGCCCTGGCCATAGCTGCCGCGTGGGTTGGGTTGCAGCACAAAGTACCCCAAAGCCGAAAAGGCCGCCGGGCTCAGGCTCCCGCCCGCACCCCAGCGCGCCATCACCGCCGCGGCGGGCCCTCCATGTACTTCCACAATGAGCGGATACTTCTTTGCTGGATCGTAATGCTCCGGCAAAAGCAGCCAGCCCTGCACACGGAAAGCATCACTCTTCCAGGACAGCGACAACGCCTTGCCCCACGCCGGAGCGACGCCATCATTGACGTGCGAAAGCTGAATGACGCCCTCCAGCCCTGAGGTCATCACCATGCCCGGCTTCGCTTCGTAGATCTCCATTGGATGGTCAAAGTTGCTGGCCCGGAAGACAAACATCGAGCGGTCTGCCGTGGAAGACAGGCTAAGTTCCAGCCGGCCATCGCCCACGCTGCCCGGAATGCTGAAGATGGGCGATCCAAAGGTCACGGCGCCGCCGGGACTCACGCGGTCTCCCTGGAGGCGATAGCGAATAAGTTGGCAGTTGCCGCCTGCCAGCTCGCTCACGAAGAGGCGCTCATTGCCGTCCCACTCCACCCAAGCCGGCGAGGTTGGCCTTCCCTGGGTCAGGTCGCGCGGCTGGCCACCGTCAGATGAGACGATCCAGACATCGCCGCCAGTTGAACCCTGGTCGCTCATCAGCCCGCCGATAAAGGCGATGGCTTTGCCGTCCGGCGACCAGCGCGGCACCGCAACCTGCAATCCATGCAGCGGCCCTGCGACTTCAGAAGGCGCAAGAATGGCCTTGGGCGCGCCGTCCAGCGGCTGGGTGTAGAGCTTGGCGACCCACCAGTTGTTTTCGCCCGGAGGGTCGGCAGCAATGTAGGCGAGCCCTTTGGAATCAGGTGCCCAGTCAAACTCATACACATGCAGATTGGCCGGGGTAACCTGTGTGGGAACCGCGGGTGCGGCACCGTTTACCGCTGCCACAGCCACCCGCTGGACCTCGACACCATCTTCACCAATCACACCCGCTGGAGGCTTCATCGCCGCGAGCGCTCCCGCTGGCCGCGTGGCGCCTTCCACATAAAGAAAAGCGACCATCGTGCCATCAGGCGAAAAGACCGGCGCACTATCGTAGCCTTTCAACGTCGTGAGCCGCCGCGCCGGATTGCCGTCAAGGCGGGAGAGATAGAGATCGTCCTGGCCGCCGGTATTTTCGCAGTCCGAGAAAAAAGCCAGGGCTTTCGAGTCCGGCTCCCAGGCAATCTGGCCCTCGTGGCAGTGCTCGTCCGGCATCGTAGCCGCCGTCACGCGCGCGCTCTTCTTCAGGTCCGCTAGCGGGGCAACTAGAATCTCGCCGCCGCTTCGCCCGCCTTCCAGCCACGCCAGCCGCTCGCCGTCCGGCGAGACCGCCACCTGGCCAATCATGCGGCCGCGGTTCAGGCTCTTGAGCACTTCCTTGATGTGCGCGCGGTCCGGCGCGGCGGCGGCAGGGGCGGACTGCGCCTGCGCGGCGCCGAGCGAGAGAAATGGGAGCAGAAACAATGCGCCCAGAATGGGTGCGGCGCGATGGGAGAAGCGACAGGGTGAATCCAGCATGGCAAAAATGGTATCAGGCGCGGCAGGCCACGGCAGTGCGCACGGTCGGCCTAGCGCGAGCCCGCCGGACGCCACCCCATCCAGTCGAGAAGCCAGCGCCACGTTCCGTCCACCGTTTGCACTTTGGGCGGCTCCGGCAAGCGCCCCTTTGGGAACGCCACCGGCTTGCCGCGATAGGAATCCGCAAGCTGCTTGAACATGCGCCCCTGCTCCTTCACGCGGCCATCGTTCGTCAGCAGACCCAGGCTGTACTCCAGCGGATTGAAGGCAAACTTGCGGTCCACGTCATGCGTGTCCCAGTAGCTGAACCAGCTCACGCCCTCGTCGATCGCCGTCAGCACGGCCTTCTCCAGCCATGCCGCCTGCTGCTTTTCGTCCAGCTCCTTGATGCAGGTGTTGAACTCGCCGGCCCAGACGGGCTTCTGCTGCGTGCCCGCATACGAACGGATCAGCGCGGCCATCCCCGCCAGCAGCTTCACACTCGGCGGGTCCATCGCGCCACCGTACTTCATCGCGCCCGTCCAATACGGATAGCAGTGCATCACCGGCATCGTCTGCTCGCGCACCAGCGCCTGCGGCGAGAAGGTCGTCCGCTGAAACCACGGCATGTGGTCCACCCCGTTGATGTGCAGCCTGCCCGGCAGCGCCTCGCGCATCAGCGCCAGCATCTTCTCCATCCACGCATCGCCCGCATCCGTCGGCGCGCTCCAGCAGGTGTTGATCTCGTTGCCGATGTCGAAGCCGATCACGTTTGCATGCGGCGCCGTCGTCCGCGCCAGCGCGCGGATGAACCGCTCCTGCGCCGCCCACATGGTCGCGTCGGTGTAGAACTCCGCGCCCGCGCGATTGAACGGCGGCAGAAAGAACCACCCGCTCAACTGGCCGGTGAAGACCGTCACCAGCGCATCAAGGTGCCGCTCGCCCATGAGTGCAAGCAACTGATTGAGCCGGTCAAGATGCAGCGGGCTCACGTAGGTCAGGTTCGGCTGAAAGTACGGCCAGATCAGCAGCACGCGCAGATGGTCCACGCCCAGCGCGGCAATGGCGTCCAGGTCGCGCCGGATGGGGTCGGCATCCCAGTCATTCCAGCAGAACCACCAGTTGTGCGAAGGCGTGTAGTTCGCGCCGAAGCGATGCCGCATGGGGTCCAGGCTGCCCGCCGCTCCGCTTGCCGCCTGCGCAGGCAGACCGCTTGCATGCACCGCCGCCGCGCCCGCCGCAGCCGCGCTGGCAGAGAGAAATTGTCTCCGGTTCATGGCTACTCGCCCGCCGCCCTGTGAATCGCCAGCAGCTTTTCGAGCAGCGGCTTCAGCAGCTTCAGGTCCAGCGCATTCGCTCCGTCTGACTTTGCGTTTGCCGGGTCATCGTGGACCTCCAGAAAGAGGCCGTCGATGCCCGCCGCCACCGCCGCCCGCGCCAGCAGCGGGATGAACTCCGGCTGGCCGCCACTCACCCCGCCCGCCGCCGAGGGCTGCTGCACGGAGTGAGTACCGTCAAAAACTACCGGAGCGATCTTGCGCATCACCGGCAGTCCGCGGTAGTCCACCACCAGCGTGTTGTAGCCAAAGCTGGCGCCGCGCTCGGTGAGGAAAACGCGCTCATTGCCCGTGGAGCGCACCTTCTCCACCGGGTGCGCCATATCCCAAGGGGCCACGAACTGGCCCTTCTTGATGTTCACAGCGCGGCCGGTTTTGCCGGCTGCCACCAGCAGGTCAGTCTGGCGGCATAGGAAGGCGGGAATCTGCAACACATCCACGGCTTCAGCAGCCACATCGCAATGACCCGGCTCATGCACATCGGTCAGCACCGGCAAGCCCGTGTCCTTGGCCAACCGACCCAGGATGCGCGTCCCCTCCACCA
>VFSW01011169.1_pt1 | contig 12651 bp, 10 predicted proteins | sample 5358111 | NCBI WGS metagenome assembly VFSW01 (sample SAMN11554181, study PRJNA540505) | mine drainage metagenome | isolation source: sediment from site ElyBrook_90M | place: USA: Ely Copper Mine, Vershire, VT | collected 2017 | reverse complement strand
TACCTCATCGCGTCTGCCGAATCGACTGGCGTCATGCAGGTTGCGTCATTCGACCACTCAATTGACCGCGTCAAAAGCATCACACGCGTCGAGCTATAAGCGGTTGGAGCCCATCTCTCTGAGAGTGGACCTTGAGGGACACAATAAGAACCGGATCTCAGCGCTTGCGGCAATAGACATCGCCATGACTACCGCATCCTCTTCTCATAGCCTCGTCTACTCGGCTTCCACGATTGCGCTTCCCGAAATCAGGAAAGACGATTAGACGATCAGTCAGAGCCTGATGAGATTTCCTTCGAAACCCAATTTGCTCTTTGTGGGCCAACCCCGATCGGTTGTGACAAGTACACCGGCCCGTTTTTGAATAGCGGTAGCGACAACCAGGGCGTCTGGAAACTTGAGCTTTTGACCATGACGAGCTCGTAATCTTGCCGCCACAACGGCAATTTCAATATCAAGTTCAGCCACCACGAGAGGGAGACGCTCGATGAACTCACGAACTGCCATAACCGACGACTCGCCGTTGCGTGCTGGGGACACAAGCGCCTCAGCCAGTGCTGACGCCGGCACTGCTATTTGGTCTCCGCGCACTCGGGCGTTCGCCAATTCTCTCTTCGCCCCGAGATGGTGTGCATCACTCTCATCGAAGAAACCAATGAGAATACCTGCGTCGACGACAGTCAGTCCCATTCGTTGCGAAGTTGCTCAATGATTCCGTGATCGAATACTCCCGTCAAAGATCCAGAGAAACTCTCCAGAACATCCTCTTCGCGTTCGAGCACGACCCGTCCAGGGCCGTCAGCTCTGGCTATGACACGCTCGCCCGCCTCCAAACCAGCAATTCGCATCGCGTCAATCGGAATAGTCACCTGGTGCTTCTCGCTAATCCTGGTGCCGCGCCATCGTTTCTTTACTTTCTCCATATTTGTAAAGAATAGCAGTTTCTCACGCCGAGAAGGTGAGCAAAATTAGGACACACGCTGTAACAGAGGGTGACGACGATGAGCGATTCCTGAGCAAGCTCCGGTGCGTCGGACATTTTGTCACCACGCTTCTCGCGCTTGTCAGTACCACGCAATTGAGACACGACACGAAGGCGTAAGTGCGCCCATGTAGCAATGCGCGGGACGCCCAGTGAGCGGTGCAGAACATTGAATCCAGGACTCGGGAGCGGCCAAGGACACGGGCAAACGTCATCGAGGGAGCCGGTGGGCGAGGCTCGTTCGTGGCTGCGCCCATTGGTGGTGTTTTTGAAGTGGGCGTCAACCCTTGGTCATGGGGGCGACGAGTGGCCATGGTTGTTCTCGCTCCGCAATTCGGGCCAGGTCCAAGAGCAGCTGTTCTTGGTGATGGCGGCCAATGACCTGCAGCCCTACAGGAAGATTGTCTACGAAACCCGCGGGGATGTTGATCGCGGGATTTCCGGTGAGGTTGGCGGGAATGGTGAGGGCGCCGTTGTTACTGATTGCTCTGTTGAAGCCATATTCGGCTATCAGGTCGACGCTGCCTACGGTGGTCGCCATAGGACCGGCGGCAGCGAAGGCCACGTCGGGATTGGACGCGGCGAAGATGAAGTCGGTCTGTTCGAAGATCGCGGCCATCTGCTCGTTCACGTCGGTGCGGAACATCTCGGCCGCACCGGCGCTCTGCAGGCTGAATCGGTTAGTTGCCATGCTCATCGCCAGTTGAATTTCGCTGGTGAGTTCATCGTGGCAACCGGGATATCGATCACCAAGCGTGCCAGCCAAGCCGACCAAGTTGGAGAGCGACCATTCGAGTCCGCCATTGGGGAGCTGAACTACGACGTCGACGCGTTTCAGTCTCGCTTGACCGATGAGTTGCTCAGCCAATGCCTCGAGCAACATTGCCTGTCGTGGTTCGACGATCGCGCTTCCTAGGTCTATCGATACCACCGCTCGTTTACCAGAGAGATCAAAGGAGTCAAGTCCAGATTCCCAACCTTCGACGCGAGGCAGACTCAGGGTGTCGCGCGGATCGAATCCGTTGCACGCATCGAACCAACGAGCGGTGTCGCGTACGGAGCGTGAAAGGCAGCCGACGGTCACTGTCAAGGGAGGGTTTTGCGTGAACGGACCTCTGGGAATGCGGCCAAACGTTGACTTCAACCCGAAAAGACCGGTGAAGCCCGCGGGAATTCGTATCGAACCCCCACCGTCCCCGCCTGAGGCCAACGGCAGTAGTCCACCGGCGACTGCGGCAGCGGAGCCTCCTGATGATCCGCCCGGAGTTCGAGTCAGGTCCCATGGATTGCACGTCGTGCCGTGGAGTCTTGTACTCGTGCAGTTGATGCCGCCGAACTCCGACGCGGTTGTCTGGGCGGTGATGACGGCACCCGCAGTGCGTAGACGGGCGACCTGGGTGCTGTCGTGCTGGGCCACGCGGCCCTCGAATACGAGCGAGGCCTCGGTGTCGGGCCATGCGGCCACCGCCTCAAGTTCCTTGACACCGATTGCACCGCCCCCGAAGGGCAGCGAGACGTCGGCCGTCGCCGCTGCGGGGCGCGCGCGCTCGACGTCGAGGTGAGAGAATGCGTTGAGTTGTGACGACTCAATTGCGTCAAGCGACGCCTCGAGCGCCTCAGAGGGGCTGAGATCACCGGCGCGAAACGCCTCAACGAGTGAACAAGCGTCACCAAGCCATGGTTGGTCATCCATTGAACTAGACACTACCTACTCAAGGTCAATGGATCATGATCGAGCGCCACAGTGACTGCGGGTGCTCTTGATCGACGTGCTGTGGAACAGATGAGGACTCCGAGCAAGATCCCTCAACTCACATGGGCTGGGTCCTCACGAGAATCGGTAGCCGAGTCCCGGCGACGCGGCCCGGTTCACGCGGCCGGGCTCGATGTCCCTTGACGTCCATTGGCGAATGGACGGCCCGAAACGCGTAGGACCGATCGAAAGTAACTTCGCAACAGCGATATTCGGTTTGCTTCGCCCGCTACGACCGAGAAGGTGAGCGGTCCGTCTGATCCGTCAGGCGGGTGGGCGGCCCGGTGCGGGCCCAGTGCGCCCACTCGCACGAAGGTCGTTGCCTCGAGCGGTTGCATTCACCATGGTTTCTTAAGTTCGTGATGTTCTCGTGACGTTGGTCACTACATAGGCTGGCCCAGAGAAACTCGGTGAAAGGTTCAGCGCGAATGAGTCCTCGAAATATCAGATGGCTCGTCGCCGCGATGATCATCGTTGGCCTGTCGACGCCGGCTGTTACATCAGCAGCGAGGCCTCCTTCGCCGGACGGTGCGCTCGGGGACTCGTATTCCTCTGGCAACGGTTTGGCACCCGCAATTGCCAAATCAGGCGCCTGCGCGCGCTCCCTGTCGGCGTACCCGGAGTTGGTCGCACGCCAACTCAAATTCTCCTCCTTGACCTTCGTCGCATGTTCTGGGGCTACGATCGCGCAGATCCAGTCGCAAGCGGCCGGGGCGGCTGCGCAGATTCGCAGAGCCCGTCTGGTCACCGTGACGGCCGGTGGGAATGACCTGCCGTTCACTGGGTTGAGCGAGGCGTGCATTGGGCTGGTCGCTTCGGTGTCGGCGACGGCGATCCGTTACGTTCCTGGCGTCAGTGGACCTACGTATTGCAACGCTGCTCTATCGAAGGCGGTCTCGCTGTTGGGTGGACGGTTCAACGCCATCGCCGGATCGATATCGGCCACGCCGGCCACGCTCGCCACCGCACTCACCAAGCCATCGCTGATCGAACGGCGATTGGCTGCGCTGTACCTGAAGGTCTTGAACGAGGCGAGCGCTCCAAGAAATTCGACCTCGGGCACCCAGCTCATCGTGGTGCAGTATCCGACGCTGATCGAACAGCCATCATCAGGCAACTGCTTGTTGTCGGCGGCGCCCATCAATCTGCCGGTGCAGACTTCGATCAACGGACTCTTTCCAGGATTTGGTTCTAGCGCCACGAGTGAGCTGATCCAAGTCAATCGTCTCTTGGAACGAGAGACCGCCACGGTCGTGGCGAGCCTGCATCGACGGGGTTACGCGAGGATCTCATTAGTCGCGCCAACCTCTTCGTTCGCACCATTGAACTGTCTGAATGGCTCGTCGCCGGATCTCAACGGCATCGTCCTTTCGGCGTCGTCGAGCGGACTGGCTTCGGATTCACTACATCCAACGCGCGCTGGTCACTCATTGATCGCTGCTGCGATCGTGGCGAAGTGGCGCACCACTGGTCAGTGAGTTTTCGTGGCCGTTGGCACTATCGAGACACTGCGACTACTCAAAGACCTCTGGATTGAGGGCTGAAGCAGTGCGTAGGGCACTTTGCAGGGCCGAACGCGACGTGGAGACAATCCCGAGAACGAGGATGGCGAGCGAGAAGCCCATCAGCGTCCACCACCCGGCCCGGCTCGCATTGGCGATGTTGACGTGCAGACCACGTCCAATCCGAGAGGTGACCAGTGCGCCGACCACGGCGACTCCGAGGGTCTGGCCAATCTGGCGCGACGTCGAAGCGATGCCGGCCGCGACGCCAGCTTGTGCGCGGGGCATTCCCGACACTGCGGCGTTGGTGATGGGCGGGTTCACGAATCCGAATCCGAGTCCGAAGATGACGTAGGCACTGAACAACCACGTGTACGAGGTTGATGCACTGAGTCGCACGAGCATCGAGCAACTCACGATGAGCGCGCCACCCGCGATGACGAGCGGAATTCGCGAACCGTGTCGCCCGACGATTCTGCCCGAAATGGGTGGCAGGAACATCGCCATCGCGGCCATGGGCAAGGTGTCGAGCCCGGTCTGCAGTGGCGATAGGCCCCGGACGTCTTGGAGATAGAGGGTGTTCAAGAACAAGAATCCGCCCAGTGAAGCAAAGGCGCAGATGGCAATCACGGTGGCCGACGCGAAGGGAATCGAACGGAAGAAGCGCATGTCGATGAGTGGCTCGTTGCGGCGAGGTTCATAGGCCAGAAGCGTGACCAGTGAGATAAGGGTGACGGCGAAGCAAGTCACGATGACGCGAGAGCCCCAACCATGGTTGGGAGCCTCGATGATCCCGTAGGTCATCGAGGAGAGGAGTGTGATGACCAGTACTTGGCCCACGACGTCTACTCGTCGAGCTCGCGGAGCGCGTGATTCGGGGACGTAGAGAGACGTGAGCACTATTGCGATCAGTCCGACGGGGATATTGATCCAAAAGATCGACCGCCAGCCGCTCGCATTTACGAGCAGCCCCCCAACCACTGGCCCCAGTGCCATCGAGATGCCCAGGACCGAAGCCCACACGCCAATGGCTTGCGCGCGTTCGTGGGGCACGGTGAAGGTGTTGGTGACGATCGACATGGCCACCGGGTTGAGCATGGAACCACCAACGGCCTGGAGCATCCTGGCGACCACCAGCCACGCGAGACTCGGCGCGACGCTACACAGCAGTGAGCCGATGACGAACACTGAGAGACCGATGATGAACGTTCGGCGTCTGCCGAATCGGTCCGCTGTAGAACCTGAGAGCATCAGGAGGCTCGCCAGCACCAAGGTATAGGCGTCGAGTGTCCACTGCAGCCCCGAGATCGAGGCGTGCAGGTCGCGCCCGATCGTTGGCAACGCTACGTTGATGATCGTCACGTCGAGGCCCACGATCAAGAGGCTCATCGAACAAATCGCCAGGATTCCCACTCGGCGTCGGTAACTCAACTCGTGAATCGCCAAGGGCGTTGAGTCGGTCGCGGGAGATTGCATGTCGATTTTGACACTAACCGCGAGTGGGTGACGCGCCACCAGTTGTCGAAGGCTCACGTCGATTCATCCACGAGGCACTCGTCGTTGAATCGACGTGGGAAGACCAGAGTTTCTAGGGCCCAAAGTCACAAACGGGGACGAGCGACTCGTTCACGTTGTTCCCCTCAGCGAGGCGGTCGTAGAATCGGACTTGGCCATGATTCGACGCAGTGTTCGTTGGATGATGTCGACCAGCGGTTCCAAGCAACGAAGAGAAAGGGATCCGATGAGCGTTCCCAGTGCCTCCTATTCAGTAACGATGCGAGTGTTCCTCGATAAGGCGTCGCGCATCGGCGCACTGACCACGGCGATTGGAGACGCCGGCGGAGCGGTTACCGCCCTCGACGTCGTAGAGCCCAATGGGCAGGGTATGACGGTCGACATGACTTGTAACGCCGTTGACGAGGGACATTCCGAGCGACTGCGTGAAGCGGTCGACAACGTAGAAGGTGCGCACGTTGCAGTCATGAGCGACCGCACGTTCCTCTTGCACCTGGGTGGCACCATCTCAGTCGAGCCCAAGATCGCCCTCAAGACCCGTGATGACCTATCGATGGCCTATACCCCGGGTGTGGCGAGAATCTCAATGGCGATTGCCAAAGACAAGTCCGCCGCACGAAAGTTAACCATCAAGCGAAATACCGTGGCGGTGGTCACCGATGGCTCAGCCGTGCTGGGACTGGGCAATATTGGCCCGGAGGCGGCGTTGCCCGTCATGGAGGGCAAGGCACTGCTCTTCAAGCGTTTCGGGGGAATCGACGCCTGGCCCGTGTGCCTCGATACCCAAGACGTTGACGAGATCGTTCGAATCGTCCAGTGCATTGCGCCGGTCTACGGCGGCATCAACCTCGAGGACATCTCGGCGCCTCGTTGCTTTGAGGTCGAACGGCGCCTGCGCGACCTGTTAGACATCCCAGTGTTCCACGACGACCAGCACGGCACGGCGATCGTGGTCTTCGCGGCCCTGCTCAACGCACTACGCGTCGTTGGAAAGAAGATGAGTGACGTCAAGGTCGTCGTACTTGGTGTTGGTGCGGCCGGAGTGGCCATCAGCAAGTTGCTCCTGGCCGAAGGAGTGGGTGACCTCATTGGCGTGAACCGTCGCGGCATTATCTCGGGCGAGGATGAGACGCTCGACGAGGATCGGCTCTGGTTGGCGCGCAACAGCAACAGGGGCCACCTGAAGGGCTCCCTGGCCGACGCCATGAAGGGCGCTGATGTCTTCATTGGCGTGTCGGGACCGAATCTCGTCACCGAAGACCACATGAAGTTGATGGGACCCGATTCGATAGTCTTCGCTCTGGCCAACCCCGACCCTGAAGTCGATCCGGTCGTCGCCCGGCGTTACGCCGCGGTCGTGGCTACGGGCCGCAGTGATGAACCCAATCAGATCAACAACGTCCTGGTGTTTCCGGGGATCTTCCGCGGCCTGCTCAATGCGGGGGCGAAGCGAGTCACTGAGGAGATCGAGATAGCAGCTGGGCGAGCTATCGCCGACGCGGTCTCCGAGGCCGAGTTGTCGGCTGACTACATCGTGCCGACGGTCTTCAATTCGACGGTCGTGACGGCGGTGGCGACAGCAGTCGAACGCATCGCTAATGGAACCTCACACTGATCGGCGTCGCCGAATTGGGTCGAAACCGATACAGCGAACGATGACTCGGTCGTACCCACTTGGTTTCCAGGAGTCCTGGAACTCGGTCGATACACTTCACCAGTGAGCGAGCGATGGATACGGGCGGTAGTTCGCCACCGCGTCGTCGTCGTCGTAGTTTGGAGCGTTGTCGCCTTCTTGGGTGTCGTGGGCTCCACGCAACTCTCGGGTCTACTCACGACGTCCTTGGCCGTGCCGGGCTCTGGATCGGCGCGCGCGAACCAGATCCTCGCCATCCACTTCGCCGACAATGTCGAAGGCACCTTCACCGTCGTGCTCGACTTCAAGAGTGCGTCGTCGTCGCTGCATCGTCTCGAAGCGAAGATCGATCGAGCGGCGTCGTCGCTTCCCACGGCCACGGTGACCCAGCAACGCGCTGTCGGCGGGGTGCTCTACGCCAACATCACCACGTCGATGAAACTGATAGACGCAGCTCGAGAAACGGGCGTCCTTCGTCGGGCCCTGGTCGCCGGCGGCCTCACCCAAGCTCTGGTCACCGGTCCGCCCGCGCTCCAACACGACCTCGCCCCGATTCTCGCGTCTGATCTACACCGCGGAGAGGTGATCGCGGTCATCTTGGCACTCGCGTTGTTGTTGTTGATGTTGGGATGGAGCTGGGCGGTGCTGGTCCCGTTCCTCGTCGCTGGAGCTACGTCGATGGCGGCGGTGGGAATCGTGTCTTTGTTGGCGCGTCACTTCTTGATGGTCCTCTACATTCCCAACGTCATCGAATTGATCGCCTTTGGCCTCGCCGTCGACTACTCGCTCTTGATGGTTCACCGCTTCCGACGCGAGATCGCTGTGGATGAAGAAGTCACCGACGCCGTCGTACGAACGATGAACAGTGCGGGACGAGCCGTACTGATCTCGGGAGTGATCGTCGCGGTCGGCCTCGCCACTTTGCTGTTCGAGCCGGTGCCGTTCGTCCGGTCACTCGGCGTTGCGGGGATGGTGGTTCCGCTTGCCGCATTGGCGTCAACCCTTACCCTGCAGCCCGCGCTGCTTTCGATACTCGGACGTCGAGGTGTGACACCGGTGGGCTTTGGGGGATTTTTACAAGGTCCCAGTGGTCGAAGCGGTGCGTGGCGGCGCATCGTCGGTTGGGTGATCGGTCGACCCGCCTCGGTGCTCGCGATGTCGTTGGTGATCGTCGCCACGATGTGCCTGTCGATGTTCTGGCTCGAGGTGACGCCGGGTTCGGTCTCGACGGTGCCGGCAGGGCTCGAATCGGCCCGGGCCATATCGTTGATCAGTCGGCACGTAGGAATCGGCGCGATCACCCCTGACGAGGTGGTGATCGACTTTGGTGGGCCACATCGGGCGAACCTGGCGACCAATGTGGCGACTCGTCTGAAACTCGCGGTGGCGATCTCTCGTGATCCGAACGTCTTCGCCGTCGCCATCGACACGAAGGCACCGTTCGTGGATCCCTCGGGCAGATACGAACGAATCATCGTCGTGGGTAAGGACGAGTTCGGTGCCGAGTCATCCCAACAACTCGTGCATGCGCTGAGGAATGTCTACGTAGCTTCGGCTCACTTTCCAAAGGGAACGACTATCTACGTGGGCGGTCCTCCCGCTCAAGGCGTGGACTTTCTCGCCGCGGTCTACGGCCCGTTCGCTTGGATCGTTGCGCTCGTCATGCTGTTCGCGATGCTGCTGCTGATCCGAGCGTTCCGTTCGCTGTTCCTGGCCCTGTTGGCAGTCGTGCTCGACGTGATTTCGGTGGGCGTGGCCTATGGGCTCCTGGTGGTGATGTTTCGATTTGGTTGGGGATCGCGACTGCTCGGCACGTATCAGGTCGCTCAGATCGAGGGCTGGGTTCCCGTATTTCTCTTCGCCATGCTGTTCGGGCTGTCGATGGACTACGAAGTCTTCATCGTCGCACGGATGCGTGAGGCGTGGGACCGCGACCTGCGCAACGATGGGGCGATCATCGAGGGCCTTTCGAGCACTGGCGGCGTGGTGACCGGCGCCGCGTTGATCATGGTTGGCGCGCTCAGCGGGCTGGTCGTCGGTCGAGTTGCGGGCCTTCAAGAGCTAGGAGTCGGACTCGCACTCGCCGTGCTGGTCGACGCCACGATTGTGCGAGGTCTGATCCTGCCGAGCGTGATGGCGTTGCTCGGTCGTTGGAACTGGTGGTTGCCGGCGAAGGTGGCGGGCCCGTTACGCATCGAACCCTCGCCCCTCCGGGGGAGGGACGAGGGTTCGCGATGATGATTAAGACTGCAGTTACTTGACGAGTCGTATCGAGAAGTGGAGCGACGGAATCTGGTAGCCCAGGGCGAGGCCCGGGTAGTCGTGATTCGCCGAGAGCAGGGGAACCATGCCGTAGTAGGTGGCGAGGTTGGGCGACACCGAGTACAACAGCGGATACAGGTCGATGATGTGGATGCCCGGGCCACCGGTGGCGGTCAGGTGCACGGCCATGTATCCGTTGGAGTGGAATCCGCAGCCATAACCGATGTAGCTGTTGTCGTAGTCCACCGCCAGGGTGTTGTCGAGCTGGGTCCAGCCCACCCCCAAGATGCTGATGGTGAACTCTTGTCCTTCCTTGAAGGTGTAAGTACCGCTGCCAACCTGCCCACCGACCTCATTGGCCAGAGCGGCGGTGTCCTTGGCGGTCGCGACACCCATCGAGAGCAGCTTGCCGGCCTTGTTGTAGAACGGCTTGATGCTCTCTTTCACGTAGAAGGGGACCTGGGACTCAATGAGGCTGCCGGGCGCCGGTGCCCGGTTACCAGCGGCATCGGTGTTCATGGGTCCCTGGACTACCACGATCGCGTGCCATCCGCCCAACGTGTTGACGCCGGGGTTGTTCGGGATGGTGACGGTCTGGTCCAGCGTGCCATTGGACGCCGTAGCGGTTCCGAGCGACGTGTAGTTGTAGCCCCAACAGGTTCCCACGCAGTTGACGCGGCTGCCGGTGACAGTCACCAGGTCCAACTCCAGGTTGCCCGTGACGGATGCGGAGAGTCCGCTGACGTGCAACTTGGTCTTGGAACCGACCGGACCGCTGTTGGGCGAGAGTGTCGCCACAGCGCTACTGGTCGGATCGAGTGCGCTTGGCTGAAAGACCTTTGCGCCGAGGGCACTGTTGTACATGGTCGTGTACTGGCTCGCACTGACGTTGGGCGTTACCTTGGTGGGAAAGGTGAGCGAAGGCTTAGGCAGCACATTGCTCGCGGTCACCCGAAATGCCCGAACGCCGCCATTGTCATCGGTGATCGGCGACTGGATCGGATTCATGTAGAGGAAGCTGATGGCGTCACCGACCTGGATGAAGTGCGTTCCTACCGCACCGGCGGCGCGAATCGTCACGCTCGCCGTTCCACGAGTCCAGTTACCCATGATCTCGCCGGCGTAGTGGTTGTCCCACAGGACGGATCCGCCGCCGCCGTATGGGTTGGCGTCCATCGAGGTGTACGTGATCGTGATGGGAGTCCCCACCGGGCCGCTCGAGGGACTGATCGTGACCTTGCGCAACATATCGAAGGATCCGTTGGCCACCCCGACGCCGCTCGAAACGGCCCAGATGTCGTGATTACCTCCGAAGTCAGTCGGTGCCTTGGTCTTGAGCGTGAAAGCTCCGTTGGCGTCGGTGGTCACTGTCGCCATGTTCACGTACATCGAGTTGCTCGAATTTAGGAGTGAGGTGGCTGAGGTGGGTGAGTAGTTCGATCCCAGGTAGTCCACCGTGTAGGGCTCAGGGTCGACGCTCCACGTGGCGCTATTGGTTCCCCAGGTCAGTTGCAAAGTGGTGTTGGCGCTCAGACCCGAGCCGCTTACGGTCAAGGGTGTTCCACTGACGCCGGCATTGGGACTGGTTGTCAATTTGAGGAAGTTGTTCGACGCGGTGAACGTCGATGCAGTGACCCCGCTGTAGGGCAGGGCCGTACCCGGAAGTCCACTGGGGGCGTTGAGTTGGATCGGGTGGGCCGGGGGAGCAGTGGCCGCGCCGCTGGCGGTGGCCAACAAGGCCACGGGCATCGCCGACGCTGCTAGCACTCGTGCGACGATCGATCCTCGCGACCTCGTGTGTTGAAGATTTTTCATTGTTCCCTCTCTGATGCACTGGTCCCGGGAATCTCTCTGGGACTTTGGTCGGTGACTTTGGACTCTGTTTTCTGCTCTGGTGCCACTAATCCCGAGCGCACGATCACTGTGGCCTCGTTCGCTCGGGATTAGTGGGTAGATCTTGCGGTTGGTTGGCTAACTACTTGAGGGTCACGGGGGCCGCGAGCAAAGTCAGCACGGACATCGTGTGGCTGGGCGTGAAGGTTCCGGTGGCTCCGGGAACAGCTGGTGTCACGACCACCGTCTTGGTGGTACGGAACCAACGCGTGACCATCTTGCCCTTCACCTTGAGCCTCTTGTGGCTTACGACACTGACCTTCTTGGTCACCGCAGGAACGGCGATGGTCTGCATCGTGATGGTGTAGGGAATCGCGCCGGTGGGACTGTAGTCACCCGTCGCGGTGCCCGTCTGCAGGACTCCGGTCCACATGCCGAGGCCACCGTGGTTGCCGTAGGTCAAGGGGATAGTGGTCGAGTAGCCGTTGACGGTAAGCGTGGCGCTGCTGACGTTGGCCGAGGTGAGTGGCGCTCCACCGAGGTCAGCGTCATTGGCCGCTACACGAAACACGATTCCATCACCGACTACGAACGACGACTGGATGCCGCAGGAGTTCGACGTCCCTACCGTGTCCACGGTGAAGGTGATCGGTCCGGTATTTCCCTGAATCGGTGCGGCGATGACCACGTTGTAGGTGGGCGCGGTGGCATTGACGTAGTCGACGGTGTCAGTTGGTACGAACGTGGCGCCCAAGGCGGTTGGTCCGGCCACGGTTGGCACCCACGAGCACGTCGCTACAAATGGTGCAACGGTCGTCGTGGCCACCGACGAGCATCCTGCGATGGTCGTTCCGGCGTCGTTGAAGGTCACCGCTCCGGCCACGCTGGTCGTCGCAATGATCGTCGCCGGCGAGTCTGGAGTAGATCCGGGAACCATGCCCTTTCCACCGCTCAAAGTCACGGTAGGCGTCGTCGTGGCTGCCGAAGCCGCTCCCGCCCCGACCACGATGACGCTGCCCAGGGCCAGAGCCCCGACGGTCACGCTGGCCAATAGTCGTCTCATCATGTTAATCCTCCTGTTTGGTTGGTACTACTTGAGGGTGAGTTTTCCGGTGAGCGTCGCCGTGAAGGTGTCGCTCTCGTTGGAACCCGCCGTTGTTGACTTGATGGA
>VFSW01011168.1_pt1 | contig 12651 bp, 7 predicted proteins | sample 5358111 | NCBI WGS metagenome assembly VFSW01 (sample SAMN11554181, study PRJNA540505) | mine drainage metagenome | isolation source: sediment from site ElyBrook_90M | place: USA: Ely Copper Mine, Vershire, VT | collected 2017 | reverse complement strand
GCGCAGGTGTGGCCAATGACCGATGGGGAACGGGGTGCGTTGTCGGTGATTACGACAACGACGGCTGGCCCGATCTCTACGTGACCAACGTTGGCGCTAGTCGGCTTTATCACAACAACCGCAACCGCACGTTTACCGATGTTGCGGTTCAGGCTGGTGTAGCCCTTGACGAAGGTTCGGCCGACGTGGCAATTGACCACACCGGCGCCACCTTCGGGGACTATGACGGCGACGGCAATCTCGACCTGTTTGTTGCTGGTTACATTGATCTTGATCTGAAAAATGCTGCGCTCTCTGGCGCTAAGACCGCAGGTTATGACTTTTGCCAGTACCGCGGCGTAAAAGTGATGTGCGGTCCGCGCGGCCTTCAAGGAGCACGCGATCATCTCTTCCATAGCAACGGAGACGGTACCTTTACGGACGTCAGCAAGAAACTGGGCGTGGACGGTCCCAACGGTTATTACGGGCTCGATGCGCTATTTGTCGATGTCAATAACGACGGCAAGCCGGACCTCCTTGTGGCCAATGACTCCACGCCGAACTATTTGTACATTAACAAGGGAAACGGCACTTTCAAGGACGACAGCTACGAAAACGGATTCGCGCTCAACGGGGACGGACGCGAGGCAGCCAATATGGGGCTCGCGGTCGGAGACTACGAGAATAACGGGCATCTCTCCGTCCTGAGCACAACCTTCTCAGACGATTATCCGATACTCTTCCAGAACAACGGTACGGGGGCTTTCACCGATGTCAGTTACCAAGCCGGAATAGCCCAGCCTTCTATCCCTTTTGTGAAATTTGGCGATGGATTCCTCGATTACGACAACGACGGCTGGAAGGATCTCTTCATCGTGAACGGCCACGTCTATCCACAGGTCGATCAGCATCCGGAATGGGGACAAAGCTATGCCCAGCGTCCGCTGCTCTATCGCAATCTAGGTAAGGGCAAATTCGAACTGGTGCCCGCGGTCGAGGGAACAGGACTTGCGGTGACCAGCGTCGGACGTGGCGCAGCGTTTGGTGACCTCTTCAACGACGGCAAAATCGACGTGGTCATCAACGGCATCGACAGCGTCCCCGTGCTTTTGCGCAACGTCAATCTCGACCACCATCATTGGGTCGAGTTGAAACTCGTCGGTGGACCGAAAAGCCCCCGCGACGCAGTGGGCGCATCCGTCTATCTGACAGCAAACCGGATGCGGCAGCGGGCAGACGTTCTGAGTGGCGGAAGCTACCTCTCGTCAAATGACATGCGCGTTCATTTTGGTTTGGGAGACTCGGCAAAAGTCGATCAAGTAGAGATTCACTGGCCTGGCGGCACAGTCGAAAAGTTGACGCTCCCAGCCGTAGACCGCATCTACAACGTCACCGAAGGGAAAGGCATTACTGAAGAAATGTGCGAGGGCAAGACCTGCGGCCCATCGCAGCGAATTCATTAGTTGGCAGATCATCGTAAGAAATTGAACGTCTAGATATTGTTGCAATTGAATCTGGGCCTGAGGGCCCAGACGCGGACCGGTCATTACGCGCAACCGTAACGCGACCGGCTCATGCGCGATTCTGCACCGCAGGCTCGTGGGGCTTGAGATCGCGATCGCGAACGCCGAGCACGTAAAGAAGGCCGTCGAGTCCAAGGCAGGAGATGGACTGGTCTGCCTTCTGTCGCACCAGCGGCTTGGCGCGATAGGCGATGCCCATGCCGGCCAGGTTGAGCATGGGAATGTCGTTGGCGCCGTCGCCGACTGCTACTACCTGCTCCAACGAGATGCCTTCGTTGGCTGCAATTTCCCCGAGCAGTTCGGCTTTGCGAGCGCCGTTGATGATGGGCGGAATCACGCGGCCCGTCACCATTCCTTCGGCGATCTCGAGCTCGTTGGCGTGAACGTAATCGATGCCTAAACGTTGTTGCAGCGATCGTGCGAAAAACGTGAAGCCGCCGGAAAGAATCGCCGTCCTGTAGCCAAGCAGCTTGAGGGTGCGGATCAGCCGTTCCGCCCCATCAGCTAGCGGAATCGTGTCGATCAAAGCATAAACGCTCTCGGCGGGGAGGCCTCTGAGCAGGGCCAGACGACGCGTCAAGCTCTCGTCAAAGCCTATCTCGCCGCGCATGGCCGCTTCGGTAATGCGCACCACGCTGTCGCCCACGCCGGCCATCTTGGCCAGCTCATCGATCACCTCGCCCTGGATGAGCGTCGAGTCCATATCGAACGCGAAGAGGCGGCGGTTGCGGCGAAAAATGCTTTCGCGCTGGAATGCAATGTCGATGGAGAGCTCCTGCGCCGTCGCCAGAAACTCAGCGCGCATCTTCGGCTCGCGCGATGCCTCGCCGCTCACAGCCAGTTCCACGCACGCGTTGGCTGTCTCCTCGACGGGCGACAGCTCACCCGATAGGCGGTCGATGCGATCGACGTTCATGCCGTGCCGCGTGATGATGGCGCTCACCCGCGCCAGTTGCTCGGCTGTGATCGCGCGACCCAGCACCGTAATGATGAAATGCCGATGATGCAGGCCATGTTCCCAGTGCCTGACCGAGTCCGGCGGAATTACTCGGAAGCGTACCTGTAACCCAAGCGCATGCGCATGTTCCAGTAGCGCAGCTTTCAGGTTCGCGCGCTGCGCGGTCGACGCTTTGCCCGCCGGCAGCTCAACTAGAAAGCCCAGCACGAGGCTTTCGTGCACGACCGCCTGCCCGATGTCGAGGATATTGACGTTGAAGTTGGCGAGGACGCGGGTGAGTTGCGCGGTGATCCCGGCTGCGTCGGGACCTGAGAAATGGATGAGGACAGCTTCAGTGAATGCTCCGGTTGTCATCCCTGCCCCCAAGACCGCACTTCAGCAGAATACATTCAATAGTTCAGCCAGGTGCCCACCTTTAGCTGCTTGCACCGTCCCCCCAGCGGCTACCGGCTGCCTTGCCCGCATCGTGAAGTCCGAAAACTCCGCACCCCTACCACATTGTCAGATTCACATTATCAGCCCATTCGTGGATTGGAGCGCCGGTGGAATCCTGGTCCAGTTGGTACTGGATACCCACCTGGTCCGGCCAGGTCGTATAGTTGATCGTCCAGGTCTGGTTGAATCCGTATGGATGACCATCGACCACCAGCGTGTCATATCGATACTGGGTGGGGCTTACGCGCTCAACGTACCACTGGATGTGGTGCCAGGTATTGGGCGCCCAGCGCGGACAAGCGATTCCATTCAGGACCCAACGATTGCCCGCGCTGTCCCAGGTAGCCCAGTAGCCGTCGCCGAAATCGCATTGGCTGCCGATCATGAACTCTCGCCCACCCAGCACCTGCCAGAGATCAAATTCCGAAGACCAGAAGGATGGGGAGGTAGAGTCGTGGTAAACCCAGAAGTCCCAAAGAAAGTGAGAATTGGAACTGGTGCCAAACATCGTATCGATGAAAAGCACGTTGGTCCATGGCAACCCGTCAACGTACATCTCAAGACTGCTTCCGCTCCTCGAAGGCTGGTTCTGGAATGGCGCCATCCAGTAATTGGGGCTGCTGTTCGTACCGTGCGCACAGGTGCTGCAGGTCGTCCAGTCTGCCGTGTTGTTCTGCAGTTCCTGCAACACCTCGGCATTTTTAGGCGGGGTGGGCAGCACGGTACTGCTCACCGGCGGCGGTCCGACCTGGAGGAGCAACACCTGGGACGTATTGTAGTCACCCCGGCCGTCCCACGCGCGCGCGTACAGAAGGTGCCGGCCATTCGTCAGTTTGATTTCTGTTGAGATCGTACTGGAAATGACATTTGACTGATAAACATTGCGATCGTCGAGGTAGACGACCCAACCGGTAACAGCGCTTGGGCTATACGCGACTGCATTCACCTTAACCTGGTTGGGGTTCTGACCCGGGTTGGGGCTCTGCAACCAGACACCGGTAACCTGTGCGGACGCTTCCCGAGACAACGCCGCCAGACAAAGCAGCAGCATGATGTGGAACAGCAAGAGGGTTCGACGAGAGTTCATTTAGTTACCATCCGGGGAGAAATATGCTGGCTCGGGCGTGGCGGAGCCTAAATTTTAAATCTGGTCGTTCTCAAAATTTATAGCCTGCGTACGGGGCACTTCATCCTGGTCCCCCCAAAGGGCCGGGGGCCCATGTAACGTCTGGTTGGATGCCGGGTCGCCACGTATCGTGGTACGCGCAGGAGAACCACGACCCCCGGTGCGTCAAGGCCATGACGGCTTTCATGGAGGAGCACTTCAGAATTCGCGTTCCGGTCGAATTGTCCTGTTTGAATGTCGCCGCTGAGTAGACCGAATAGCGCTTGAATGAACCAATGTCATCAAAATAAATCAAATCCTGGTGGAAGCGAGACGGCCTTCCCAGGCGATGAGCGAAAGCCAGCTTGCTACAGCGCGATCTGCGAAGCCGTGCGGTCCTGCCAGTGGCCGCGCGTGAAGTCGGGAAATTTCTGCGGAGCGCTCCCGTTGGCTACCGATGCACGGCTCAGGGGTCCCGGCGCGGACCAGGCCGCTGCATCGTATACATCCATGTCGGGCTTCAAGCCCTCGCGCATGCACTCAAGCAGGCGATAGAGCATGATGTAATCCATGCCGCCGTGGCCGCCGATCTTCTTGGCGATCTCGCCCTCTTTGGCCCAGAGCGGGTGTTGGTATTGCTTCCACGCATCGAGACTGCCCCACGCTTCCCCGCCGGCCTGTCCATCGAAATAAATGCGCGGCGGATAATCCGCGAACACGCCCTTCGTTCCGCCGATCAGGTTGATGCGGTCGTATGGGTGCGGATTGGACGTGTCGTGCTTCAGCGTGATCGTCAGGCCCCTGGCGGTCTTGATCAGCGAGGTGTTCTGATCGCCGGTGATGTATCTCTCTGCCCAGCGCGGGTCCGATGGGTCGACGTGCGCCTTCCGGTACTCCTCCAGCCCGTGCTGCGGCGTGCTCATCGAGACGATGTAGTCGAAGCGATCGCCGCGCTGGATGCCCATGTAATTCGCGACGGGGCCCAGGCCATGGGTCGGGTAGAGATTGCCGTCGAAGCGGGTATGAAAGTCGCGGCGCCACAGTCCTTCACCTTTGCCGGAGAAGAGCTCATCCCGCAGATCGTGCAGGTAGGCGCCTTCGCCATACAGCAGATCGCCGAACAGCCCGGCGTGGACCATCCGCAGCACCGTCGTTTCCGTCGCTCCGTAACAGCAGTTTTCCAGCATCATGCAGTGGCGGCGAGTCTGCTCCGACGTATCGACAAGCCTCCAGCAATCCTCGATTGAAGTGGCAGCGGGAACCTCCACGGCCGCATGCTTTCCATGCTTCATGGCGGCGACCGCCATCTCCACGTCCCAGTCCCAAGGGGTGGCGATGATGACGAGGTCGAGATCATCGCGTGCCACCAGCTTTTCGAAGTCGTGGTAACCGTTTGTGTATAACTCGGGCGAAGCCTGTCCCGCCTTCACCACGAGCGATTGCGCGTGTTCCGCTTTCTCGCGAACGACGTCGCACAGGGCGACCACGTGTGCATCCGCGCCAAGGAGGTTTCCGAGCAGGCTCGTGCCGCGTCCGCCGGTGCCAATCAGGCCGATGCGCGGATTGACCGCCGTGAATGGCACTTCGATCATGCTGGACGCATGCGGCGCGGGCTCTTCTTCGCCGCGGCCCTCGGCGTGAAGCTGCGTAATGCCTACACCGATTGCCGTGACTGCGCCGATGCGGAGAAAATCCCTTCGCGACGGATGACCAGGGGAGTCGGGCTTTTCATCTTTTGTCATTGGGGGTGTCCTTCTTTGGGCCGTCACCGGCGCAGCATTCTGCAACAGCGAACATTGTATTGGATCGATGCGCCGTCACTCGACACGAGATCTTGAACGCGCGGGGATGTGCTTGTTTATGATTTTCTTGGCGTGGCGGTCTGCATTGGTTGCAACGTACAGTTCACGCGATCCTGGCCAGTCGTTTAGGGCGGGCCAATCGCATGAAAATGTAGATGATCAGTTGCAGCGTGATGGCGCCACAACAATCGAGCACCACGTCCGAAGGCACGCCAGTGCGATTACTCAGCAGGGATTGGTGAAACTCATCGCAACTGGCAACCAAAGCCGTTCCCAGCAGCGCCAGTCCAGCATCGGGAAAGAAGCGCGAGCGCGGCAGGGTCATCCACCAGGCGCGCAGCCAGGCCAGCCCGATGAGCCCGTACCCGATGAAATGACCCGATTTACGTATAACGTGGTGAATGATGTCCCATCGCGCATCGCCGACCGGCCCAAAGAGAGCCTGGTAAAGGGCGCGCAGAGGCAAGCTGGTATGATCTGCGCCGAAGTACTCGCTGGACTCGATCGCAATCACGCCGATGCCCAAAAAAACCGGCAGCCATACCCACACCCAGAACTGGGCGCTGCGACGGCTACTCGACATGGTAATTGGGAGCCTCACGTGTGATGATCACGTCGTGCACGTGACTCTCGCGCAGGCCCGCGCCGGAGATGCGTACAAATTGTGCCTTCTCTTGGAGGTCCTGGATGGTTCCACACCCCAGGTAGCCCATGCCCGAACGCAGTCCGCCGACAAGCTGATACACCATCGACTCCAGCGGCCCGCGATAAGGCACGCGGCCCTCGATGCCTTCAGGAACATACTTGGCGAGGCGGTTCTGGCTGGCGCGTTCGCGCTGCACAACGCCTTCAGTGCCCATCTCGGAGTTGGCCATATCTTCTGTGCTCTGGAAGTAGCGCTCACCCGATCCCTGGCTCATAGCGCTCAGCGATCCCATGCCGCGATAGCTCTTGAAGCTGCGGCCCTGGTACAGGATCGTTTCGCCGGGGCTCTCATCGACACCGGCAAAGAGCGAACCGATCATGACGGAGCTGGCGCCTGCCGCGATCGCCTTGGTGATCTCGCCCGAGTACTTGATGCCGCCGTCCGCGATGACAGGGATGCCGCGCTCGCGCGCCGCGCGATAGGCTTCCGCGATCGCCGTGATCTGGGGCATGCCCGCGCCCGTCACCATGCGCGTCGTGCAGATGGAGCCCGGGCCGATTCCCACTTTAACGGCGTCCGCGCCCGCGTCGATCAGGGCCATGGCGCCGTCGTAGGTGGCCACGTTGCCCGCCAGCAGTCCAATGCCCGGAAAGCGCCTATTCACGTCGCGCACCGCCTCGAGCACCCGCGAAGAGTGACCGTGTGCTGAATCGATGGCCAGCACATCGGCGCGCGCCTTGATCAGTTCGGCGGCCCGCTCGAGGTAGTCGCCCGTCGCACCGATGGCTCCGCCCACGCGCAGACGGCCCTTCTCGTCCTTGCTGGCATTGGGATACTTGAGCTTCTTCTGGATGTCCTTGACCGTGATCAGGCCCTTCAACTCGTATTGATCGTTGACTACAAGGAGCTTTTCGACGCGGTGCTCGTGCAGGATCAGCTCTGCCTCTTCGAGCGTGGTGCCGACAGGAACGGTGATGAGGTTCTTCTTGGTCATCACGTCGCCGATAGGAACGTCGGTGCGGGTTTCAAAGCGCAGATCGCGATTGGTCAGAATGCCGACCAGCTTCTTGCCTTGCGTAACCGGCACGCCGGATATCTTGTAGCGCCGCATCACTTCGAGTGCGTCGCCGATCATCTGGTCGGGACCGATGGTTACCGGGTCCACGATCATGCCGCTTTCGGAACGCTTCACCTTGTCGATCTCGCCGGCCTGGTCGGCGATCGTCAGGTTGCGGTGCACAATGCCAATACCGCCCTGCTGCGCCATCGCGATGGCCATGCGCGACTCCGTCACCGTATCCATGGCAGAGGAGAGCAGGGGTGTATTCAGCGTGATGTCTCGGGTAAGCTGCGTCTGCGTGCTCACCTGCGTCGGGACTACATCACTAAACGCGGGCACCAGCAGGACATCGTCGAAGGTCAGGGCTTCCGGAAGAGTTTTTGCGAGCATAAGACTTGGACGCGCCCGGCGAGGCCAGGGATTCGACTCACTGGTGCGGCGGGCGCTTCAGACTATTGTAGCGGAGGGGGGTGGGAGGAGCCTGAAAAGCGCTTCGATTCGCTGGCCACACCAGTTTTGTTACCAAGCAGCAAAGGCTCGCATCCGTTGTAGTTCTGCCATCCTCGCTCCCAATGAGGGATAATTGCTGCTAAATTCACCGGCTTGAAGGAACTTAAGTGTTTAAGAGACTCCTGATCGTATGTTGTATGTGCCCTGTGCTCTCCCCCATTCACTCCCTGGCCGCTCAGTTTCTCCAGTTTGGCGTCCAGGGAAAAATTCCCATAGGCAAATTGGACGAAATGGAGGACAGGCTCAGATCCTCCGATGCCGGGCAGAAAGTTGATCTTCTGACGCGCTTGGGCGTCGATCCGGAAATCGGCAAGATGGTTACCGAGGAACTCCTGCCCGGACAAAAGATCGATTTACAGCCCATCCGCGTGCAACATGAGACACACTATGGACTCGCATTTCTTCCCGGTTTCAGAAGCTGTTACCTATATCTGCTTAAGGGAGCGGACGACGATGCGGAGAAAATGCCATGGCACGTGATCGACAAGCAGGAACTCAATTGCTGGCATGGAGCCGCCCTTATCGAACTTATGGCTTTGCGCCGCCCCGACATTGATGACCTCGTGATTCATCACGTGAACTACGGCCACGGTTCGAACTATGTGGAAGATCAGACACAGGTGTTTTCCGTCCTGAATGGCAAACTCGTGCAGGCCATGGTCACGCAGGATTTCCTGTCCCAGGATACTTTGGGAGCTGAGACTGAATTGACGACGGAACACTCAAGCACATTTCTGAGATTTCCCGACCTCTCCCTGGAGGAAACCAGGACGACCACGGTGAACGACAAACTGGAGAAAGTCGAGCGTCGCTACTGGCGCTGGTCCGAATCAAAACGTCGATTCATTTCAGGCGAATTTATACCAGTCTCCTGGTGAACCAAACGGTCCATTGTCTTACTTGCCTACACGCCCACCGGGAACGGCTTCGGGCTGGACTCCTCGTCCGTATTGGCCCCGCTGCGCCAGCGTTCGAACCGGCCCTGCAGCAGGCTCATCAGCCCCGTGTACCAGTAGCCGATGACGAAAAGAATCAGGAATGGCGCCGTGAAGTAGTTGTGATTCGAGAAGCAATAAACGATCGCCATGAAGAAGTAAGCGCCGATGAACAACTCTATCCACGGAGCCAGCTTCAGCCGCTTACGATACTTCGCCGCCTGTGACTTTTCGCCTTTCTTGGCAACGCGATATTTGGGCGTACGGGCAAAGGCGCTCTTGATGCCGAGCAGGGCTTCCATCACGGCCTTGGAGTTCGTGACCGTTAGCCCGATCCCCAACGCCATCAGAAACGGCAGGTATAGAAACGTCTTCATCCAGGTCTTGGGAAACAGTACCCGCTGGCTGACCACATAAAAGACCGCGATCGAGAGGCTAGAGGCGGTGAACAGCGGCACATCGATCAGGAGCATCTGAAACCAGCCCTGGTAAAACCGCACGATCATGCAGGGAATCAGCAGGGCCGTCATGATCACCATCAGCGGATAGCTCATGTTGGCCGTGAGGTGGTAGACCGACTCGATCTTGATCCTTCGCGGCACATCAGACCGCACCATCATGGGCAACACCGTGATGCTGGTCTGGATCAGTCCCTTGGCCCAGCGCGCTTGCTGCGTCTTGAACGCCGTCATCTCGATGGGCAACTCGGCGGGACACTCGATCTCCGGCAGATATTTGAACTTCCAACCGGCCATCTGCGACCGGTAGCTCAGGTCGGTATCCTCAGTCAGCGTGTCGTGCTGCCAGCCGCCCGCATCGCTGATCGCCTCCCGGCGCCACATCCCGGCCGTTCCGTTGAAATTAAAAAACTCGCCAGAGCGCGCCCGGGCTCCGTGTTCCAGAACGAAGTGTCCGTCCAGCAGAATCGCCTCGATCTGAGTCAGCATGCTGTAGTCCCGGTTCAGGTGCGTCCAGCGCGTCTGCACCATGCCGATACCAGGCTCCGCGAAGTGGTGAATCACATTCATGATCCAATCCGGTGGAGGCACGAAATCGGCGTCGAAGATGGCGACGAAACTGCCTTTGGCGACCTTCAGTCCCGCATCCAGCGCTCCGGCCTTGAATCCGTGGCGATTGGTGCGGTGAATATAGACGATTGGGTGCCCAAGGGCCGCATACCGGGCTACGATCGATGCTGCGACTTCCGTGGTTTCGTCGGTGGAATCGTCCAGTACCTGGATTTCAAGCTTCTCGCGGGGATACTCCATCGCGCAGACGGCTTCGATCAGCCGGTCAATCACGAACTGCTCATTGAAGATAGGCAGTTGCACCGTAACCGTAGGCAATTCGTCGAAATGCTTCGGCGGATTGGGATCGTAGTTTTTCCGGTGTTTGAAGTACTGATAGCACATCGTGTAGCGATGGACGCCGTACAACGCCAGCACGATCATCACCAAAAAGTAAGGAAACAGCAGTGCCGCATCGAACCAGTTCCAGGCATGGTGCACCGTGGAAAATGGGTCGGTGAACAGCATCTTCATCTGGTGCTTCAGACCGGTTTGAGGGGCAAAGGCCAGATACGCGGGCAGTCCGTCGTGCAGGGCGAGGTTCAGATTCAGACGGTTGACAAGCACGGCGAACAGGGCGAACCTCCACTTAGCGGCTATGGGTCATTGTAAGCGAAAGAGCGAACGCGGGTTGGGGGTGGCGAGTGCAGCTGAAAGTGCAACCGACGTGGCTCCTTTCGAGACTATGAATTGAGCCACTTGTAAATCTTGGGGCCATTCGTCTCTCAACTTGCTGCTGCATCGAATCACATGTGGGCCGACTTTCCGTTCGTTTACCTTGACGGTAAGTCGCTCGTTTGCCGCGGTGCGGTCTGCTGACATATCCTCGGAGCGCCTGGAGTCATATCTATGTCTTCCACCGTTGTTTCTGCTGTCCTGGCCGCTTCGGGCGGCAGTTTCCTGATCGAATCCCGCACAGCCAGCGAAGTTTTTACCCCTGAAGATCTGACCGAAGAACAGCGGCAGATCGTCGCCACGGCCGACCAGTTTGCCCGTGACGAGGTCGTGCCCGTGACCGATGCCGTCGAGGCCAAGCAGCCCGGCGCCATGCGCAAGCTCATTCAGAAAGCTGCCGAACTCGGTTTCACCTCCGTCGACATCCCCGAGCAGTACGGCGGCATGGGCATGGACAAGGTCACGTCTACCCTGGTCACGGACCACCTTTCGGTCCTGGCCAGCTTCTCGACCGCGCTCGGCGCCCAGATCGGTATCGGAACCCTTCCCCTGGTCTGGTATGGCACCGAGGAGCAGAAGCAGAAATATCTGCCCAAGCTTGCCACCGCTGAGTGGATCGCTGCCTACGCGCTCTCCGAGGCCAGTTCCGGCTCCGACGCCATGAACATCCGCACCCGTGCGACCCTTTCGCAGGACGGCAAGTTCTACTCCCTGAGCGGCGAAAAGATGTGGATTACGAATTGCGGCAACGCCGACCTTTTCACTGTGTTCGCGAAGATCGACGGCGCCAAGTTTTCGGCGTTCCTGGTTGAACGCACCTTTCCAGGCCTGACAGTCGGCGCAGAAGAGCACAAACTGGGTATCCGTGGTTCGTCCACTTGCCCGCTGGTGCTCGACAACTGCCGGGTTCCTGCTGAAAACCTCCTCGGCGAGGCCGGCAAGGGCCACCACATCGCTTTCAATGTGCTGAACGTGGGCCGTTTCAAGCTGGGAGTCGCCTGCGTCGGCGGGGCACGTCACGCCATCGCACAGACCATTCGCTACGCCAAGGAGCGTAAAGCTTTCGGCAAGTCGATCTCCGAATTCGGCCTGATTCAACGTAAAATTTCGACCGGCGCCGCACGCCTGTACGCAGCGGAGAGCATGGCCTACCGCACTGTCGGAATGATTGACGCGGCCCTTGCGCAGCTCAGTGACCAGCAGGCCAAAGACCCGCGCGAGATCCAGCAGCGGATCGAAGAATACGCCGTAGAGTGTTCCATTCTCAAGGTTTACGGCTCCGAGATGATCAGCTACATCGCCGACGAATACATAGCGACCATGGGCGGCTACGGATACGTCGAGGAATACCCTGCGGAGCGCTTCTATCGCGATGCCCGCATCAACCGTATCTTTGAAGGAACCAATGAGATCAATCGCCTGATCATCACCGGCTGGCTGATGAAACGCGCTCTGAATGGCCAGATTCCCCTTCTCAAGGCAATTCGCTCCCTGATGGACGAGGTAACCCAGCCGCTTTCCCTCGATGGCAGCGGAGATGGCCCTGACGCACTCGCGCACCAAGCCGAGGTGCTGGCCGCAGCGCGCAAGATGGCTCTCTTCGCCTCCGGAGTAGCCAGCCAGCGGTTCATGGCAGCGCTTCAGGAGCAGCAGGAGGTCATGGCCGACCTGGCCGACATGGTTTCCCAGGTTTACGCCCTTGATTCGGCTCTTATCAGGACGCGCAAGCTGGTCGCGGCGGCCAGCAAGTCTGCCGAAGTGGCCGCGGGTATGACCGGACTTCTGGCGGAAGAGACCCTTGGCATTGCCGAGCAGAGCGCCCGCCGAGTGCTGGCCGCATGCGCGACGGGCGACGAACTCCGCACTCAACTCGCGATCCTGCGCCGCTTGGCCCGGTCCACTCCTGCCGATTCTGTCGCCCTGCGGCGAACGGTGGCGCGCAAATGCATTGAAATA
>VFSW01011167.1_pt1 | contig 12651 bp, 9 predicted proteins | sample 5358111 | NCBI WGS metagenome assembly VFSW01 (sample SAMN11554181, study PRJNA540505) | mine drainage metagenome | isolation source: sediment from site ElyBrook_90M | place: USA: Ely Copper Mine, Vershire, VT | collected 2017 | reverse complement strand
CTCCCCCACTCACCTACGGCTGCCTCGCAGCCATCGCATCCACCAGCAATCCCGCCCACCGCGATACCTGCTCGGCATACGCCCCCGTCACGGCATCGCGGCTACCTTCCAGCACCGCCAGTTGCACCGCCAGGTTCCCCACCGTAGAACTCTCCGCCGATCCGCGAAACACTTGCAACCCAGTAGCCTCTGCCGTCAGCCGATTCAAAAACTCGTTCTGACTCGCCCCGCCCACCACAAACAGCCGCTTCAACCGCTTCCCACTATGCTGCACTATCCGGTCCAGCACCTTCGCATACCGCGCCGCCAGACTATGGAAGATCAAACTCGCAAACACCGGAGCATTCTCAGCAGCTTCGTCCAGACGGCTAAACCCACGCTTCGTCCGTTGCTCGTTGATCCGTTCCAACATCCGGCCTGCCAGCATCAACTCAGGATCATCCACATCCAGCAGCCCCTGCGGCTTCGTCGCAACCTCCGCAGCAGCCACCAGCTCCTTCACGTCCCAGGTCTTACCCGCCGCCGCCCACGCGTCCATGCACTGCTTGATCAACCACATCCCATTCACATTCTTGTGGAAACATATCCGGTCCCCTACCGCACCCAGATTCGTAAAATTCTCTTCCCTCGCTTCGGCACCATTGCGTGGCTGCTCCAGCAGCGTACCCACCAGCGACCACGTCCCTGAGCTGATATACGCCCAGTCATTGCCAACCGCAGGTATCCCCGCAATGGCCGAAGCCGTGTCGTGGCACGCTGGAGCAATCAACACCGTATCGCGAAACGCTGGCAGCTCCGCCAGCTCTCCCTGCAGTCGTCCCACCTCCGTCCCCGGAGGAACGATCTTCGCCGCGCACGCCAAATCCAGTTGCACCGCGCTGAAGATCTCCCGGCACCACTGCCGCTGATACAGCTCCACCAACTCCGTGTGCGTCGCATTCGTATGTTCCGCGACCCGCGCCCCACCCCAACGCGACAAAATATACTCCGGCAGATTCATCCACTGCCGCCCCGAAGGCAGCCCCTGCAACGCATCCGCATGCAGCTGATACACCGTATTGATCCGCAGTAACTGAACCCCGGTCAGCTCCCGCAAACGGTCCGGCCCTATCTTGCGATGCACCGACCGCTCCGCCTTGATCGTCCGCTCGTCGCGATAGCAGAACGGATCATCCAGCGCCTTCCCATCCGCATCCACCCGCACATAATCGACTGCCCAGCCGTCGACCGCGATCGAGCGAATCCCCTCCGTAGCCTCCTCCGCGCACAGCCGCAGCCCGGCTTCCAGACCGGATTCAATCATCGCCAGGTCCCACTTCAACCCACCGTCCACCATCCGTGGAGCATTGGCGAAACGATGCATCAGGGTCACAACTGGCTTTCCTTCAACCCAACGCAGCAGAGAGACCCGGCAGCTCTCCGCTCCCAGGTCCACCGCAACACTCGCCCGCGCGTCCGCAGGAATCAGTTCTTGCTTCCCCGCCTTCGCACGAGCTCGTTTCATCGCAGATATGCCTCGACCAGTCCACCATCGACAGGAATCAAGTGGCCCGTCGTGCACCGGGCATTGGGCCCAGCCAGGAACAGGATCGCCTGCGCGCAGTCCTTCGGATCGATCGGCTGATGCGTCAGCGTCCGCTTCGCATAGAACAGGGCCAGCACGTTCCGCAACTCGTCATCGCTCATCTTCTCTTCAAACGGGAGACCATACTTCGTCAGCGAAGCAATCACGCGGTCCCGCGGGAACATCGTCGAGCCCTTCACCACCGTCGCCGGACTGATCCCGTTCACACGCACCTTCGGCGCCAGCGACACCGCCAGCTCCCGCACTAGGTGGCTCAACGCCGCCTTGCTCACGTCGTACGCCTCGCTGCCGCGCTTTGCCACTACCGCATTGGCCGAGCTCGTCAGCACCACGCTCGCGTCAATCCCCTGCGCCGCAAACACCGAAGAGGCCTCATCCGTCAGCAGATGATTCGCCGTCACATTCACTTCCAGCGTCAACGCCCACAGCGCATCGTTGATCACCCCATCCGGAGACGACGGAAACATCGCCGCCGTATTGATCAGAATATCGATTCCGCCAAACTGCCGAATCGTCGCATCCAGCGCGGCACGGATCGCCTTGCGGTCGCGAATATCAATGCTCGTCCAGCTCACCGCCTCCACGCCGCTGATCGCCTTCGTCTCCTGCGCAACGGCCTCGGCGCCCTTCACATCGCGGTCTGCAATCACCACATGTGCGCCACGCTCCGCAGCCAGCAGCGCGACCTCACGACCAATTCCACTGCCTCCGCCCACAACCAGCGCAATCCTCCGGCTCAACTCCTTCTCCGCCGGCTGCCGGCGAATCTTCGCCTCTTCCAGCTTCCAGTACTCAATCCGAAACGCCTCGCTCGGTGGCAACGCAACGTAGTTCGCATGCACCGAGAACTGGTCCGCCGACGCAGCCGGTCCAGCCTGAGGAATCTCCTCACACTCCACCCCCGCACCCAGCGCGCCCGCACCCTGCATCACGCCAATCGCATTGATGTAGAACTCGCCCGTAATCCGCGACTCCGTCTTGTTCTTGCCAAAGCTGAACATCCCCACGCCCGGCACCAGCACCACCGTAGGACTCGCATCCCGCAACGCCGGAGAATCAGGCAGCGCGTGCTTGTTGTAATACTCCGCATACTCCGCCCGGTACGTCTCCAGCGAAGTCTCAATCAATCCCTTCAACTCGCTCGGGTCGCCCGCCGGATCCCAATGGATGAACATCGGACGAATCTTTGTCCGGATAAAGTGGTCCGGGCAACTCGTCCCCAGGTGTGCCAGCTTCTCCGCATGCGACGAATTCACAAAATCCAACACATGCGGCAGGTCGGAATAACTCCCAATCCAACGCTGCTTCCGCGACACCACGCCCCGCAGATGCGGAAAGATCTTCAACGCAATCTCAGCTCGGTCGTCGCGGCTCTTCACGCGTTCCCCGCCAAAATGCACATGCCCCGGCTGCGCTCCGTGCCGCTCGATAAACTGGCCCAGTTGATCGATGATCGTAATCGTATTCAGGTAGCTCTCACGCTGCGTATCGCCCCACGTAAACAGTCCGTGTCCACCCAGCACCACGCCATCGCAACCCGGCGTCTCGGCCACAATCTTGCGCAGCATCATCCCCAGCTCAAAACCCGGACGCTGCCACGGCAGCCACGCCAGCTTGTGCCCAAACTCCTTATTGAACTCCTCCATCTTGATCTTCCCGTTCGCCGAGGCCGCCAACGCGATCCCCCAGTCCGGGTGCAGATGGTCCACATGCGCAAACGGCAGATACCCATGCAACGGGGTATCGATCGACGCTGCCACCGGGTTGTTCCCAAACGTGCACAGCGGATACAGATCCACCATCTCGTCTTCAAATTCCACCCCGCGATACACCTTCTCCAGCGCCAGCAGCTTCTCCATGTAAAGCGTCGCAAACCCTGCCCGCTTGATGCTCCCCAGGTCGCCGCCACTGCCCTTTACCCACAGCACCTGCTTCGCCTGGCCATCCACAGGATCAATCTGCTCCAGCTTCGAGCTCGTGTTCCCGCCGCCAAAGTTGGTAATCCGCAGATCGGAACCCAGCAGATTCGACCGGTACCGCAGCAACTCCGGTGCATCCAGCTTCGCTGCAACCGCATCATCCCAGCGGTCCTCAAGAAATTTCAGGCCCGATCCACTCGCTTTAGCTGTCATATCGATTACGCTCCAGAACTCATTCGTACGTTAACGCCCAACCATCATTCCACACCAAACACCAATACAGCAACTATTTCTCAGGTGAAAAATATGCAGCCGGAATCCACTCCCGCACGCACCACCAACCCCCGCCAGTGTCTACGTCAACGAGTCTCGAGTAACCATCTTGTGCTCCACATAGTTGTACGGTGGCACCGTCTGTCCACGCAGTAGGCTCAGCCCCAGGTGGATCAAACTCGGTCCATAGGCATTCGTCTGGTGCGAGACCGACGCAATCAGCGGCGAACGCTCCCGACGCATCTCCGCCACCGCCTCCGCAATGCAGTCCTGGCCCACAATCGCAACATGCCGCTCCCGCTTCTGCTCCCGCACCGCGTCCACCGCACCCAGCGCGCTCGAATCCGTCGCCGCTGCAATCAAAATATGCTTGTCCTTAGGATGCCGTTGCAGAAAATCCGAGATCAGTTTCTTGCTCCGTTCACGCAATCCGCGGCCATCGATCCGCACAAACAACTCCACCGGCAGGTCCGGAATCCCGTTCCGAATCCCTTCAAAGGCCCCGGTCGTACGGCTCTGCACCAGTTGTCCAGCCTCCACCAGGTCTAACCCAATCACCCAGTCCACCTTGCCGCCCCAGTTGGTATTCGCATACTTGGCTAACTCATCGCCAGCCTCGATCCCCACCCGGTAGTTATCCACGCCAAAATACGTCGCATGCGGATGTGGAATATCGATCGCGATCAGCGGTATCTTCGCTGCCGCAATCTTGTCCCCGATCATCGCCGCCACTTCATGCTCCACCTGGAATTCGATCACCACATCCACCCGGCTGCGCACAAACTCCTCTGCATTCTTCAACGCGGTCGTTGCGTCATAGCAGTTGTCCAGCACCAGCAGGTCAACCCCCACCGCCGCCGCTGCCTCCTTCAGGCTCTCCGTCACCTCGACCGAGAACGGCATATCCGCACTCTGACCGCCAAACCCAAACCGCATCTTCTTCGGCCGCGTCACCTGCCGGTACAGCCCATCCGGAGACTGCGACAGATACCCGCGATGCACAAACGTCTTCAGCACCCGGTACACCGTAGTCTTCGATATCTTCGTCTGTCGGTGAATCGCCTCCAGCGTCATCGGCTGGTTCTCCGCCTGCAATAACTCCAGAATATCCAGTGCCTTGGAGAGCACCGGTATCAAATACAACCGTTTTGTCGTCTTACGAAGTGGCATAGGCTCCCTGTGTCGCTCAATCGTGCAGCGCTCCATTATCGCGCCATCAGCCCTGGTTTCGCTAATGAATTTAAGGCCTGCCTGAACCGCCACGCCCCCATCGCCAACTCCGGCATTGACGGTTGCACCTCCCATAGGTAGCATTCGAGGCCCGAGGTACCTATGAGCGAACTCACCACCACAATCTCCGCCACCCTCAAGCACAAAAACCAGCAGGTATGGTCAGTCCCGCCCCACGCCTCCGTCTTCGAAGCCATTCAGATGATGGCCGACAAGCAAGTCGGAGCCCTCCTCGTCATCGACCCCATCAACCAGCCCGGCAAGCCCCTCGGCATCATCTCCGAGCGCGACTACGCCCGAAAGGTCATCCTCCAGGGTCGTTCCTCCAAAGAAACCACCGTCGCCGAAATCATGAGCAGCCCCGTCATCTCAGTCACCCCGCTCCACACCGTAGGAGACTGCATGCGCATCATCACCGACAACCGCATCCGCCATCTCCCCGTCATGCACAACGACACCGTCGTAGGCGTCATCTCCATCGGAGACCTCGTCAACGCCGTCATCTCCGAGCAAAGCGAAACCATCCGCCACCTGCAGGCATACATCTCCGGCGTCGCAACCTAAGCCGCCTCAAGCCCCCGAAAACCCCTCAGGCGTACGAGGAAACACTGGCTGCGTTCTTCGCCGAGCGCTCTGCCGTAATCTTCTCCACATACCCACCTTCTGCCAATGCCTTCAGCGGCTCCGCCGGCAGTCCGCGTGCCAGGCGCCACTCCTTCACCATCGGTCGAACGTCCGTCCAGAACGCACTCCGGAAGCACTCCTCTGCCTCCACCAACCGGCACTCCTGCTGCAACTGCGCCAGCTTCGCCCGATCCACCAGCGCTGCCTTCGCATACAACTCCTGTGCCGTCACCACCGTCTGCACCATCGCCTCCACCTTACCCTTCAGGTTGTGGCTCTGGTCGATCATGAACGCAACATTGGCTCGTTCCGTCACACTCGCACTCAAAATCTCATGGAAGATCCGGAACACCTGGTAAGGATCAATCGACCCCAGCGTCAGATCATCATCCGCATACTTCCGGTCGTTGAAGTGGAATCCACCCAGCGCATCCAGGTGCAGCAGCCAGGCCACAATCTGCTCAATATTCGTCCCCTGGTAGTGGTGCCCCGTATCCACCAGCACCTTCGCCTTCGGCCCGCAACGCCGAGCCAGCTCCAGCGCCATCCCCCAGTCCGCAATGTCCGTGTGATAAAAAGCTGGCTCAAACGGCTTGTACTCAATCAGCATCCGCTGGTCATCCCCCAGCGCATCGTGCGTCGACTTCAGCACCGCCTCCATCCACTCAATCCGCCGCCGAACACTCTGCGTCCCCGGATAATTCGACCCATCCGCAATCCACAACGAAACATCCTTCGATCCCAACTCCCGCCCGATCTCCACCGAATCCAGCAGGTGCGCCAACGCATTCCCGCGTATCTCCGCGCTGGGGTTCGCAATCGAACCGTACTTGTACTCCAGGTCCTGAAACAGATTCGGATTAATCGATCCCGCCGACACGCCAAACCGCTGCTCCAGACGCTTGATCTCCGGCACATCCGCCTTGCCATTCGGCAGATCCCACAGCACATGTAGCGCCACCGTCGGACTCGCTCCCGTCAACGCATTCACCTGCGCCGCATCGGCAAACTTCTCCTCGAGCGTCGTCGCCGCGCCCCCCTGAATAAACTTCCCGAATCGTGTGCCGGTATTCGCAAATCCCCACGATGGCAACTCGATCCGGAATCCATCCAGAGCAGCGAGTACCTGCTCCACATCACGCCCATCAGTGCTCAAGGAATCAGCCATCGTTCTGTACCCAGTTTCTCTCTCGGAAAATCAGTCTCTATTGAAACAATCAAAAGAGTGCACCATAGCATCCTCTCTTGTCAAAAAAAATCGCAGCCCTACTCCACCACAACCACATCCAGAAACCGGGGCCCATGCACTCCCTTGATCCGCGTCATCTCAATATCCGCCGTCGCCGACGGCCCCGAGAAAAACGTAGTCGTCAATCCGCTCGTCGCGCCCAGCCGCTCCATCGCCTCTGACACCGTCTCCACTACATCCGCGGCTTGCACCACGCACAGGTGATAGTCCGGAACCAGCGTCACCGCCCGACGCCCCTGCCCTGAAACATTCTGCAGCACCACCGTTCCCGTCTCTGCAATCGCCAACGTAGAACCCGTAACCACGCCATCAAATCCGTCCAGCGCCACTGCCGACAGTCCATCGTCCACCACAAATGCAATGCCCTCCGGCAACACCTCCGCAGGCATACCCGCCGGCACCACCATCCGCCTCACGCCACGCGCCGCCAGCATCCGGCCCACCGCGTCCCGAACCCCATCTCGACTCACTCGAACCACCTGCGCGTCATAGTCCAACAGACGGTCTACCAGCAGATCCAGCACCTCCGCTCGCTCGCGTGTCGCGCTCTGGATGTACTCCCGAGCCACCGCGTTCCAACCCTCCCGCACCGCCGCCGCATGCGACGCCCCGCCCTTGGCAGCACGAATCTTCGCCAGCACTGCCTCCCGCGCACTAACTCCCATGCTTCACCTCCGCGCCACGGTTCTCCCACCACTCCCGGAACGTCTCCTCCGGCATCGATTGCAGGTCCCGCACCTGCGTCCAGCCGCCCAGCATCCCCGGCAGCCAGCCAATCCAGCCATCCTTCCCCACCAGCGGAGCCTCTGCCATTCGGCCCATCCGCTGCGCCGCTCGAAACCGCCGCTCACTCCGGAAGATCATCGCCATCGCACGCATCGCCAGCGCCTCGGCATTCAACATCCCGTTCTGCTTCACCACCTTGTTCCGCAGATGGATCAACACCTCAGGAATATTGATCTTCACTGGACAAACCTCGTAGCACGCCCCGCACAGGCTCGACGCATACGGCAAACTCTGCGCATGCTGCATCTCCTGCAACTGCGGCGTCAGAATCGCCCCAATCGGCCCCGCATACACACTCCCATACGCATGCCCACCCGTCTGCCGATACACCGGACAAGCATTCTGGCACGCCCCACACCGAATGCAGTGCAGCGTCTGCCGTCCCTCCGCATCCGCCAGCACCTCCGTCCGCGCGTTATCCAGCAACACCACATGGAACGTCTGCGGCCCATCCCCCGGCGTCACCCCCGTCCAGATCGAGTTATACGGATTCATCCGTTCGCCCGTCGCACTCCGCGGCAGCAACTGCAGCAGCACCTCCAGATCCTCGTATCGCGGCAGCACCTTGTCGATCCCCGCCACCGTAATCAACGTCTCCGGCAGCGTCAGGCACATCCGCCCATTGCCTTCGCTCTCGACGATGCACACCCCACCCGTCTCCGCGATCAAAAAATTCGCGCCGCTCACACCCGTCTTCACCCGCAGAAACTTCTCCCGCAAAAAACGCCGCGCCGCATCCGCCAGATCCTGCGGACTCTCCCCCAACTCCGGCAGATTCATCTCCCGCATAAAAATCTCCCGAATCTGCTGGCGATTCTTGTGCAGCGCCGGAACCACAATATGCGAGGGCTGGTCCTGTCCCAGTTGAATAATCAACTCCGCCAGGTCCGTCTCGTACGGATGGATGCCTGCCGCCTCCAGCGCCGTATTCAACTGGATCTCCTCCGTCGTCATCGACTTGATCTTGATCACCTCGTCCCCACCCGAGGCCTTCACCAGACCGACAATGATCTGCCGCGCCTCCTCCGCATTCCGCGCCCAATGCACCACCCCACCCGCCCGCGTGCAGTTTGCCTCAAACTCCTCCAGATAAAAATCCAGATGCTCCATCGTGTGCCGGCGAATCTGTTTGCCCGACTCCCGCAGCGCCTGCCAGTCCGGCATCTCGCCCACCACCCGCGCCCGCTTCGTCTGGATCACATCCGTCGCATGACGAACGTTCTTCCGCAACTGCGTATCCACCATCGCCGACTTCGCCGCCATCGGAAACGTAGGTGCCGTCTTCGGATTCAAATGTCCTAACCCAGCTCGGCTCATTCCCCTACCCCTTCTTCCCCAGCCAGAATCTCCGCCAGATGCACCGTCTGCACTCCCGTCCGCTGCCGGTGCAACGCCCCCTGAATATGCATCAGGCAGCTGTTATCGCACGCCGTGCAGGCCTCCGCCTTCGTATTCAAAATCGCATTCGTCTTCTCCGCCAGCATCGCGCTCGACACATCCGCGTTCTTCACCGCGAACGTCCCGCCAAACCCGCAACACTGCTCCAGCCCAGCCAACTCCACCAGGTCGATGCCCCGCACCGCGCGCAGCAACCGCTGCGGCCCATCCCCCAACCCCAGGTTACGCAATCCGTGGCAACTGGCATGGTACGTCACCCGATGCGGATAGTACGCCCCCACATCCTCCAGCCCCAGCCGCTTCGTCAAAAACTCCGAAAACTCAAACACCCGTGGCAACAACTCCTGCAACGCCTGCTGCAGCGCCTCGTCCTTCAACTCCTCCGCCATCTTCGGATAGTGGTCCCGCATCATCGCCACGCAACTCGACGAGGGCACCACCACCGCCTCAGCCCCCCGAAACTGCTCCACAAACCGACCCACCAGCGGCAGAGCCTCCGCCTGATACCCCGTATTCCAATGCATCTGCCCGCAGCACGTCTGTCCCGCAGGAAAGTCCACCGTATGCCCCAGCCGCTCCAGCACCCGCACCACGGCCTTACCAGTCCCAGGAAACAACGTATCGTTATAGCAAGTAATAAACAGTGAGACTCGCAGATCAAACCTCCAGCACACCGGCGCAATGCAATCTAAAATTCAATAGAGAGTATATTCCCCAACGCAAACTCCGTCAGGTACGATAGTACCCGCTACAGAAATACCTCCATCATTCACTACATCGAGGCCTTCGTGGGACCAAATCCATTCATCGGCGTCATCTTTCACTGGATCGGCGGTTTCGCCTCCGCCACCAACTTCATCCCCTTCCGTGGCATCAAGCGCTGGTCGTGGGAGATCTACTGGCTCATCCAGGGCATCGCCGCGTGGCTCATCGCCCCCACCCTCCTCGCCTCCATCTTCGTCCCTCATCTCTTCGCCATCCTCCACACCGCCTACATCACCCACCCCTCCAGCATCCTCTACGCACTCCTCTGGGGAGCCCTCTGGGGTGTCGGAGGCCTCACCTTCGGCCTGGCCATCCGCTACCTCGGCATCGCCCTCGGTTACGCCATCGCGCTCGGCCTCTGCACCGCCTTCGGAACCCTCATCCCCCCCATCTACGATGGCTCCATCCACACCATCCTCCACGAAACCTCCGGCCGCGTCATCCTCCTCGGCGTCCTCGTCTGCCTCATCGCCGTCGCCGTCAACGGTGCCGCCGGATGGTCCAAGGAAAATGAAGTCACCCCCGAAGAAAAAGCCGAAGCCGGAGAAACTGACTTCTCCTTCGGCAAAGGCATCGCCGTCGCCATCTTCGCAGGCATCATGAGCTCCTTCTTTGCCTTCGGCCTCAAGGCAGGAGCCCCCATCGGAGACCTCGCCAAAACCGAACTCCTCGCCAACGGTCGCCTCGACCTCTGGCAAAACCTCCCCGTCCTCATCGTCGTCCTCTGGGGCGGCTTCCTCACCAACTTCATCTGGTCCGCCATCCTCATCTTCAAGAACGGAACCATCCGCCAGTTCGTCGGAGAACCCGGCCTCAACCCCATGCGCGCCACCCAGGTCGCCGGCAACACCCTCGTCGACTTCGATCCCCTCGACCCCAGCACCTACGATCGCGTCGCCCCAGGCACCCTCGCCGCCAACTACCTCTTCGCCGCCATGGCCGGCGTCATCTGGTACTTCCAGTTCTTCTTCTACTCCATGGGACAGACCAAGATGGGCAAGTACGACTTCTCCTCCTGGACCCTTCACATGGCCTCCATCATCATCTTCGCGACCCTCTGGGGACTCTTCCTCAAGGAGTGGCGCGGCACCAGTCGGCGCACCCGCATCCTCGTCGCCTCTGGCCTCTTCCTGCTCATCAGCTCCACCGTGGTCGTCGGCTACGGCAACTACCTCAAAGCCAATCAGGACGCCGCCACCGTCGTCCAGGCCACATCCACCCGCTAACCCCACACGGCCCGTTGTACCGCAGCGCTACAGCGGGCCGCGCTCCATCCGCGACGCCAGCTCCACCGCCACGCCATCAAACTCCCCCGTAATCTCCCGTGCCCGCACCAGCGCAGCCTGCACATGCGGCAGGATATTCTCCGCCCCAATATGCTCAGAGAACTTCGCCTGCGACAGCAACTGTGCCGGCTGGTCCCGCGCCCCACACAGCAACAGCACCTTCCCCGACTTCCGCAGCCGCTCGGCAAACTGCTCCAGCGCATGCACTCCTGTTGCATCCAGAGCCGTCATATTTCGCAGCCGTAGAATCACCACCGCCGCAAACTGGTTCAGGTCCCGGCTCGCCTCCGCCAGCTTCTCCGTCGTCCCAAACAGAAACGGCCCATGGATCCGCAGTATCGTCACATTCGCCGGAATCTCCTTGTCCTGCAAAATATGTGCCTGCCCATCCTGCAGGTACTCCGCCGTCACCGGAGCCACACTCGTCGTCTCCGCAATCCGGTAGATGTACAACAACGCAGCCAGCGCCATCCCCACCCCAACCGCCACCGTCAAATCCGCAAACACCGTCAACGCAAACGTCGTAAACCACACCGCGATATCCGTCTTCGATAAACGCAGTATCGTCCCGATCTCCCGCCACTCACTCATGTTGTACGACACCACAAACAACACCGCAGCCAGCGTCGCCAGCGGCACAAACCGTACCAGCGGTGCCGCCACCAGCAGAATCACCAGCAGCGTTGCCGCATGAATGATCCCGGCAATCGGTGTCAGCGCACCCGACCGGATATTCGTCGCCGTCCGCGCAATCGCACCCGTCGCCGGAATCCCCCCAAACAGCGGTGACACCACATTCGCCACCCCCTGCGCCACCAACTCCATGTTCGAATTATGGTGGTCCCCGCTCATCCCATCCGCCACCACCGCCGACAGCAGACTCTCCACCGCCGCCAGCAGAGCCACCGTAAACGCCGCAGGCAGCAGCGGAATCACATGCGTCGCATGAAACTGCGGCAGCGCAAAGTGCGGAAACCCCTGCGGAATCCCGCCAAATCGACTCCCCACCGTCTCCACCTGCAAATGAAACAAGGCCGTAGCCGCAGTCCCCAGCACCAGCGCCACAATCGATCCCGGAATCCGCTTCGTCACCCGTGGCCACAGCACAATCACCGCCAGCGAAGTCACCGCAATCGCCACCGTCGTCCACTGCACCGTCGGCAAATACCGCCCCAGAACCTCCAGTCGTCCTAGAAACTCACTCGGCACCGGCGGCGTCTTCAACCCCAGAAAATCCTTCACCTGCGTCGATGCAATCAGCAACGCAATCCCACCCGTAAACCCGATCGTCACCGGCCGCGGAATATACTTCACCGCGGTCCCCAGCCCCGTCAGCCCCATCACCAGCAGCAGCACCCCTGCCATCATCCCCACCAGCGCCAGCCCCGACAACCCGAACTTCGCCACAATCCCCGCGACAATCACCACAAACGCCCCGGTCGGCCCGCCAATCTGCGTCCGCGACCCGCCCAGCGCCGAGATCAAAAAGCCCGCCACCACCGCCGTATACAAACCCGCCTGCGGAGCCACCCCCGA
>VFSW01011166.1_pt1 | contig 12652 bp, 11 predicted proteins | sample 5358111 | NCBI WGS metagenome assembly VFSW01 (sample SAMN11554181, study PRJNA540505) | mine drainage metagenome | isolation source: sediment from site ElyBrook_90M | place: USA: Ely Copper Mine, Vershire, VT | collected 2017 | reverse complement strand
CTTCCGGAGAGTGAACCCTTCTTTTATCTCTGCGGTTTTCGTTTGCGATATGAAGACTTCGAGAGTGTGTCTGCGTTCCAATAATTCCGAAAACATTTTTGTTGAATTCACATCCTGGATGCCGCGATGAAGCGCGGCGCAAAACATGCCGTGATGCCGCGACGCGCGCTGGCCGAAGGGCGTGACCGTCCGCCGATGCTCGAGAACCGCATGGGCAAACTGCGTTTGGACATGAACGAGAATTTGCTGGGCTGCTCGTCGAGAGTGCGGAAGGCGTTGCGGCGGCTCGATGCGAAAACGCTGTCAATGTATCCCGAAAAAGAGACGGCGATTGCACGGCTGTCGCCGTGGTTTGGAGTTCACGCCGACGAAATGCTCGTGGTGGGTGGAATCGACGAAGCGCTGCGTCTGATTGCGGACGCGTATATTGAACGCGGACGCTCCGTCCTGCTGGTTGAGCCGACTTTTCCGATGTACCGGTTTTACGCGGAACAGAGAGATGCGAGGATTCGCACGCTGCGCTACGACCGCGAGATGCGATTTCCCTTGCGTGATGTACTGCGAGCGTTGAAAAGGGGGCCGTCAGTTTTCTTTTTGGCGAATCCAAATAATCCGACGGGCAATTTGCTGGATGCGCGGACGCTAGGGACAATTCTCAACGCGGCGGCGCGCACTCTTATTGTCGTGGATGAAGCATATTTCGAATTTTCCGGTGTAACTGTGTTGCCGCAGATTCGCCGCCGGCGAAATCTGGTCGTGACGCGGACTTTTTCGAAGGCCGCGGGTCTCGCGGGATTGCGGGTGGGATGTGTATTCGCGCATCGAGACGTGGCAAGGGTTCTGAGGCGCGCGCAAGCGCCTTTTCCGGTTGGCGCAGCGGCGCTGGCCGCGGCGGAGGCGGCGCTGAAAGATCGCGCATTTGTGCGCCTCGCCGTCCGGGAAATTCGGGAAGGCCGCGCGATTCTGCAGCGAGGGCTATCGCGGCAGGGCGCGCGAGTGTTCCCGAGCGGCGCGAATTTCGTGCTTGTGGATTTTGGAGTGCGAGGTACTGCAATCGTAGCTGCGCTTGAGCGGCGCGATATTTTGATTCGCGATCAGGCCAGCAGTTTCGAGCGCACTGGATTCGTCAGAATTACCATTGGCACTGTGAAGCAGATGCGGAGCTTTCTTAGCGTTCTGGAAACCCTCCTGTGAACGCGACGAGAATCGCGCGCGCTGCAACGGCACAGTGGGAAGTTATCATCTTCGACGTGGATGGCGTGTTGGTTGATGTACGCGAATCATATCAGCGGACAGTTCTGGAGACGGTGCGGCATTTTACCGGGAAACGCGTTGGGCGCAGTGAGCTGCATGAGTGGAAAAATCGCTCCGGGTTCAACGACGATTGGACGCTGACGCACGCGTGGGTGAATAAACTCGGCGCGCGTTTTTCTTACGAGGACGTGAAGAAGCAGTTCGAAAGTTTTTACTGGGCCGATGGCAAACACGGAAACGCGGCGGGCGAGCGATGGTTGCTGCCGGTGAAGCAATTGAAGAGATTGTCCCGTCGCGCGAAGCTTGCCATTTTTACCGGCCGCACGCGCGCGGAGTTGAGTCACACGCTCGAGCGATTTGATGCGCGGCGATATTTTTCGACCATTGTTACGGTCGAAAGCATTTCGAAGCCGAAGCCTGATCCCGAAGGCTTGCTGCAGATTCTCGACGGCCTTCCGGCATCGAAAGCGATCTATGTGGGCGACAATGTGGATGACGCGTTTGCGGCGCAGGCAGCCAGCATGGCATTTGGGGGCGTTTTGCCGCGGGGAAGCGTGGAACGCCGAATCCGCGCGGGGCGGCTGCGCGCGTTGGGAGCGCGGACGATCTTGGGCGACGTGACCGAGATCGAAAAATGGCTGGGGCCGCTGACAAAATAAATAAAGGAGTAAGACGCCGGCATAATTTCGCGGCTGGCTCGCTTATTTTACGCGATGCCCATTCTTCTTCCAGAACCTCTCGCGCTGCTCGGACGGCTGGACGTGCCGACGGACGGAGTGCGGGATTATTGCGGACAGTTGAGTGCGGCATTCGGACGGCGCGGCGAATGTTTAGACATTGCGGAGGTGCGCTGGGAAAAAAAAGGATGCCTGGCGGCGATTGGCCAACTCTGGAAAGACAGCAAGAAGTGGAGAGGACGCTGGGTGCTGTTTCAATACACGGCATTGAGTTGGTCGCGGCGAGGATTTCCTGTGGGCGCGTTGGCGGCAATTCAGATTTTGAAACTGCGAGGGGCCAAGGTCTGCATCGTGTTCCACGATATCCGATACGATCAAGCGCGGGGCTGGAAACAGCGCACGAGGGTCGCTTTCCAATACGGCACGATGCGGACAGCTTTCCGGTGGGCAGCACGCTGCATTTTGACCGTGCCTGCGGCGCAGGTTCCGTGGCTGCCGAGGAATTCCGCGAAGGCAGCGTTTATTCCCGTCGGGAGCAACGTTCCAGAAACGAGTCGACAGGAAGGGAACCGCGGTGCGGAGCTGCGCGGCGTTCCGACCGTGGCTTTGTTTGGCGTTACCGAGGGCGCAAAGGGAAACAGTGAGTCGGAAGATATTTCTTATGTGGCGCGATATGTAATCTCGAAAACGGCGCGTCTGCGGCTGCTGATTATGGGAAGAGGTTCCTTGGAGGCCGAGGCCATATTGCGGAAGGACCTGGACGGATCGGGCGTCGAAGTCTCGGTGCTCGGCGTGATGCCGCCTGAACAAATCGGCGAAAATCTTGCGAAGGCAGACGTGTTGCTGTGCATTCGCGGCCATATTTCGAGCCGCCGCGGCAGCGCCATCGCGGGCATCGCCTGCGGTCTGCCAATCGTCGGCTACCGCGGAGAAGAAACGGCCTTTCCGATCACCGCGGCAGGCGTGTTGCTGATTGATAAGGGCGGCCGAGACGGCGTGGCCGAGGCCCTTTACCGAGTCTTGAGCGACGAGAAATTGCGCGAGGATCTGCGCCAGCGAAGTCTGGCAGCGGAGCGGGAATACTTTTCGTGGGGCGCCATTGCGGCACAGTTTTTACGGGCGCTCTCCGATGGATGACGGCGGATCCAGTGGTGGTTTGACCCCCTCGACGCAAATACCCTGACCATCGGCGACCCGGCTTGATTGTTCGACGTCTTCGATGCCAGCGATTCGGCTGGTGTGCAGGGGCATTTCTTCAACCGCGACGAATCCGGCAGACTCAAGCAACGCTTTCAGGGAACTGGCGTCGTACATCCATTTGTGCTGATGAAAATCCTTCAACGCGGTATAGATGCGGTACAGAAAGTTGCCGTTGGACGGGGACGGCGAGCGCATCAGCAATCGATGGTTCAGACGGTCCGCTGGCTGCAGGGCTTCAAAATCCTTTGAAGGCTGGCCGATTTGGCCATCGCCAAGATATTCTCTGATGATTGCGCGAAGGTCTGGCACAACGACGCGCAACACACCTCTCGCCGTAAGCACGCGAAAGCACTCTTGAATGAGGCGTCTGGCTTCGTCAAAGTATAAATGTTCGAGCAGATGCGAGGAATAAATTACATCCGCGGAATCCGACGGGAATGGCAGGGGCTTGCGCACGTCGTGAATGAAGATGGAGGAATCCCACGGTACGCTCAGTTTGTCGGCGGGGGTCAAGTGCAGCGAATGTGCCAGGCGCCGCAGAACCGGACGCTTCGCCAGCCGCGCGTTCCAGGAGCCGTCGATATTGATCCACCCAGCGGGGGTGGTCAAGCCGCATCCTAGGTGAAGGCGATTTTTCGCGGAGACTCTCTGTGGGGACACCGTTTCGCCTGGCCACCGGAGGAATCACGGCGGTAAATGCGAGTCTACGTCATCGCGGATGGCATGTGAACCGGAATGTCTGACATCAAAGTTGCCTCTTAGCAGGACGGGCCCGATTTGGGGATCGCGTTCGATGGGCTTTGCTCGTCTTTCAAGTGAAGAAAGGCAGTTTTTTGCAGGGAATTGCCGTGCTAAGTTATCGTGACTGCTGCGCCCGGGTGGCGGAATGGCATACGCAGAGGACTTAAAATCCTCAGGCCGCAAGGCCGTGTGGGTTCGACTCCCACCCCGGGTACCAATCTTTCTCATTGAAGCTGAATGACTTGTTGGACCGCCGCTTCCCGTGTACCTCTGGTGTACCCCCACTTTGCAAGACAACGAGCGGATCGCGGCTGCAGGCATTAGCCAAATCCGCTTCCAGTTGATCCTGTCGCGAGCGTACCCACGGTGCGTAATGTTTCTCCGTGATCCTCACGCTTTGGTGCCCCAGCAGAATCGACACTCTTTCAATCGGCACTCCCGCGAAAAGCAAATCAACAGCGAATGTGTCGCGGAAGCGGTGTGCATGTCCGTTCGGAACGTTTGCAAGTTTGAAGAGTCTGCGCAATCGCGTTTGCCAGCTCCGCACGATGCTTTCTAGCTTCCCTGTGCCACTCCAGAAGAAAAACTTCTCTGTCACTCTTGGCGTTTCTTCCAATGCTGCCAGGACAAATTCAGGAGGGATTGTATTAACGGGAACACCTGTCTTCTGTGTATAGAGAAAGAGCCGATTGCCTTCAATCCTATCCGTGCTGAGGCTGACTGTGTCCCCAATTCGCATGCCGCTGTACCGGTAAAAGAACGAGACCACGAATGCGCCGCCCATTCTCGACCCCATGGATCGGCATCGCTTCCTTGTATTGGTCAACGGCGGCAAAAATTCGCACGACCTCTTCACGGCTAAATGGGAGTGTAGGGTGCGGATGCTTGGACCGCGCCGTAACCCGCAGGCGCGCAATTTGTTCGAGATCGTTGCGTATTTACAGGAGGCGGAAGGCGTGCGGTTCGAAGTCCGACCAGCGCGTACTGCCCTGCGCACGAAGCGGCGGCAAGCCTTCCATGCAGATGAATCAGTCGGTGTCAGCGTTGGACGCTACTAGCGTGCCACCGCCGACAAGGATCGCTCCGCGTCGACATTCGGTGTTTTGCTCTTAGGACATTCCATACATCAATGTTTAGCGTTGCGGGAGAGGGATTAGACTATCCGACTCAAAAACCAGAATCCCTTCTTGCGCATACTAAGGCATCTTCGAGTGAGCGGCGCATTAGAGCTGGGGCTTCCGCGAAACACTACCGTTTAAGTTCACCCGGTAATGCATCTGCTGGCAAAATGTCCCTGTCCCGCTCGGCATGCTTTTTGAGCTGTGCGAGGCTCGGTTCGTCCGGCGTGATTTGATGATTCACGTACACAGCCTTCCCGCCGATTTGTGCCAGCAAAAAAGTGCCGTGCGGAGGCATCCGCACAAGCACCGCTTCGGCATCTTCAGGTTCAGGGGGCACGACCAGAAACACGCGTTCGCTGCCGCGCCACACCGACCAGAACGTATGATCGTCAAGGAAAATACGTGGCGCGTCTGGATAGTACGATCCGAATTCGAGGCCATCACGACGTCCGTTGAAAATCCAGATGCGCTTCCGGGTATAAAATCCCAAGCTGCTGCTCCAGTCGTATTCGCCATACAGCGCAATTTTGTCTCCCGGCCGATAATACTTCATGATGATTTTTGCAATCGGTTCTGAAGAAAGCCGCGGAGTGAAAACGGCAAACGCCCAGTTCGCGCAAAAGAAGAACGCCGCCATCGTGGCCCCGACTGTCATACTTGCCACAAGCTGACGCCCATGCCTTCGCAATAGCCACGCGCCAAGAAATCCACCGGCCATCAGAATCATCGCCGCAAGCGCCTGTTGCCGCAAATCCGCGAATGCTTGCGGCGTTAGGTCCATGAAGTCGGCCATCGCCACGCGGTAAAAGCCCGTCGGATGTAATTCCATTAGCGATGAAATATCGTTCGTCGCCGAAATGCCACGCGAAACCCATAGCATCCCTGCGAGAATTGCTGCGATCACCAATCCCACCGACCCCAGCGCACCCTGCACGCGCTGCAGCCACCGCGCCCTCATCTCCTCCGCTCGCGCCAATCCTAACCCCAGCAAGATTGCAATCGCTGGCCACGCGCTGAAGCTGTAGTACTCCATCCGACTCTTCGTCCAGGTGAAAAAAAGAATAATGAAGAGCCCCCATACGACCAGCAGGACTTTCGCTTGTCCCGCCTCGTCCAAATCCTTCCGCCATTTTCGCAACTTCGGCAGTTCGCGAATCGCCGAAGGAAGGAACGCGATCCATGGGAACAACCAGACGATGTGCTCCGCGAGCCAGAGTAGCAACGGCACGTCTTCATAATCCACCGGGTATCGCCAGCCAAGAGCGCGAAAAATTTGCTCGTTGATGAAGAAGAACCAAAAGAAGCCACCGAAAAATCCACGTCGAATCAGTGAGGCACCGAGATGCCATGTGAATTCGTTAAAGAGGGACGACGGCGTGGGCCACGTATTTAATCGGCCCATGTAAATCGCGGCGATATGCCAGGGGAGCGCGACTCCCAAAAATACGAGAATGCTCGAAATCAACGGGAGTTTTTGCGATTCTTTCAATTTCCCAGTGGCCAACAGAAAAAAGAAAATGATTCCGATCGGAAACACGATTCCGATGAGCGATCGGGTCAGCACGGCCAAGGCAACAAGCACGGCAGCGCCCCAACAGCCGGCCCGAAGGGAAAGCGAGCCTTGCCAGGCGCGTAAGAACAGATAAAACGCCGCAGTGAAAAACAAGGCGTAGATCGCCTCGGGAATCATGATGCGCGTGAAGAGGAAAATTCCCGGCGAAGTGCACATCACTAAACCACTATAAAATCCGGCGCGATCGCCGAACCATCTTCGCCCAAAAAAATAAACCATCAGCACCAGCCCGACGACCGCCAGTGCTAGAGGGAGTCGTGTGGCGAAAGCGTTGGGACCAAACACTGCGTAACTTGCCGCGACCAGCCAGTATTGCAGCGGGGGCTTCTCCAGATAACGGATGCCGTCAATGTGCAGAATTATCCAGTTATGCGTCTGCAGCATTTCACGCGCGGCCTCGGCATGTCCCGCATCGGAACTATCGAGCAGCGGAGGCCATCCGCAAGTCCCAACGTAAATCCCTAAGGCCAGTGTGAGAAGAACGATGATGGAGAGACGACGATTCATGAGAAAGAAACACTACCACTAAACGCCGACGGAAGAAAACCAAGCGCCGAAGCCCAAATCAGAAGATGCTCCTCATCAAAAGGAAACCAGTTTTTGCTCTTGCTATAACAGTCTGAAGGAAAAAAGTTGCAAGAATCCGAGTTTTCCAACAAGCTGCGAAGTATGAACGAAGCACGACGCCTTGTCCATTGCTGTGCTTATAGTAGGGATTGCCGGTGCAAATTCGTGTGTGAAAAGCGGACGTCAAGAGAAGAGTACTTAGGCTTAATCCAAGCGTCGGACGGTCGCTGCAGAACTAGCGGGAACAACTTTCTTGGCAGCTCGTCTTCTTGGTGGCGGCTTTAACCGTGGTAGAGTTGTTCGTTTCCCCTCGAAGGGGTGAGCGCTTAAAGTAATTATGGTGGAAAACCTTTCAGAATCGTGGCGGATTGTTTACGCGACTCCATGGCCCTTCGGATGGGCCTTAAGGATGATGGTCCGATAATGAGCGGCCATGACTCGCTGGCCAAGCGACTCTGCCAAGTTTCGCCATACGCTGGCCGCATCGAGCCGCTCATCGGCCTGATTCCGGAGATCATGGAGCGAAACGACCAACTCCGCCCTTTATGGACGTCGTGGCGACAAAATGCGACGCTTGAGGTGACGCCGCGGCAATATTTCACTCGGTGCGAAATTAAGGTGCTTTGCGATTTTGTGGAGTACCTGTATTTCGCCAGCGATGCCTTTGCGCGCTCGGCCCGGATAGGCCGGTGACGCTTCGCGCGAAGTTCTGCGTGATCGGTACCGGCGCCGGCGGGGGAATCCTCGCCTACCGTCTGGCGAAGGCGGGCGCCGATGTGCTGGTCATCAACTCAGGCGGTATTCCAGCGCAATCCGAATTTCAAAACGAGCTGAGCCCTGAACAAAAGGGCCATTTTGAAATAGGCCCTCATACCACTTTCCCGGTCAGGCCGGAAATCTCTATCGTTCATCCGCTCCTCGCGGACGCCAGTAGCCGGAGCTCCATGGAACGTCCGCGGGAAGGCGGATTCCATCACTACCAAATTCACCACGTCAACGGCTTGCAGAACCTCTGGAATGGGATCTGCCTGAGGTATTCAGAGGACGATTTTGCCAACCGCAATCCCTATAGTGAGGACTGCCGGTGGCCGATTTCTCTGGGCGATCTTGCCAATCACTATGCTGAGGTCGAGCGGCTCGCATTGGTGGTGGGTGAGCGCAACGGTTTGCGTCAATTTCCGGACGGATCCTTTCTCGCGCCCCGCAGCGCCAGACAAATTGACCGCGTTTTCATCGACAGCAACGCCGGCTCGCTCGGCCAGGATCTTTTCTTTTTGGAGAACAGGAAAGCCGTGGACTTGCGGCCGGATTCTACGCAAAAGTGCGTGGCCTGCGGCAATTGCGGGCGCGGGTGCCGTTCCGGCAGCGTCTATAAATTCTCCACGCATCTCCTGCCGGAGATAAGAGCGCTGCGGAACTTTCGGCTGCTCGAACATACCAGAGCCATCAAACTCACCGCCGTCGTCTGTGACAATGCGGCGGAGGGGTTCTCGATCTCCCATGTCGTGGCGATTGACGAACGCACCAAACGGATCGTCGAGATTGAAGCGGACGTGGTCATCGTCTGTGCAGGCGCAATCGACTCGCCGCGGCTGCTGCTGAACTCGTTCGCCGACGACCGGAGCAAAGCCGAGCAGGTCGGCGAGTTTTTGCAGGATAGCCCGCGTGCAGTCATCGGCACCAGTCTCTTTCGATTGTGGTTCAGGCCGGCGAACGAAGACCGCGGTTATGGTGATCACATATTGATGGGCGGTCAGATCAAGGATTCCCAAGGGAAACGCTTTCCATTCGTGGGCCAATTCTGGTCGGATTTCATGAAGGTTCCCTATTATCTGGCCGAAATGCCCCGCTTGCCCAAATTCTTAAAGGAAACCATTTCTCGACAAGTCTTTAAGAGCACGGCGACATTGATTTTATGGAGTCCGGCCGTTCCGCAACGAAAGAACAAGGTCGTTTTGGCCGATCGGGTAGATCATTTCGGACAACGTCAGGTGCGTATTGATTACGAAATGTCGGAGATCGAGGCCGACCACAGCCGTCGGATCGCCGCGCTGGGCCGACGAATGCTAAGGAAAGCCAGCGGTTACATCACGGATGAGGTCGCGTCTCCTCCGGGATCAGGCGTTCATTATGCCGGTACCTGCCGGATGGCCGCTGATCCGAGTGGTGGTGTGGTCGACAAGAACCTGAAATATTTTAAGAGCAAGAACCTTTATATCTGCGACGGCAGCGTGATACCGTTTTTGAGCGAGAAGCACCCGTCGCTTACGATCATGGCGCTCGCTCATCGCCTGGCGAAACACCTGATCAAAACCTACATCTGATGAAGCGAAGATGAAATCTGAAATGACAAGAATAGTTCTCGGCACCGATCAGATGATTGCGGTGCCGAATCTCGCGTCTTGGAATATCGCTCCGACAAAGAGCGCGAACGCCATCCTCAACTCTGCCGTTGAGATGGGCGTCAACTCGTTCGATACGGCTAGGATGTACTGGAGCGAAGGGGTTGTCGGGCGCTTCGTCAGAAAACATCCGTTGGGTCGCAGCGCGTTTCGAATCATTTCGAAGGGTGGGCACCCGAGCTTTTTCTGGAGAACATCGCTGACGCGCAAAAAACTATTACGCCAATTAGACAATTCGTTACGAGCGCTTGGTACCGATTACATCGACATCTATCTATTGCACTACGATGATCCGAGAGTTCCTGCACAGGCGATTGCAGAATGGAGCGTTGAACTCTTGAGATCCGGTAAAGTTCATAGTATCGGATATTCCAATGTCTCTCTTTCCAGGCTCAAGGAGTTTCGGGCCCACTTGCGGCAAGCAAACGTCGTGCCATGGGTGAGCAATGAATTTAACGCTCTCCCAGGCAGAAATGGGGGGCGATGGAAGGGTGCACAGAACATTTCCCGCGACAGGGCATATGTGGACTATCTTCGGGAAAATCGTCTTCCCTTCCTTGCCTACTCCCCTCTGGGGCGCGGTGGCCTAAAGAGATGTATTGATTGCCGCGTGGCTGAACGCAAGCCAGAGGACGAGCGAAGGATAAGTCGGCTCATATCTCTCGGCGAGAAGTATGGAGTTCCGCTGTCGAGTATTGCGCTCAACTACATATTGCAAACCGCGCCGAATTTTCACGCGGTCGTGAGAACGTCAAAACTCGCTCACCTGAATGAAAACATGCGCGCCTTGACATTCCAAATGAGCGAGGGGGACAGGGACGGCTTGGCTTTCCCTTCATGCTCTTGCTGAAGCGGCGGACAGGTGGGTGGTTACGAATTATACGATCCGACAACGGGAACTTTTTCTTGGTCTCAGGGTCCCACCCCGATGACATCAATTTAGTCTTCTTTGGCTACTCAACTGCTCTTTTGCAGAATGGGAAGGTTGTGTTCGCTGGTGGGACCTGCGCTTACACGAGCGCGTGTATTCATGGCACGACGAGAACCTCATAGATAGACGATCCCGCTACCGAGAGTGTGTCTTATCTAAACCAAGGCCTACCACAGATCTTCAGAGAGCCACCGCAACTCTACTGCAGAACTGACAAGTTCTTCTTACGGGCGGCATAAACAACGACGGGACGACAATAAATATAGCGGAGCTATTTACATATTGAGCCCCTTCAAGGATGACTACTTCTGGCTTAATGTCGGTGCGTTCAATGTCAAGCCGCCTGAGAGTACCGGGTGTCAGCCTAAGAAATGCACGTGTTGCGATTCGCCAGTGGGTGCCGCGCCCTTTGATGTCCTTAAGGGTGCGGTTCTCGCCGTGTTTTTAGCTGGTCCCGTGAACGTCCTCTTACTTCGTTTACAGCGAATCAATCGTCAGCAATCCATACGTTTTGTCACGCATAAAAATTGTAAACTGGCCCACGGCCCGGTCCAGCGAACGTGGGAACATTAAGACCGTCTAAACATCATCAGCTCCAAAGGCGGCGCTGAAGGAGTCGTGATCCGTAATGGTCAGGCGGAATTCTTTCGAGTCAGTCTTTGGTTCCGTGTACCTGCGATGTACCTCACTCCCGCGTTTCCGTGGCTTTTCTCGATTTTGCTGTTTCGTCGAATCAATAAGTTACACAGTATCAATCCTGCCGAGGGGTTCGACTCCCACCCCGGGTACCAAAATTCCGCGTTTGCGTGATTGCTGAAGCGGCTTACGAGGGGCAATTGAACGTCTGAGCGCGCATCGCTTCGCCCCGGCCTGAGCCCTGGATTGTTGCGAAGGCTCAGGCAGGAGAAGCGGTGCAATGAATACATCGAGGGTTAGTGGCGGTGTGCGCCGGGACGACCGGGGCCGCGATCTCGATCATGGTCGTCACGGTCGCCGCGGGGGTCGCGACTCCAGTCGTTGTCCGAACGCCATTGCTGATCACGTCCATACCACCACTGGTGATAGGCGGTATAACAGCGCTGGCGTTGTTCGCGAAGCGCCATCCACGCTCTGTCCGCTTGACGGCTGCGGTTGCCGTGTTCGCGCATTTCCTCGGTGAGCTTGGCTTCCGCTTTTTGAGTGCGCCGCTGGCACTTTTCCATGCCTTTGCGGTCCCGCTCTCGGTATTGATGCTGGTCGGCGCGGTCCTGGGCGTGCGCATACTGCGGAACGGCGGCTCCGATGAACAGAAGCAGCGCGCCGGTGGTTGCTGCTCCAACGGCCGCCTTCTTGATTCTGGTATAGATGTAATTTTGCCTTGCGTTCATTGATCTCTCCTATAAATTCTCGGGGACTGGTTACGAGTACGACTTGACAACCTTGGCTGGCGCCAACCGGTAGCAATTGGCTTTAAACGCCACTGGGACGCGTAAGCTTCCTGGGGCCTGACAGCGCACTACGTCAGTTATGGTGGCGCAGGGTGCGGGGAAAAGATATAGGGACAACTCCCCATAAACACATGGGAAAGTCCGTACACCGTTCCGGAGCAGGCAGACGCCCTGGGGGGCACCCGACGCGAAAAAGCGAGGTGTTTTCCCTGTTCGGGCAGGTGCTCCTATTGTTGCGAAGAGGGTTTCACGTATTTATCGAACCAGCGAAGCATTTCCCAAATCATGTGCTCGATGGATTCGCGCGCTTGATAGCCGTGCGCCTCGTCGGGCAGTTGCACGTAGCGAACTGACGCGCTATTCCCTTTGAGTGCCATGTACAGGCGCTCCGATTGAATTGGGAACGTGCCGGAGTTGTTGTCGGCCATTCCGTGAATCAGCAAAATGGGCGCGTGGAACTGATTTGCGTACATGAACGGCGACATTTTGAGGTAGACCTCCGGAGCTTCCCAGAGCGTGCGGCGCTCATTTTGAAAGCCGAAGGGAGTGAGCGTGCGGTTATACGCGCCGCTGCGAGCGACGCCTGCGCGGAAAAGATCGGAGTGGGCGAGGAGATTCGCGGTCATGAAAGCGCCGTAGCTGTGGCCGCCGACGCCGATGCGATGCGGATCGATTACGCCCATATCGGCGGCTTTATCAATGGCTGCTTTCGCGCTGGCGACGATCTGCTCGACGTATTTATCGTTGGCCGTTCGCGGC
>VFSW01011165.1_pt1 | contig 12652 bp, 14 predicted proteins | sample 5358111 | NCBI WGS metagenome assembly VFSW01 (sample SAMN11554181, study PRJNA540505) | mine drainage metagenome | isolation source: sediment from site ElyBrook_90M | place: USA: Ely Copper Mine, Vershire, VT | collected 2017 | reverse complement strand
CCATCATCTTGTTAATTTCCGCGTCTGTGAAGCTGACAAGGTTGCTCTGTGACAGCGCCCGCAGCGCCGCCCGCGTGAAGCCCATCTCATGCAGTTGCTTGACGGCCAGCAGCACATCCGCCGTGTTTCGCATCTCAGCCGACTTCCACCGCGTGTTGATCGTCACGATCTCAGGTGCTTTGGTCGCACCAAATAACGTTTGCTGTGTATTCGCCAGCAGGATCACATCTTCCCACGCATTGCCGATCTGCACCTGCGCCCGGTTCAGCTTGCCCAGCAGCCGCACGTCGCGCTGTTTCAACGCTTCACCGCTCGATGTATTGCCGCCCATCATCGACGGAATCGGCGTTGAGCTGATCACCGCGATCTGGTTGATCACCATTTCAATCGCACTGATAATCTGCGACAGGTCACCACCTTGAATCCGCTCCAATCGTGACGCACCCAGCAGCGACGCAAAGATTTGAGCCTCATCAGCATCAGCAGGCATCACCTGCACACCCGTATCAGGGTTGGTGATGTTCTTGCGGATGACCATGCCGGGTGTAATCCCTTGCGGCACATCCACACCCACCGCCAAGAATATGGAAAAGGAAGTCAGTTGGGCGCTCATCACCATATCGACGAGGAAGCTGTTCAGCGAGTCTTGCAGCGGGATAATGTTCACCAGTTCACTCACGCTGCCCTTATTAGAAAAACAAACAATCGGCACACCCGGCTTCTCATTCTGCCGGATGGTCATTTCTGGATCGGCAATCAAGGTGATCGACTGCCGGTCCGTTGAATAATACTTTTCAGTGTGGTCAGGATAATAAATATTGACGCGCATATAGGTCAGATTGTCGCTGGTCTTATTCTCAATCTGCTCTTGTGGCGTGGGCGGCACATCAAACCACACCTTCACCGCTGCGGCGATCTCGTCATAACCGCGCTCATAAATAACAATCGTGCCCACTTCACCATCATAGGCCAGCTCGTGCGCCAGCATGATTCCACCGGACTTGTCGTCAAACTGGCTCATAACGAACGTCTCACCGTCTCTTAGCACCGCTTCCCGCACGTCAATTTGCAGCGCATCAAAGCGGTTGGTGTCCATCAGCGCCTTCGTCCACTCCTGCGCCGGATCAGTAGAATCATTCTTATCGGAAGCAGTCGTGCCAGTGACATCAAACTGCTCGACCGTCAAGCGATCCGCCATGCTGCCGATGACCATTTCACAGTAATTACAGTTATAGCGATCCAGCCGATCATCCGAGATGTTCAGCATCTTCTTCATTTCAGGAGTCAATTGCAGCCGGTGATAACCGTCGTAATATTCCCGGTACAATTTCACCAACTCGCCTTGGGCCTGCGTATCCTTGTACCACTGCGAATTGACCAATCCGTTTGCCATCAACTTGGCTGCAATTGCATTAAGCATATTTACTGATCTCTTCCTCTATCTTCCACTTGCTGCGCTTCTTCACCACCTGCACCGCGAAATAACGAAGCGCATCAATCAAATGAAAAGTGGTTTTATCTTTGATCTTCTCAGTCACTTCACCGTTTTTGATTTCACGGCTGTAACTCATAATTTCAGAGATAAGATCGGTCAGATCATCAAAGATGATAATCCGATATTCACCAATAAGTTGGTAGACGCGATCAATACCTTCTTCAACGTGGACAGTATCAGGCTCCCGCACAGCCAACGCACCAGCCGCCTTATAATCCTCTCGCCAGTACTTGTCCTCGCCACCTTTGGCACCAATCGCCCACCACATCACCCGTTCCAGCGAATCCTTCGCCAACTTCAGGTCATCCCGCGCATGTTCTTTGGCATCGCGACGCTTGCCGCCTTTTTCAGCCCGATAAGCATAGAAGGTCTTATTCGCCACATCTTCCGCAAACCAGATCTTGCCCGGATTGACTATGCCCGGATCAATCCCCACCTGACGCGGCCATTCTTGCGGGATCACAAACCGTTTGCACTTGTGCCCTCGGATGTCACCATTGGTAATCGCATCCACAAAGTTGTCATAGATGGCTGCCGGTGGTCGTCCAAATGACGCTTTGTAATCCAGTGCGAATTGATACGGCTGCATCGTCCGCTGAAGCGACTCATATTCGGCTTGGCTGAAGAAGGGATTGACCGTTGAAACGAAGTTAATCACATCGATTTCGGGATCACCTTTTTCCCATAAATCGAAAATGTCTTTCTTCAGCCAGCCCATGTCGTAAGGTGTAGTCGTGCCCAGCGCCGGGCCAGCCGCCAGTGACAACCGCCCGCGCACATCCTTATAAACCGTCGAAACATATAAACCCGGCTCATCCATCCAAGCCGCCTTGGCGCTGAACGATTGCATACCCGCTTCCGATTCAGCCGTTCGCAGGATGATGCGCCCCCACATCTTTTCATGGTCGCTGGCATTCGCTGCGCCAAACTTGCCCGTGTCCAGATCGCACAGCTCCAGCACGCGGTCACCCGCCCAATATTTGGCAATGCCCAGCTCGTTGATGAAGAACTGCTTCAGTGCGGGCATCATTTTGGCGATGAACAAATCAGCCGTCGCGCTGATCGCCAGATAATCACCTGCACCGCGTTCGATGATTTCACGGAATAACCACAGTGGGCCAAAGATCGTTTTGCCGGATTGCTTGCCCGCGATCATAAACACGAAGCGGCGATCACTATCCCACGCGCGGCGCTGGCCTTCATGCAGATAAATATCGACCGTCTTGTTTTTGCGGTTGACGCGGTAAAGTGGCTGCGTACCATCCTGCTCGTGAACCACAATCTCCCACTGCTTCGGTGGGGGAGGCGGCTTACCATAAATCTTTTCATAAAGTTGGGCAGCGAATAACGATTCAGGAGTTACGGCGGCGATGAATATCCACAGCGCCGCCAGTAAGAGGACGATTCGTTTCATGTGCCTTGAGAATTAGACTTATCAGAACCTGTATCACGAAAGGCGATCTGTTTTCTGTTGGGTGAATAGAGGTAAGAACGTTCTTTGTAGGTTTCCCATTCAATGATTTTCCCTGAATGAGCTTTGGCCCACTTTTCCCAATGTGCATAATCATCCGGCTTGCAGTACAGCAGGCCATAGTGTCCGGCCTTCACATAGAACGTCGCGCCACAATGGACAACTTGCCCTTTGAGTTTCTTGGCTTCTGTCTCTGTGAAAACTTTAGCAAGTTTACGCTTATCACTGCCCATGCCGTACACATACCAGAGTTCCTGTTGTGACATCTTCAATCCCCCAAATGCTCAATCGCATACTTTGCCAACGCCTGAATCGTCAACACCTTGTGCATCGGTCGAAACGGCGGTTCAGATCGATCTTCCACCACCGGCACACCCCATGCCTCGCACAGCGCCCGAATGTTCGCTTCCACTTGATCCGTCGCCAGCACCTGCACCAGTTCAATGTGTTTACGGTAATCGAAGGCCGTTGCCGGTTGTGTACTGGCTTGCCGTCGTTGCTTCGCCATCTTATGCCCCCTCTGGTCGTGGGAAACTCAAAAAAGTCTTTAGCACTTCATTGAGATTCAAGCCCAATGACTTCACTTGTTCAGCGATCTCCGGCGAAATATCCAGCAGCGCCGCGCCATCCGCACCGGTGATCTCCGTTCGCTCTCTGAAACCTTCATCGCCGCCTTTAGTCTTCAGCGTGTACATATAGGCTCGTTGGTGACCGGGTGAAGCGCGATCCTGAATATCATCGACCAGCGCAGCCGTTGCCATGCCCACCAGCACAGCGCCAGCCGTATCAAGCTGCCCTTGCAAATCCGGCCAGCGTTTAATCGCATTATCAACAGTCGTCTTGCTACATCCAACCATGTAAGCCACAGCAGACTTCACGCCAAAAGACAGCTTTATCGCCTTCTCAAAAACCTCTTTGGGAAACTGCGGCTTCTCTTCGACCTGTCCACCTTTGGCCGCTTCAAATGCCGCCTTCAGTTCAGGGAAGCGCTTCAGATAGCTGTAAACCGTGCCGCGTGTACAATCCAACTCGCGGGCAATCGCTGCCGGTGAAGCGCCTGCTGCCTCAATCGCCAGTCGAAAATCAGCTACTGAATATTTCTTTGCTGCTTTTGCCATTTAACCACCAAAACACACCAAACGACCGTGCATCCACAGCCTTGTTTTTGCCCGACTCTATTCCACTATGCGAACTCATTAGAATTCATGCATCATGACTCTACACATCGCACGACTGTTGGAACGCACAGAATCAAAAAGCGCCCCATCTGGAGCGCCTTAAATTCACTGTGATTAATTATTTAATCAAATCGCCGGGGAAAATGCCGGGTGTATTAGTCCGATCTTCAGCCCAATTTGCCAGTAAATCACGCGCTTGTGTGACCAAATCTTCAAGCACTTCATACTCATATTCACTGGCATCATTCAAGCGATCTTCAGGAGGGGGCAGCGCTGTACTCGCCTGCTCAACAAATGCTCTTAACTTCGCCATAAACTCATTCATGATCTCTTCCTTCCTTAATTAGCCCAACTCACCACAAACTCCGTCCCATGCGGCCACATCCCCCGATTCAGCGTATACGCCAGCTTCTCCATCCGGCTCGGCAATCGGTAACCTCGCCGCGCACCTTGCCCCCCAACCCGCACCAATCGCCCCGCAGCCCACATCGCCAGCATATCCCTGCGCAAACTCCCCTCAGCACGCCCTCCCTCATACGTCCCGTCAGGTCTTTTACTCGCCCCATAGGGCAGGCGGGGTTGCACATCTCGTGGAAAAACCCCACGACCTAAGTCGCGGCAAGCCTTCGCCACAGCCTTCTCAATCTCTTCGTACACCAGATCGGTATACCAACTCACGCTGATCTCCCCGCGCGGTCGCATCCCGTACTTCGCGAGGTGAGCTTCCCGCTGCGCCCTCGTCGCCAGTCGATAACCGCGTCCAGCGCCGCGTCCCACCTTCACCAATCGCCCCATACCCACCAACTCGTCCATGTCGCCGCGAATCTGCTTTTCCGGCACATGAATCGCCAAACACGCCAACACTTCATTTGGCGAAATACCGCGCCACGATTTGCGCTGCGTCTCGACCATCGCGGCTTCAATTTGTCGGTAATGGGCTTCCAATGGATTATTCATCATCATAACCATAAGATTGTGTTGAGCTTTAGAATTATTGTACTAGAAACCCCACAAACTACACCACTAAGTTAGTTTATTCAAACTCAACACAACCACACTTTCACAATTAACGCATGTGCGTTTTATTCGTCACCGCAATCCTCGCCACTGGTTAGTTCACACCAACGCTGATTGAGGCGTGACTCAATTCTGCCCATCGCTTCGTAAGCTAAATTGGCATCATCTCCATCCAACCCGCGTGTTTCATTGAGGATCGTTTTTATCAATCGCACATTGTGCAAACCGGTGACTTGCTCACCGCCCTAAAGGACGGTGCTTCCTAAGCTACGCATGACCCAGTGGTCTACGTTAGCGCTTAGAGGCTGTTTCCCAGCCCAAACCGAGGATATTTAGAGCAGCGTTTACATCCCGGTCAACTGTAAAGCCGCAATAAGGACAAGTATGTACGCGAACCGACAACGCTTTAGGAACCATCTCACCACAACCACTGCACTGCTGCGAGGTGTGGCGTGGATTGACCCTGACCACCGGGACCCCGGCCTTGATAGCCTTGTAGTCCAAGATGTCACGGAACATTCCCAACGAGATGTCATGAGCCGCACGGGACAATTTCTCATTTCGCAGCATGAAAGCCAACTGCAAATCTTCCAACACGATGATGCCGTAAGTTGCCACCAGCCAGAAGGTGACTTTGTGCCACCAATCCCGACGCTGGTTAGCAATATGCTCATGCTCTTTGGCGAGTATCTTTACGGCTTCTTTGCGGCCTGTGCTGCCTTTCTTGCGACGGGCAACCTTGCGTTGCAAACGTTTCAGCCGTTTGAGCGATTGTTTGAGGTACTGTGGACTGTCAATCACTGTACCATCGCTGAGTGCCAGCGCGTGATAAATGCCCATGTCAATCCCTACGGGCGAGTTCTCAGACGGTTTCACCTCGACATCGGCACATTCGACTTGAAAAGAGGCGTACCAACCCGATGGCTTGCGCGTCAGGATAATGTTTTTGAGCATCCCTTGGGGCAATTCACGATGCCAATTGACGTAGATCAGTCCCACGTTTTGGATGTACAGCCATCCATTCTGCAAACCAGCGCCATCTCCCGGTTTATAGTTGACCGTGTTGAAAAAGTGCTGTCCCTTGAAGCGGGGTTTGCCGCGTTTTCCCTGCTTAAATTCACGGTAGGCCGTATCCAGACGGCGAAGCACCTGCTGTCCAGCGCTCATGTTGAGCAACCGCAGTGGATTATCTTCGGGTTGTTCATTGCGCCAGTCGCGCCACATCGCCGATTGTTCATTGTAAGTGACACTGTAGCGCGACTCGTTCCACCGTTTGCGGCGATAGTCCAACGCTCGGTTGTACAACCAACGGGCGGCGTACAAGATGTTGTCCAGTGCGATTGCTTGAGTTGGGTTTGGGTTCAGTCGGTATTGATAGGTTCTAATCATAGAACTATTGTATCTGATTCTCCCTTGCGTCTCACTAACAGAAAGGACAGTTTCGGCTTCCCCACCCGCCTAAAGGCGGGTGTCCCCGCCGAATGAATTTATGGAATGTTTCGCGCCGCTGTTGTAACAGGCTCAGGGATAAAATTAACCATCAGCTTTGATCCTTATCCACCGTGTAACCGCGCCGTTCGAACCCGGATGCAATCAGGTCGTAACTTGTCGCCGAAATATTCACAATCAACTGTGAATTACCCTTCGTCGCAAACACCCGGACAAATCGCGGATTGTCGATCACCCGCGTCAACTGCTTTGGACCTTCGCCCTTTTTGCGTCCCATCGTTTTCCTCCCTAAATTAGTACTTCGCCCAATCTTCCCAATAACTCTCACGGCGATGAAACCGGGTGACACTCTTTGTGATCGCCCAGCCTTGGAATCGCGTCCGTGTGCTGATCTTCGTCGCCTCGCTCGGCAGCATGAAACCGCGCCGCCGTGCCCGTCTGGATCGCCGTCCATTCCGTTTTCCCTGTCGTGATGCGCCCATACTCACCTCCACAGAAACCACGTTATCGGAACTAGTGCTGGATAATATGCGCGTATGGCCCACTGATATATTTCAAAGCATCTTGCTCATAGCTATAGTGCTTTTCAGGCCATTTCCACGCGCCCTGTGCCCCCAATCTCAACTTGGTTCGCACCATTCCCGGTGGATTGTCAATGTTTGGCAGCAGCTTCACCGCTTCGATCACCGCGCGAATTCGATCAACGCTGTATTGCTGAATCATCAGTTCTAACTCACCCGGCTTGCAGGCATTGAAAAACAATTTCAAGTCAGCCGGTGGATCTTCCGGGCAATCTTCATCGACCGGGAAAGGGGGGAGCTGCGGCACTGGGGGGAATGGGCCGTCTGCTGGCGGGTGAGTTTCTTGGATGTTATCCGCCTTCACAACCGTTTCCACCTTCACAGATGGCATTGGATTTTTATCCAAAGCTTTTTCTGGAGATTTGGGAATGGGAATATCAGCAGCACCAGCATCTTCGCGTGCGGCTGCTGCTGGTGGTTTTAAATCATTCTGTTTTCCAGATTCTTCTGTTATAGATGACTCCGTTATAGGGTGGGCATGATGCCCATACCCCTGTGCATCATGCGCCACTTTTTGCGCGTCACGCCCATACCCCTGTGCATGAACCAAATATAGTTCGTCGTTGAGAATTTGGTACGCCACAACCCGATAAGCCGGTTTACCCTTCATTTGGCTGACTTCCACCAAACCCAAAGCCGCCAAATCCTCCATATGTTGTCCCCATGTCTTGCGGTCAACATCGGTATACTTATCGGCATAATGGCGATCACTGCCATATGTCCATTCCGGCAGACCACGCCGCTTATTGCTGCGGTTCCACTTCGCCACCACTGAATAGCTCACCGCAAGGTTGATGTGTTTGCCATTCCGCATCTTCAACGTTTTAAAATGTTCAGCCAGCGCTGGATCAAAACTCTGATGACCGTCTGGAATCTGTCGCCAGCCGTCGTGTACCATCTCACGGTCAATCGACACCACTTGAAGGCCAACGAGCGCCGCCATCCAATTAAGGAAGATCAGCAGCCACTCGCGAAAATGTGCAGCTTGCATCTTTTTCACCATCGTCCTATAATTCCTTCATTAACTTGTATCAAGTTTTCCCACCTGAACACCCACGTCTTGTCCACGCGGGTGTTTTGCTGTCTGCTCGAAATCGCTTTATGCGATCACTCTGCGCTGGACAATCCCTCAATGAACGCCTTCAACTCGGCTGCCTGTAAGTCTGAAAGCACATAATCACCTTGAAGGGTTCCGATAAAGCGATTTATCAAGTTCCAATTCTTGATACCAGTCAGTTCCATGATGTTTTCGCCAAGTTGTTCATATGTGACTTCATGAGCATATTCCAGCGCATATTCTTCCGCTTGCTCGATAGAAGCCTCATACTCGTCGCGGCGAATCTCTTCCGCAAACTCTTTTAGCAATGGATGTGATTCATCACCATCGGCAAGCGCTTCTTCGTACTCGCCCAACTTCTCAATGACTTGCCGTCGATCTTCATCAATCGTCGCAATGGCTGCGGCTGCCGATTGCTTCAGCGCGTCCAGCTGCACCGTCTGGTTGGCCGTGAATTCCATCCGCTCATATGATGCGCTGATCAAAGCCATCGCCCCGGTATCACCGCGCTCTTTTGCCTGTTCATAAAGCTGGCCCAGCGCCTCACCGGCTTGCTGGAGCGCGATTGCCACATCCGGCACCACATTTGCCAAACTGTGGGATTGAGCCTCAAAGTTCTCAATCGCTTGGTCAGGCGTTTCCGGCAGAACATCTTCCTTCTCGTAATACTGCTCACTCACGATTACACCCCTCTCATAAAATTCGGTCGAGACTGTTTGATCTTCGCTTCACCGTTAGCCATAGCTTGCTCGTAAACGGCTTGGCCTTGCTCATACGCCTTCCGCATCACCGGATCACCCACCGGCACATTCACTTTGCGCGTATCACCCGGCTTAAACTTGTTGGTCGTCAATGGCACACTGTGCGGCGAGTCCGGCAGCCCCATCACCATCGCGTTAATCAGCGGTTGATTCGCAATTGGCTTGGGTGCTGACGCAGGCGTAACGGTCACAGTCGGCACTGGCGCGACTGCCGGTGTCACATCCCGCACAAACACCACATGCAGCTTGTCATCGGCGACCTGCATGAATTGGATCTGCCAACCGGCGTTGACCTTCGCCCCAAGCTCACTGTCGGAACAATTAAAAACGGTGGAAAATTCCTTCATGATGATTCCTAACTACTCGTAGTCTCCGAACCCGTCATCATCGACGTTCGGGTCATCGTCTAAATCGGACATGATGTCAAACTTCTCTAACTCTTCCGCATTGGGGGCATCATCCAGCAGCCACTTTTGCGGATGATCAACTGTGACGACTGTCTCAGATGCTCGAATGGGCAGCCCAAGCGCATTGATCGCCGCTTCAACCGCACGCACATCCGCGCCGAACTTATTCGCCACATGCTCGATCAACTTCTTCCGCTGTTCATCGGTTAGCAAATCGAGATCGACCATGTACACCAATTCAGATTCAGCCTTGCCCTCCAAGCGCCGCGCTTCAGGAAAAGGCGAGCGCACATTGATCGTTCGTGTGCCGATCACCTTTTCGTATTCCTCACCCCGTTCACCGAAAAGTGTCACTGTAAAATCCTTGCCCATCGTCGATCTTCCTTCCTAAATAGGGCAGTGATTAATTCACTGCCGCGTTTCTAACTTTCTGCAAAATAGAAGCGAATTGAACCTGATGCCAGACTTCCATCGCTGCTCTCAATTGGTTGTAAGCGTTATAAAGTTCTGGCTCAAGCGTTTCATCAGCTGCCATCGCAAGCACCTTCTGATCAGTGGCATCAGAAAGATCTGTCAACAGCGAAGCTACACCATCATCATTTGATAAAACGGCCAGATCGTGAAGCGCATCAAGGAATAGCCACTCGTCGCTGCCCAAGAAGAAAATCCGCTTTGGCTCAACAGAATCCACATTATCGGAAGGCGTTTGGTTATTGCCCCCAATGCTGATCCCCTCACTCCACTCACGAGCAGGTGCGGGCGCATCTGGATCGAAATCCGCTTCGATCTCATCTTCATTGATCGTGGGTTCTTCATCCGCCCAAATATGGGTGTGATGAAGTTCGGCGTGATCATTGCCATCGTTCCACTTGATCAGCACCATTTGATCGCGTAGACCTCCAACCACACCCTTGCGCCCCCATTGCGTCCGCACCGCTTCACCAATCACAAATGGCGAATCTTCCACCGGTACAGGTGCTGCCACCTTCGTCAGCAGCGTATGATCATGGGCATTCGTCCCGTTAGCCGTCCGTACTGTCACCAGTCGCCCCGATAAGCCAATCACTTCACCCTCATGTCCGGTTCGTGTCCGAACTGTATCCCCCATGCGGAAGTCATGGCTAAATCCCGGTACAGAGTTCGTGACAGCTGGGGCGCTGGGACGGTCACCCATCAACGTCAGTTCGGTGTAGTGGAAGGATTGCTTCTGACCGTTGGGCATCGCGACCACGATTCGGTCACCATCGACATTGGTCACTGTCGCCATCTGATTACCTTTGGTCATCACCCGCTTGTGCATCCACTCGGATGTCACTGGGCGGCGCGGCACAACCGTCTGGGCAGTCGGTGGAGCAGGGTAATCAAACGGCTTGGATACTGGCGCTTCTTTCAGCGCTTTCAGGTCATCCAATGTCCAATTTGGTCGCTCAATCACCTCGTGAACCTTAACGGCCGTTAAGGTACTGAGTTCTCGCATTGCATTTTCTGACCAGTTCTCAACGTCAGCTTTTGTCCAGATAGCATCATTAACCGTCTCATCCAGTGTGAGTCGCAGCAAGCGCCGGTATTGGCTAATTTGTTCCATCGATAAGAACATGGCAGCTTCAATGCGTTCTTTCATGCCATTCGGAATGCGATGCACATTGCCATCAGCCACCTGTGCATAAAAGCGTCGGTCGCTGAGTCCGTTGATGACAACATCCTCATATGTTTGGTAAGTGAAGCCAGCTGCTTCACGCGCCGCCATAATCAGCAGTGCAATTTGACGTGCTTTCCCGATGGCATTTAGATCGATCCGTTGCATGTTTTCGGTGCATTGTCGCCACACTGAATCGTTGACATTGCCTTTGGCAGCAGGAATCTTTGCCCATTTATCGTCTGGATAGCTACTATTCAATAGGTGAAAGGCCAACCAGCGACGTTCGCCCGACTCGATCAGTAGTTTGCTGTCACTCTCAATGATGGTGATCGGGTTCATTAACCCATCAGCCTTAATGCCAGCCGCGAACCGAACCAACTTGAGATAGTCTTGCGCCACAGAAGGGAATTTATCAGCATCAATTCCCTCTCCCTGCCCATTCAGCAGCATGTCCACATCAATCGCTGCACCCGCTGATTCCTCTGCCACTTGGTGCCACTGCCGCAGCAGGTCAGGCACGCTCACCGGGTTACCATCCCAGTGCATCCGGATGCTCAACGGGATCGCGCGGCGCGGCTGCTTGACATCCGCCCAAATTTGCAGGATCGACGTAGGCCGTGCCACCACCCGCCCGCTGTCGGGAATGTCGGCACTACCGCCGTAAATATCATTGGCGACGCTTTGCAAGTCATCGCCACCGCTAAATAAGCTCATCTTCTCACCGCGTCGATTGGACACTGCAAATCTCCTCTACTCGGTCGCACATTTCCCACACATGTCCGGCTGCCTCGCTGCCACCGTCGATCTGGTAAACCGGTTGCGCCCGGCTTTCCGCTTCCTGCCAGATCGTGGCCTGCGGAATCGGCTCCCAGACCAGCTCGCCAAATTGTTTTCGCAGTTCAGCCAGATTGTCCCGCTGCTCATTCGTCACGCTGCGGTACATCGTCGGCACGATGCCCAGCACTTGGATGCTGGGCAGCGCCCACCGGTTGGCCCGTGACTTATCCGCTTCCTGCCGGTGTTTGATGCTCTCCACCAGTCCGTCGAAGCTCGTCCATGCCAACTGCGTCGGATACACCACGTAATCCGTCGCCGTGTAAAACACACCGTGCAGCAGGCTTGGGGTAGGGCTGCTGTCAATCACCACCACGTCCATTGATGACTGCCAATCTTCCAACCGTTCCGCCAGCAGCGACGCTTCACTGATGCTGTTGGCGATGTTGCGCGTCTCGACATTGCTGGGCAGCACCCACAGCCGTCCGCTGGGCAGCACATCGCCGGGAATGCCAAACTTTTCCGGTGACACATTTTTCACCACTTGTTTCCAATCCGCGTCGCGCACCAGCAGGTCATACAAGCCCGCTGACTTCCGCATCCCGCAGCGAATCGTCGCGTGGCCTTGTGGATCGCCGTCGATCAGCATCACCTTCGCCCCCCGTGCCGCCATACCCATCGCCATGTGGATGGCCGCTGTGGTTTTACCCACGCCCCCTTTTTCGTTCAGTAACGTAATAACCTTCATGATCTTCCTTCCTGATACTCAACTTCGATTTGTGAATTCCCGCCTGATCCCCTCCCCTGTGTTTTGGGGGAGGGT
>VFSW01011164.1_pt1 | contig 12653 bp, 13 predicted proteins | sample 5358111 | NCBI WGS metagenome assembly VFSW01 (sample SAMN11554181, study PRJNA540505) | mine drainage metagenome | isolation source: sediment from site ElyBrook_90M | place: USA: Ely Copper Mine, Vershire, VT | collected 2017 | reverse complement strand
TGTCGTAAATGGCATCTTCAATGGCTTCGTCAGAGTAACCAAAACATTGTTGGGCGACATACATTCTGAGAATACGCTCCAGGTCGACAGGCGGTCTTCCGCGTCCAAAACCCTTGTAGTATCGCGGAGCAATCCTGGCTATCAGTCTGCTCCATGGCAACAGCTTCTCCATGTCATCCAGAAAACGTTCTCGTCTGGTAATCTTCTTTTTGCTTGTATACTCAAGATCAGAGAAGCTGGTTTGCATGGTGTGATTCCATTCAAAAAGTGATATCGACATTATCCCAGTTCACATCCCTTCTGTGGCATCTTGGGATGAATAAATCGCTGCTTCCCTAAGTTAGAATTGATTTATTTCACGCACTACCCCATTCCCGTCGTTTCCGATAGAACACAAATGTCCCTCCCCCCAAACCAAGTATCAGAGTTGAAAGCGCATAGGGATAAACCGCGCCTGCAAGTCCATAGGGCTGAATAAATATAAGCGCTAAAACTGTCGTCAGAATACCAACACCCAGAGAAAGTATCATGAAGGGTTCCTGTTTATGTGAGCGTAGGTAGGTCGCCTCAGCAAACACAAAGTGATTTGCTATGCATACCAGACACAATGCAGAAAGATATATCGGTGGCAACAGTCTTTGCGCATAATATGGATAGTTATTCTGTAGCCAGAGTACGCAAACAAAGAATGTCGCAACTCCCGCCAAAAGAAAAACGAATGACTTGATTAATGCGGTCTTAAATATTGCGTCTAATTTGCTTCGATTGTTTTGCGCAACGAGTTGCCCGAATAGCGGCGCCTTCGTTGTGATCCATATACCCGCTACGCCATTCATAGCGGAAATAATCTGAAGGCTCATCCCCATCTGTCCTGCCGCTTCAGGTCCATGGGTCGCAAACAGCAGCGGATTAAAAATTTGAAAAATCAGCCAACCACTCGCCCAAGAAACCGCAATCCGCCACTGGAAAGGCCAGATTTCTTGTTTCCAGTGCATTCCAGGTAGGTCGGATTGCCAGCGCCATAAATCTATAAACAAACTTCGATGGCGTATATAGATGCTACCAATTCCTACTAACGCCATCATTCCGGATCCGATGGCCAGAGCGTATAGTCCTGATCTGTTGGCTAAGGCCAACCAAATAATTAGAACCGAAGCCAGTGTTTGAGCAAAGCGAATCGAGGCGACTTCCGCCACTTTGTTGCAGCCTTCGAGAATCGCTAGCGCCGCATTGATCAGAAATGCAACTGCTGTGAAGGACGCGACCGCTGCCCATGGCAAAGCCGACTCTACATGGCTACCTATCGGTACATTCATGCGGAAAAATATTATTCCTGCTGGCAATAGAATTACAAGCACCAATACAGATGCCGCCCCAAACCATGCCAGTGCAAATTTCATCAAGGATTGCAGTCGACGTTTGGCTTGTGGATCGCCGCTTAATGTCCCATCGCTTTTCCAGTGTAGCTTGGCCATTTCATGGCTGGTAATCTGGATAATGGCATAGTTAAGCCCCAGTTCCGCAAACACCTGAAGTGCAATCAAGCTATTGAAAGTGTAGTAATAGCCTTGAAGTTCGGGTGTGAGATACCGGGAGACGAAATATAGTGTTCCCAAGCCCCCGAGTATGGACCAGATACGAGCAAGCAGTGTTACTGACACGGATTTATCTAGGCCAGCAGAATTCAAAAGATGTCTAAGCATGAATGCAGGTAAACATCACCTGTTTAATGAGGGGTTATTCGGCTCTGTAATAGACATAAAAATCTGCCGCGATGACAGAAGTAAATAAAAGGTAGTTCCTTAATGAATTAGAACGAGTCGTAGATCGTGAGCGCATCTTCACGAGCGGTCATGACACATATGATTTACCAAAGTACACTTGGCTTTCCTATCTGAATTTTTCAATAATTGCTTTCGTCTCTTCGAGGACGCCTGAAGCTGATGTTCGGCTCGGAATATAACCGAATTCGGCGGCTCCATGGTTCAGTGAGTAATAGTAGGGTTTTGCGCCCGTTGCGTTGACAGCGCTTGATGTTTGGGTTATCTCGTAGCGAAGCCCGAACTCTCTCTGCATCGTGTCAAGCAGTGTCGGTTTGTCAATCGGTGCGAGGCTGTAGCAATCCACTGCCATATTTGTGGGTTGCGAAGTCAAGAGTGCGTGTACCAGATTGTGGAAATCGGCGGGGTGCAGGTAATCACGCACGATATAGCTTGAGTTGGTTTGCAATACTACATCGTCGCGTAGACAGCGGATAATATCGGTCAGCAGAAAGCGCGCGGCAAGATCTTGAGTCCTACTGAAATAGTTGAATACTCTAATGTCAAATATAGTCCTGTCCGAAAGGGAACGATGCCGACATTCCGCATACAGTTTAGCAATGCCATACCATTCCTGCTTTGACAGATCGTTGAGCGTCACGGCTGCTTTACTGGAGCGCTGTACCGGTTCCTCAAATGTACCCCCATAGGCAGCGCCACTGCTCAGAAACAAATAGCGACAGTTGCAATGATGCTGCAAATAGTCGAGCGCCAATTGGTCGTATTGGTAGGTGATATCGAAAATTGCTGCACCCATGTCAGAGGCTCGAGCGGGATCCCCAACGCCGACAAAGTTGATGATCGCGTCGTAGTCCGTGTTCCCGAAGGCTATATAATCGGCGACGGTGTAGTGCTCGAAAAGCCCGTTGTTCTTGAGCCAGAGCTCCAATGCTTCAGGTTGGCGAGCGAAGAGGAATAGTTGATCTCCAAGGTTGGCTTTTGCAATCGAAAGTACAAGGTCTTTGGCGATAAGACTCGTTGCTCCTAGAAAGGCTATACGCATAGCAACGATCGACCGAGAAATCCTGTCCCGCCAGTGATAAAAAGGTGCCGTTCATTCAGACACAGTGGTTCAGAGCGTGGCGATGAAGTTATCAATGCGTTTCCTTATGGTTTCGGTGTCCAGTCCGTGTTCGCGCAGCAGGTAGGCGTGAGTTCCGCAATGCTCTGAGAAGCGGTCAGGTACCCCAATGCGTAGCACGCGGGTGGGCAAGTACTCACTGGTGATTTCGCTGACAGCAGCGCCCAAGCCGCTAAGCACTGAGTGTTCCTCAAGCGTGACAAGCCCACTCGCAGCACTGGCCACCGCACATACATCCTCTGCATTGAGCGGTTTTAAGACTGGTGCACTCCAGACCGTAAGATTCTTCTCCTTTGACATGTCAAGAGCAGCACGCACCATTGAACCGGTGGCGATCAGGGCCGGACAATCGTGGCGGCCCTTTCTAACTTTCAGCAGACGACCAGACTGCAGGTTTGGTAGCGGCGCGTCATGCACATCGCCTCGGTCTGACTTTCCCATTCTAAGATACACAGGTCCTTTGGTTGCATACGCATAGTCCATGCAGGCCGTCATCTCAAAGCGATCGGCAGGAGACAATATCTTCAGATTTGGGATTGCACGAGTACAGGCGATATCTTCTGTTGATTGATGGCTGGTGCCGAGATGACTGTAGACGAATCCTGCACCATCACCAAGTAGCACAACTGGAAGCTCGTCATGGGCGATATCAAGCTTGATCTGCTCCACCACGCGAACTGGTATGAACGCGGCCAGCCCATACACGAATGGTCGGAATCCAACGCGAGCCAGACCTGCGGCCATTCCAACCATGTTTTGTTCGGCGATGCCGGCATTGATGTATTGACCGGAACAACGCTTGCGGAATTCGTCGAATAGCGCATAGCCATGGTCGCCGGTTAAAAGAAGCACTTTAGGGTCGGTGAGCGCTAGACGAACTAATGAACTGGAAAATGCATCCCTCATTTCGTTTCCCACGGCTTGTTTACCGCATCGATTGCCGTAGCAAAGGTTTCTGAATTCAATCTTGTGTAATGCCAGCGGTTGTCTGATTCCATGAAGGGCACACCCTTGCCCTTGATCGTTCGTGCAACCAATGCCTTTGGCTTGCCAGCACCCTTCGACCACAATTGACGGATCGCTGTGTCGATAGCGGGTTCGTCATGACCATCAATCTCTAATGTTTCGAAACCAAAACTTACAAATTTTGCTGACAAATCACCAAGGGATAGCACTTCGTCGGTGGTGCCCATAGCTTGGAATCCATTCTTGTCGACAATCAGCATCAGGTTGTCGAGTTTGTGGTGCGCCGCTACCAGCATTCCTTCCCAAACAGGCCCTTCGTTGATTTCTCCGTCACCAACCAGTGCGTAGACCTTCTGGTCCGTTCCGTGGCGCTGAAGTCCCATAGCAATGCCCACACCAACCGAAAAGCCGTGACCAAGAGAGCCTGATGTCACCTCCAGACCTGCCACACGAGAATCGGATAGTCCTTTGAGTTCACTGCCATCACTGAAGTAACCATAGATATGCCGTTCATCATCAAGCCAGCCCAGTTCGCGCATGCAGGCGTATTGAGCCATCACGCCATGTCCCTTGCTTAATACCAAATAGTCACGCTCAACTGAGCGTGGATCATTATCTGGGTAGCGAAGGTGGTGGCGGTACAATACAGCCAGTAACTCGATGATAGAAAAAGCGCAACCAATATGTACGGTGTTACCAGCCCGTGCCATTTCCAATACTGTTTGGCGTAAACGCGCAGGGTGGAAGGCCCGATCTTTAGAATGTGATCCTATCATCTCAGAAACTCAATCCGAAGAACTCTTCAAGTTTATCGGCGATGTAATCCAGTTGTACCTGGCCCAGCGCAGGGAATGTACCCAACCAGAAGGTCTGATTCATAACGGTGTCGGTGTTGGTCAATATGCCGCTCACACGATAGTTCCGACCTGCCATGTAGGGCTGCTTGGTCAGGTTTCCTGCGAATAGCAATCGGGTGCCGATCTTGTTTTCATCCAGGAAGTTGATCAGGTCGCTACGCTTGATGCCGCTGCTTTCTTTGACTACGAGGGGAAATCCAAACCATGAGGGCTCGGAATTCGGTGTGGCTTCCGGTAGGTGCAGAAACTCGGCGCAGCTTTGTAAGCGGTTTTTTAGATAGGTAAAGTTAGCACGGCGTGTGGCGATGAACTCTTCAACTCGATCCATCTGAGCCAATGCGCAAGCGGCTTGCATATCCGAGATCTTGAGGTTGTATCCCAAATGGCTGTAGGTGTACTTGTGGTCGTAACCATCAGGCAGACCTCCGCCCAAATCCTTTTTGGTCCAGCAGAAACGCTTGTTGCAGGTGTTGTCTTTGCCGGGTGGGCAATAGCAGTCGCGGCCCCAGTCACGGAAGGATTCGGCAATCTGTTTGAGTTCGGGATTGTTGGTGAATACAGCGCCACCTTCCCCCATGGTGATATGGTGGGCAGGATAAAAACTCAGGGTGGCGATATCCCCAAATGTCCCAACGAGTTGGCCGTTGTAGGTGGCCCCCAGCGCATCACAGCAGTCCTCAACCAGCCATAGGTTATATTTCTTGCACAGGGCAGTGACCACATCCAGATTGAAAGGGTTGCCCAAGCTGTGTGCCAGCATGATGGCCTTGGTTTTGGGTGAAATGGCGGCTTCGATCTGGTTGGCGTCGATGTTATGTGTGGCCAGATCGACATCGACAAAAACCGGTACCGCGCCAAACTGAAGAATCGGATTGACTGTCGTCGGGAAACCGGCAGCTACGCCAATGACTTCATCCCCTTGTTTGATGGCCCGGTCACCCAGTTTCGAACTGGTCAGCGTGGAAAATGCCACCAGATTGGCTGAAGAACCTGAGTTCACGGTGATCAGGTACTGTACCCCCAGAAATTTGGCAAGACGCTCCTCAAATAGGGTGTTGAAGCGACCAGTGGTTAGCCAACCATCGAGTGAGGCCTCCACCATGAGTTGCAGTTCTTTGGCACCAATGACCTTTCCCGATACGGGAACGGCACTTTCGCCTGGGATGAACGGCTTAGGTGCATAGGCAATATCGGCAAACTGTTGGACGAGATCACTGATCTGGCTACGTAGTTTGTCGAGTTGGAGTTGGGGATTCAGAGTGGTGGTATTCATAGGTCGGATCGATATTGTGAGATTTGATTCAGGCAAACAGTATGCATATCATCACCGGCAAGCCAAGATTGATGCCATTCTGTAATGAGCGACAACGCGGTCTGTAGTGACCAGCGAGGTGCCCAGTGAAGTCGTTGTCGTGCTTTTGAAATGTCCAGCTTCAGGAAATTGGCCTCGTGTGGGTGATCCCCTGGTTGTAGGGACCACGAGGCACCACTGCCCCACGCATCGCAAAGGCGCTCAACGATCCACTGTACCGGTTGCGCATCTTCCTCGCGCGGACCAAAGTTCCAGCCTTCAGCATCTGCTTGACCCTGTTCGTATAGGCGCTCTGCCAGCAGCAGATAGCCAGACAGGGGTTCAAGTACATGCTGCCACGGGCGAATGGCATGGGGGTTTCGAATCAGAACAGACTCCTGCTTCTCAAGTGCACGGAGGATGTCTGGGACCAGTCGATCCAGTGCCCAATCACCTCCGCCGATCACATTTCCCGCGCGTGCGGTGGCTAAGGCAATTCCCTCTTGCTTCAGAAAGGATTTTCGGTAAGCGCTACTGACCAGTTCGGCACAGCCTTTACTGTTGGAGTAAGGGTCGTGGCCACCCATGGGTTCATCTTCACGGTAGCCCCAGAGCCATTCACGGTTTTCATAGCATTTGTCGGTGGTGATATTAACCATCGCACGTACTGAGCCAGAATGGCGTGCCGCCTCTAGCACATGGACCGTTCCCATCACATTGGTGGCGTAAGTTTCGATGGGCTGTTGATAAGAAAGCCGGACCAGCGGTTGCGCCGCCATGTGGAGTACGATCTCTGGCTTGAAATCGCAAATCAGCTTGTGAACCTTGGCATAATCACGGATATCGGCAATCTGGTGATCCATGCCTTGAGCGATGTTGGCCACTTCGAACAAAGCCGGATGGGTCGGCGGCGCTAGGGCGATACCTCGAAGTTCTGCTCCCATGGACTGAAGCCAGATACTCAACCAACTACCCTTAAATCCGGTATGGCCAGTCAGGAGTACGCGTTTGTTTCGCCAGAAGCCCGGATTGGTCTGTTGGTGGTTCATTTCAGTCCCATTTTTTCCAGGGAGCTTTGCCGCTGGTCCATAATTCTTCGAGCAAGTGCTTGTCTCGTAAGGTATCCATGGGTTGCCAGAAACCGTGATGTTCGTAGGCCATCAGTTCGCCCTCTTCAGCCAAGTTCATCAGCGGTTCCTGTTCCCAAATGGTAGAGTCATCTTTGATGTACTTTAACACTTTGGGAGAAAGCACGAAGAAGCCACCATTGATCATGGCTCCGTCACCTTTTGGTTTCTCTTTGAAATTCATGACTTGTCTATTCCGGATGTCAAGCGCACCAAAGCGACCTGGGGGAAATGTTGCGGTCAATGTGGCAGCCCTTCCATGTTTGCGGTGAAAGTCGATGGAATCAGTGATATCCATATCGCCCACTCCATCACCATAGGTGAAACAGAAGGCCTCTTCATTTTTTATGTAGTCTCGGACCCGGCCCAGGCGACCCCCCGTCATGGAATCATCCCCGGTATCAACCAGGGTGACTTTCCAAGGCTCGGCACGCTTCTCATGCACATGCATGGTATTGGCCTGCATGTCGAAGGTCACATCCGACATATGCAAGAAATAATTGGCGAAATATTCCTTGATGACATAGCCCTTGTAGCCACAGCAGATAATAAAATCGTGAATGCCGTGGTAGGAATACATCTTCATGAGGTGCCAGAGAATGGGCTTCCCCCCAATCTCCACCATCGGTTTTGGACGGGTGGCCGTCTCCTCGCTTAATCGAGTTCCAAGTCCCCCTGCCAGAATGACTGCTTTCATATCACATGGATCCTAATGGGATAAATTTGTTGCCGAACACACAAATGCATCGGAATAAAAACATTGATCAGGCAAACCTGCTTGAACCAGAGCCTTTTTGGCACTGTGAATCATGGCATCCGATCCGCATGCGTATACCACTGCGTTGCTGAGATTGGGTTGGGTGGCGAGCAGGACTTCCTGCACATAACCACTAGCCCCGGTCCAGATTCCTTGTGGTCGGGAAAGTACTGGGATGAAATGATGATTGCAAGGAATTCTGGTAACGTCGAAATACAGATCTTGATGGGTTCTCGCTCCCCATAAGACCGTAACTGATTTTGGACGTTGTTCATGAGTGAGAGCAGGAATGGATTCAAGGATTGCTTTCACCGGAGCGATTCCAGTTCCAGTCGCCAAAAATATCAGATCGACATCTGTCGCATCTCGTAAAAAGAAAGTCCCCAATGGCCCGTTCAATCTCAGTAAATCATTGACCTTGGCTTGATTGAACCAATAGTCACTCATGACACCGCCATCAACGGCGCGAATGTGAAGCTCCAGTACCTTCTGGTCAAAGTTGGCATTGGCCAGTGAGTAGCTGCGTCGAATTCCACCTGGGCCGATGATGTCGATGTATTGCCCAGGAATGAAAGAGAATTCGGCTGACGGTGGTAAGCGAAGGTAAACTCTTATGACATCTGGCGCTACTTTTTCCAACCTGCTTATGCGACAGGGGAGGGTTTTTTTAGGGGGTAAGGTTATGCCGCCCAGATCTTCTGCTTCAATGCGTAAATCTGACATGGCGGCACGGACACAGCTCAAGATCCAGCCCTCAGTCCTATCGTCAGCACTTAAACCAGTCTCGGCTTGTATGGCGGTGGTTACCCCGCTAAGTACTTTGCATTTGCAACTGCTGCAACGACCGGTCTTGCAGCTGTAGTTGAAATTGAAACCTGATCGCGTCGCTGCTTCCAATAGTGATTCACCACCATTAGCATAAAACTTCTTTCCGCTGACATGCTCAATCAGATACATGAATATCGGCTACTCGTGATAGTCCATGGCCTTGTAACCATGATGTTTGATCAGTTCATCACGTTCGGCGGATTTGAGGTCTTCCCGAACCATTTCTGCTACCAGTTCGTCGAAGGTGGTTTTAGGTGTCCATCCCAGCTTTTCTTTGGCTTTGGTGGGGTCTCCGAGTAGTGTTTCTACTTCTGTGGGACGGAAATATTTTGGGTCAACGGCAACGATGCACCGTTCACCCGTTGGAGTTTTTAGATAGCCTTTTTCGGTGATGTCGTTTCCTTGCCAGCGGATTTCCATGCCCAGTTCTTTGGCGGCGGCGTTGACGAAGTCACGCACGCTGTATTGCACGCCGGTGGCAATGACAAAATCTTCCGGTTGGTCCTGTTGCAGCATCAGCCACTGCATTTCAACGTAGTCCTTGGCGTGGCCCCAGTCGCGCCTGGCATCCAGGTTGCCGAGGTACAGGCACTCTTGCAGGCCAAGTTTGATTCTTGCAAGGGCACGGGTGATCTTGCGGGTGACAAAGGTCTCGCCACGGTTCGGGCTTTCATGGTTGAACAGGATGCCGTTGCAGGCGTAAATCCCGTAGGCTTCGCGGTAGTTGACGGTGATCCAGTAGGCGTAGAGCTTGGCTACGGCGTAGGGGCTGCGAGGGTAGAAGGGGGTAGTCTCCTTCTGGGGGATTTCCTGCACCAGTCCGTAGAGTTCGGAGGTACTGGCTTGGTAAAAGCGGGTTTTGGCTTCGAGTTTCAGGATCCGGATGGCTTCGAGAATGCGCAGCGCACCCAAAGCGTCAGAGTTGGCGGTGTATTCGGGTTCCTCAAAACTTACGGCAACATGACTTTGAGCAGCAAGATTGTAGATTTCGTCAGGTTGGGTTTGCTGGATGATGCGGATCAGGCTGGAACTGTCTGTCAGATCTCCATGATGGAGGAAGAAACGGACTTCCCTCTCATGCCGGTCCTTGTAGAGGTGGTCGATGCGGTCCGTATTGAACAGACTGGTGCGGCGTTTGATGCCGTGAACGATGTAGCCCTTGTTGAGCAGAAATTCCGCCAGATAGGCTCCGTCTTGACCAGTAACACCGGTAATGAGGGCAACTTTTTGTTCTGCAGGCATGGGTTTTCCTAGATATTGTCGTTTGCTTTGTTCAGAAAATCTTCATAAGCCTTGTGGAGTCCCGTCTGGAGCTCAACTTTCGCATGCCAACCCAGAGCGTTGAGGCGGCTGCTGTCCATGAGCTTGCGTGGGGTCCCATCAGGCCTTGTGGGATCGAAGGTGATTTGGCCGGGGTAACCGACGGTTTTGCTGATGGTTTCGGCCAGATCCTTGATGGAGATGTCCTTGCCGCAGCCCACATTAATGTGGCTGAGTCTGGGCTGGGTGTGCTGGTCGTAGAGGGTTTTGTCGAGATTCATAACGTGTACGCAGGCAGCGGCCATGTCGTCTACGTAGAGAAATTCCCGCTTTGGCGTGCCGGTGCCCCAGATGGTGACAGCAGGGGCGCGGCTCACTTTGGCTTCGTGGAATCTGCGGAGTAATGCCGGGATGACATGGGAATTCTCTGGGTGGTAGTTGTCACCAGGCCCGTAAAGATTGGTGGGCATGACGCTGCGGTAATCGATACCGTGGCTTTCACCGTACTGGCGGTTGTAGCTTTCGCAGAGCTTGATCCCGGCGATTTTGGCAATGGCGTAGGGTTCGTTGGTGCCTTCCAGCGTGCTGGTGAGCAGGGCATCCTCGCGCATGGGTTGCGGCGCCAGTTTGGGGTAGATGCAGCTGGAGCCGAGAAACAGCAACTTTTTTACGCCGTTGCGAAAGGCAGCATCGATGATGTTGGCTTCAATCATCAGATTGTCGTAAATGAACTCGGCGGGGTAGGTGTTGTTGGCGTGTATTCCGCCCACCTTGGCAGCGGCCAGGTAGACCTGATCCGGTTTCTCGGCATGGAAAAAAGCGCGGACGGCTTGCTGGTCCGTGAGGTCGAGTTCGGCGTGAGTGCGGGTGAGGAGGTTGGTCTGACCTTGCTGTTGCAGGGTGCGAACAATGGCAGAACCCACCATGCCCCGATGTCCGGCAATATAAATTTTGGGGGATGTGGTCACGGAAGGGTTCTCTCGTATCGGTCTTCAAGGTCGGAAATATCAACCACTTCTGATTTCAGCGCCTCGATCTCCACCTTCAGCGCCTCATACTCTTCCTTCTTGCGCTTCAGGAAGCGGTGGGTGAGGGCGGTTTTTTCGGTCATGCCCTTGGGGGTGAGGAGGTAGACATAGCCGAATTTGTTTTTGGATTGGTTGAAATTCTGCATTTTTACCAGACCTTTTTCCATCAGGGCCTTGAGGCAGTAGTTCAGTCCGCCGACGCTGACGCCCAGTTGTTCGGCCAGTTCCCGTTGGGTGAGGTCCGGATTTTCCTGAAGGATGTGCATCACCCTGAAGTATGTGTCTTCCTGTATTTTGGCTTGCCGACTTGTCATGAAATTGACTAATTATCTCCGTAAAATCTGGGCTTGATCGTGTTTTTGGCACGCTACCGCCATGCCGTATCACGATCGGCAAGCGCGGGAAGGTTGGAGATGCGGTGAAAGTTTTGTAAGAAGTTGAACAATTCTACCCGAAGTTGAGCATTCTGGCACGAGCTGGTTATTTTTTTGATCGTGTCGGGTATATTGTCGGGATCGGGTTAGATTACGGACAGAATGTTTCTTCTTTCACAGGTGTTGTCGGCCATCACCCAGCCGATGTTCTGGTTGGCGTTGTGGTGGGGTGTGGCTCTTCTGGTGCTGAGGCGTCGGCAGCGTCCGGCGGTCATCATGCTGTGGAGCGGCCTCGTGGTGCTGGCTCTCCTCGGGTTTCAGGCGCTTCCCGATGCTTTGTTGCGTCCATTGGAAAATCGCTACCCGGTTCCGGCTGCGGAAACGATGGGTCGCTATGTGGGCATTATCGTGCTGGGAGGAGCGCTGGATCCTCCCGAGAGCTATGAGACCCACGGTCAGGTGCCCCTGGGCGAAGCCGCCGAGCGCATGACGGTGTCCGTGGAATTGCTGCGCAAATACCCAAAGCTGGAGCTGGTGTTTTCTGGAGGGGAGGGCCGACTGCTGACTACGGGTATTACCGAAGCCGCACTGGCCCGGGTTTTCTATCAGGAACAAGGGATAGACATGGGTCGCATTCAACTGGAAGGCGGATCCCGCAACACCCGGGAAAATGCCCAGCAGGTATCCAGATTGCTGGGCCATCGGTGTCAGGCACCCTGGTTGCTGGTGACCTCGGCCTGGCACATGCCCCGTTCGGTAGCGGAGTTTGACCGGGTCGGTTGCACTGTGACCCCCTATCCGGTGGACTTCAGGACGGGGGAATCCACTCCCTTGACGGAGTATTCCCTGGCCCACAGTCTGGTGCGCTGGCAGGTCGCCCTTCATGAGTGGCTGGGATTAATGGTATATGCGTTGACCCGTTGAGCGGTTTTAAGCCCCATGGGACGCAAATAAAAGGGGTGCTGCGTAAGCAGGGAGCGCAACTTACCCGATACAGGGGGGGCTAAGCCGAAGCAAATTCCGATTCGATGTCTTCCCGCTCAAGCATCTTGTGATTTACCAGTTGCGTTCTGATGGTCAACTCCGGCACTTGAAACCGCTCTGCGATGTCACTCAGGTTTTCACCCGAACAGTCTCCCCGGAGCATTTCCATTATCGCATCAAAGGGACACAGCAATTCAGCGGCAAATGATCGTTGAGCTTTCTGTCGATGAACTGCTCCCGCCAAGCCTAGACGGCTATGGCGAGAGTTTCGTGCTTCATC
>VFSW01011163.1_pt1 | contig 12654 bp, 8 predicted proteins | sample 5358111 | NCBI WGS metagenome assembly VFSW01 (sample SAMN11554181, study PRJNA540505) | mine drainage metagenome | isolation source: sediment from site ElyBrook_90M | place: USA: Ely Copper Mine, Vershire, VT | collected 2017 | reverse complement strand
CCCCCCCAAAACAACCCCCCCCCCCCCAAAAAACCCCCCCCAAATTGGGTGCCCCCCCCCCCCGGGGGGCTCCCCCCAAACCCAAAATTCGGGGAACCTTGGGGTAGAATACTGGTTGAATTGAAAATGCAAAAAACCTCATAGGAGAAGATCCATGCAATACAGACCATATGGCAAGACCGGCATCCAGGTTTCGATTTTAGGTTTCGGGGCTATGCGCCTGCCAGGATTGGCGGACGGGACCGTTGACCTGGAGAAATCGGTGCCTCTGCTGCGCTATGCCCTCGATCACGGGGTCAATTACATCGACAGCGCCCACGTTTATATCAATGGCACGAGTGAAGTTGCCGTAGGCCAGGCGATCAAGGGCTACGATCGTTCGAAAATTTACCTGGCGACGAAAATCCACGTCGATGACGAAGAGGCCGCCAAGCCAGAAGTGTGGAAGGCCAAACTGGAGAAGAGCCTGAAACGGTTCGATACACCGTACATCGATTTTCTGCACATCCACGGGCTGCGCTGGGCCTCGTACCAGTACGCCTCACGTGCCGGATGGGCGCTGGACGTGGCGCGCAAGGCGCAGGCTGAGGGGCTGGTGCGGCACGTCGTTTTCTCCAGCCACGACGAGGCCGACAATATCATCAAGCTGATTGACACAGGTGAATTCGCCGGAATGCTGGTGCAGTATAACTATCTCGACCAGCACAATGCCCCGGCGATCGCCCATGCGGGCGAAAAAGGCATGGGCGTGGCGATCATGGGCCCGGTGGCGGGCGGTCGTTTGGTGACGCCGGGTGGTACTGTGGTGGACAGTGAAGGCGCCCTGGAGTTGAAGACGCCTGAGCTGGCTCTGCGCTACGTATGGAACAACCCGAATGTCTCTACGGCCCTGTCGGGGATGAATAATATGCAACAGGTGGAAGATAACCTGGCGGCGGCCGGCCGCGTGGAAAAGCTGGATGAAACCGAAAGCCGGGCCATCCAGGCCCTGTTCGAACGCAACCAGAAGCTGGCCGACCTGTACTGCACAGGCTGCGCTTACTGCATGCCCTGCCCCAACGACATCAACATCCCGGAAAATTTCCGCTACATGAACTGGTACCGGGTGTGGGGTATGGAAGAGCAGGCCAGGGACGCCTATGCTAAATTGAACACGAATGGGACGTGGACGCCGTGGGCCGGCATGGTCAATGGCCTGAAGGCGGAAGAGTGCCTTGAGTGCGGTGAGTGCGAAGCCAAGTGCCCGCAGAACATTCACATCATGGACCAGCTCAAAGAAGTCGCCAAAACCTTAAGAAAAGAATAGGGAATTTCACCAGTGTTCTCTGTGTCTCTGTGGTGAATTCTCTTGATGGAGACAGGAATGAATATAGGCAGTACGATAAAGCTGAGCAACGGTGTCGAGATCCCGGTGTTGGGATTGGGCACGTTCAGGTCGGAAAAGGGCGTCGAGACGCAAAAGGCGGTGGCATGGGCGCTGGAGGCGGGTTACCGGCACATCGACACGGCAGCGATGTACGGAAACGAAGAAGACGTGGGCCTGGCGGTGGCTCAAAGCGGGGTGAGGCGCGAGGATGTCTTTATTACCACCAAGCTGCGCAACGACGACCAGGGCTATGAAAGCACGCTCAAGGCCTGCGAGGAAAGCCTGCGCACGCTCAAGTTGGATTACATCGACCTGTACCTGGTACACTGGCCGGTGACCGGGCTGCGTGGAAAAACCTGGGAAGCCTTCATAAAGCTATACGAACAAGGCAAGTGCCGGGCCATCGGAGTGAGCAATTACACCATCCGTCACCTGAACGAGCTGCTTGCCTCTACCCCCCTTGTCCCGATGGTCAATCAGATCGAGATCCACCCGTTCCTGTACCGTAAAGACCTAATCGATTTTTGCATGACGCGCAATATCGCCGTTGAGGCGTACAGCCCGTTGAGCAAAGCTCGCCGCATGGATGACCCGCGCATTGTTTCTGTCGCCGGAAAATATCAGCGCAGCGGCGCTCAAGTGTTGATCCGCTGGTCGCTGCAGCACGGCTGGATCAGCCTGCCCAAGTCAGTCCGCCGGGAACGCATCGTCGAAAACGCCGGCGTGTTTGATTTCGAACTGGACCAGGCGGATATGCTTACCCTCGACAGCATGGACGAAGGCTATTACACCGTGCGCCCGGACTGGATCCCCGATAAATGGGTCTGAACCCGGCGCAAGCCGAGCACAGCCAGCAAGCTGCGCGCCTGTGGACGATCCGCGCCCTGTATTTCTTTTATTTCGCCGGGGCCGGGATCTATGTCTCATTTATCAACGTGTATTACAGCAGCATCGGGTTAAGCGGTTTCCAGGTCGGCATTATTAACACCCTGGCGCCGGTAATCGGCATTTTCGGCAGTTTACTGTGGGGTATGCTGAGTGACCGTTTTGGAAAAATCCGCCTGCTGATGATGGCGGCGGTGCTGGGCTCGGCTGTAGCGTCTTTCGGCGTCGGGGCGGCGCGCACTTTCTCCTGGATTCTGCCGCTGGCGGCAGTCTACAGCCTGTTCGTCAGCACGATCGGGCCACTGCTCGACAGCAGCAATCTCGCCGAACTGGGCGAGCACAAAGACCGCTACGGCATGCAGCGTATCTGGGGCACGATTGGCTTTATCGTTACCAGCTCGACCATCGGCCTGGTGCTGGAAAAGACCGGCCTGCACTTCATGTTCGTGATCTACCCAATCGTCATGCTGGTGATGTTAGCTGCCACCCCCGGGTTGCGTTCCCGGCCAATCCGCCTGAGCGAATCACTTTTCCGTGGGGTGACCCAGATGGTACGCCGGCCTGAATGGCAGTTCTTCGCCGTGAGTGTGTTCCTGCTGGTCTTAGGTTCCAACGGGGTATCCAACTTCCTTGGGATAGCCATGAAGGACATGGGCGCTCAAGATTGGATGATAGGGCTGGTGTGGACCACGTCTGCGCTGGCCGAGCTGCCGGTGATGTTTTTCGGGGCATACCTGGTACGCCGGCTTGGCGCGCCGCGCATGCTGACCATCGCCTTCATGTTCTACATCGTGCGTATCTCGCTGTTCGGCCTGATGCCTGTCCCGGGTTGGGCCTTGTGGATCAACCTGATGAACGCCTGTACTTACGGCATATTCTGGATCGGGGGGGTGACTTACGCCAATGACCTGGCCCCTGATAACTTGAAGGTCACCAGCCAGAGCCTGCTGCTGGTGGTCATGAATGTATCAGCGGCGGTCGGGTCGCCTGTGAGCGGCTGGATGTACGACAGGATCGGTAAACATATGTTCCTGGTAGGAGGTGGTTTTGCCCTGGCAGCCTGGCTGGTGTTCCTGGCCGGGCAGTTGGTGGCCCGTAAGAAAAGCCAGGTAGCCGTCGCACCTACTTTGACCGATTAGTTTCAATCCTTTCAGACGGATAGAGGGCGCGGCTGGCGGCCATCGACGTCGAGGATGCCATACTCCAGGGCCAGCTCAGCAGCCACCAGCACCCGGCCCGATTTCTCCATTCCAACCGGATCACTGGCCAGGCCGGCAATTACGCGCCCGATAAACTGCGGCGACTCAGAATTGGATAAGTCAAAATAGGCTGCGGCCTTAAGCACTGCTTCGGTGCGCACCAACCCCGGATACAGTGATACTACCGCCACGTTATGCGGGCGAAGCTCGTGAGCCATGCACACCGCCATGCGGTCGTCGGCTGCTTTGGCGACGCTGTACCCAACCCCCGCATCCAACTGGCGGGCCCCGGATGAAGAGATGTTGACAATCAACCCGTTTGCCTGGGCAATCATCAACGGTGCAGCCAGCTGGCTGGCGACGTAATGCGCCCGCACCCCGGCCTGGAAGCTGGAGTCCCACCGCGAAACCGGGACCGTCCAGAAACCTTTTTCCTTCCAGAACTCAGTCCCATCGTTGTAATATTCATAGCCTCCCCAGACGTTGTTGACCAGGATATCCAACCGGCCACTTTCATCCTGGATGCGTTCGAAGAGCGCTTTGACCTCACCGTCCTGGCTGTGGTCGCAGCGGATCGGGATGGCACGCCCTCCCAGGCGCTGCACTTCGGCGGCGGTCTGGTATATATCGCCAGAGAGCGCGACAGGCGCCTGCCCTTCGACGATCGTACGTCCGGTCAGGTAAACCGTCGCCCCGGCTTCGCCCAGGCCGGCGGCAATGCCCTTCCCTACCCCGCGGCTGGCCCCGGTGACCAGGGCGATTTTTCCATGCAGGTCGATCATAGGATCCTCTTTATCTTTTGAAATTTACTGGCAATAACACCAAGAGTCTCAACAGTTATACACGACTTCAGAAGGAACTGATTGTACAGACTCTACCATGATAATTGGATTTTTTGAGATAAAACAAACCTGATGGGTTTATACTATGATTTGATCAAATCAGACCGGTAAATTCAAAACAACCAATAAAGGTAGCGCGATGAACAATTACATCCTGGAGCACATCCCTTTTCAAACCAACCTGGAAGAACTGGCTAAGACGGTGCGGCTCAGGCCCGGCTCGCCCATGCTGGACGACCTGCACAAAATGGCCCTGGAAGCCCAGGCGTTGGCCAACCCGAAGGTCATTTACCGGGTGGCGCTGGTAGAGGCGGACGGAGATCGCACGGTGCACATCGACGAGGGTGAGTTTACCAGCCGGGTGCTGCGGGTCAACCTGGAAAAGGCTCACCGGGTTTTCCCTTTCGTGGCAACCTGCGGGCGCGAACTGAAGGATTGGGCCGATACACACGCGGATATGCTGCAGCGCTTCTGGGCGGATGCGATCATGGAGCAGGCCTTGTTTACCGCCATCCAGGAGCTCGACCGGCGCCTGGAAGAACGCTACCAGCCCGGGCCGCTGTCTGCTATGAACCCAGGATCGCTGGAAGACTGGCCAATCACGCAGCAGCAGGCGCTGTTCGGCCTGTTTGGCGATACGCGTGCCCACATCGGCGTCGAGCTGACCGAGAGCATGCTGATGCTCCCGGCCAAAAGCGTGTCAGGGGTGCTGTTCCCCAGCCAGGCAGGCTTTATGGCTTCATGCCAGTTGTGCCCGCGCGAGGTGTGCCCGAACCGGCGCGAGCCTTACGACCCGGCGCTGTTCGATAGGAAATATGCGCTGACCGATTAAGTCTTCTTCCTCTTCACTCCCAGCACGGCGATTTTGGTCGAATGGTTGAACGGGGCAGGATCGGCGGGCGGGGCGCCGAGGATGGTCTCGGGATAGCCGGTGAAATCGGGTGGGACAGGGATGAGTTCTTCGATGTTCAAATAACCATCCGCACACAGGTCTTGCAGTAAGGCGTAATAATCTTGCCCGCTGAGGAAGAGGGCATTGTTGATCGTCACCAGGCGTCCGCCATCTTTGACCAATGGGCGGACTTTGTTGATCAGGCGCTGGCTCTGACCGGCCAGGTCAACCCGCCCCTTATCGGTGATAGAGAAAAAGGGTGGGTCGAGCAAGACGCAGTCAAACAGGTCGCCGCGGCGCTTGAGACGGTTGACCTCGCTAAAGAAATCGCCGGCGATGAAATCTTCGTCACGGATGGTAAAGCCGTTGAGGGTGTAAGAAGCCCGGGCCAGGGTGAGGAAGCGCCGGTTCAGGTCGAGCTGTACCACGCGCTGCGCCCCTCCGGCCAGGGCCGCCACCCCCAGGCTGCCGGTGTAGGCAAAGGCGTTCAGTACGCTCTTTCCGGCCAGGTTAGCCTTCAGCCAGCCGCGTAACCGGCGCGTGTCCAGGTACAGGCTGGCGTCCTGGTGCATGGTCAGGTCGAGAGCATACCAGGCGCCGTCTTCGCAATTCTGTTTATCGAGTTGTTCGACTGAGCCGGCCAGAAGTACACCCCGCCGGGCGGCCGGGGCGGGCGCAGTGCGCGTTTTGACCAGGGCGACTTGCAGCCAGGACAGTTTGCCCTTCAAAAACTGCCAGGCCTGGTAGGCTTTGACCGCAGCCGCCTCGACGCCGACAGGATCGCCGGCATAATTGTATATCAGCAGGGTGCGCCCGTAGACGTCGATGGCCAGGTCGGGGTCGCCTTCCAGAAAGCCGTTGAACAGGCGGAAGGCGGTATTGTGCACAGCGGGGCTGCTGGCAGTGCAACTGCCAGCCATCCCATGTTGATCTCCGGCAGTTGCACTGCCGGAGATTATAGAAGTACGCGCCGCCAGGGCATGGGCGAGGAGCGCAAGCAGGTCGCTCAGCTAACCCTCCTCGGCTTCGATGGCGGCCCGGCGGGTCTGGGCGGCGTGCAGGCGACCCAGGTCGAACTTGGCGCGCCGGTCGAAGCGATACACGCCGTTCTGCTCCTGGAAGACGTCCGTGAGCTGGGTGTAGCAGTAGCCGAACATGAGCGGGTTATCCAGCAGAACGCCGGTCAGGCCCTCAAAGCGCCGGTGCCACTCTTCCACGTCCTTGGGGCGATTACCGTAGCCCCAGGAATAGTCAGTCGCTTTGGCTTCGGGGTTCCACCAGATGCCGCCGAACTCGCTGACCATGTAAGGCTGGCCGCGATAAGGGATGGAAATTTCGTCTTTACCATTACGATTGGTAAAGGGGCGGCCATCCTTAAGGGGAGCCTGGTCGGCGGCGAATTTGTCCACGTCCTGCTCATAGGTGTGGCTATCGTAGATGTCGGCCTCGGGAACGCGGTGTGAATAACCGGAGGTATCCAGCACCGGGCGGGTCAGGTCAATGGCTTTGGTCGCCAGGAAGAGGGCGCGGGTCACATCATCGAGGGCGCGCATACGGTCGGTAACCGGCTGCCAGGTCTCGTTGAGCGGGCACCAACCCACGATGGAGGGGTGCGAATAATCTCGCTCGAGTTCTTCCAGCCACTGGGTAATGTAGGTGGCGCCGGGCTGCTGGTGGTCTTCACGCGGGCCAAAGCCACCGCAGCCCCAGTCGGGGAACTCGCCCCACACCAGGTAACCCAGCCGGTCGGCATGATAGAGGAAGCGCTCTTCAAAAACCTTCTGGTGCAGGCGGGCGCCGTTGAAACCGGCCAGCATGCCCAGTTGAATGTCGTTTACCAGGGCTTCATCGCTGGGGGCGGTCAGGATACCGTCCGGATAATAGCCCTGGTCGAGCACCAGGCGCTGGAAAAGCACCTGGCCGTTGAGCTTTACTCTATGGCCTTCGATCGCAATGCTGCGCAGGCCAGCATAGCTGGCGGCCTGGTCGATGACTGCGCCGGAAGCATCCAGCAAGAATAAATCAAGGTCATACAGGAAGGGGTCACCGGGCTGCCACATATGCCGGCGAGCGGCAGGGATGAGCAGGTCCAGAGACGGGTTGAGATCAAAACCAAGCGTGCATTCGACCTCGGCAACCACACCGGCGGGGTCACGTAACACAGCTTGCAGCCGCATACCCGGTTGGCTGCCGGAGAGGGGCTGCTGCAGGTGGAAACGGCCGTTATTCACGTCCGGGGTAATGCGTGGGCGTAATAAGTGCGCCTCGGGCACCGGCTCCAGCCAAACGGTCTGCCAGATGCCGGTGGTGCGGGTGTAATCGCAGTCGTGGTTGGCGAACAGGCGCGACTGCTTGCCGCGCGGCTGGGGCGAATCGTGCGGGTCGCGGGCACGCACTACAATCACCAGGGTCTCGCCGGCTTTGGCAATGTCGTGCAGGTCGCAGGTAATGGGGGTGAAACCGCCGCGGTGGCGGGCCACTTCCACGCCGTTGACCCATATGGTGGCATCGTAATCCACGGCCTGGAAGTGCAGCAGAACGTTTTTGCCGGCCCAGGCTTGCGGAACGGCGACTTCACGCCGGTACCAGACCGCGTTGAGGAAATCGGTGTTGCCAATCCCGGAAAGGGTCGATTCGGGGCAGAAAGGGACGAGGATGTGCGATTGGAGCGGCCGCTGGCGCAGGCCGCGCTCGAGGCCGCTGTCGCCCTTGTCGATTTCTAACTGCCATTCGCCATTAAGGCACAACCAATCGGGACGGACGAACTGCGGGCGGGGATATTCGGGACGGGGAATGGAGGTCATTTCATAAAGCCTTTGTTTAAGATTGAGAAGAACAAGAATGAAAACGTATGATACTATGGATTTCTCAATAACGTGAAGACCCTAGGCAAAGGTGGACGCCGGGGGCCTGATTGAGGATTGCGCTATAATCATTCTATCCAAAATCCTAATTTCTTTGCTCATTTAGATGAGGGTTCATGGCAGTTTCTGCAGCACAACAGAAAATGATCGATCGAAAAATCGATCATTGGCAGGCACGCTTATTGGATCTAAGCAGCCGCAACCGGTTGTTATTCTTTAAGGCTTCTAAGACAACCACAATCAATGTAAAGTATCCTGACCTGTTTGAGCTTTTCTATCGATTGGTAGATAAGGGCAGTACGCTCAGATTCCCATTGGGGGATGATGCCACCCTGCCGGGTAACGAGAAGAATGCTGAGGAAGAAACCATAAAGCGCCCCGTTCGTGAAAACGAAATTGGTACAGATGGTCTGCTTTCTACGTTGACGCGCAGTCTCTACAACCTGCATTTGCGGTCGCGAACCGCCCGCGAAGAACAGGGGCTCAATATCCTTTTCCTTGGGTTTGGACTATTGCAATGGCGAGAGCCAAAAGAGGGTGAATTGGCGCATTCCCCGCTGGTGCTTGTACCGGTGGAACTGATCCGTGAAGCGCCCGGTAAACCTTATCAATTATCGATGTACGAAGATGATATTGTGGTAAACCCAACCCTCAAAGAAGCCCTGCGCCAATATTATGCAATTGAATTAGAGGATTTACCGGATGATCTCGACCAAGACGGGCTGAAAAATTACCTGGCATCTGTTGGCGCTATCGCCGCCAAACAAACCGATTGGAGCCTGGATTCCCAGGTTATCCTGGATGTGTTCAGCTATCAAAAGCAGATTATCGTGTCCGATCTGAAGCAAAACGCACCCATACTAAAAAGTCATCCGCTGATTATGTCAATGAGCATTGCGGGGTTTCCTTTACCCCAAAATAATCTAAACCTTCTGACAGCCCAGGAATTAGATGATAGGGTCCTGCCACAGCAGGTATTCCAAATTCTGGATGCGGATTCCAGCCAGCAGGAAGCCATCGAGGCAGCCAAAGCAGGCTTAAGTTTTGTCCTGCAAGGTCCGCCCGGCACCGGTAAGAGCCAGACCATCGCCAATATTATCACCGAGTTTTTGGCAAGCGGGCGCCACGTTTTATTTGTCAGCGCCAAGATGGCTGCCCTCGAAGTGGTTCAGGACCGCTTAAAAAAAGCCGGGCTGGGCGATTTTTGTTTGCAAGTACATTCGCATAAGCGCAACAGGCATGAGGTGGTGGATGAGTTGGGCCAATCATTGGAAATCGAGCCCGAGGCTGCGCCAGCTTCCGTAAATACAAAGTTGGACTTATTGCAGAAGACCCGCACAACCTTGAACTATTATGTGCGTACTTTGCATGCTCCCCAATTTTTATTGGGTCTTTCCGCTTTTCAAGCCTACTGCGAGCTGGTGGAATTAAGAGACGCTCCCGAAATCAAGTGTTCGATCCAGAATCTACCCGTAATAACCCCGGAGCAATTCGAAAACCAAAAAGATATCGTCGAGCAGTTATCGGTATATTCCCCGGTCATCCAAGATTTTACCGGCCATCCCTGGTATGGGATTCGCCTGGATGAATTTTCGGCTGAGAAGCAGACCGAAATCGAAAATTATTTTATCGAATTTAAATCCAATCTTGAAGCGTTCAGTCAGGAAACGAATCGCCTGGCCGAAGTCTATGGAGTTCATTTTCCAGAGAATTATGCCCAATCCTCTGAACTGTTCCGGATAGCGCATGAGTATATTCCAGACGTATTGAAAATCCCGGCGGCAGACATTCAGAACCGTTATAAACAAAATTACCAATCCATGCTGCGCAATTTGAGACCCCAATACTGGAAAGATTCGTCGCTGCTCAGGCAGGTTAGCCGGACGCAATCCCGCCCGGATCCGCAGAAAGCCATAGAAGATTTAGCGCTCATGATCAAGATTCAAGAAAGAATTCTCCCTTCACAATCCCAAGGGACAGTAAAAAGTGAGGATAGTGTTTCGGTTAATCTTGAAAAGATTCAAGATTTGATGTCAAAACTCAAATCCGGGTTGAGCTCTATTGACAGTTTATACCTGCCAGATCGTAAACCAGAGGTTTTAGCCAGTATTTCCACTCAGAATTATGCTGCGGCTTATGCATGGGTACAAAATGGCGTTGATCAAATCCATCGACTGCGTGAGTGGGTTAGCTTTACTCATCTTGGCCAGCAGGCAGCCGGTTTTGGAATTGAAAGTTTTGTTGATGAGGCGTTAAAAACACATTTGCCGGCCGGCCAATGGCCGCAAACTTTCTTGAAGCGTTTTTACTTTCTGTGGATCGATGCCATTGGGAATAAAGAACCGGCTTTTACCAATTTCAACTCTCAAATTTTTGAAAATAATATCGATAAATTCAAAGCTTTGGACCGGGAGCAAATCCGTTTATCCAAATTCAGGATCAGAGAGGGCCTGCTTCAACACCGGCCAAAGGCGGCCTGGATGAATGTCGCCAGTTCTGAAGAAGCCATTTTACGGCGCGAGATGAACAAGAAACGCAGGATAAAACCGCTGCGCCGCCTGTTTGGCGAAATTCCCGGGTTGATTCTGCGTCTTCGCCCCTGTTTAATGATGAGCCCGCTGACGGTCAGCCAGCTCCTCGACCCGGAATTATTTAAGTTTGACCTAGTGATCTTTGATGAGGCATCACAAATCCATCCCGAGGAAGCCGTCGGCGCAATCATCCGCGGCAGCCAGACCATTATTGTGGGAGATAAACACCAGCTCCCCCCCACATCCTTCTTTGAAGTATTGGATGCCGACGAAGACATTGATGATGAGAATGGCATGGAAGACCTGGAAAGTATTTTGAACGAAGGCGAAGCGGCCGGTCTGTCCAATAAAATGCTGCAATGGCATTATCGCAGTAAGGATGAATCCCTGATCGCCTTCAGCAACCACAATTTTTATAATGACCGTTTGCTGACCTTTCCCAATGCCCACCAGGACGATCCAAAGACCGGTGTGTCTTTTCTGTATCTACCGGACGGGGTTTATCAACGCGGCGGGCATTGCAACCCGGTCGAAGCAAGTAAAGTGGTGGATTTAATGATTGATCACTATCAAACAGATCCTGGTCTTTCGCTAGGCGTGGTGACGTTCAGCCAGGCCCAAAAAGATACCGTCCAATGGGAACTCGACCAAAGGCTGCGCAATTACCCGGATTTGCAGGTTTATTTTTCGGATAACTATCCGGAACCAGCTTTTGTAAAAAACCTGGAGCTTGTGCAGGGCGACGAACGGGATGTGATGATTTTTTCGATTGGCTATGGCCGGGATGAGATCAATAAATTCAATCTAAGATTTGGCCCGCTGAACAATGAGGGCGGAGAGCGACGTTTAAATGTGGCCGTCACACGGGCACGCTACAAAGTCATTCTGGTGTCATCCATTCAACCTGAAGATATTGATATTTCGAAAACCAACAGCCGCGGGGTCAAGCTGCTGCGTAGTTATATGACCCTGGCACGGGATGGAATCAAAGCCATCTATGCTGATTTGAAGGTGAATGATGATGCGGATTTTGAGTCAGCCTTTGAATCGTCTGTTTATGAAGCACTCATTCAACGCGGCCTGTCGCTAAAGAAGCAGGTTGGGGTATCTGATTACCGGATTGACCTGGCTGTTTTTGATCCAAACCAACCTGGACACTTTTTACTTGGGATTGAATGCGACGGAGAGATGTACCACTCTGGTGCAACCGCCCGGGACCGGGACCGGCTGCGCCAGGAAGTGCTGGAGGGGTTGGGCTGGCGTATCCATCGGATCTGGTCCAGAGACTGGATCAATGATCCGGAACATGAAATTCAAAAAGTGCTGCAAGCTCTCGATCAGGCAGTAACAAACCCAGGAACAATCAAAACTCCTGCCGCTCCAGCGGAAAAAAAAACGGCTGAATTAAAAAAAGTAGAGCCGGAAATCAAGGCAACAAAAAACAGCCAACCTGCATCAAACTTACCGGATGGGGCGATTTTTTACAAAGAAGCAGTTATCCCAAGCTTAGGCTATGGATTAGATGATTTTTACCTTCGCCCGAGGCGCGAGATTGTTAATTTGATCGAGAAGATTGCAAGAGCAGAAGGCCCGATTGAAATGGATATGTTGAATGCCAGGGTGGCCAAAGCCTGGAGCATTCAAAGGATCGGGCCAAAGATGAAATCCACGATCCTGCAAGCCATTTCAGAGGGTTCATCAAAAGGATTGTTCGAGAAACGGGGCAATTTTATCTGGCCCAAGGGATTAAGGGCCCTGACAGTCCGGGCGCAATCCGAGAGCGGGGTTGGCAGAGATCTTGACCAGGTTTGTGATGAGGAAATTGCCGAGGCTGTTTTTATTATATTAAAAGAGGCGATTTCCCTCGACCGTGAGGATCTGATTAAATTGGTTGCCCGGCTGTTTGGGTCACGCGCCAACAACCGGGCGACAGATAAGGTGAATAGCGCCATCGGCATGTTGATAAATGTGAAAAGGATCGAATGGAGAAGCGAAAAATTGCGTATTCCCAGAGAATAAGCAGAAGGATCCACTTTTTTATATTCAAAAAACCGTAGGTTTTTTGAATATAAAAA
>VFSW01011162.1_pt1 | contig 12655 bp, 12 predicted proteins | sample 5358111 | NCBI WGS metagenome assembly VFSW01 (sample SAMN11554181, study PRJNA540505) | mine drainage metagenome | isolation source: sediment from site ElyBrook_90M | place: USA: Ely Copper Mine, Vershire, VT | collected 2017 | reverse complement strand
CACGCCGGCGGCGCGCTCGCCCGCGACCCGGGCGGTCGGCGAGCGCGCGGCCGCCGGGGCGGCGGAAGGGGTGGGTGCGGCGCTCGATGACGGAGCGGCCGAGGGTGTTGAGGTCGGATTTTCTTTCCAAAGTGCCATGAAGGGTTCCTCCCGCAAGATGTCGTGATCAAAACTCGCACACTACGCCCCGAGGGCGCTTCGGCCTATTGTCTTCTATTGGAGACGCCGGGATACCAGTTCCAGCGTCCCGCGACGCACATGAACGCCGGCACCACTAAGGCCCGGATAACCGTCGAATCCACCAGCACCGCCATGCACAGACCCACGCCGATCATCTTCAGCGCCGGCAGGTCGGCGCTCACGAACGCGCCGAATACCGCCGTCATGATCAGCCCGGCGCCGGTGATCACGGGACCCACCGCCGCGAGACCGACGATAGTCGCACGGTCGTTGTCGCCGTGCACGCGGTAATCGCGCTGGATGCGGAACAGCAGAAACAGCTCGTAATCCATCGATAGACCGAAACTCAGGCAAAAGATCATGAGAGGCACTTCGAGGGGGATGGAGGCGAACTGCCGTTCGAGGCCCACGGCGTGGTGCAGCCAGCCGAATTGAAAAATCGCGGTCACCGCCCCCAGGCCGGCGCCGATGGCGAGCAAATTCGCCAGCACGGCTTTCAGCGGCAGGAGGTAAGAGCGGAAAGCGGCGAACAGCAGCACGAGCGTGCTGGCGATCACGAAGGCGAACACCCGCGGCAAACTCTTCCGCATCGAATCGCCGAAGTCGTTGTAGTAGCCCGGCGTCCCCCCGACGGTCACGGTGAACGGCCCGGCGGGCGCGAGCGACTTCAGCTCGCGCGCGAGCTGCTTAACCTGGCGCGTGGTTGAGCCGCGGGCCGGGGTGATTTCGAGCAGCGCGGCGCTGCGATCGTGGCTCAGGTAAAGATCGGGATCGATGCCGGGCTCGAAGGGCGAGACCACTGCGGCGACGCGCCGATCGGCGTGCAGCGTCGCAAGATAGGCACCGATGGCCGCGCCTTTTCCCTGTGCGGTCAGCGGTTCGCCGTCCGTCGCCCGCAACAGCACGCGCGCGGTGAGTGCGGCGCTGTCGGATCGATCCTTCGACAACAGATCGGCGCCGACGCGGGATTCAAGATTCTTCGGGATGAACCAGGGCTCGTTGCTGAATCCGCTGTGCGCCCCGAGCACCGGCAGCGCGAGCAGCAGTACGCCGAGCGCCGAGACCAGCAGGGTGGTTCGGGGGCGGCGTACGATCCACGTCGCCAGCCGCCGCCAGCGCGCCGCGGCGGCGAGGCCGTCGAACCGGCCTCTCAGGATAGCCAGCTTTTCGATGCGCGTGTCGAGCAGCGCCAGGCAGGCCGGCAACAACGTCAGCGCCGCCATCACCGACACCAGCACCACGAGCGCGCCGCCGATACCGACGCTGCGGGTCTCGAGAATCGGGCTGAACAGCAACCCGAGCAGGCCCAGTGCCACGGTCGAGCCGGACCAGAGAATGGTGGTACCGGCCTCGGCGACGGTCTGCGCCACCGATTCGAAGGACGGCAGGCCCGCGCGCCTCTCGCGAAAGTCCCTGACCATGAGCAGGGAATAATCGATACCGACGGCCAGCCCTATCATCGTCACGACATTGCCGAGCAGGTTCGACACCGGCATCAGCTTGGCGAGCAGGAAAGCGAGCCCGAGGGAGACCATGGTGGTCGCCAGACCCACCAGGAACGGTAGCGCCGCCGCGACCAGCGTGCCGAATGCGAGCACCAGTATCCCGAGCGTGAGCGGCAGGGCGCGCTTTTCGGCACGATCGCCGCCCTGCGCACTCGATGTGTTGATGTCGTAATCGATCGCCGGACCGCCGGTGACCGCAAGCACCGCGGCCGAATCCAGGCCCTTGAGGCTCGCTCGCAGCGGCTCCGTGGCGGCGCGGATCAGCGGCACCGCGCGCTGTTGCGCGGGGACGTCGTTGTCCTTCAGCCCGATCATGAGGATGGACAAGTGACCGTCGCGCCCACGCAACTGCGGATCGGGAGTTTCCGGAAAGTCGGCCACCGCCGCGACTCCCGGTACGGCCCGCAGCGCCCGGGCCGCGTCGCGGTTCCATTGCGCAAGCGACCCGGCCTCGGGAGCCAACGCCGGTGTCGCCGCGACTACGACGATGGGATCGAGGAAAGGATTGCTGAATTCGGTGCGCAGGGCCTCGTCGACCGCATACGAGGAACTCCCGTAGACACCGGAGGTGCCGCTGCGGGCGGCGAGATCGAACTTTCCCGAGCCCCATACGCCGAGCGCGATCGCCACAGCCCACGCGAACAGCACCCTTCGCGGATGTCGCGCCACCCAGGCGCCCAGGCGATGAAAGAGGGTGTGGTTCATGAACAGCGCTCAGAAAGGATAGTTGATGCCGGTGAACACCGCGGCTCCCTCGGAGCCGTAGCCGAAGTCCACGTAACCCACGACGAAGGGGCTTGCGATCCCGCGAAACCCCAGGCCCGCCACCTTGTGCAGATGCGGTACGGGCGAGGTGCGCGAATGCGCGAACACCTCTCCGGTATCGACGAACGGGGTCAATTCCACGTCCACGCGAGTCGCCACCGCGTCCACCGATGCAATCCGGTGCCGATACTCGAAGCTCGAGGAGAAGGCGTTGCGGTCGTAGAAGCGCCCCTCGCCGAAGCCGCGCAGCGGCTGCTCCTCGCCGATGACGCTGGTCGCGCCACCGAGCGACGACAGGCTCCAGAACGGCACGTGGGCGGTACCGGGCATGTAGCGCAGGGCCGCGTGCGCGGCGATCACCTCGCCCGGTGCGAGCGACCAAAGCTGTTTGCCGTCGATGCCGACCACGCTGTAGAGCGAGGCGTGAAATACGCCGGTGCGGTCGGCGACCCCGCCAAATAACGTGTAGGAGCCGCCGCGGGTCGGTATCGTGGGATCGTCGCGCGTATCGTAAGTGACCGCGAACCGGTTCAGTACCTCGTGGTTGGTGCCCACGCCGAGAATTTGGCCGAAGCGCGACTGTAGGGATGCGATGCCTGCGAGGGTTCCCGGCTGCACGTCCACCTCGCGCATCCGCAGCGTGTAGGACAACTGCAGCTGCTGGTTCACGTTCCAGCCGACGTCGGTCTGCACGTACTTCTGCTGCAGGGTGTAATTGGTCTCGTCATACACCGTGGAGTTGTTGCCGATGCCGTAAAATCGCGGGGTGCCGCTGCGATCGTAGACGGCACTGCCGGTGAAGGACCAGGTGGTGTCGCGCAGCCTTCCGGTTTGATATTCGTAATCGAATTCGCTCTCGACGCGCTGCTTCGCGCCCGCGACCACCGACCATTGGGTGTCTTCCGACGGATAGGAAAAGATGCGGCCGCGCGCGCCGTAGCCGAAGTACGGGTTGTAGAGAAGGTCGGGGGCGATGATCCGGCGCACCTGTCCCTGATCGTCGGTCTTCAGCCATGTCGGAATCACGCCAAGGGTGGTGCCGCTGTTCGGATCCACGTCGATCTCCGGCACCGGTATGAACGGCGCCGTGGTCGGATCGAACCAGCGGGCCAAGCCCTGCGGTGGCGGCGGCTCGTGCGCGGCTGCCGACTGTGGTGCCGGGCCGTCCTGCGATGTCGCCTGAGGTGCGGGCTCCGCCGCATGCGCCCAACTCGCGAGGGCCGCCGCGAACAGCAGCGCTCGATGCCGCAACGCCCGCACGAGGTCAGCGCGGCCCTTGACCGGCCGCACGGGCTGCACGGGCCGCACGGGCCGCATCGCGGCGCTCGCACCCCTGGCGCACGCCGTCTACGATGCGGGGCGTCATGCGGCCGAGCAGCGCGGGTTCGACGTTGTACACCGCGCCACTCGCCACCGCACGCAGGCTGGCGAATCTCGCCCACTCGTGCGCCTGTCTCGCGCCCTCGGTGCCGGCGGCGGCGATCAAGATGACCTGCGGGTCGCGCGCCAGCACCGCTTCCCGATCGACCTGCGGCGCGAGTGGCCCGAGATCCCCGAACACGTTTTCTCCGCCGCACAGGCTCAGCACCTCGCTCACCGGATGCGTGCCCGACAGGGTATACAGGGGTCGATCCCACACCTGATAGAACACCGTGAGTCGGGGGCGGCCGGCGTAGCGGGCACGCAGCGCGGCGAGTTCCTGCTCGTACCGGCGTGCCGCCCGCTCGGCGACCTGGCTGGTGCCGGCGAGGCGTCCGAACTCCTCGAGCGCCGTGCCCACGTCGTCGAGGTGCCGTTGTTCCGTGATGTATGAATGCAAATTCAGTCGCTCGAGCTCCGCCAGCTGTCCCGTCGTGGTTCCGCCGCCCCACACCACCACCAGGGTGGGCTTCAGTGTCAGTAATCTCTCGACGTCCAGTGCTCCCACCTCGCCGACCCGCGGCACTCGCCGCGCGGCGTCAGGATAGTCGCTCGCATTGTCGACCCCCACGACCTCGTCCCCGGCCCCGGCCGCGAACAGCAGTTCGGTAATGTGCGGGCTCAGACTCACGATCCGGGGGGAGACAGGGTTCCCGCCGTGGGATTCACTCGTGCCGCCCGTCGCGCAGGCGATGCCGATGCCGCTCACCAGAACGAGGGCGGAGAACAAATGCCGACGGCGACGGGTGCCCATGCAGGCATGGACTATAATGCCCTGCGATCATAAAGGGGTGCCAAGCCTTGTTTCAACAACTTAGAGCGCTCGCGCCCGATTCCATCCTTGGGCTGATGGCCAAATATCGCGCCGACCCCGCCCCCCACAAGGTCGATCTGGGCGTGGGCGTTTATCGCGACCTCGCCGGCAATACCCCCGTGCTCGACTCGGTGCGGCGCGCTGAACGCGAAGTTCTGGCCACGCAGACCACGAAGGCCTATGTGGCCCCCGCCGGCCGGGAGGAGTTCAACCACGCCGTGGAGGAGATGGTGCTCGGGGCCCTGCACCCGGTGCGTCGGGACCGGCGTGTGCGGACCGTCCAGGCACCCGGTGGTTGCGGGGCACTGCGGGTCGGGGCGGAACTGATGCGCGCCGCAGCGCCCGCGACCACCGTCTACGTGAGCGACCCGACCTGGGGCAACCACCTGCCTCTGCTCGGCAGCTCCGGAATGCGCCTGGAGCGCTACCCCTACTACGATGCCCGCAGCCACGAACTGCGTTTCGACGCGATGCTCGAGCGCCTGGAGCAGGCGTCCGCGGGGGACGCCGTGCTGATCCATGCCTGCTGCCACAACCCCTCGGGTGCGGATCTGGGCGAGGCCGAGTGGCCCTTGTTGCTAGAGGTGCTGGAACGCCGTCGCCTGGTGCCTTATCTCGATTTGGCCTACCAGGGCTTCGGTCAGAGCTTGGACGCGGACGTCGAGGGAATCCGCTTGCTCGCGCAACACCTGCCGGAGGCCCTGATCGCCGTCTCGTTTTCCAAGAACCTGGGCCTGTATCGCGAACGGGTGGGTGCGCTCATCGTCGTGAGCGAGAGCGCGGAGCGCGCCGAAGCGGTGCAATCCCATGTCCTGCAGATCGCCCGCGGCATCTATTCGATGCCGCCGGATCACGGCGCGGCCGTCGCGGCTTACCTGTTCGCCGACCCTGGATTGCGCTCGGCCTGGCAGTCGGAACTGGATGCCATGCGCGCGCGTATCCGCCAAATGCGCGCACTGCTGACGGAACGGCTGCGCGCGACCACCGGCGACGACTCGTTCGGCTTCATCCGCTCCCAGCGCGGAATGTTCTCCCTGCTCGGCGTTTCCCCGGCCGCCGTGGACCGGCTGCGCGAACGCCAGCACATCTACATGACGCCGGACAGCCGGATGAACCTCGCCGGGATCAGTCCGCAGAACGTGGATTACGTGGCCGAAGCGGTCGCGACGGAGCGCTTCGCCTGAGGTCGCGGGCCCGGCCGCCTCAGGCGCCGAGCGCCTCGGTGATGGCAGCGACCTCGGCGGCGGAGTTGCGCATGACATCCTGGGTATTGCTGGCGTTGAGCCCCATACGCACGGCCGCCGGCACCGCTTCCATCGCGGCGAGCACCCCGGGATCCTCGGGCGGGAAGGATGAGAGCACGATGGCCACGGCGATCACGTCGCGCAGATCCGGATCCGACGGTTCAATGCGCTCGTGGTCGTCCTGCGCGCCCACGGCCTCCGCCATGCTTTCGGAGAACTCCCAATTCTCCAGAATGGCCTTGCCGATCGACGCATGCCAGTCGCGAACGATCTCGTTCAGCTTATCGGGGCTGGCGAACAATTCGGGATGATTGACCGCCCGGGTCAGTACGTACAGCTTGCCGATGCCGTGCAACATTCCGGTCAGCATCGCCTCATCGGGATTGGTTTGAGTGCAGGTGCGCGCGAGCACGAAGGCGAAGGCCGCCACCGCGGTACTGCGGTGCCACAGATCGTCCAGATACGTTTCCAGGCCCGCGAGTTTGTTGCTGTTGCGGATCTGCGCCATTGCGAAGGAGATCGAGGCGCTGCGCACCATGTTGTAGCCGATGCGACTCACCGCGGCTCGCAGATCGGACACCGTGCGCCCGCTGCGGTTGAACGACGCGGAATTGGCGATGCGCATCAGCCGCGCAGCCAGCGCGGGCTCGGAGCCCACGACCCGGACCACCTGCTCCACCGAGGAGTTCGGATCCGACAGCACGCGCCGTACCCGCACCGCCACCTCCGGGAAGGACGGCAGATCCACTTTCCCGGCGGACAGCTCTGCCGCCAGCGCTCGGACGAAGTCGAAGGCTATATCTGCTGGAGCCTGCATGTCGGTACGGGTCACGATTGCCCTTCAGTCCATGGAACGCCTGAAATATCGGCCGCTCACGCCCGATCTTGAGGGCCGGCGGTCATCTGCTGAGGTAAGGATGTCGCGGCGGCGGGGAGAAATCGGTGATCGTGTCGATGGTTTTAGCGCGAGGCCGAGGCGAGACTGCGGAATCGCTGCCGGATCTCGCCGTGGCGCGAGTGTTCGACGAAGTTGCCGCCGCAGTAAAGACCGATCGTTCGGCGCCAGAAGGCGACGGCACCGGGATTACGCGTGTACTCGAGGATCTCCCATTCTCCGGCGAAGCGATCGAAGATCAGGTGCGCCGCCTCGCGGCCGATGCCGGTGCGCCGATTGGGCTTGCGCACGAAGAACTCGGACATGTTGTAGGTCGGCGCCACCTCGCCGGCGGCGGCGATGCGCGGTCTGGTGACCAGGGCGAAGCCCACGGGCTCGGCACCTTTGGAAATGAGCAAGGGGTGCGAATGATCGCTCGAGAACCAGCTAGCGAAAATTTCCTCTTCTCGCGGCCCGGCTGAGCCGATGACGCTGAAGAATCCGGTATTGAGGTCGGACAGGGACTCGATGTACTCGCCGTAGACCTTCTCGATCCAGCGGCGATCGTTCTTCGAGTGTCGCACGTCGCGGATGCTCACCAGCATCGAGTCAGCATTTCCTCCCTGCGAAAAAGACACAGCCCGGACGAGAAGACCGAAACGGCCGCTCGTCCGGGCGTGTGGTATCAGCTATCGAAGCGCGTTACTGCTTCGCAGCGGATGCCGCGGCGTCCGCAGCAGCACTGGCGGCGCTGGCGGCGCCATCAGAGGCGGGGGCCGGAGCCGGAGCCGATTCAGCAGCGGAAGCAGGCGCCGGAGCCGCAGCGGGAGCCGGAGCCTCGGACTTGCCACCGCAGGCACTCAGCACGAAAGCAGCGACAAAAGCGCTAAGAGCGAGTTTGGTCTTCATCTATCGATACCCCAAAATATTATGAGAAACGTGTTAGGCAGGCGTATTGGCTTGGGCTCGCACCCAAATTTCCCAGCGAGATTTTAGAGGGTTTCCGCAGATTTTCCTATCTCTTTCGACAAACATGGAGCGGCTTTAACATTGCCGCCGGCTTGCCATCCCACCCATGAGGCCTGTGGTGGCCGCATGGCCGGGTGCATACTGCCCGCCTTCGACGCATTTTTGAGGTGAGATCACCATGGCGGACGACGTCATCGATCAGCTATACGTGAAACATTTGCAAACCGTCATGGCGCGCACGGATCAAGCGCTGGCCGCAACCGGCTACGATGCGCTGGTGGTGCACGCGGGCTTCGCGCCCACCCTGTTTCTCGACGATCAGGACTACCCGTTCAAGGTTAACCCGCATTTCAAAGCCTGGGTGCCCATCATCGACAATCCGCGCAGCGTATTGCTGTATGTGCCCGGCCGCCGGGTCAAGGTGCTGTTCTTCCAGCCGAACGACTACTGGCACAAGCCGGCGAGCCTGCCCACGGCGCCGTGGACCCGCCACGTCGATCTGGTATCCCTGCCCGAGCTCAAACAGGCCGAGACACATTGGAACGGCCTCGGGCGCACCGCCTTCATCGGCCCGGTCGCCGCTTGCGGGGACGCGCCGGCCGATGCCTGCAACCCGTCCGATTTGCTCGGCCGCCTGCATTTCGACCGCGCGGTGAAGACCGACTACGAACTCGAGTGCATGCGCCGCGCCAGCGCTCTTGCAGTGCTCGGCCATCGCGCCGCGCTCGCTGCCTTTCGGCGGGGTGCCTCGGAATACGAGGCCCACATGCATTACCTGCTGGCCTGTGGGCTGCGGGAAGAGGAGCTGCCGTACAACAACATCGTGGCCTACGACGGCCATGCCGCCGTGCTCCACTATCAGCATCTCGAGCGCCGCGCGCCCGGCGCCCCGCGCTCCTTCCTGCTCGATGCCGGGGCTGAGTATCGAGGCTATGCGGCAGACGTCACCCGCACTCATGCCGCCGTTCCGGGCCGGTTCGCCGAACTCGTCGATGCGCTGGATGTGGTGCAGCGCACCCTATGCGAGCAGGTGACCCCCGGACGTGACTATCGCGACATTCACCTGACAGCCCACCGACTCATCGGCGACCTGTTGCAGCGTTCCGGCATCAGCAAGCTCTCCGGCGAGGCGGCACTGGAACGCGGAATCACCGGAGTGTTTTTTCCGCACGGTATCGGTCACCTGCTCGGCGTGCAGGTCCACGACGTGGGCGGAGTGCAGGACGACCCGCAGGGCGGTGAGCGCCAACGGCCGCCGGGTCACCCCTACCTGCGGCTCACGCGCATGCTCGAGCCCGGCGTGGTGGTGACCATCGAGCCGGGAATCTATTTCATCGATTCGCTGCTTGCAGGCGCCCAGAGCGATTCGCGCCGCTCGCAGATCGACTGGCGGCTGGTCGAGGAGCTGCGCCCTTTTGGCGGGATTCGTATCGAGGACAACGTGGTCGCGACCACGGCGGTTCCGGAGAACCTGACGCGCGACGCCTTTGCGCGCTCGGCGGAATCGAAAGCGGCCTGAGAAGGGCCGCCCGCGGTCAGGCGGCCTTGGCCTTGACCTTGGTCTTCGCCTTGGCCTTTGCCTTGCTCCCGGCCTTGGGTTCGTCCTGGTCCTGGCTCTTGGTCTTCGCCTTGCCGCGCTTCGGCTTGGCATCGCCCTCGGCCTTCTGGGCGGCGACCACCCCTTCCACCAGCTGCATCAGCGCCATATCGGCCGAATCGCCCGGGCGGGGCTCCATCTTCAGGATCCGGGTATAGCCGCCGGCGCGGGCTTGGAAGCGGGGGCCCAGGTCGCTGAACAGCTTCTCGACCACTTCCTCGTCCCGCAGCCGCGCGAACGCCACCCGCCGCTTCGCGAGCGAATCGATCTTCGCGAGGGTGATGAGCGGCTCGACCACCCGGCGCAGTTCCTTGGCCTTCGGCACGGTGGTGCGAATCGTCTCGAACCGCAGCAGCGAAGTGGCCATGTTGCGCATCAGCGCATGCCGGTGGGAGGAATTACGCGATAACTGACGACCGCTGTTTCTGTGGCGCATTGTCTGAGACCTTAGATCTTCGAATGGAACCGTCGCGAATTAAATGCCGTCACGCTCGTCGTCGCGCTTCAATCCCGGCGGAGGCCAGTTGTCGATGCGCATGCCGAGGGTCAGGCCGTGGCTCTCCAACACCTCTTTGATCTCCGTCAGCGACTTCTTGCCGAGATTCGGCGTACGCAGCAGCTCCACCTCGGTGCGCTGCACGAGATCGCCGATGTAATGAATGTTCTCGGCTTTCAAGCAGTTGGCGCTTCGAACCGTGAGTTCGAGCTCGTCCACCGGCCGCAGCAGGATCGGATCGAACTGGGTTTCGGTCGCCTTGGCCGCGCCTTCGTCCTGGCCTTGCAGATCGACGAACACCGACAGCTGGTCCTTGAGGATGCCGCCGGCCCGGCGGATCGCCTCTTCGGGATCGATCGTGCCATTGGTCTCGATGTCCAGGATCAGCTTGTCGAGATCGGTGCGCTGCTCGACGCGCGCGCTTTCCACGTTGTACGTGACCTTGCGCACCGGACTGAAGGAGGCGTCGAGCTGCAGCCTGCCGATGGCGCGCGTCTGCTCCTCGAAAGCCTGGCGCTGTGCCGCCGGCCGGTAGCCGCGGCCACGCTCGATCTTCAAGGTCATGGACAGCTCGCCGGCCTTGGTCAGGTTGGCGATCACCAGATCCCGATTGAGGATCTCCACGTCATGATCGCCGGCGATATCCCCGGCCGTCACCGGACCCGGACCTTTCTTGTGAAGGCGAACTTCGGCGACGTCGCGGGTGTGCATGCGAATCGCCACCGCTTTCAAATTCAGAAGAATGTCGACGACATCCTCCTGAACTCCTTCGATGGCGGTGTATTCGTGCAAAACTCCGTCGATTTCCGCCTCGGTCACCGCCGCTCCCGGCAGGGAAGACAGCAACACGCGCCGCAGCGCATTGCCCAGGGTATGGCCGAAGCCGCGCTCGAACGGTTCGATCACGATACGCGCATGGCGCGGCGACACCGGGGTCACTTTGACCACCCGGGGCTTCAAAAACTCATGGATCGATCCCTGCATGGGTACCACCTACGGTTGACTCGCGCCGCCCAACGGGCGGCACACGAACTGAATGGATTACTTCGAATACAACTCGACGACGAGACTTTCGTTGATGTCGGGCAGAATCTCCTGGCGCTCGGGTACCGACTTCAGGATGCCGGACATCTTCTTCTCGTCCACCTCTACCCAGTCGGGAAAGCCGACCTGGCCGGCGATCTGCAGCGCCGCCTGCACGCGGATCTGCTTCTTGGCCTTCTCGCGCAAATTGACGACGTCACCCGCCTTGCACTGATAAGAGGCGATGTTCACGGACTTCTCGTTCACCGTCACGCCCTTGTGGCTGACGAGCTGCCGCGCCTCGGCGCGCGTGGCCGCGAACCCCATGCGGTACACGACGTTGTCGAGACGGCACTCCAGGAACTGCAGCAGCGTCTCGCCCGTGGCGCCCGGGCGCCCCGCGGCCTTCTGGTAATAATTGCGGAACTGCCGCTCGAGCACGCCGTACATGCGCCGCAACTTCTGCTTCTCGCGCAGTTGCAGGCCGTATTCCGACAGCCGCTGCTTGCGCTCGCTCTTCACGCCGCCGGGCGGCACTTCGAGCTTGCACTTCGACTCGAGCGGCTTGACGCCGCTCTTCAAGAACAGGTCGGTGCCTTCGCGGCGGGACAACTTACATTTGGGACCGGTGTATTTAGCCATGGCGAACTTTCAAACCTTTGGTCAGACGCGACGCTTCTTCGGCGGACGGCAACCGTTGTGCGGGATCGGCGTCACGTCCTCGATGTTGGTGATCTTCAAACCGCAGCCGTTCAAGGCGCGCACCGCCGACTCGCGGCCGGGGCCGGGGCCCATGACGCGAACCTCGACGTTCTTCACGCCGTGCTCCTGCGCGGCCGTGCCGGCGCGCTCGGCGGCCACCTGCGCGGCGAAGGGCGTGGACTTGCGCGAACCGCGGAAGCCGCAGCCGCCCGAGGTCGCCCAGGACAGCGTATTGCCCTGCCGGTCGGTGATGGTGATGATGGTGTTGTTGAAAGAGGCGTGCACGTGCGCGATCGCGTCGAGCACGTTCTTGCGAACCTTCTTGCGCGCCGGTTTGGCGCCCTGTCCGCCGCCGGGTTGCCCGGCACTTTGCTTCTGATCAGCCATGTTGATTGTTCCGTAAGGCGCCGTGCGCCTGAATTAAACCAGCGGCCCCACTGCAACCGGGCCCCGAACGCCGCATCAAGCTTTGCCCGGCGGAGCGTTCATCTTGACGGCCTGCTTGCGCGGACCCTTGCGGGTGCGGGCATTGGTGCGCGTACGTTGCCCGCGCAACGGCAGACCCTTGCGATGACGGATGCCTCGATAGCAACCGAGATCCATCAGTCGTTTGATGTTCATCGACACCTCGCGGCGCAGATCGCCCTCGACCGCGAACTTGGCCACCTGCGAGCGCAGCGAGGCGACTTCGGCATCGGTCAGGTCCTTGACCTTGACGCTGTGCTTCACGCCGGCCGCGTCGCAAATCTGCGCCGAGCGGGTCCGGCCCACGCCGAAGATATGGGTCAGGCCGATGACCACGTGCTTGTTCATCGGTATGTTGATGCCGGCGATACGCGCCATCTATTTCTCTCCGATCAGGAAGCCGCTCGCGAAAAGGCGCGCGAGTGTATAGGAAAAACGCTTCAAACTCAATGTCAAAGTCAGATCTTCTCGCAGAATCAGCGGGTTACCCAATTCTCGTCAACCCTGGCGCTGCTTGTGACGAGCATCCGACGAGCAGATGATGAACACGATGCCGCGCCGCCGCACGATCTTGCAGTTCTTGCAGATTTTCTTCACCGAAG
>VFSW01011161.1_pt1 | contig 12655 bp, 10 predicted proteins | sample 5358111 | NCBI WGS metagenome assembly VFSW01 (sample SAMN11554181, study PRJNA540505) | mine drainage metagenome | isolation source: sediment from site ElyBrook_90M | place: USA: Ely Copper Mine, Vershire, VT | collected 2017 | reverse complement strand
CCTTGTCCCAGCGTCCTTGAAGGGTCTTGAGCTTTTCTTCGGCGGCCTGCTTCTGCGCCGCGATCTCGCCCAATTTTTCGGAGTGGTCCGCGCCGACGATTTCTTCGCGGTTGAGGATGCGCGTCTGCACCTCATAGGCATCGATCTGGCGGGTCAGGTCTTCGATGGCGGGCGGGGTGGCATTCTGTCCGAGCGACAGGCGCGCGCAGGCGGTGTCAAGAATGCTGACCGCCTTGTCAGGCAACTGGCGGCCGGCGAGGAATCGATGCGAGAGGCGCACGCTGGCGTATACGGCTTCGTCGAGGATGCGCACGTTGTGATGCTTTTCAAGCGAAGCAACGAGACCGCGCATCATGATCATGCACTGGTGCTCGGTGGGCTCTTCGACCTTGACGACTTGGAAACGACGCGCGAGTGCCGCATCCTTTTCGAAGTACTTCTTGTACTCGGACCACGTGGTGGCGGCGATCGTACGTAATTCGCCGCGGGCCAGGGCGGGCTTGAGCAGGTTGGCGGCATCGTTCTGCCCGGCCTGACCGCCCGCGCCGATCATGGTGTGCGCTTCATCGATGAAGAGAATGATGGGCGTGGTTGAAGCCTTCACTTCTTCAATGAGTCCCTTGAGGCGATTTTCAAATTCGCCCTTTACGCCGGCTCCGGCCTGCAGGAGCGCCAGGTCGAGAGTGCGCACGTGGACATTTTTGAGTGGCGGCGGCACGTCGCCCTGAGCCACGCGCAGGGCGAAGCCCTCGACGACGGCGGTTTTGCCGACGCCCGCTTCGCCGGTAAGGATGGGGTTGTTCTGGCGGCGGCGGGTGAGGATGTCGATGACCTGGCGGATTTCGGGGTCGCGGCCAAGCACCGGATCGATCTTGCCCTTCTTGGCGTTGCCGGTGAGATCGACGGTGTACTGGTCGAGATTGGGCGTCTTGCTATTGATGGGCCGGGCGGCATCGCCGGGAGCGGAGGTTCCTGCTCCTGCGAAGCCGGTAGTCGTGGTTTCGTTGGATAGAGCTACGATGCCGAGCAGGTCTTTGCGCAGCGCGTCAGCATTGATCTTCTGGAACTCTTTGCTGACATCCTTCATGAGCCGCGAGAGATCTTCGTCGCTCACCAAAGCAAGGATGGCGAAGCCGGTACGTACCTGGCCGGCGTTGAAGTCGATGGAGCCGATGGTCCACGCGGTCGTAAACATTTTTAGAACCGTCGGGCTGATAGCGGGAGTGCGCGCATTGCCGGACTTCAGCTTGTCCATGCTGCGCGCGAGTTCCCCGGTGAGCCGTGACTTGTCGACCTCGAAGTGCTTGATGATGGCGGCGAAATCACTGGACGCGGAGTCGAGAAGTTTGGTGAGGAAGTGCTCGACCTCGATGTCGTAGTGTGTGCGGGAAAGGCAAAGACCGGCGGCGCCTTCAAGTGCTGAGCGGGTCTGGTCATTCAGTTTGGAGATGAGTGATTTCAGGTTCAGTCCCATGGTGTTCCCCTCACAGTGCAAGAATCGTGTCGTCCGGATCGACGCCCAGCGGCGCTGTTTTAGCCCACGAAACCCAGCCCAGACGCGCTGGATGTTCCGCATCGAGATTCAGTTCGATAACCGGCACCTGGGTGCGTTCAAGCACCAGCTGCGCTTCAAAGTCGATGCACCCGTTGCTGAACAGGCGCGTGATGGCGCGGAGCGTGTCGTTGGCACTGCCTCCGGGCAGAAACTCGTTGTAGCGTTCGAGGGCGACGGGGCCGATGCGGATGCGCACGCGTCCCTGGCGATCCCATATCTCGTCGCCTACAACGGCGCCGGCTCCCACCTGGGATGAAACAGAGTCCTTCTCGTTCATTGCGCACTGCGTCGAGCGGTCGAGCGAATACCAGGCTCCCGTGAACTGCAGGATCTCGACCGGCACGTCGAAGTAGTCGGACAAAACCTGCTCAAGGGCCACGGCGGAACGCGACTGCATGGCGATGAGCGAGATGTAGTGCATGAGTGCTTCATCTTCGACGTCCTGCCGGTCGCGCAAGCCAGGCGTACCGAGACCGATCAAGTCAAGCAGGTAATGACTGAAGTGGTCGCGCGGGCCGCCGCCGTAATTTACCTGGAAGCGCGCACGCTGCCACGCCCGGTAGAAGAGGGAAATAGCGCGATGGTTGAAGACATCGAAGAAGGCGGCAAGACTGAAGTCCTTGACGCGATGTCTCTCGAGGATGAGTTCGCTGTAAGGGTAGGGAAGAATGCCCATGGGACCGGTAAGCCCCATGAAGTTGACCATCATCTCCGCGGGCGCATCATCGCGCAATTCAAGGCTTTGAATTTCACTGGCCGGAAAGCCCAGGCGCGGGTTCACACGGAAGCGCACCACTTCGTCGTCGGGGGCGGAGAAGTGACCCACGGGCCGCTTGCTGTCGAGCACACGCTCGAGCAGGGCCACCGCCTGGAAGAACTCGAACGAGCAGGCATCATCAATCAGTTCCAGTCCCAGCGGAGTTTCTTTCAAACCAGCATGCGGCGTCCCGATCTCGGTTCCCATTCGTGGAGTCCCTCCTTTCTTTGCGGAGTCTTGACGCTCAATTGTGTAAAGCTGTTGAGCGATGCGGCGAGGCCGAAGTAGCGGTCGAGTACGGCGGCAAAAAGAAATGCGCCGCCGCCGGTGAACTGATCTTCGTCAATCTCCATCTCGATGCGCAGCCCGCGCGCGAAGCTTACCCCCTGTTCGGAGACAAGACGCGCGAAGTGGGGACGGCAGTTGATCTGGAGAATGCTTTGAATCACGTTCTGGGAGTAGGCGGTGCGGCCCACGTCGTAGAGGCGCAGGATCTCCTGGAGAGCGTCTTTGCCTTCGTTGACGAGGGACAGGTAATTGAGAGAAAGATGCGAAACCAGCCGCCAGAGGACGCCTTTGCCGAGGGCGGGCCGCACCGGCGCAGTGGGCTTGCGCAGCGCCACGATGCGCTTCATGGCTGCCGCGCCTTCGAGCTCAAAGTCGCTGTCCTGGTTGCCGAACGGCAGGCGCGAAGGGAGATCACGATTGGTGCAGGTGGTGCGCACGGAGAGCACGGTGGCGTCAGGATCAACGGTGTTCATGGACAGATCGACGAGAGACAGGGAGATGTCGGTGCCATCGTCATTGGGACGCGCAGAGGGCCGCCGGCGGGCCAGCCAGAAGCAGGCACGGTCGTCGCGGCGCGCGGAATGACGGAGCGAATAGAAGGGCTCGAAGCTGGTGGGCTTCTGATTCTGCGCATTGATGGCAGTGACCTGGTCGACGGAAAACACCTCGACCGAGTAAGGCCGGCGCACGTCGGGCACAACGGCATATTCGGCGCGACGCTGATTTAACTGGATGGGCTCGGCCGTCTGGTGGAACAGGTTAACGATGGGCGCGCATCCCAGGCGGAATGTCTTTTTGGAAAGCTCGAGTTCGAGGCGCTGCACGCGTCCGCTGCCTTCTACTTCAGAAAGGAGAAAGATAACCTCAATCGCGTCTTTGAATCCGGCAGCCGCAACGGCCTCAAGTCCGCAGAGGTCGACGAAGAAGAACTTCTCGGGGAATGCGAAGTACTCCATCAGCAGCCGGTGCCCTGCGAAAGATGCCGATGGGTAAGGCACCATGCCTTCGTTGGGTTCGAAGCCGACGGCGTTCAGTGCGGAAGCGGGCAGATTAACAGGAGCGAGGCGCGAGCCGGGAGTAAGATCGCGAATCTGGATGCGGTTGAGGCGGCTGAAGAGCAGTTCGTAGAGGATATTGACCAGCCCGCTCTCGCCATCGAGATAGAAGCGCAGCTTGTCAGGCTTGAGCGATGGGAACGACACATCGCGGGCGCATTGAAGTTCGAGACGGATAGCCCACGCCGAGTCGGCGGTTTTTACGGGTGTCTTGAGGCGGCTGAGCGCATTCCACTCGGCAGCGGTCACGGTGATGGGCCACAGGGTGGTGTCATAGCAGGTGCGAAACGTGCAGGGGACGCCGCTGATGGGCTTGGAGTAGAGTTGCGCGTTGCGGTCAATCCTCAATCCGCTGGTGAGCTTGCCCTTTTCCGGATCGAGCTGAAACTCGACCACGGAGAGGGATGGAATGGGGCGCACGAGTTGCGGATAGACGACGCTGAGCAGTGCTTCAGTGATCTCAGGAAATTCGTCTTCAAGCTTGAGGTGAACGCGCGCGGCGAGAAAAGCGAAGGCCTCCAGCAGGCGCTCCACATGGGGGTCTTCGCACTTGGTGGGCTCGAGCACGAGCCGCGATGCTACTTTGGGATGCTTCTCGGCAAATTGCGCCGCCGACTTCCGCAGATAGTCCAGCTCCCGCTCGTAATACAAGAGCAGATCATCGCGCATCATCGCCCCCGCTCAGGTGGCAGTTGCCGCTCTTCAACTCGATAACGGTATCGAACGAGATGGGCTCGGGGACGGGATCCATGCGGAGCATGGCTTCGATGCGCAGGCGCACATCCTTCTTTGAGGCGTCGGGCGTTTCGACCATGACCAGGCGGACATTGGTGAGGCGCGGTTCGAACTGGTTGATAGCGGCCAGAATCTGGCGAGTGAGACGCGAACGATCACCAGTGCTGGCCATGGTCAACGCGGAAAGGTCGGGCAGGCCATAGACATAAGTAGAACGGTTGACCTCTTTGAGCGCTTCATCGGGCGCGTCTACAATGCGCCGGGAGTTCAAGAGCCACTCCAGGTCGCGGCGCACGGCGTTCTTAAGCACCCTGACCGATTGGGTACGGCTCAAAGGGTTCTCCATCCGGTTATCTGGTTCCAGATCGATCAATCGGTCCAGTACCGAGATGGTGATCGTCGTTTCTCCCAAGCCTCGCGCCATGATTTACCCCACGCTCAATGCCTGGACGGGGTCGAGGCGGCAGATGCGATCAAAGAGTTTTTGCTTTTCCCCGGCGTTGCCCTGGATCTTCTTGCTGTAGCGCATGAGCTTGGTAAGGTCGCCGGCAATCTGTTCGGGATCCTCCCAGGCATCGAGTTTGTGGTTTTCGATGGCCGCGGCGATGTCTTCAAGGAGCGGCTGTGCGATGCCCTCCTTGCCGGCGGATATGGCGAGTTCGACCATCTGCATATTGCGGCGAAACCGGCGGCGGCCGGAGCGCTGGCGGTTGACCTCGGCGCGCATGATGGCGAATGCTCTTTCTTCCTGTCCTGCCGCGAGAGCGTCCTTGGCCAGCGTAAAGGCGTCAACGGCCGGGGCAAGCCATGTAGGGGCGCCGTTGCGATGAGCGCGCGTTTCGGCGGCGGCTTCATCCTCGGGAGTCGGCGCAGCCGCGGAAGTGTTGCCCACCGCCTGCAACCAGGACTTGGTTTCTGGATTGGCCGCGGGCGTGTCGTCCAGCAAGGTGGCAGCGAGCAGATCGGGCAGATCGTTGAGCAGCGCACGCAGTTCAGACTGTATGGCGGTGGCGATGACTGCGTATTCCTTGCCGAGTGCGGCGCATGCGGAAACCTGCAGACGTTGCAGGTCGAGCCAGGCGCGGCTGCCTGGCTGCGCCATGGCCTGCTCGCCTGCTTCGAGCAACTCGGCCCAGCGCTTGGCGAGAGCGAGCCGCTTGATCTGCTGGCGAAGCTCGGTCGGGGGCGCCTCAAGCAACGGACTGTCAGCAAGACTGGGCGCGCTGCGCAGTTCGCCCCATCGCAGTCCGCGGATAAGCAGGTAAGGTGCCGGACTGAGCGGCTCCCGTTTGCGCAGGAACGATGCGGCGCCGACGATGCTGGCAACCGCCTGACGGCGGTCAGCCGGCTCGGCGGTAAGCGCCATGGCAACTCCGCCCACCGGCGCGAGGGAGCCTTCTTCTCCTTCGCCGCCTTCTGTCGCGACGGCTTCTTCTGCGGGAGCGACCTCGACGGGATCCGGTTCCTTTTCGCGCTTCTTGTCGAGCAATTGATGAACGACGAGGCGGACATCGGTGAGCGTTGTTTTCAGCTTTCCGAAGCCCGGGGAATCGTCTTCAAGCTTTTCATCGCAATAGGCGTCCAGCTTGGTGACCAGATCGAGACAGGCATCCAGTTCCTTTTCCGCCTGCGCGTAGAAGGCCTTTGGTGTTTCTGAGAATGCCTTGTCGAAGACCTCGGGAGCGAGTTTGCCGCTTTCGATCAAGGCGTTGCGCGCTTTGCGATCCTTGTCGGTTTTGGCCGAGTCTTCGTAGCCGAGGGCGCGCGAGTCCTTGTAGCCGATGTACGAAAAGCCCGCGGTGACCAGCGGCGACGAACGGATGGGCAAGTCGAGCATGGTGCCGATCCAGGCGAGAGGCCGGGCGCGCAATTCGCGGTCGCCATCTTCAATGACGGGATAAATGGTCTCCCAGAAATTGGTCAGCAGCTTCAGGGTGACATCGAGACCCTGGCGCAATCCGGCGAAGCGCTCGGTCTGGAGCAGCGCTTCGGTGAGATAGGCGGCCAGTTGCAGGTCTTTGGAGGTAGTGGCGAGGGTATCCTGCGCAAGCTTTATAACAACAGGCCAGTTGGCCGTCTTGCGTTCGCTTTGCCAGGCGCCCTGCGCCAGTTCGTCTTCCTGGCGCCGGGCTTCCTTGATTTTGTCGAAGACGAGCAGCTTGGTGTCGTAGCGCAGATCGACGCCGCTGGGGTTTTCACCGGGAATGGGAACGAGGATGTCTTCGCGAATTGGCATATCGACCGGCCCCTGACCTGTGCTTCGTTCTCATTGCTCTGTGGGCGTATTCGCCGGGTGGAAGAACTTCAGCGAACGGACTTCGAGGAAAGGAAACTCCTCGCCGTCCACGAGCAACATTTTCTGGCCGGCAGGGGACTCCCGGCCTTGTTCATCCGCCAACCAATCAGTGACTCTGCCCAGCCAGACCTCCTGGTCCTCACTTTTCCATGAGAACGGATAGATAGCCGGAATGAGGACCTCGCCGAGGTCCATGCCGCGGAAGGTTGCCGCGGTTTGTACAAGTGCAGGCGCCCAGAGCGTATCGCGGAGGCGCTGCGGCGGGCCCATTTCGAGCGATTCCACGTGCTCAAACGGGAGCCACACATACGCGCCGGCGGCAAACACCTCAAGACGGGCACCGATATCGGGATCGGCATCGCGCAGGTCGGTGAACGGTTTGCCGTTCAACTCGCCGGGCGGGCAAGGCGGCTGATCCGATGGGAAATCCTGCTTCTCGAAAAGTTCGTGACGTGTCTTCTCGGCGTGCAGCGCCGCGTAGTAAACGATCGCCCCTGTTTCCTTTTCGGGGCTGCCGCTGGAAAGCACAGCCAACTGCTTTTCGGCGCGCACGTAATCACCCGCGAAGCAGAGCAATTCGAAAAGGAAGGTACGTTGGGCCGTGTCGGAAGGCCGGTCACGGAGATACGCCGTGAGAGTCTGTACGGCTTCCCGCACCTTTCCTGCTTTAAACAGTTCTCTGGGAGTCAATGGCACCGTTCGCCTGCTTGAGTAGCGGTTCTCGAATCCGTCATACTTTTATCGATCTGAAACACGGCATCTTCTGTTAAGAAGGTGCCAGTTGAGCTGAGTCGGTTCCGCATCCAGTCGATGCGGAACCGCCGTCGCTCGCCGTTTACCAAGGCTTCAGCTTGAGTACGTCGAATCCCTTGTCGATGAAGCCCTTCAGAGCTCCGTCTTCCTCGGGATTGTAGCTCACCTTGATCTTGCTGAAGGCGAAGCTGATCGACTCCATCGGATTCTCATTGGAGCCTGAGTGCTGAATGGAAGTAATCAGAGCGTCTTCCATGTGGATTTTGTAATAGTCTTCCTGGTTGTCGCCCATCGGCTTGTCATAGACGATGTCCACCGTCTTGAGGTAATTGCCGGTGACGCAATCATCGAAGAGCAGGGGAGAGACCTTGTCCACGACCTTCATGATGGAAACATCGCCAAGGTTGGCACGGCCCGCCCGGGCTTCGCCGCCGGAAGAGCCAACGCCGATGACGGCGGTCTGGCTGGCTCCGAAACTAAACGAGAGGATATCGATGGCGTTTGCTTTGCTGGTGCTGGGGCCGGGACGGCCATCGATGATCAGGTACGCATTGACTGCCATTGCAAATCTCCTTCAGAGATCCGTTCGAACTACGTGCGGGGTGAAGACGGCAGGCGAGCTGCCGCCCAGAATGCAGGAGAAGAGAACCCGTGATTCTATTTCGCTGCTGCGGGCAACTCGGCCACCAACCGAAGAGAAACAGTCAGCTCATCGAGCTGGAAGTGGGGACGAAGGAAAGCCACTGCGCGATAAACGCCCGGCTTTCCGGGAACTTCACTGACGTCGATTCGTGCTTCACGCAGCGGCCGTTGTGCCTTGGTAGCTGGTGACGCCGAATCATCCGGCGTTACATATTTTGTGATCCAGCGGTTGAGGAACCTCTCCGCTTCTTCCCTGGACATGAAGCTGCCGATCTTGTCGCGCATCATCGCCTTGAGATAGTGGGCGAACCGGGAGACAGCCATGATGTAAGGAAGCTGGGTGGAGAGACGGGCGTTAGCGTTGGCCGAATCGGTATCGTAGGTCTTGGCCTTCTGGCAGCTTTGAACGCTGAAGAACGCGGCATAATCCGTGCCCTTGCAGTGGCACAGCGGCACAAAGCCAAGGTCAGCCAGTTCCTTTTCGCGGCGATCAGTGATCGGCACTTCAGTGGGGCACTTAAGCGCAGAGTCGCCCTCTTCGGTTGAAAACGTATGCGCAGGCAGGCCTTCGACGAGTCCACCGCCTTCAACGCCGCGCATAGCCACGCACATGCCGTAGAGCGCGTAGGATTGCGTCATCTTGGAGGCGAGCGCGTAGGCCGCGTTCATCCACAGATATTTGGAGTGGTCGGTGCCATCCACGTGCTCCTCATAGCGGAACTCGTCGATGGGCTTGGTTTCGGCGCCGTAAGGAAGGCGACCGAGGGTCCGGGGAAGGGCAAGGGCGACGTAACGGGAGTCTTCGCTCTGGCGGAATGACTTCCACTTGGCGTAATCGGAGCTGTCAAAAATCTTGGCCAGATCGCGAGGCGCATCGAGAGAGGTGAAGCTGTCGAGGTTCAACAGATCAGGTGCGGCGGCGCTGACAAAAGGCGCATGGGCCTGGGCGGCGATGTGCGAGACGCCCTCAAGCAGAGCCATATCTTCAGGATGCTTGCCGAAGTCAAAGTCGCCGACAAGCGCGCCGAAAGGAGCGCCGCCGAATACGCCGTACTCTTCTTCGTAGATTTTCTTGAAGAGCGCGCTCTGATCGAATTCCGGAGCCTTTTCGATATCGCGGAGCAGTTCCTTCTTGGTGGCGTTGAAGACGCGAATCTTGAGACCGACGCCTGTCTCGCTATTGTCCATCAGGTATTTCAAGCCGCGCCATGAGCCTTCAAGCTTCTGGAACGCCGGGTGGTGAAGGATCTCGTTCAATTGCAGGGAGAGGAGGTGATCGATCTGCGCGATGCGCGCGTTGATCATCATCTCGGCGTCCTTGGCGATGGTCATCGAGCCTTCAAGTACCTGGGCGACGAACTCCTTCACCAGGTCCTTGCCGCGCTCTTTTGCGCTTGCCTCGGCACCGAATCGTCCCTGTTCAACAATCTGGTCGAGCAGGCTCAATTCCTGCGATTCAAGAGCCGCCGGGGCAGCTGTTGCGTTTGCGACTGCATCAGGCATTGGAACCTCCTGGGCCGATTTCACCCTTCAGCTTGTCCAGTTTTTCGGTGTTTCCCACGGCCTCGAGGAGTAACTCTTCGAGCTTGTCGTTGCCTTGGAGTGAGCCGCGCAGGTCGCTGAGGCGGGTGCGCAGATCGAGCAGTTCCTTGAGCGGCTTTACCTGCTTGGCGACATTGCCGGGCTCAAAGTCGTCGAACTTGCGGAACTTGAGATCAATTTTCAGATTTGCCGCGTCCGGCTCATCGCTCAACTTGTTCTCAACGGAGAAGGAGAGATGGGGCTTCATGCCTTCCAGGACGGTGTCGAAGTTGTCAGGATTGACCTCGACAAACTTGCGCTCCTTGAGCTTGGGGAGCGGTTGTTCCGGATTGCCGGTGAAATCTCCCAGCACGCCGACGACGAAGGGCAATTCCTTGATTTCGATGGCGCCACCAACTTCGACGTCATACGTTATCTGCACCCGGGGAGGACGCACCCGGTCCAGCTTATGTTGCGCACTCTGCTTAGCCATGACGAATTCCTCAAAGCGAATTGTGTTTCAGGGCAGTCGAGCGTTTCGTCGAAATGATTTCGACTTGCGCAGTGACGCCCTGGGGTGAGGGACCTGTGGTCGCTGCTGATGCCGTGTTCGAAGTTTGGCGGATGTAACCTGGGGATACGGACAGTGGGTGGAGGCACTAAACGCCGGCGACAAATTAAAACCCATTTTCCGTGCGTTTCTGTTGATAACACACACCTGTTATCCGGTCAAGATAATTAGAAGTAATACCTGGTAACTTGGCGCGCAGGCCGTTACGCGAATCCTTTTTCGCATGGTACGAAATCTTCATCTCGCCCGCGCTTTTGGGTGCTAATGTGGAGACCTGATGCTCAGCCCACTTTCTGCGGAAGGTTCACGAGAGTTACGCGCCTTTTTCGAAGAGGCCGGTTATAACGAGACCAACCTGCGCAAACATTTTGGCGCCGCCGAGCTTCCCTCGCGACAGTTGCGCAATGAGGCAAGACTGCTCGATCGCACCTCGGCGAATACACCGCTCAACGCGCTGCTGCGATGGTTCTGGCTCGGCCGAGATCAGACCGCGGCCCAGATCGGAGACCTGATTCCGACGGAGATTCTTAATCTGCTGCAGGTATCAGGCGCCATCACCGGCTACGGCGACACGTATGTACCGCAGGCGATGTTTCTGCACGTACAGGGATTTCTTGTGGCCTCGGATCATCCTTCTGCGATTGACAAGAAGCAGGCGGAGATGGTGCTCTGGCCCAATCCGACGAGCAAGTTTCTGGCTCGATTCGCAGTGCGGCGGCACTCGCGCGCCACCCTCGATCTGGGCACCGGGAGCGGAATCCTGAGCCTGGGAGCCGCCGCCTATAGCGACTCGGTGGTGGCCACCGACCTGACGGAGCGCGCGGTGGCGTGTGCGCGGTTCAACGCCAGGCTTAACGGAGTCGAGAACATCGAGGTCATGGCGGGCGACTGTTTCGCTCCGGTGGCCGGAAGGCGCTTCGATCTCATTCTTTCCAACCCTCCTTTTTTCATTACCCCGCAGACCGACTACCTGTTTTGCGATAACCCCATGGACCTCGACGGTCTGTGCAGGCGGCTGGTGAAGGAAGGGCCCGCGCATCTGAACGAAGGCGGCTACATGCAGATGCTGTGCGAATGGGCGCAGATCAAAGGGCAGCCGTGGGAAGAGCGCGTGGCCGAGTGGCTGCGCGAGACGGGATGCGACGCCTGGGTGATGAAGGGACTTACGCAAGATCCCGAAGAGTATGCCCAGCATCGAATCCGCGAGACATCGAAGGATCCCTCCCAGGACGCAGAAAGCTACGCGGGCTATATGAACTACTATCGCCACCGGGGCGTTGAAGCCATTCATGACGGGCTGATCGTGATGCGCCGCCGGAAGGGCAAAAACTGGGTACGCATTGAGGAAGTGCCGAAGACGCCGTCAGGCGACCTGGGAGAGATGATCCTCGACACATTTGCGGCCCACGACCTTGTGCAGCAGAACGATACGGACGAGAAGATGCTGGCTCTCCATCCGCGGCTGGCGTCGCACGCGCGGCTGGAGCAGGTATGTATTCCCACCCAGGGCCAATGGCGGGCGGAGTCGCTGACCCTGCGACTTACCAACGGGTTTCCATTCCACATGAGCGTGCAGCCGCTGGTGGCCGAGTTTCTGGTGAGCTGCGATGGCACGCGCACATCGCAAGACGCCATTGAGCGGTTCGCGGCCAGCGCCAACGCACCCATTGACAAGGTCAGGAGCGAATGCCTGACGATGATTCGCACCCTGATCGAGCGCGGCTTCATGACCGCGAGTTAAGAGTCTTTGGCGCCGGCGTCCTCGAGCACGACGCGGGTCTCTGCCGCACGCGTGATGCACCTTGCACCCAGGGCCGCTGGATGTGGCAGACTGGGGAAGAGGGCCAGATGGGGATAGTGGGGTTGTCGACATCACGGAGGGCTGGATGGCGAAGCTGATGGGGAATCTTCGCATCACGGCGAAACCTGCTGTGGAGGGGGTCAAGCCGCACTTCGAGGTGATGTTCGTCCCTTATTCCGGCCGCCTGAATACGCGTCCCGCGAAGGCCGCGAGCTATGACGACCTGGTGGCGCTGCTGATGGATCTGAAGGTCGGTGAGGACGACGCCACTCGCTACGCGGGCAAAGCGCGTTCGCAAGGCGTGATTTTGATCGACAGCTTTGAGCGCACCGATACGCTCCTGCGCGAAAAGGGCCTACTCGCCTGAACTGAGTTTGCAAGCCGAGTCCGATCGTGAGCAGGGTGAAGAAATATCTGCCTCGAACCCTGGACGACTGACCCATCGCAGATCAGTGAATCTTAAACATCCGTCAATGTGACTTGGCCAGAAAGATCACGACGATCAGGATTACCAACAGCAAAAAAGTGTTGATCACCAGCAGAAACGGGACCATGGCCTCCAGCTTCGATTTGGGCGGAGGAGGAGGCGCGGGCACGGCCAGCTTGGGCGGTGGCGGCGGTGCAATTTTAGGGGGCGCCGGCGCTGCCATTGCGGGTGGCGGCGCCGGCGCCCCCTAAAAT
>VFSW01011160.1_pt1 | contig 12656 bp, 12 predicted proteins | sample 5358111 | NCBI WGS metagenome assembly VFSW01 (sample SAMN11554181, study PRJNA540505) | mine drainage metagenome | isolation source: sediment from site ElyBrook_90M | place: USA: Ely Copper Mine, Vershire, VT | collected 2017 | reverse complement strand
ATCTTGCGCAGTTCTTTCTCATACACGGCGAAATCGTCCGGCGTGAAATACTCCATGTCGACGAGGTGGATGCTCAGCCGTCTGAATTTGCCGAGCAGGGATTCGACGAGGCTGCCGCACTTTTTGAGCGACCGTTTGCCCAGGCGCAGGATAAGATTGCGGTCCAGGTCGTTGGTCAGTTCCTGGAAGGATATGCTCTCCTCGGCGTCGAGTACCAAGACGGCGTCCGGATACCGCCCATGAAGATCCCACGGCACGATCTTGGCGTGGTCGACGGTGTCGATCAGGTGTTGGAGCTTTGGCGGAGGCGGCGTCTTTCCCAGGAGGAAGGTCAGGGCCATCTTGTCCTTCCGCGCCCGGCGGGTAATCCCCGCCAGCAGCCCGGCCGGCATCCAGCGTGGTTCTGCTGCCGAGTGGAAATGCGGATTTTCATAATGGCAGAAAGGGACTGCACCGTTTTCCAGGATCACCAATGCGTGCTTACTTGGCGCGACCACGTTCTGCCCCGTGCGGCTGACGCGAGCTCTCGCTCTCGTCATTCGTGCGGACACCTGCGTGACACCGGTGACCCCGTGCCACCACGCGAGTTCAAGCACGAACGATGAATGGTACAGTCAGCCTTTCGCCGTCGCAAGAAGACGTGAAATAAAATGGAAACAAATCCGCAATCTGGAAGCGTAGTGGCTAATGAAAATTAGAAGCAAACGACAAATTATATTTGAATTATTCCAATATTAGTGGAGTTATTATTATGTCAGCACGAATTTTCCTTCTAATAACCTGCGAGGGTCCGCGGCCCGTGCGGCCGACGGGGCAAGTCGATGCGCGGTGCTGGGACGGCGACAGCGCCGACGTCGCCGGAAGAGCGCAGCGTTTTGTTGCCGGCGTACTTCCGCGCATAGCGGAAATTTCTTTTCGGTGCTTCCATTTATGCGCGCGCACATTATCCTCCGCGCTCTTCTGAACAGGTGGGAAGTTCGTGGATCGGCATGTCGTTCCCGATGAGGTGCTGACTCTGGCCGAGCCCTTGGCCGAGGCGGTTGTCGGCGCGCGCGTGCCGGAAAAACCCTTCGCCTTCATATGGTTCCTGGTGAAGACGCATTTCGCCCGGCGCATCTCGCTGCTGGTGACCATCTCGCTCTTCGCCGCGACGGTGGACGCCTTCGCGCCCCTCGGCTTCTCCCATCTGGTCAACGGCATACTGCAGGCGCGCTCGCTGCATCTGGCCTTCGCGACCGTGCTGCCCTGGGTCGGGATGATCGCCGGGTTGTGGCTCGGCGCCGGATTGGCCTATCGCGGCTACGAGGCGATAGACATTGGCACCTCGCCGCGGATGCGCGCGCTGGTGCAGAAATATCTCTTCTCCTACATGCTGGGCCATTCGCCGCGGTATTTTCAGGACAATTTCGCCGGCAAGCTGGGCCAGAAGATCAAGCAGGCCGGGCAGGCCACCGTCACCATCCTGCAGATCATCTGCTTCGAAATGGTACGGGTGACGGGGTCGGTGCTGATCGGCGCTGTGCTGATGTATCTGGCGCAACCGCTCTACGCGCTGATCCTCGGCGTCTGGACGGCGCTCTATCTCACCATCGTCATCGCGCTGGCGAAGCGCTGCGTGCGCCTGTCGAAGGCGTTCTCCGACGAAGTTTCCACTTCCACCGGCCGACTGGTGGATGCGATCTCCAATGCCGATCTGATCCGCGCCTTCGCCAAGGCGGCTTACGAACGCCGCTTCCTGTCGCACTTCCTGGCCGACGAGATGAACGCATCGCGCCGGCTGCGTACTTTCCTTGTCGCCATGCGCGCCTTCATGCACTTGGCGACGACGGTGTTCATGCTGACACTGGTGCTGGTAACGGCGCACGACTGGTACAGCGGCGCGACCAGCGCGGGCGCCTTCGTGATGGTCTATCTGCTCGGCAACCAGATCGCGCGCGGCGTACAGGAACTGTCCTTCCGCATGCTCGATTATTTCGAACAGGTCGGCACGCTGGCCGAGGCGCTGGAACTGGTCAGCCAGCAGCACGAAATCGTGGACGCCGACCACGCCAGGCCGCTCGTAGTCACGAAAGGCGCGATCCGCTTCGAGCATGTGCGCTTCGCCCATCTCGACAGCAAGGCCGTGTTCGAGGATCTCAGCCTCGATATCAAGGCTGGCGAGAAAGTCGGGCTGGTCGGCCCTTCCGGCGCCGGCAAGTCTACGCTGGTGAAATTGCTGCGCCGGCAATACGAGCCGCAGGTCGGCGCGATTTTTGTCGACGGACAGAACATCGCCGAGATCAGCTGGGATTCGCTCAACGAATCCATCGCCGAAGTGCCCCAGTCGCCGGGCGTCTTCCACCGCGCCATCCGCGACAACATCCGCTATGCCCGCGCTGACGCGCCGGAGAGCGAAGTAGTGCGCGCCGCGAACGACGCCCATGCGCATGATTTTATTCTGTCGCGCGACGAGGGCTACGCCACCATCGTCGGCGAGCAGGGCATCAAGCTGTCGGGCGGCGAGCGCCAGCGCGTCGCCATCGCCCGCGCCCTGGTCAAGGACGCGCGCATCCTGGTGCTGGACGAGGCGACGTCCTCGCTCGATTCCGAATCCGAGCACCTGATCCAGGAAGCGTTGTGGACGCTGATGCAGGGACGCACCGTGATCGCCATCGCCCACCGGTTGTCCACCATCGCGGGCATGGACCGCATCGTCTATCTGGAGAAGGGGCGCATCATCGAGGACGGCCCGCACAAGGAACTGCTGGCCAGGGGCGGCGCCTATGCGCGGTTGTGGAACCGCCAGATGGGCGGGTTCATCGATGCGGGGTGACGGGTGGCGATGTCGTGGTGAGGGCTGCGAAACGGCTCAGAATCGCAGTTATATCGACGCAGGGGTGTGGCGCGGCCCCATTCACCCCCAGAAAACCCCTTTATTCATAGCATTTTTGATTGCATCCCCATCTTGCTATGGCGGGAAATGCCCTAGAATAGGGCTTCTTCGTGATTCGCAGAGGATACAGAAATGGCAAAAGCCGCCGGCGCACCCGCCGCAAAAGCAAAACTCGAGACGATCTCCACGCGCCAATTGGCGACGCAAATCGCCGCCAAGAACGAGGATCTGTCGAACAAGGCAGCGCTCGCGTTGCTGGACGAGGCGATCGGCCTCATCACCAAGCACCTCAAGAAGGGCGCCCGCGTCCGCCTGAACGGGCTTGGCATTCTGGTGGTCAGGAAGCGCGCCGCGCGTATGGGCCGCAACCCGGCGACCGGCGAGGCCATCAAGATCAAGGCGAGCAAGAAGGTCGCCTTCCGCGTCGCGAAGGAACTGAAGCAGTCGATCTGATCGCCTGCGCAGCCTCGCATGAGACAGATGAGCCGGGCGGGTGCGTGAGCGCCTGTCCGGTTTGTTTCTTGTGACCTTCTGTAACTTGCCGAAGTCCTTGGCGCGCGCTACTTAGCGGTCTGCTCCCCCTTCGAAAGGACCTAATTATGGCTCGCAAAAAGATCGCGCTCATCGGTGGCGGACAGATCGGCGGCACGCTCGCCCTTCTGATCGCCCTCAAGGAACTTGGCGACGTCGTCCTTTTCGATATCGTGGAGGGGCTGCCGCAGGGCAAGACGCTGGACATCGCCCAGGCCGGGCCGGTGGAAGGCTTCAACGCCGTACTTAAAGGCACGAATTCCTATGCCGATATCGCTGGCTCGGATGTGGTGATCGTCACCGCCGGCGTGCCGCGCAAGCCGGGCATGAGCCGTGACGACTTGCTGGGCATCAACCTCAAGGTGATGGCGGCCGTCGGCGATGGCATCAAAGCTCATGCGCCGGAGGCCTTCGTGGTCTGCATCACCAATCCGCTGGACGCCATGGTCTGGGCGCTGCGGCAGTTCTCCGGACACAAGCCCGAGAAAATCGTCGGCATGGCCGGTGTGCTCGACAGCGCGCGGTTCCGCCATTTCCTCGCTGAGGAAATGAAGGTCAGTGTGGAAGACGTCTCGGCCTTTGTGCTGGGCGGCCATGGCGATTCCATGGTGCCGGTTCCGCGCTTCTCGACGGTCGCGGGCATCTCGCTGCCGGAACTGGTCAAGATGGGTTGGATCAAGCAGGAACGCCTGGATCAGATCGTCCAGCGCACGCGCGACGGCGGCGCTGAAATCGTGGGCCTGCTGAAGACAGGCTCTGCTTTTTATGCCCCGGCATCCTCGGCGATCGCGATGGCGGAGAGCTACCTGAAGGATCAGAGGCGTGTGCTGCCGGTGGCCGCCTATGTCAATGGGCCGTACGACATCAAGGACCTCTATGTCGGCGTGCCGGCGGTGATCGGTGAAAAAGGTGTCGAGCGCATCGTCGAGCTGCAGCTGACGGAGCCGGAAAAGGCCGCGCTGATGAAGTCGGCCGATGCCGTCAAAACGCTGATCGAAGCCTGCAAAAAGCTCGATCCGAGACTGGGGTAGCGCCTGCAAAACGCCACAAAGAATCGGCCTGATGGGACCTGACGCCCCGAAGGTTAGGGTCTCATGTTGCGCATTTTTTTCGCCGCGTTGATGGTGCTGGCGCCGCTTGCGGCGTCGGCCGCGACGCTGACCGTCAAGGTCGAGAACATCGGCAAGAAGGGCGGCGACCTGCATGTCGCGCTCTACGACGCGGCCTCGTGGCCGAACGACGGCGCCAAGCCCATCGCAGACCAGATCGTACCCGCGGTTCCTCCCGAGACGACCGTCACCTTTGAGAACGTTGCTCCCGGCGTCTACGGCGTGAAGACCTATCAGGACGCCAACCGCAACGGTAAGTTCGACGAAAACTGGCTTGGCCTGCCGCTCGAGCGTTACGGCTTTTCCAACGATGCGCGTCCTGTCCTTTCCGAACCCGGTTTCGGCCGGACCAAGTTCACCGTGTCGGACGGGGCGAACGAGATCGTGATCCATCTGCAATAGACCCATGCGTGGCGCGAATTGTCGGGCGCGGGCGAATTTTGTAAAAACAGACACATGATCCCCCGCCTTGAAACCGAACGACTGATCCTGCGCGGATATCGGCCCGAGGATTTCGAGGCTTTTGCCGCGTTCATGGCCGATCCGGACGTCACGCGCTATCTGCACGGCCAGCCGATGGCGCGGCCCGACGCTTGGCGTCTGTTGGCAGCCAGCATTGGCCATTGGACACTGCGCGGCTACGGCACCTGGGCGGTGGAGCGCAAATCCGACGGCGCTTTCATCGGCCGTGCCGGGTTGGTCAATCCGGAAGGCTGGCCGGGGCTCGAAGTCGGCTGGACTCTGGGAAAGCCGTATTGGGGTCATGGTTATGCAACCGAAGCTGCCCGCGCCTCGCTGCACTACGCCTTCCTGACCCAACCCATCGATCAGATGATTTCCTGCATCGATCCGGCGAATGAGGCGTCGCAGGCCGTTGCCCTCCGGCTGGGCGAGAGCAAAGGGGCGTGCCGCGACATCGTCATCGGCGGCAAGGCCTATGCCGCCGACATCTGGAGCATCAGCCGCGCCGAATGGCGCGCACAAAGCGCATGAATCAAGACACCTCGACAACGCTGTACCGCCACCGGGATTTCGTCGTCTTCCTGTTCGGGCGGTTCTTCATGACCACGGCGATGATGGTGCAGTCTGTCGCCATCGGCTGGCAGATCTATGCGATGGAGAATACGCCGCTGGCGCTTGGCCTGGTCGGCCTGTGCCAGTTCCTGCCGATGTTCCTGCTGACCCTCCCGGCGGGCGAACTCTCCGACCGTTTTGATCAGCGCAAGGTGCTGGCTCTGGCGCTGATACTGCAGGGGATTTGCGGCGCGCTGTTCCTGGGGTTCAGTATGGTGCATGTCAAGAGTGCGTTCGCGTTCTACATAATACTGGTTCTGTTCGGCGCGGCGCGCGGATTTTCCGCGCCTGCCGGCCAGTCGCTATTCGCGTTCCTAGTGCCGCCGGAACGTCTGTCGCGCTCCATCGCTCTGAATTCGTCGGTGTTCACCACCGCCGTCATCGCGGGACCGGCGCTCGGCGGCTTTCTCTATGCGCTCGGCCCTATAGTGACCTACGGCATCTGCGTCGCGGGCTTCATCGGCGCCGGCCTGCTCATGCTGACGCTGGGCGGACGCAGGCGCAGCGGTTCGGTGCTCGGCGAAGCCGGCAGGCTGGCGCGCGTCGCCGAAGGCGTACGCTTCGTGCGCGAACGGCCGGTGGTATTCGGTGCGATCTCCCTGGATCTGTTTGCGGTATTGTTGGGCGGCGCGACGGCGCTCATGCCGGTGTTCGCGCGCGACATCCTGCATGTGGGACCGATTGGGCTCGGCTTCCTGCGCAGCGCACCGGCGGTGGGCGCCGCGCTGATGGCGTTGACGCTGGCGCGCAAACCGATCGAGCGCAACACTGGCGCCAAGATGTTCGTCGCCGTCGCCATCTTCGGCGTTGCCACGATCGTCTTCGGATTGTCGACGAACTTCTATCTGTCCATGGTCGCGCTGTTCGTACTGGGCGCCTCGGACATGATCAGCGTCTTCGTGCGCCAGGCGCTGATCACCTACGCCACGCCGGATGAGATGCGTGGCCGCGTCGGCGCCGTGAGTATGCTGTTTGTTGGCGCGTCAAACGAACTGGGCGAGTTCGAATCCGGTATCACGGCCGCGTTGTTTGGAACGATTCCCGCGGTGGTGTTCGGCGGTCTTGGGACGCTCGGAATCGTGACGCTCTGGATGAAGCTGTTCCCGCCGCTCAAGACCGTCGACCGGCTGGGCGACGCGAAATAATCACCAGCGGTAATTTGCCGAGACGAAGATGCCGTCGGGGTTGGCCGACAGGTTGCTGGTAAATCCGTTTGGCGGACGATACCGCGTCGTGAATATCTCGTTGTAGCCGATCGAGATCGCCGCGCTCGCCATCACGTCCCACCAGTGATGCTGCTTGGCGTCGACGCGCGACCAGCCCACGAATGTCGCCGCGGCATAAGCCGGCAATCCGTATTCCCAGCCGTAGCGCTGCCACAGGAATTGTGCCGGAGCAAAAGCGATTGCCGACGTGTTGGACGGGAACGATTTGAAATCGGAGTGATCGGGGCGCTGTTCGCGCACGAACTGCTTCAATGCCAGTGAGGTTCCCAGGGTCAGCGCCGTCGACAGAGTGACCTGCGCCGCCCCCGTCCAGTCGTCCTTCCACAGCGCGATGCCGCCGGCCACCAGCGGCAGGGCGATGGCCGTGCCCGTGCCGGCTGTCTCGATGGTGGAAGAGGCCTGTGCGGGCATCGTGGCGCACAGCAGACCTGCCAAAGCGAACGCGGAAATCCAAGTCTTCACGGCTCTGATTGTCCCCCATGAGGTTTTGCCGAACCTACACAGCATGGGGGCCGGACGCAATTAAACGCCCACCGGAAGTCTGGGAGGCCAGAGACTATACAAATCGTCAATCCGCTCACCAGCGGTAATTGGCCGAGACGAAGACTCCGTCGGGACTGGCCTGCAAATCGGAATAGAATCCGTAGGGTTTGCGGTATCTGGTGGTGATGAGCTCGTTGTAGCCCCATGAGATGACCGTGCTCGCCAGCCCGTCCCAGATGCGATTCTTCCGTGCCTTGTCCAGTGAATAAGGGACATATTTGGAGATGATGAACGTCGGCAGTCCCCATTCCCAGCCGTAGCGGTTCCACAGGAATGACGATGGCGCCGAAGCCAGTGCCGAGGTTGTGGAGGGGAACGAATCCCAACCGGTGCTGTGATCAAGCGGATTCTGGTATGGGCGCCGTTCGCGCACCAGCTGCTTCAGCCCGTATGCCGTACCCACAGACAGCGCCGTCACCACGGTCAACTGCGCCAGACCGGTCCAATCGCGCTTCCATATGGTGACGCCGGCGGCAAAGGCGGGCACGGCGTAGGAAACGATCTTGGCGCTTTCGGCCGACGACGCCTTGGCGGACGACGTAAAGGAAAGAACGAGCGTAAGCAGGCACACGGACAAAACACTTTTGCTCATGCCGGTTCCCCAAGGAATTTACATCCGATATTCGGACTATATCGACATTTGAAGTGCACGCAATCGCGACGGATTTCATGCATTATGCCATCCGGAACAAGAACGGGGCGGACGTGACTCAGCAGGTATTGAAAGGTTGGACCTCGACGCAGAAGCACGTCGTGTTGGCGAGTTATCTTGGTTGGACACTGGACGCATTCGACTTCTTTCTGCTCGTCTTCGTGATGAAGGATGTCGCCGGTGCGTTCGCTACGTCACTGACGTCCGTTGCTTTGGCAATCACGCTCACCTTGGCGCTGCGTCCTGTCGGCGCCTTCATCTTCGGCCGGCTCGCCGACCGCTACGGGCGGCAGCCGATCCTGATGCTCGACATCGCGCTGTATTCGCTGCTCGGATTCGCCACGGCCTTCGCGCCGAACCTCACGGTGTTTCTGATCATCCGCGCCCTTTTCGGCGTGGCCATGGGCGGGGAGTGGGGCATCGGTGCCTCGCTGACGATGGAGACGATTCCTCCAAAGGCGCGGGGCTTCGTCTCCGGCCTTCTGCAATCGGGCTATCCGAGCGGCTATTTGCTCGCCTCCGTGGTGTTCGGATTGCTCTATCCGCATATCGGCTGGCGCGGCATGTTCATGGTCGGGATCGTACCGGCGCTGCTCATCCTCTACATCCGCAGCAAGGTTCCGGAATCACCGGCCTTTCATCGTCAGCGCGCCACCACTCCGGTTACGCTCGGTGTACGAGCGAGGCATTGGTCGCTTGCGGCGTACGCGGTTCTTCTGATGACCGCCTTCAACTTCTTCAGCCATGGCACGCAGGATCTCTATCCGACCTTCCTGCAGAAGCAGCATCATTTCGGCCATGAAACAGTGAGCACGATCGCGGTGATCTACAACATCGGTGCGATCCTTGGCGGTTTGACGTTTGGCGCCTTCAGTCAGAGGATCGGACGCCGGAGGGCGATGATCATCGCGGCGCTGCTGGCGATTCCGGCGGTATGGTTGTGGGCATTTTCGCAGACGGCCGTCATGCTGGCGGTCGGCGCCTTCGTCGTGCAGTTCTTCGTGCAGGGTGCCTGGGGCGTCGTGCCGGCGCATTTGAACGAATTGTCACCGCCAGAAGCGCGCGGCACGTTCCCCGGAACCGTCTATCAGCTCGGCAATTTCATCGCGTCGTCGAATGCGGTGATACAGGCGCGGATCGCCGAGACGCACGGCAACAATTACGCCCTGGCGCTGGCGGCGGTTGCGGTTGCGGCGGCGCTAGCCATCGCGCTGCTCATCAGCTTCAGTCAGGAAGCGAAAGACGTCGATATGACCTCGGGCGTCTTGCCGAGCGGTTAGCTCTTCAGGAACACGTCGACGCGGTCCGCCGGGCCGTCGTCATTGACGCCGCCCATGGCGCGCACGTCGATGCGCTCGGACGGCACGCCGTCGTCGATCAGGAGCTGTCGGACGATGAGCGCGCGCCGCAGCGACAGCCGCCGCGAATCCGAGGTTCTGTCGCCTCGCGGTCCGCCATAGGCCACGAGTTGCACGCGCGTGGAATCCTGTCCGAGCGCGGCGTCGATATCTTTCGCCAGATTCTTGGCGATCTGGATCGCCGTGCCGGTCGGATCGGTGGCGTTCGGCGCGAACAGGATGCTGCCGCGGCGCGAGCCCATGGCAGCGTCCGCGGGGCTCCGTGCGGGCGGCGTCCGCGCCGGCGGCGCTATGCTGGCCGTGCGCTGCTGCGGCTTGCGTTCGGGTTTGACCGGAGCCGGATTCGCCGGCCGTATCGTGTCGTCGAGTTCGGACAGGTCGGCGGCTGGTGCGTTATCTGCGGAGGGCCCATTGTCGGCGACGGTTGCGGGCAGGTGCTGCCTAGGGACTGGTCGGCTCTCGACGGCCCGGACGGGCGGCGGCGTCCTCTCGGCTTCGCGTACCGGTGCCGGACGTTCCCTTCTCGGGGCTGCGGCCACGGGTGCTTCCGGCTCGGGCGCCGCGGCAATCCTGGAGTGGCGGGGTTCGCGCAGCACGACGCGATGGTGTGCCGGCATGTGCAGTTTGATCGGCGTCAATGTTTGGCCCGGCTGGAGCAGCGGACGAACAATGCGCGCATATTTGCCGTCGGGATACAGCAGGACCTGGGTGCCCGCCGCCGCCGGATTCACGGTCACATCTTCGCCGGGATACATCTGTGCCGCTGCGGGCGCGGCGGTCGCAAGACAAAGCGCCAGAACGAGAAAATACCGCATCAGCAAGTCCTTCGGATTCGCAACCATAGACGGACCGCCAGGACCCCTCAACTCTTCTCAGGCTTTCCGGCTTCTTTCAGGATTTTTAGAATCTGGGGGTGGAGGGTTTCGTTGGTCGCGACAATCTGTCTGGCTTCCATCGGCTGGGCGCCGCCGTCCAGGTCGGTGACGACGCCGCCGGCCTCGCGCACCAGAAGAATGCCCGCCGCCACATCCCAAGGATTGAGGCCGCGTTCCCAAAATCCGTCGAAGCGGCCGGCCGCCACGCAGGCCAGGTCGAGCGAGGCCGCGCCGAAGCGGCGTATGCCGGGGCTCAGAGCGAGCACCGCCTCGAGCTCGCCCAGGAACTGGCCATGGCCCGGTCGGCCCATGAAGGGCGCGCCGGTGGCGAACAGGGCTTCCTTCATCGCTTTGCGGGCGGCGACGCGCAGGCGCTTGTTGTTCAGATAGGCGCCGTGGCCCTTTTCGGCGATGTACATCTCGTCGGTGACCGGATTGAACACGACGGCGGACACCAGCTGGCCTTCGCGCTCGAGGGCGATGGAAATGGCGAACACCGGAATGCCGTGCAGGAAGTTCGTGGTGCCGTCGATCGGGTCGATGATGAAGCGGTGGCTCTTGTCGGGACCGCCGCCGGCGCCGGTCTCTTCGGCGAGGATGGCGTAGCCGGGACGCGCCCGCGACAGTTCCTCGATCAGGATGCGCTCCGTGCGCTCGTCGGCGCTGGAGACAAAATCCGCAGGTCCCTTCATCGAGACCTGCAGGTTTTCCAGTTCGCCGAAATCGCGGATCAGCGCGCGGCCGGCCTTGCGCGCGGCGTTGACCATCACATTCAGGGCAGGAGAGAGATAAGGCATTACATCTCCGCGCGGCGCACGTAGGAGCCGTCTTCGGTGGAAACCACGATCTTGCTGCCGGCTTCGATGAAGGGCGGAACCTGTATCTTCAGGCCGTTCTCCAGTACCGCGCCCTTGTAGGACGGCGCCGCCGTGCCGCCGCGCAGCACAGGGTCGGCTTCCGTCACAGTCAGCGTGACATGCGCGGGAATCTGGATGCCGATGGGCTTGCCTTCATAGGTCTGCACCAGAACCTTCATGCCGTCCTGCAGGAACTGCGCCTGCTCGCCCACGAAGTCGCGCTGCAATTCGATCTGCTCGTAGGTTTCGATATCCATGAAGGTCAGCATGTCGTCGGTGGCGAAGAGGAACTGGTAGTCCTTCTTCTCCAGATAGATTTCATCGACGCTGGCGTCCGAGCGGAAGCGCTCGTTCAGCTTGGTGCCGTTGATGATGTTCTTGAGTTCGACCTGATTGTAGGCGCCGCCCTTGCCGGGTTTGACCGCCTGGGTCTTCATCGCGATCCACAGCCCGCCATTGTGCTCGATGAGCGTCCCGGGGCGGATTTCGTTTCCGGCGATCTTGGACATGGGATACGCGCTCCTTGGCGCGGGGGAATAGGCTTCGGTCGATGAGAAAGAGCGGGCGCCTTCTATCAGCCCCGCTCCCGCAGGTCAAAAACGGCGTGGTAAAGGCCTTTGTGCCAGTCAGGCCGCAGCCAGACTCTTGCCGTTCGAGCCCAGGTCGGCGATGGCTTCTTCCAGCCGCGCCACGATGCCGAGCTCGCCGACGCGCAGCCATTTGCGCGGGTCGTAAGTGCTCTTGTAGGGTTTCGCGTTGTCCGGATCGACCTGGTATTTGAAGGCCCGCGGGTTTGCTTCCATGTTGCCCGCGATGGCGTGGGCGAAGGCGAACTGCATGTCGGTGTCGATGTTCATCTTGAACACGCCGTAGCTCACCGCTTCCTGGATCAGATGCGTCGCTGTGCCGGAACCGCCGTGGAACACCAGGCTAAGCGGCTTGTCACCGCCGCCGCGCACTTCGGAGACCAGCTTCTGCGAGTTCTTCAGGATTTCTGGGCGCAGCTTCACATTGCCCGGCGCATAAACGCCATGCACGTTGCCGAACGAGGCCGCCACCGTGAAATGGCCGATGTCGTTCAGTCGGTCATAAGCGGCGAGGACGTCCTTGGGCTGGGTGTAGAGATGCGCGTTGTCGGCATCGGCGTCGCCTTCCTTGAGTTCGTGGCCGATCCCGTCTTCTTCGCCGCCGGTGACGCCGAGTTCGATCTCCAGGCTCATGCCGAGCGGCGCTAGGCGCTTCAGCACGCGGGCGCATTCGTCCAGGTTCTGCTCCAGCGGCTCGCTCGACAGATCGAGCATGTGCGAGGAAAACAGCGGCTTGCCGGTCTTCTTGAAATGCTCCTCGCTCTTCTCGATGAGACCTTCCACCCACGGCACCAGTTTCCGGTTGGCGTGGTCAGTGTGCATGATGACGCAGACGCCGTATTCCGCCGCCAGCAGATGCACATGCTGTGCCGCCGAGGTGGCGCCCAGCACGCGGGCGCGATGCGCATCGGGGGCGCCCTCGCCGGCATAGAACCGCGCGCCGCCGTTCGACAGCTGGATGATGACGTCCGA
>VFSW01011159.1_pt1 | contig 12657 bp, 14 predicted proteins | sample 5358111 | NCBI WGS metagenome assembly VFSW01 (sample SAMN11554181, study PRJNA540505) | mine drainage metagenome | isolation source: sediment from site ElyBrook_90M | place: USA: Ely Copper Mine, Vershire, VT | collected 2017 | reverse complement strand
CCCGTCGGCGATGGTGTCAAAGCAATTCAAGGCCGACCGGGATAGCGCGCTCAAACGCGCACTTCACGATACCGCAAGATGAGCGCGGGCTGTTGCCTGACCTGACCCCGATGGGCCAGACTCTCTCTTAATTCCCAGTGCCTGCAGTCTTCTTGTCCTGCGAGGCCGAGCCATAGCGCTTCTTGAAGCAGTCGCGGCAACGGGCATCGCGCTTGAAGGACGGTGCAAGGTCGTCGCTGCCGCAATATCTGCAGACCAGTTTCTCCGCCTTGGACGCCCCCCGTGATGACCGCGGCGGTCGCTGTGGGGCCTTCGTGCTTTTCGCGGCACGAGCAGCTTTCGACTTGGCGCCGACGGCCTTCTTCTTCGCAGTCGCTACCGATTGATCGGTCCTGACGCTTTGATTGACCAACGCTCCCGACGCGGATTCGGCATCAGTGTTCAAGTCAGATCTCCTGCTGGACAAGGATTTGGTACCCCTACCGTCGTGAACACTAATTGCTCTGTCGCCGCGATGTTGGAAGCGATTCTCGCGTCTTAAGTGAAGATCGTCGGAAATTCCGGAGGCTGCCTTTGTGAGGCAAATCGTCCCGATATCCCCGAAAACCTTATGCGGGATAACGCCTCGTCATTCGCGCGGAAGGACGAAGCCACCTAATGGCGCGATCTGCACGATCGAGCGTTTGGAAGGCGCATGGAACCGGCGAAATAAACGCAGAGAAATGAGGGCCACTAAGAGCGGGGAATTGGCCAAAGGGCACTACCTCGATTCTCGACAGAGAGAATCGAGCATTAATCAGCTTCTGCTGGCCGAAAGCGGGGATTCTCCGGTACCCTTAAGTCGAACAAACTCCGCTACCATGCGCGCTATTTTCGAGTTTTCTGCAGAGAACGCGAAAACAGGTGACTGCTTGGCGGAGAGGGGGGGATTTGAACCCCCGAGGGACTTTCATCCCTGCCGGTTTTCGAGACCGGTGCCTTCAGCCACTCGGCCACCTCTCCGCTTGCGGAATAATGGCGACCCGGATGCAGGCCGCCCATCAAGCACCCTACCGATTTTCAACGATTGCGCAATATTCCTCGGCTCAGCGCGCCATCTATTGCGCTTATTTGCCAAGGCGATCCGGTCTTTCGGTGAGCTGACCGGCTCGCGGCGCCAAGAAGACTGGGGACGGGCGGTCGCGAGCGGCGGCATTACCGGACTGACGGCAACGTTACCGATCGGCCGACGGGCGTGGTAGTGATTGAGGCCAGTCGGGATCGATCCGAAGCGGGAAATCACAACGGAGAAGGAATCATGGCGGGAATACTGCAAGGCAAAGTTGCGCTGGTGACGGGCGGGGGCTCAGGCATCGGACGAGCCACCTCGCTGCGGCTGGCGAAAGAGGGCGCCAAAATCATGATCGGCGACTACGTTCCCGACAGCGCGGAACGCACCGTCAAAATGATCAAGGACGCCGGGGGCGAGGCGAGCTGCGTTGCGGCGGACGTTCAATTCGCCAAGCAGGTCGAAGCGATGATCAATAAGACGGTCGAGACCTACGGCCGCATCGATTGCGCATTCAACAACGCCGGCATCGAGGGCAAGTTCTCCGATACGATCCTCTGCACCGAGGAGAATTTTGACCGCACGATCGCGATCGATCTGAAGAGCGTGTGGCTGTGCATGAAGTACGAGATTCCGCAGATGCTCAAGCAGGGCGGCGGCAGCATTGTCAACACCGCGTCGATCGCCGGGCTGGTAGGATTTAATGGGATACCCGCATACGTAGCGGCCAAGCATGGCGTGGTCGGCTTGACGCGGACCGCGGCGCTCGAATTCGCGCAAAAGAATATCCGCGTGAATTGCGTGTGTCCGGGCGTGATTCGGACGCCGATGGTCGAGCGGGCGATCGACGGCGGTGGTTTCACGGAAGCGGAAGTGACTGCCGCCGAGCCGATCGGGCGCTTGGGCAAGCCGGAGGAAATCGCCGAGGGCGTGTTATGGCTACTCTCCGATGCCTCGTCGTTCGTCACCGGCCATCCGCTGACGATCGATGGCGGCTGGGTCGCCCATTGATCCTATATAGGACGCAACATTCACGATTGAGTTCGCGTTGCGAGAGTGGTTAGCTGACCTGGAAGACCGCGATTTTGGATTAGCTGCCGGTGCTGGAGAAACTACATGAACGACCTGGTAATTCGCAATGGCAAGATTATCGACGGCACCGGCCGGCCCGGATTCTCCGGTGACCTCGCAATCGCTTATGGCAAAATCGTCAGCGTGGGCGGCAAGGCGGGTCCGGGTCATCGCGAAATCGACGCGACCGGTTTGCTAGTCACGCCCGGATGGGTGGACATCCACACGCATTACGACGGTCAGGTGGCGTGGGATCCCTACCTATCGCCGTCGAGCTGGCATGGCGTCACGACGCTCGTGATGGGCAATTGCGGAGTTGGCTTCGCACCAGTGCATCGCGGCAAGGAAGCATTTCTCATCAGCATGATGGACGGCGTCGAAGACATCCCGACCGCGACGCTGACCGCCGGAATCAACTCCGAATGGGAATCGTTCGGCGAATATCTCGACGCGCTTTCCCGCATGAAGCGCGTGCTCGACGTCGGCACCCACGTCCCGCATTGCGCTGTACGGGCCTACGTGATGGGTGAGCGCGGCGCGGAGAACCAAGCCGCCACGCCCGACGATATCGCGCAAATGGCGGCGGTCGTGCGCGATGGCGTCAAGGCGGGAGCGCTGGGCGTCAGCACCTCGCGAACTTTGGTGCATCGCACCCGCGACAAGGCATACGTGCCGGGGACCTTCGCTGGACTCGACGAGGTGATCGGGATCGGACGCGCATTGGGCGAAGCCGGCCACGGCGTGTACGAGATCATTTCGGATATTACCGGCGACGATGCGAATCTGGATTGGATGGCGCGGCTGTCGGCGGAAACGGGGCGTCCGATTTCGTTAGCCGCGCTGATCTCACGTCGTTCCGGGATGAAAATGCGCGAGGTTCTGGAATTTATCGAACGCAGCAACGGCAACGGCGCGCGCATGATGGCGCAAGTCGGCGCGCGTCCCGCGGGATCGTTGATGAGTCTGCAAAGCTCGGTGCATCCTTTCAGTACCCATCGCAGCTATCGGCAGTTGATGGCGGGCCTGACTCACGAGGAGCGTGTGGCGCGAATGCGCGATCCGAATGTGCGCGCGCAAATCCTCAATGACGCGCCGGCGGTGAAGGAAGAGCAGACGCTCGCGATGGTCGCTAACTTCCAGCATCACTTCTCGCTTGGCGATCCGCCGGACTACGAGCCGACCGCGGACAGCAGTATCCTGGAACGCGCCAAGCGCATGCATCGGACGCCGCAAGAGGTCGCTTACGATACGCTCCTTGAGCGCGACGGCCGCGAAATCATTTACATGCCACTCGCCTATAAGGGCTACTCGTTTGACGGCATCCTGCCGCAACTGACTAATCCGAATACGGTGCTGTCGTTGAGCGACGGCGGCGCGCATTGCGGAGTGATCTGCGACGCCAGCATGCCCACCTACATGTTGACTCACTGGGTGCGTGATCGCAGTCGCGGGGAACGGCTACCGCTCGAGTTCGCAGTCCGGCGCCAGACGTATGACACGGCCAAGCTCTACGGCCTGCTGGATCGCGGGACGCTCGGACCAGGAATGAAGGCGGACGTCAACCTGATCGATTTCGAGCGGCTACAGCTTCATCCGCCGGAGATGGTCTTCGATTTGCCTGCTAATGGGCGCAGATTCGTTCAGCGTGCGGACGGCTACAAGTATACGATCGTAAATGGCGAGGTCACTTTCGCCGACGGGCAGGCGACGGGCGCGATGCCGGGCAAGGTCGTTCGCGGTCTGCAAGCGCCGGCGTAATCGGACGACGCTCGCTCATCGATGACACTGGGAGCGTGGCGTTTTCGGTCACGGAGGCGGTCATGAAGGATCTCGATTTCTACGAACGGCGGCGCGAAGACTTGACGGCGCGCTACCTGGGGGAACCCCTTGCAAATCCGCCACCGGTGCCAACCGGCGGAGTAGATCATCTTGCGCTCATCTGCTCCGATCTCGACGCCACGATCCGTTTCTATACTGAAGAACTAGGGATGCGCCTGACCCGCATCATGCGTAACCGCGACGAGCCAACTTCGACCCATATCTTTCTCGACATGGGCGGCGGCAACCAGTTGGCCTTTTTCGATTTTCCCAATCATGGGCCGAACCGCACCGTGCGCGGCGTCGGTAGTATGCATCACGTAGCCTTGCGCGCACAGCCGGATCGGTTCGCGGCGATCGTCGCGCGGCTACAACAACATGGCGTCGAACACTCAGTCCACGGTTCTACGGAAGCGGGTTCGGTTTACGTTCGCGATCCCGACGGCATTCTGGTCGAAGTTACCACTGGCTATTGAGCCGCGCGGCGGTACTGCACAGCCGGATGCGGTTCCCGCAGCCGCGCGTGGCCCGCGCCCATCAACTTTTCGCGTAGCGTGCCCTCCTGATATTCGGTTTGCATCAGGCCGCGCCGCTGCAGCACTGGCACCACGCCCTCGACAAATTCGACGAACGATCCCGGCGTGACCATATAGGCGAGATTGAAGCCGTCCACGCCGACGCTTACCCATCGCTGCAAGATGTTCGCGATCTGTTCCGGTGTGCCCATGAGCAAAGGACCGCCGCCGCCTAGTCCAACTTGCTTCACCAGATCGCGTACCGTCCACCGGCGTTTGGAGTCCGGCCGCGCGAATGACTGCATCAGCGTCCGCACGGCATTGGTTTCCACGTATTCCACTGGCTGGTCCAACTCATACTTGCTGAAGTCGATTCCGGCCCATCCGCTGAGCAGTGCCAGCGCGCCGTCGTCGCTAACATTCTCCAGATAGTCATTGTACTTGCGCTGCACGGCGGCTTCGGAATCGGCTGTGATCACCTTCGCATAAAGGAAAAAGAGGATGTCCGCCGGGTCCCTGCCGTTCCGTTGCGCCTGCTCGCGCGTCTCGCGAATCATTTCGCCGACCCTCGCTTGATTCAGCCCCGACACGAATACGCACTCGGCGTGGCGCGCGGCGAATTCACGGCCACGCGGCGATCCCCCCGCCTGGTATAGAACCGGCGTTCGTTGCGGCGAGGGTTCTGATAAGTGGCAACCACGACTGCTGAAATACTTGCCATCATGGTGAACGTCCCACACCTTAGCCGGATCCGCATAGATGCCTAGTTCGCGATCCTTCACTACCGCATCGTCCTGCCAGCTCCCTTCCCATAGCTTGTAGCAAAGTGCGACGTATTCCTCGGCCACGTCATAACGTTCGTCATGCGGCAGCAAGCCGGGTTGCCCCAGGCTGCGCGCGGCGCTCTCCAGATAGGACGTCACGATGTTCCATGCGATCCGCCCTTTCGTCAGATGATCGAGCGTCGAGACCAGCCGCGCAAAGATGAACGGATGATACTGCAAGGTCGAACTGGTAAACGCGAAACCGAGATGCTTGGTCGCATACGCCATCGCGGAAATCAGTAATGCCGGATCGTTCGCCGGGGTCTGCGCCGCCTGCGTCAGCGCCGCTACCCGATCGCCGCGATAGACGTCGTACACGCCGGTCACGTCGGCAAGAAAAAGCGCGTCGAAGCGGCCGCGTTCGAGCAACTTTGCCAAATCCACCCAGGTCGCGAGGTCGAGGTATTGCTGCGTCTGATCCTCGGGACGAACCCATAGCCCTGGCGACTGATGGACCACGCAGTTCATGTGGAACGCGTTGAAGTAGATGCGCTTGGGCATGGCCCCTCCTCGATATTACATTGGGAGCATTGGGACTCGCGCTGATTCATTTCGATGCGCCAACCGGTGCCGGAAAGAATTGATTCTCCGGCCGCGGCAGCCCAAGATTCTCCCGCAGCGTCTTACCCTCATATTCGCGCCGCAAAAGCCCGCGCCGTTGCAACTCGGGCACCACCCGACTAACAAAATCGTCGAGTCCGCCGGGCAAATAGGGAAACATGATGTTGAAGCCGTCGGACGCTTCGGTCATCAGCCATTCTTCCATCTGATCTGCGATCATAACCGGAGTGCCGACGAATGCGAGTCCCGCGTAGCCACCGACCCGCTGCGCAAGTTGCCGGACCGTCAGCTTGTCCCGCGCCGCCAACTCCACGATTCGTGCGCGTCCACTTTGGCTGGCGTTGCTCTCGGGAATCGGCGGCAGCGGGCCGTCTGGGTCGAAACCGGATGCGTCATGGCCGAGCGCGATCGAGAGCGACGCGATCGCGCTATCGTAATGCACCAGACTGTCGAGGCACGCACGCTTCTCGCGCGCTTCCGCCGCCGTCTCCCCGAAGACCACGAAAGCACCCGGCAATACCTTCAGATGGTCGCGGTCGCGGCCGAGCTTTTCCATCCGCCCTTTGACATCGGCATAGAAAGCGCGCGCGTTGGCGATATTACTTCCGGCGCCGAAGATCACCTCGGCCGTCTCCGCCGCGAGTTGGCGGCCAGCCTCCGACGCCCCCGCCTGGACAATCACCGGCCAGCCCTGAATCGGCCGCGCAATGTTGAGCGGCCCGCGCACTTTGAGATGCGCTCCCTTGTGGTTCAAGATGTGTAGCCGCGCGGGATCGAAATAGGCGCCGGACTCCACGTCGCGAATAAAGGCGTCGTCCGCCCAGCTATCCCACAGGCCCGTCACCACGTCGAAGAATTCACGCGCGCGACGATAGCGCTCGTCGTGCTCGACGTGTTCGTCGAGGCCGAAGTTCGCCGCCTCATCCGGATTGCCCGAGGTCACCACGTTCCAACCCGCCCGGCCCTCGCTGATGTGATCGAGCGAGGCGAATTTGCGTGCGACGTGGAAGGGTTCGTTGTAAGTCGTGGACGCAGTTGCGATCAGCCCCAGATGCTCGGTGACCACGGCGAGCGCCGGCAGCAACGTCAACGGATCGAAGGAGGTGACGGTCGCGCTGCGTTTTAGCGCCTGCAGCGGCATGTTCAGCACGGCGAGGTGATCGGCCATGAAGAAGGCGTCGAAGCGGCCGCGCTCCAGCGTCTGCGCGAACCGCTTGAGATGAGCGAAATTGAAATTCGCATCCGCAAACGCTCCCGGGTAACGCCACGCGGCGGTATGGATACTGATCGGCCGCATGAACGCACCGAGGCGCAATTGTCGCTCGCTAGTCATGCCACATCCCTCTTCGAACGGCTTGTCACGGGTTTGAACATTCCGGAAATGATGCAATCCGGCGAATCAGACGATATAATCCATCGATGCTCTCGCACAAATCGAAATACGCCTTGGAGGCGCTGCTCGTCTTGAGCGAAGAGTACGGCAACGGCCCGCTGCTCATCTCCGAAATTGCCAAACGTGAGCATATCCCTAAGCGCTTCCTGGAATTGATACTGTTGGAGCTTAAGAATCACGGAGTACTGCGCAGCAAGAAAGGCAAGGGCGGCGGTTACACTCTGAGTAAGCCGCCCGACCTGCTGTCCGTCGGACTCGTCTTACGAATGCTCGAAGGCCCCTTGGCGCCGCTGCCATGCGTTAGCAAAACCGCCTATGAAAAATGCGCGGAGTGCCGCGATGAGCGCACCTGCGGAATTCGCCTGCTAATGAAGTATGTGCGGTATGCCACTGCCTCAATTCTCGATTCTACAACGTTCGCCGACGTCCTCAAGCGCTCGCGGACGGCCGGCAAAGGCGAGCGTGCCCTCATGTATTCGATCTAATCGCCCGCATCGGTCCGGATGCTGTCGTCTCCTGGGGACTTAAACTCCTTGGAGTGGGAACGCTCAACGGGGAGCCCTTCCTTGTTCCATCGCTCCATCCCGCCGCGCAGAACCGATACTTGTTCGAACCCGGCTTTCGAGAGCATTTCGGCAGCGCTCGACGAGCGCTTCTCAGTTCGTCAAATGGTTACTATCGGCTTTCGCTTGATCTCGCTCAGCTCTCGAATTTTTGCGGAGAGTTCCGCAATCGGAATGTTAATCGCGCCTGCGATGTGGCCGAGCGGTCCTCGGAACTCTTCGGCGCTGCGCACATCTATTAAGGCCACTTCTTCGCCGCTCTCCAGCCGACGTTTAAGAGTCGCTGCGTCGGTAAAGCGTTGCCCCTTCGCTTTGCGAACCAGCCGCGGCAGGAAAGCAACGGCCGCAAGCAGCGCCAGGGCAAGCACAGCCTTGCGGATTGCCCCCGCCTGTCCGGAGGCCGCCTCGCGCCCCGCATAGCCCAGATAGGTATAGGCCAACGCGCCCGGCGCCATGCACACAAAGGAGGCGAGGACATAATCGCGGAGGCGGATACGGGTCAGTCCGAAGGCATAATTCATGAGGTTGAAAGGAAAAAGCGGCACCAGCCGGACGAACGCCACGAAACGCCAGCCTTCCTCTTCCACTCCGCGCATCAGACGACCGAGGCGTTCGCCAGCGCGCCTGGAAACCCAATCCGATGCGACATAGCGGGCGGTCACAAAGGCAAGCGTGGCGCCCAAGGTCGCGCCGGTAAGGTTCCACAAGGTACCCCAGATGGGACCGAAGAGAGCACCCCCCGCCACGGTCAGCAGCGAACCCGGCACGAACAGCACGGTCGCCAACGCGTACAGTACAACGAACAGGATCGGAGCCCATCCTCCAAAGCGCTGCAGTTCCCGCTCAAGCGTGGCGGCCTGGAGAAATTCGCGATGAAGGCCAAGCCATATAATCGCCGCAGCAAGCGCCGCGACCAGCAACAGACGTACGATGAGACTGCGCTGTTTCATGCCGCTCCCCTCCAGGTGATCGCATAGGCTCCCGCAGCCCCGCGCAACGGCTGCGAGAGCATTCGGTCGAGCCACAACTCGCGCGCCGCGCGGAACTGCTCGATGCCAATCGTCATACCCTCATGACCGGCGGCCGGCTGATCGCGATAGGTGCCGAGCAATCTATCCCACCACGGCAGGTTGAAGCCGAAGTTGCTATTGGTTTCGTTGACCACGATCGAATGATGGACCCGATGCATGTCGGGCGTGACCAAGAGCCATCGAAGATAGCGATCGAGCGGGACCGGGATGCGAATGTTCCCATGATTGAACATCGAAGTTGCGTTGAGCAGGACCTCGAAGATGAGCACGCCGAGCGCCGGTGCTCCCAGCGCCACCACCGCGGCGAACTTGATCAACATCGAGAGCACGATCTCGATCGGATGGAAGCGTGCGCCGGTGGTGACATCGAAGTCGAGGTCGGTGTGATGCATCCGATGCACCCGCCAGAGCGCGGGCACCGCATGGAACATCACGTGCTGGAGGTAGATGGCGGCGTCGAGCAGCACCACCGACGCAACGACAGCCATCCAAGCCGGAACCGGCAGGTTGTTGAGCAGGCCCCAAGCCCGCCTTTCTCCGGCGAGCGCCAGACTCACCGCCGTGGCGGGAAGCAACACCCTGACGAACGCGGTATTCAGCGCCACGATGGCCAGGTTGCTCGGCCAGCGCCTGAACCTCGGATAAGATCTTACCCGACGTGGCGCCGCCGCTTCCCACAGCGCCACCGCGGTGAAAACGGTGATAAACGCGCCCAGGCGTATGGCCGCCTCATGAGTCAGCATGGTTGACCTGGTTCAAACACTCAATTACTCTCTTGAATGAGGCTAAGAGGTTTCGTTCACCGTGTCAAGCGAGAATCCCAAACGCGCAATGTTCGAACAGTTCGCGGCGGTCGCCCGCACTATCGGTTCAGCCCACCGCCTGGAGTTGCTTGAGCTGCTCGCGCAGACCGAGCGCAGCGTTGAGGAGCTGGCCGGGCTGAGCGGACTTACGATTGCCAACGCCTCACAACATCTGCAGCAACTCCGCCGCTCCGGCCTCGTCGAGGCACGCAGGGACGGCAAGCGGGTGCTCTACAGGCTCGCCGACGGCGACGTCGTCGCATTGCTCGGCGCCCTGCGCCGAGTCACTGAACGCAATGTCGGCGCGGTCGAAAAGGTGCTCAATAGCTACTTTCGCGAACGCGACAGTCTCGAAGCCGTATCGCGCAAGGAACTGTTGCGGCGCATGCGGGAGGGGCTGGTCACAGTGATCGATACCCGCCCGGCAGAAGAATTCGCCGCGGGTCACCTGCCCGGCGCCCTCAATGTGCCCCTGCGCGAACTCAAGCGCCGGCTACGGGAGTTGCCCCGCGACCAGGCGATCGTCGCCTACTGCCGCGGCGCCTATTGCGTGCTCTCCTACGAGGCGGTCGCCGAGCTGCGCAAGCGCGGCTTCAAAGCCTTCCGGCTTGAATAGGGGTATCCTGAGTGGAAGGCGGCCGGTCTGCCGGTAGAGCATTCCGCAACCGCCTGAATCGAGTGTCGTGGATTTGGAGGAAAACGCCATGCAGCCGTGGGGAATGATGCCCTGGTACGGAATGATCTTCGGTCCAATCATGATGCTTATCTGGCTCGTCATCGTAATCGTCGTTGTGGCGGCGGTAATCCGATGGCTCCAGGGAGGCACTGTCGGTCCACTCCCGTTGCTGGGAAACAGGAAGCGCGCCTTGGATATCCTCGAAGAACGCTTCGCCAAGGGTGAGATCGACAAGGACGAGTTCCAGGAGAAAAAACGCCTGCTTTCAGACTGAATCGCAGTTCCACGTCAGACGTTGAGTTCGGATGCGTCCGGCGAAAACATTATCTTGTCGCTGTGAAACTCCCGCGCCACCTGTCCGACCAAAACATATCGGATAGGCCATTCCAACGGGCCGTCGCGGCGATGAACGCGGCCGGGTCTTTCGAATACAGCGGTGGCTCCGGATCACGAAGTCGCAACTCCGCGATACATCTCCGTCACAATCCGCGGTCTTCCGAGCACGTAGCGCTCGAGCGACACGATCCGGAGCCCGGCTTGGGCAATCAGCGAATCAATTTGACGGTTGATGTTGCAGCCACGTCCGATGCCGCTGCGCCTCCAAAGTGGATTCAACCAGTCTTGGAGCCGCGCCACCCTCGGTTCGACGCTGCGCCCGTGTTCGAGAAAGACGTAAATTCCCGAAGGCCGAAGAACCCGGCGTATTTCGGACAGCGCTGACAACGGATCGGCGACTGTGCAAAGAGTCAAGGTCGTCACCACGCAGTCAAAGCTGCTTGCGGAGAAGGGGAGGTGCTCTCCCACCTGTTGCACGCGCTCAACCGGAAAGCTCGCTGCCGCAATCCGCTCGGAAACCTTCGGAGGCAGCATTTCCTCGGGGTCGAGCGCCACCAGGCGCGCTACGCTCTGCGGGTAGTGAGGCAAGTTGAGGCCGGTGCCGAAGCCCACTTCGAGCACTTCTCCATGCACGGCCTCCAGTGCCTTGGCCCTTTCTTTTGCGAAGGCCTCTCCACCGACGCTGAGCTCCAGTAATCTGGGGAAAATGATTCGTGCGTAGAAACCCCGCATTCCAATTGCTGCCGTTCCTGCCTACCACCCCTTGGGCGTGGATGAGCCAGACCTCTACGCGCTCTCACCCAACATATCGAGCCGGCGGGCCTCGCGCTCCAGTTCGTCGTAGCCCGCAGTGCTCCCCGGCATCCATCGGGTCATGCCTTCCAGATTCATAACCTGCTTCCACCGAGGATCGTTGTAGTCCATTGCCTGGATGGCCATCGTGAATCGTTCGGCCAGCGACGGGGCAAGCCCCGTCCGTGCGGTAAAATTGCAATGGCTGTAGCCGTGGCTGGTCCAGAAGACGCGCAACTTTTGCTCATCGATCGACCCGCCGGCGACGGAAGTGTCCCACGTGGCCTTGCCGATCGCACCGGCGTCCACCGAACTTTCGCTGACCGCGCGTACAACGTCCTGTTCGCTGGTTCCCGTATCGCCGTGCTTTCCGATGTCGGTGTCGAAACGCACGACTTTCAGATCCTTCTCCGGCTCCAGGCCGCCTTCGCGCAGAAAATGGACCGGCAGTATCGCCGCATGGGACGAGTCGCGGCTGGCCAGCGCAAACCGTTTGCCCTTGAGATCGTTCAGCGAATGTATCGGCGAATCCATCCGTGTGATGAACACGGTGGTGAAGTTGACGTCACTGTCGCGCATTCCCAGGACGAGACACTGTCCGCCGAGTCTCTCTCTCGCCTGCAGATACGCCAGCGGCGTGTTCCACGCGATATCGATATGGCCGGCGACAAAGGCCTCGACAAGGGCCGGATAACTTGAGTACAGGACGTACTCGGTCCGCAGGCCTCGCTCACGCAGGTACTCTCTGATTCCCTCCCAAATCGTGACCACTTTCGGCGCATACGCTACAGCCCCGATCTTGAGTTCGACGTTGCCATTTTGCGTCTGCATGGTGCTTGTTCACCCCTTTTCATTGTTCAACGATTTGCCTACGGAAATCTGATCGCTGCAGAGCCTCCGACACCGCGCGCTCGACGGTCTTCGGCGCCTATCGCCACAGCCTGCGCGACCTCAAAAACCCCGGCATGCCCTAGCTCGCGGCACGATGCCCGAACCGTTCGGCCCGGATGCACGCATCCCATTGCGCCCGCGATCGCTCTGCCTTGACGGCCGTTACGCTGCTTTGGCCGGTACGGGCTGATGATAGTCGCGGATCTCCTTGATCTTGCCGTCCACAATCTCCATCACTTCCGCGCCGATAGCCTCAACATTGCCTCGTTTTGAACTGGTGCCATGAAAGAACGCCACCGCCACGCCGTGTCCGCTATTGCCCGTGCACACACGCA
>VFSW01011158.1_pt1 | contig 12657 bp, 11 predicted proteins | sample 5358111 | NCBI WGS metagenome assembly VFSW01 (sample SAMN11554181, study PRJNA540505) | mine drainage metagenome | isolation source: sediment from site ElyBrook_90M | place: USA: Ely Copper Mine, Vershire, VT | collected 2017 | reverse complement strand
CGGTGCGCCCCTGCCAAGGGCCCCATTCGGTTCTGTCAGTAACCCCATCCGAATGATGGAAGCAGAGCACGACAGCGCCGGAAAAGCGCTCGCGGAAATCCGCGCCATCACGGCGGAATACGCGATTCCGGACTATGCCTGCGTCACGTACCGCTCCCTGATGGCGGGGCTCCAGGAACTGGAGCAGGACCTGCACATGCACATCCATCTCGAGAACAACATCCTGTTTCCACGCGCGATCAGGCTCGAGAACTCCGGGCGATGATCAGTAGTGGCAATGAGAATCACTCACGCGCTTCTCGGCGAGCACGGGGCAATGCAACTGACCTCATAGCCTCAATGTGGCTGCGCATCGGAAAGCGACCGTTTGGGCTTGCAGGCTGCGGCGATCTCGCACAGTGCACTGGCGCGATCGGATTCTTGCCGGAGCAGCAATTCCAACTCGATTCACGGCCGGGGGCACAATTCAATCCCTAAGGGAATGCAGCACAACGTCTTCTGGTGTGCTCGCTTTTGCAGCGCCGCCGCCGTTTTGTACATGGCTTATACATGAGCGCCGGCTTTCGTGATAAGACACTGAAACCAAAGGTTGGCTCCCCGGCATGGATTCGGACCACGGTTCACATAAGCCTTGTGGAATGTGTCCCCCATCAGCACAGCATCGGTATAGCCCGGCAGTGAATCGGCCGGTCACGACTTCGAAGATGAAGAGGGTCAACGGGGGAGCGCATCGGCGATCCGGCCCCTTGTGCGCTCCAATACCTGAAAGGCCAGAGGGCGGTCGCCGATGCGCTCGCCCGGGCGGCGGCCCCCAGTGCTCCAACTCGTAGCCGCCTATCTCGCGCATGGGCTCCGAAGGATACTGCGGATTCTGACCCCTCCCGCTCCATATTCTCAGAAGCTCACAGATTTGGCCCTGACTGACTGACCTCGATTCCCAAGGTAATCGATGCAAGGTGCGGGTTGAATCCCCTGATTCTCGGAGGCTTCTCGCTGGTGTATGCCAGCGCTTCAGGCTGGACGTCGATCGGACATTGCATCCATGATCGATCACCAATGCTCCATTCGAGTCGCACGCGGCTGGCTGCGATGGGGGCGTCGGATTCTCTGCGTGCGGGAGCTGTTGAGCCCGCCTTTCCGCATGGTCAAAACACTCGACCTGCCGATTGAGCACCGGCCCGAGTATGATTTAAGGGGAGTCTACGCTGGTGTCGATCACTAGCCCGGTTCGGCTTCGCCACGATTGGCTGCCGGCCCGCGGAATCAACTCGTTGAGGGGTACTTGAAGTGCGACACACCGGGATCCACATTATCGGCGACGTGCCTTGGGGCACGCATTTCTGCCAGTTTTATCAAGAGAAGCAGGATCTGATTGACATCCTCATCCCCTATTTCAAGTCAGGGCTGGAGAACAACGAATTCTGCATGTGGGTGACCTCTGAGCCACTCCGCGCGCAAGAGGCGCAGGATGCTCTGATGAAGGAAATCCCAAACCTCGAAGATTACATTCACAAGGGGCAGATCGAGATTCTGGATTACGGCCAGTGGTACACCGCTGGCGGATGCTTCGAATCTGATCGCGTGCTCCAGGGTTGGGTCGGCAAGCTGGACGCGGCGGTGAAGCGCGGCTGGGACGGGTTGCGCCTCACCGGAAACACGTTCTGGTTGGAGAAGTCGGATTGGCAGGATTTCACCGATTACGAGGCGACGGTGGATGGCGTCATCGGCCGGTACCGGATGCTGGCAATCTGCACTTACAGCCTGGCCAAGTGCGGCGCCGCCGAGATCATGGACGTCGTCGCCAATCACGCCTTCGCCCTGATCAAGCGTGCGGACCAATGGCAGGTGATCCAAAACTCGGAGCGAAAAAGGGATAAAGCCTCCTTGCGCGCTAGCGAGGAACGCTACTTGTCCCTGTTCGAACAGATGACTGAAGGCTTTGCCCTTCATGAAATCATCTGCGACGAAGATGGGGCGCCCTGCGACTATCGCTTCTTAGAGATCAACCCCGCATTTGAACGGCTTACGGGCCTCAAGCGGACTGACGCTTTGGGCAAGTCCATGCGAGAGGTGATGCCCGACGAAGACCCGAAATGGGTCGAGATCTACGGTGCGGTGGCGCTAACCGGCGAGACCGTCCGGTTCGAGAAATATTCGCCGGAGCTCAAGAGGCACTTCAACGTGCTCGCCTTTCGGCCAGCACCGCGCCAGTTCGCGGTGCTGGTTACCGATATCACTCAGCGCAAGGAAGTCGAAGCCGTCTCCGAGCACAGACGCATGGAGGACGGACTGCGCACCGCTTCGCTTTACGCGCGCAGCCTCCTCGAAGCCAGCCTCGACCCACTGGTCACCATCAGCCCCGCCGGCAAGATCACCGACGTGAACCAAGCCACCGAACTCGTAACCGGCGTACCGCGCGATCGGCTGATCGGGACCAGTTTCTCAGAGTACTTCACCGCGCCACGGCAGGCTGAAGAAGGCTACCACAAAGTCCTCTCCAACGGTCTGGTCCGTGACTACCCGCTGACCATTCGCCACGTCGCCGGCCATACCACCGACGTGCTCTACAACGCCACCGTCTACCGCAACGAAGCAGGCGAGGTGCAAGGCGTCTTCGCCGCAGCGCGGGACGTGACCGAACGCAAGCGGCTGGAGGAGGAAGTGCGCGTAGCTTCGCTCTATGCGCGCAGCCTCATCGAGGCCAGCCTCGACCCCCTGGTCACCATCAGCCCCGAGGGCCAGATCACGGACGTGAACGAAACTACCGAACTAGCGACCGGGGTGCCACGCGGTCGGCTTATCGGCAGCGATTTTTCGGACTACTTCACGGAACCAGACCAGGCTCGCGCCGGCTACCAGAAGGTTCTCTCCGACGGTCTGATCCGCGACTACCCGCTGACCATCCGCAACCTCGCCGGACACACTACCGACGTGCTCTACAACGCGGTGGTATACTGCGACGAAGCCGGCCAGGTACAGGGCGTTTTCGCCGCAGCGCGCGACGTGACCGAGCGTAAGCGCGCCGAAGCCGAACTGGCCCGCTATCGCGACCACCTGGAAGAACTCGTGCGACAACGAACCAGCGAGCTGGAAACCGCTAACACACACCTCCAGCGCACCACCGCGGAACTAGTCCGCTCCAACCAGGAGTTGGAGCAATTCGCCTATGTTGCATCCCATGACCTCCAGGAGCCCCTGCGAGCGGTAACGGGCTACCTCGGGCTGATCGAACAGCAGCTCGGGGATGAACTCGACAAAATGGGCCGGCATCACGTCGCCGGAGCCGTTCAGGGCGCCGCGCGCATGCACACGCTCATCACTGATTTGCTGGCCCTCTCGCGCGTGGGCTCCCGAGGCCAGGCTTTCGAATCGGCCGATCTCAATACTGTGCTCGATTAAGCCCTCCATGGCCTTGGTGTCAGTATTCAAGAAACCAGTGCCACGATTGTGCGCGATCCGCTGCCCACCCTCCGCGTGGACGCTGGCCAGATCGCGCAGGTCTTCCAAAACCTGATCGGGAATGCCCTCAAGTTCCGCGGCGAGCGGCCCCCCGAAATCCACGTCAGCGCCCAACGAAAGGCGGGCCAATGGGTCCTTGCAGTGCGCGACAACGGCATCGGCATCGAGCCGCAGTACTTCGAACGCATATTTCTGGTCTTTCAACGGCTGCACACACGCCAACGTTATCCCGGCACGGGCATCGGCCTGGCTATCTGCAAGAAGATCGTCGAGCGCCACGACGGCACAATTTGGGTCGAATCGAAGCCGGACCAGGGCTCGACTTTTTGCTTCACCATCCCTGACCGAGAGATCCTATGAACATGCCTAGAACCATGAACGGTCAATTGGGCCGGCCGATTGAAATCCTGCTGGTGGAAGACAGCCCCAGCGACACCGACTTGACTGTCGAAGCGCTGGCCGCCGCCAAGATTTCTAATCGCCTCAGCGTTGTCGAGGACGGCGTCCAGGCGATGGAGTTCCTGCGCCGCCAGGGCCGCTACGCCCAGGCGCCCCGGCCCGATCTGATCCTGCTCGATCTGAATCTGCCGCGCAAGGATGGCCGGGAGGTGCTGGCGGACATCAGGGCGGATGAGAAGCTCACGGCTATTCCCGTGGTGGTACTGACCACCTCGCAAGCTGAAAAGGACGTGCTCCACGCGTATGCTCTGCATGCCAACTGCTACATCACCAAGCCTGTGGATTTCCAACAGTTCATGGAAGTTGTCAGAGCCATCGAGGATTTCTGGTTGACCGTTGTCAAACTGCCTCCGGAGAATTGAATTTGGGACAAGCCGGCCTGCCCGCCCCTGCTATGCGTATTCTGCTGGTCGAAGACAGCCCGTCGGACGCCGACCTGGTGCAACAGGCGCTGCAACTTTCCGGCGCAGGCCGTTTTGACTTCACCTGTGTGGAGCGCCTGCAGGACGCCCTCGCGCGCCTGGGCAACGAATCCTTCGACGTGCTCCTGCTGGACCTATCACTGCCCGACAGCTCCGGGGCGGAAACCTTCCGGCGCGCTCACAGTGCGGCGCCACTCGTACCGATCGTGGTATTGACCGGCGCCAATGACGAAAGCCTCGGGCTCACCGCGGTCCAGGAGGGCGTCCAGGACTACCTGGTTAAAGGCCAGGCCGACGGCCGGCAGATTGCGCGCGCCATCCGGTACGCGATTGAACGTAAACAGGCCGGAGAGCAACTCCGCCAGCAGGAGGAATGGCTTCGGGTGACGCTCGCGAGTATCGGCGACGCCGTGATCGCCGGCGACACCCACGGCCGCGTCAACTTTCTCAATCCCGTGGCCGAGTCGCTGACCGGATGGAAAGCGGATGAGGCGCTGGGCCAGCCGATACAGCGCGTGTTCCATATCATAAATGAACTGACTCGCCAGCCGGCGGACGATCTCGTCTCGCGGGTGCTGAGCGAGAAGCGGGTCCTCAGCTTGGCCAACCACACTGCGCTGCTCACCAAAGACGGCCACGAGCGCCCCGTCGAGGACAGCGCCGCGCCGATTCTGGCCGCCGCGGGCCAAGTAGTGGGCGTGGTAGTCGTGTTTCACTGTGTCGCCGACAAACGGCTCGCCCAAACGGTGCTGGCGGCGGCCCACGCGCAGGCGGTGAGCGAAAAGAACCGCCTCGACGCCGTTATGGAAAGTCTCCCCGTGGGGGTGGCTATCCTCGACTCCGAGGGCGGAATCGTCCGCTCGAACAAAGCATTCGGCAAGCTCTGGGGCAAGCCGCGCCCCCAGGCTCAGGAGGTCCACGACTACGCCAAGTTTAAGGCATGGTGGGCGGATTCGGGCCTGCCGGTCCAGCCTGAGGAGTGGGCCTCGGCCCAGGCCGTGCAGCAGGGCCGAACAGTCGTCGGTCAGTTGATGAGAATCGAAACTTTTGACGGAGCCCAACGATTCGTCCAGAACAGCGCTGCCCCCATCCGGGACCCCGGGGGCGAGATCGTGGGCTGCGTGGTGGCGATCGACGACGTCACGGAACTTGAGCGCGCGGAATTGGAACTGCGGCGGTCGAACGAAGATCTGAGTCAATTCGCGTTCGCCATTTCTCACGATCTGCGATCACCCCTGAACGCTGTTTCCAGTTATGCGAAGCAGATTGCGGAGGAGTACGGCGACAAGCTAGGAGGCGAAGCCGGTGTCTACCTCTCCTACCTCACCAGTGCGACCGACCGCATGCGGCACTTTATCTCGGATCTGCTGGCTTACTCGCGGGTGGCCGGTGACAGCGGGGGCAACGGGGCTCAAATCAGCAGCGACGAAGCTCTGCGGTCGGCCGAGCTGAACCTGCAGGGCAGAATCCACGAGACCCGGGCCGTCATCACTCACGATCCTTTGCCTGACGTCGTGGGCAGTTCCACCCTTCTGGCACAGCTCTTCCAGAATCTTCTGGAAAACGCGATGAAGTTCCGTGGCGAGAAGGCCCCTCTCATCCGTGTCTCGGTCGAGCGAGGAGACCAGGAATGGGTCTTCTGCGTCTCGGATAACGGCATAGGCATCGATCCGAAACGCATCGAACAGGTCTTCCTGATCTTCAAGCGCATGCATGGCGATCAATATGAGGGTACCGGCATCGGCCTGGCCATCTGCCGGAAGATCGTCGAGCGGCACGGGGGCCGTATCTGGGCCGAGTCAGGGCTTGGCAAGGGAACCAGGTTTTACTTCACGCTACCGGTGCGAGCGGTTGTTGGGGAGCAATCGTCTGCACTATGAGGTTGTTCAATGCCGCTATCCACCGTGCGCGTCTTGATCGTCGATGACTACGAGCCACTCCGGTTTCTGAAGGCGATTCTTCTGCGCAGAGCCGGGGCGGTGGTTTGCGAAGCGAAGTGTGGCGAGGAAGCCCTGCTGATGCTGCGGACGGAGCGACCCGATCTGGCCTTGCTCGATATTAACCTCCCGGATATGTCGGCCAAGGAGTTGAGCGAGAGGATGCGCGCCGACCCAGTCACCGCTGCCGTGGCGGTGATTTACACGTCCGCCTCCGAGCGCCCCAGTCAGCTTGAACCGGACGACGTGTTCTTTCAGGAACCGCTCGTGATTCCCGAGTTGGTCGATGCGATGAGAGAGTTGGTCCGGCGCAGTTAGGACCAGAGCTCAGCGATCTGGCCCGCGTCGTTGGGCTGGACCTTGGGTTGGTTCCCAAACGTGGACTCGAGCTTCTCGCCGCCCTGGGGCCTTCAGCTGTTCGGTGGGAGAGCGGTTGACGTAGTCCGGGTGTGGGTAGTCAAGACCAGAACTGCCTCGCAGAAGGACGGCCGGCGGAAGCGCTGCGAAGCTTCCGCCGACCTTGGATCTTGGGGACCGGGGTCTCGGAGTTCAACCTCCGGAATCCCGGCGCCCGGCATCATCCCCACGGCCATGCTCTATCGCCGGTCCGGGCGGCGCGATTGTTTCCGGGTGGGCGACCAGCCCAAGCGGGAAGGACCGACTCGACGTGGTTGCCAACGGTCAACGGGTGAACTGAATGTGAGTACACGGTCCGACACAGATCAAACCTCGGAAGCCCGTTCAGACCGACGTTGCGTCTGACGTCTCTGGATGCGGATTCCGGCAGCGCGACGCCCGCGGGGTCAGCAGGCGAGCCAACTCTTTCTGCACGATCCGGTAACACTCACATGCTGCGTTCTCCAACCCCGCGCGGTCCACGATGGTCATCAGACCCCGCTCATATCGCACCAGGCCGAGTTTTTGCAGGCGCGATGCCACTTCGCTTACCGTGGCTCGCCGCACCCCGAGCATGCGTGCCAATGCCCTGTGGGTAAGCCGGAAATGGTCCGTATTGACGCGATCATGCAGCATGAGCAGCCAGCGCGCACAACGCTGTTCGATTCGATGCGCGCGCACGCACACCAGCGTCTGCGACAACATGACCAGATAGTCTTGAGCGTAGCGGCGCACCACCTCCGCCAGGGGACCGTTACGCTGCATCTCAGCCCGAAACGCCTTCGCGGTCATGCTCAGGCCCTGAGAACTCGTCTGGACCACGGCTCGCATGGGCGCCCGGTCGCTGCCCAGGGCTAGGCATAGCCCGATCAGGCCCTCGTTGCCGACCATGCCTGCCTCGACTTCTTCCCCGGGACCGCCCAGCACCACCAGTGAAACTGCTCCGGAAACGGGAAAAAAGACCGAGCGAATCGGCTGAAAAGGCTCGAGCAGCACATGACCATCATCCAGTGATGTGCGTCGGAGGCTGGGAAAGACGCGCTCGTGCTCCTCTGACGGCAAAGCAGCCAGAAGCAGATTTCGGTCGCGATCTTGGATTTTCCTTGTTCCCATGCCCAGAAATCCGCGAAACCAAGCTTATGACGTAAAGCATACGCCCTTTTACATCGGGTACGTGCAAGTACCCATTGTGTACGGAGCCGTACATGGAGTAGAATTGACGGAGTTTTCGGGCCATGGAGACGCCGGTAAACGCCCTAGGGCTGTTTCTTTTCCATTGACCGATGGCGTTGCCGGCTTGACAATTAGGAGGCCAGATGCGCTCAAGAAGGCCTGAGACAACGAAATCTGTAAGCAGGCCAAAGGGCATTCCGAAATGCCCGACCGGAATTCACGGGCTCGACGAGATTACGTTCGGCGGTCTGCCCCGGGGACGGCCCACTCTCGTCTGTGGCGGCGCGGGCTGCGGCAAGACGCTGATCGGCATGGAATTCCTTGTCAGAGGAGCGACGGAGTTCGACGAGCCCGGCGTCTGCCTCTCGTTTGAAGAAACCGCAGATGAGCTGGCCGTTAATACGGCCTCACTCGGGTTCGACGTGGCTGCCTTGGTCGCGCAGAAGAAACTGTCGATCGATCACATATACATCGAACGGAGTCTGATCGAAGAGGCCGGCGATTACGACCTGGAGGCCCTATTCGTCCGGCTCGGTCATGCCGTGGACTCGATTGGAGCCAAGCGGGTGCTCCTCGACAGCGTCGAGGCTTTGTTCGCCGGGCTCGAAAATGAGTCGGTTTTGCGATCCGAGCTTCGGCGCTTGTTCCGGTGGCTCAAGGAGAGAAAGCTCACTGCCATCGTCACCGGCGAACGCGGACAAGGCACGCTCACCCGCCACGGCCTGGAGGAGTACATTTCAGACTGCGTCATCGTGCTGGACCACCGCATTACCGAAACTGTTCTGACGCGGCGTCTGCGCATCGTCAAGTACCGCGGCTCCACGCACGGGACGAATGAGTACCCATTCCTGATCGAGGACGACGGCCTTTCCGTGCTGCCGGTGACCTCGATCGATCTTAAGCACGTCTCGTCCAACGAGCGGGTTTCGACGGGCGTTCCCGCGCTGGACGTGATGTTCGGCGGCCAGGGCTACTTTCGCGCCACCAGCATTCTCGTGTCCGGAACCGCTGGTACGGGGAAGACAAGCCTGACTGCTCATTTCGTGGATGCCGCCTGCTCTCGCGGGGAGAGATGTGTCTTCCTCTCCTTTGAGGAGTCTCCGAACCAGATCATCCGCAATATGCGCTCTATAGGCATCGACCTGGGGCGCTGGGTGGACAAAGGCCTGCTGTACTTTCAAGCCGCCCGGCCGACAACCTTCGGCCTTGAAATGCATCTTGTCAAGATTCATAAGATCATAAAAGAGCTCGATCCCAGGATTGTGGTGGTGGATCCGGTTACCGCATTGCTGCACTCCGGCACCGCATTCGAGACCAAGAGCATGCTTCTTCGCCTGATCGATCTGCTGAAAGCGAAGCGGATCACGGCATTGATAACCACCTTGACCAGCGGTTCGGATGCCCAGGAGCAAACTCAGGTCGACATCTCTTCCCTGGTGGATACCTGGCTGCTGCTGCGCGATATCGAAAGCGGGGGTGAACGAAACCGGGGCCTTTACATACTCAAGGCCCGCGGGATTGCGCATTCGAACCAGATCCGCGAATTCATTTTGACCGATCACGGGGTAGACCTCCGCAAGGTCTACCTGGGCGACGCCGGACTGCTCACAGGCTCCGCCCGTGTGACGCAAGAGGCGAAAGATGCATCCGCGGCGCTCTTGGCCCGGCAGGAAATCGACAGGAAGGAGTTCCTGCTGGACCGCAAGCGCAAGGCGCTGGACGCTCAGATAGCCGCGTTGCAACTTGAAGTTGAGACCGAGGAACAGGAATCGCGGCGACTCATAACGCAAGAGGAAGCGAAACTGAGAAGATGGGAGCAGTCTCAGAATGAGATGGCCAAGAGCCGCTCCGTGAATCCAAGCACGCGGGGAGGCAACGGCAGGAGCGCCAAAGCGCGGGGAGGCCGAAGGTGAAGACAGCATCCGACCGCGGCGCCGGCAATGCCCCGAAAGCGAAATGGGAGTTGAAGCTGTACGTCGCGGGACAAACCCCGAAGTCCTTGCAGGCGTTCGCCAACTTGAAACGCATCTGCGAGGAACACCTGGCCGGTGAGTATCACATCGAAATTGTCGACTTGCTGAAGAATCCACAACTGGCCAAAGGAGACCAGATCCTCGCACTTCCGACCTTGGTGCGAAAACTCCCCGAGCCGGTCAGAAAAATCATCGGGGACCTGTCGAATACCGAGCGCGTGTTGGTCGGGCTCGACCTGCGGGCACGGACGGTAAAGGCCGGCTTATGAAGCGTTCAGAAAGGCGCGACTACGCAAAGGCGTTCGATGAGGCGCTGGGCGCACAAGGGCAGGCTGAACACTATGTCTTGCGGCTCTTCGTGACCGGCAGCACTGCAAGATCCGCGCGGGCCATTCAGAACATTAGGGCGCTCTGCGAAGAGAAGTTGCACGGCCGTTACGATCTCGAAGTGATCGATATTTATCAGCATCCGGAGCGCCTCAAGCCGGAGCAGATTATCGTTACGCCGACACTGGTTAAGAGACTGCCGCTCCCGTTCCGCAGGATCATCGGCGACCTGTCCGACAAGGAGCGGGTGCTGGCCGGGCTGGATATCGTCCCGCGTACGAAGGACGATCATGGCGACTGAAGCCACGGAAGATCTCCTACAGCGCATTCGAGACCTTCAGGCACGCCTTGAGGAAGCCGGGGAAACGCTGCGCGCATTGAGGCGCGGCGAAGTGGATGCGATCGTGGTTTCGGATCCGGACGGAGACCGGGTCTACACCCTCAAAGGAGCGGATGAACCGTACCGGCTCATGGTGCAGACCATGGCGGAAGGCGCCCTCACCGTTACCCGCAACGGCCTGATCCTCTTCTCCAACGAACAGTTCGCCTCCTTAATCGCGACTCCTCTCGAGCGCGTGATCGGCTCCTCAATTCACGACCTCATCACGGCGGAAGACACCCCCATGCTTACCGCTCTCCTCACCGGTCGCAACGGGGCGAAGGCTGAACTGCGTCTGAAGAGGGCGTCCGCGGCGCTGGTACCGGCGCAGCTTTCCGCGACTACGCTGAGGGTCGATGGAACCGAGTGCGTCTGCCTCGTCGTCACGGACTTGACGGAGCAGAAGCGTAATCAGGAGCTCGTGGCCGCCGAGAGACTCGCGCGTTCGATCCTGGACCAGGCTGCGGGAGCTATTCTCGTCCTCGATCCAGCCGGTAGGATCATCCGCGCAAGCCGGGCCGCCGAACAACTGGCGAACGGGACCGTGCTGCTGCGTCCCTTCGATGATGTCTTTACTCTGCGGAGCAACGCCGAGTCGAAAGACTATACGTTCGACGAAATCCTCTCGACGGCCCGGCGGCATGGAAGCATTTCCGGTCTTGAGGCAACCGCACGGAGGCCGGACGGCCAAACACTCGACGTGCTGGCAAGTGCCAGTCTGCTTGCCGGCGCCGACTCTGAACTGCTGGGCTGCATCGTTCTACTTTCGGACATCAGTGGGCTTAGACGCGTCGAGGAAGCGCTGGCGGAGAGCGAGGAACGCTCACGGCTGGCCCAGGCCAGCGCCCACGTCGGCGTGTGGGAGTGGAGGCCGCAAACCGGCGAATGCAGCTTCACCCCGGAACTCGAGTCACTCCGCGGCCTTCCCCCGGGCACCATGAAGACCTATCAGGACTGGCGCGACGGAGTGCATCCCGACGACATTGCTGGATTCGAGGCGGCGCGGGACCGGGCCATTGCCGAGCACCGGCCATTTGATCTGGAGTACCGAATCTTGCACGCCTCCGGCGAGACCCGTTGGATTTCGGTAAAGGGCGGACCCACCTACGCCGACGCTGGTGAGACCGTTCGAGTCCTTGGCGTCGATTTTGATATCACCAATCTGAACCTGGCGCTGCTGGGGTTCGCCAAGCTTTGGGCCCAGGCACAGGCGGAAATCGCGCGCCGGCAGCAAGTGGAGCTGGAGCTGAGGCGCTCTAATGAAGATCTGGGCCAATTCGCATACGTGATTTCTCACGATCTGAGATCGCCGCTTACCACAGTCGCCGGTTTCGCCGAGCAGCTTAAGGCCGACTATCAGGGCAAGCTCGGGGGCGAAGCTGACACTTACATTTCCTACATCACGGACGCGGTGGAGCGCATGCGGCGCTTGATCTCGGAACTGCTGGCTTACTCGCGGGTGGCCGGTGACAGCGGGGGCAAAGTGGCCCCAATCAGCAGCAACGAAGCTCTGCGGTCGGCCGAGCTGAACCTGCAGGGCAGAATCCACGAGACCCGGGCCGTCATCACTCACGATCCTTTGCCTGACGTCGTGGGCAGTTCCACCCTTCTGGCACAGCTCTTCCAGAATCTTCTGGAAAACGCGATGAAGTTCCGTGGCGAGAAGGCCCCTCTCATCCGTGTCTCGGTCGAGCGAGGAGACCAGGAATGGGTCTTCTGCGTCTCGGATAACGGCATAGGCATCGATCCGAAACGCATCGAACAGGTCTTCCTGATTTTCAAGCGCCTGCATAGCGATCAATATGAGGGAACCGGCATCGGCCTGGCCATCTGCCGGAAGATCGTCGAGCGGCACGGGGGCCGCATCTGGGCCGACTCCGGTCCTGGCACGGGATCCAAGTTCTACTTCACGCTACCGGTGCGAGCGGTTGTTGGGGAGCAATCATCTGCAAGATGAGGTTGTTCAATGCAGCTATCGACCGTGCGCGTCTTGATCGTAGATGACTACGAGCCACTCCGGTATCTGAAGGCGATTCTTCTGCGTAGAGCCGGGGCGGTCGTATGCGAATCGAAGAGCGGCGAGGAAGCCCTGCTGATGCTGCGGACGGAGCGACCCGATCTGGCCTTGCTCG
>VFSW01011157.1_pt1 | contig 12657 bp, 9 predicted proteins | sample 5358111 | NCBI WGS metagenome assembly VFSW01 (sample SAMN11554181, study PRJNA540505) | mine drainage metagenome | isolation source: sediment from site ElyBrook_90M | place: USA: Ely Copper Mine, Vershire, VT | collected 2017 | reverse complement strand
GCGCGGACCGAATGTGGCAGATGTACTACTTTCATCCGACGCAGGCTCACAACGGTTACATCGAGGTCTACCTGGAGTTAGGCTGGATAGGGATCGTCTTGCTGGCCGCAATCCTCGTGGCCGGATACCGAAACGCCTCCGCGATGCTCCGCACGAATCCGGACGGAGGTCGAATCAGAATGGCTTTTATCGCCATCGGACTGGTTTACAACGTGACCGAGGCGGGGTTCAGAATGATGACCCTCACGTGGTTCTTCTTTCTCCTCTCTGCTTTCGTGATCCCAGAAGTGAGCGTTGAGGAAGCTCCCGCTACACTTCCCGCGGACACCTCCCGAAACTTCGAGGCATGGCAGGGACCACGCCACCCTGTTTCAGATTATGCAAGGAGACGCCGTGAGGCCATTTGATGCGGACGGGTCGTTTCAATCGACGGTAAGCGACGCGGGGATAAGACGACTCGCCATTCGTGGCGCGGGTGTCACGGTCCTTTCCTCGGGCTTGGCGTTAGCCGTCCAAATTGTGTCGACCGTGGTCCTGGCTCGGTTGCTGCTCCCTACGGACTTTGGAGTTGTAACCATGGTTACGACGTTCAGCCTGCTGCTTGTGAACTTCGGAATCAACGGATTCACCGAGGCCGTTCTGCAAGCGGAAAAGCTTGATAGATACCTGGCTAGCAATCTGTTCTGGATCAACGTAGGCGCAGGGTTACTCCTCACGATCGGGTTCGCAGCGTCGGGGTCGGCCCTGGCACGGTTTTACGGCAACCCGCTCGTCGCACACGTTGCTGTCGGCATCTCCCTGACGATCATAGCGACAAGTACTTCGGTGCTTCACCTGGCGCTGCTCAAGCGGGCCATGCGCTTCTCGGTAGTGTCGCTCATCGGGATCATTTCTCAGGTCGCCTCAATAGCCGTGTCCATTTTGCTCGCCTGGGAGCATTGGGGCTACAAGGCGCTGGTGGCGGGCGTAGTCGTACAGGCCGTCGTCCAATCCATCGGGGCTTGGTTCGTCTGTCAATGGATCCCCGGGCTGCCCCGACGAGCTGCCGGCACACGCTCCATGGTCCGGTTCGCGATGCATGTATATGGGCGGTTCACCGTCAATTATTTTTCCAGAAATTCAGACAACCTGCTGGTGGGATGGCGCTATGGCGCAGGTGCGCTTGGCTTCTATAAGAAGGCGTATGACCTGTTTGCTCTATCGGCGAGTCAGCTGACGGCCCCTCTCGCGAATGTGGCCGTGTCTGCGTTGAGCCGATTCAAGCCTCAATCCGCTCAATACCGGAAATTCTTGCTAAACGCGCTGGGGGTCATCGCGTTTGCAGGCATGGGTTTGTCCGCGGTGTTCACTCTCATCGGCAAGGATCTAATTCGCCTCCTGTTAGGACCGGGATGGGAGCAGGCAGGGCAAATTTTTGTGTTTTTCGGGCCCGGCATTGGGATCATGATGGTCTATTACGCGCACAGTTGGATACATCTCTCTATCGGGAGACCCGACCGCTGGTTTCGTTGGGGAATCGTAGAGGTCAGCGTGACTTTTCTGCTGTTTCTTTTGATGTTGCCGTTGGGTCCTGTGGGGATCGCGGTCGCATGGACGGTGTCGTTTTGGATCTTAATAATTCCCGCCTTTTGGTACGCAGGAAAGCCGATCCAATTGGGGATTGCCCCCGTGATTGCAGTGGTCTGGAAATTCGTTGTGGCAGCCCTACTGGCGGCCTGCGTAACTGCCATGATTTTTGGAGGGCTCGCTTCTTTCGCCGCACCGCCAAATTTGATTGGGGCAATCGTGCGGATTGCCAAGACCAGCCTTTTGTTCGGATGTTTCTACTTAGGTGCCGTGATCATCCTGCACAGCGGTTTCGGACCGCTGCATCAAGTCGTCGGCCTTCTGCGGGAGATGATGCCTGGGCGCAGGTCCTCCAAGGCATCGGCAGTTGACCTGCCCTCCAACTCGGCACAGGTTCCAACATAATACGACTTCCGATCCTTTGATGTGCTCAGCGGTGGAGATAACCTCGCCGCCGGGGCCTCTGGATTTCCAATCGAAGTGAAAAAATCATTTTTGCTTTTCCTCGCAGCGCCTTTTTCACAACCCTTCTCTCCGCCGATTTTGCGCGCAAATTCCTCCAGCAGTCCGGTATCCCAAACTGCTGTGAACGCGCTCCTCGTTCCATTCCTTGCGCCAAGCAGCAATCCTCCCCCACGCCTCGAATAGATTCCCAATCCGGCCCATATTCAAATACTCTTCCCGCAACCGCTCGTGAAAACTTTGCGGGCGCCGTTCTGCACAGGATTGGCGGCCACGGTATTGATATAATCGGATTTTCAAGGAGATTAAACTTAGAAGCCATGCGAAATAAACAGTTGCTCCTAAGTTTGTTGATTTTGCTTCTTTCAGCCCTTCGAGCGGAGACTGCTACCTACACTGTCAAGGCCGGAGGCGGCGGCGACTACACCACCATTCAAGCCTGCGCGAAGGTGGCGGTTGCGGGCGACACTTGCGTGGTCTTCGCGGGCACGTATAACGAGACGCCCTCGCTGAAACATTCCGGCTCCTCCGGGAGCCCCATCACGTTCTCCGTGAATGCCGGCGACTGCGTAACGGTCACGGGCTTCAATCTCAACAGTGCCAGCTACGTCACCCTCGGCACGCCCAACTCTCCGCGTTGCACGAAAGGGAGTTTCAGCTATTCCGGCTTCGAGATCACTGGCGGGCAAATCGCTTGGACGCGGATTAACAACGTAATCATCCAGAACAACTACGTGCATAATACATCGGGCATTTGTCTGAGGGGGCCGGGATCCAGTTCCAGCGGGGCTTCCACCTACGTCTACGTTCTGAACAACACTTTCACCGTTTGCGGAACGATCGGCGTTGGATTGCAGGGAGGGATGCAGATTGAGGGTGATCATTGGCTGATCGACGGCAACACAATCTCCCACGTGGAGGATGGAATTTACCTGTACGGCGCGTACATGGTGGTTCGTAACAATACCTTTGGCCCACTCCTCGCGTCCGATTACGCGACGCAGCATCCCGATGGCGTGGAATCGACCTGCACGCTCGGCAGAGATTATCCCCTCCAGCACATGCTTTATGAAAACAATACGACGATAAACTGGGGAGCATCCGACGCCCACGGGTTCCTGTTGCGCGATACGCAGAGTTGCGGCCAAACCTCCAACGTGATCCGGTTCAGCCAGTTCATCAATCTTGGATCGTACTGGATATCCAACGAATCCAACTCCAAAAACGAGCTTATTTACAATAATTCCGTGGAAAATACGCAGGCTTCCGCCAGCGCAAAGGACCTGTCCGACCTCGTTTTCACCAAAGGCGACACTGGAGCGAACGTCATTAACAACGCCATTGCGAATGGCTGGCGTCCCGGCACGGACGACTACTGCCTCTATGTGGACGGCACTTCGCAAACAGGATTTGTGGAGAATCACAATCTTTGCTTCCTGTCCGGTTGGACCGGTTCCTGGCAGCAACCCTACAGTGGCTACACCTATTCAAAAACGGATATTTTCAACAAAGACCCGCTGTTCGTGAATACGAGCAGCGATCTGCATCTTCAGGCACGTTCGCGCGCAATTGGGGCGGGTGGCCCGCTGACGACGGCGGTTGGTTCCGGAACAAGCAGCACTTCCCTGACCTTGGCGAACGCGGGATTCTTTTCTGACGGCTATGGCCTCACGGGCGTGCAGGCGGATTGGATTCGGATCGGAACATCCACAACGGTGCAGATTTCCTCGATCAATTACTCCACGAACGCGATCACGCTTGCGAGTCCGGTGAGTTGGACGAGCGGCGCTCCCGTCTACCTTTACAAGAACTCGAGTGGCGCCATCGTGCTCAATGGAGCAAATCCGGATATGGGAGCGTTTCCGTCTGGATCGACGAGTGGATCGCAAGCCCCTCTCCCTCCCGCCAACCCACAGGCCATTGCTAATTGATTGCCGCACCAAGCCCGACGGGCGTATGCGCTGCGAGGAATCGATGGCTTCCGCTTGAGCGATCAGTCCCCGGTTGATCGCTTCCAGACCAACAAGGTTCTCGTCTCGCGTTTGTACTTTCCCACCGAATTTCGCCTCTCACGAATGGATCGTGGGCTTGGACACGGCCACTTCCCGCGCTACATCCTCCGCCTTCCCCCCGATTCCATCTGCTTCAATGCGCCGATCATGTCCGCTTCACCGGGCTGCCCTGTGGAGATGCATTGCCCACTCTGCTTCCGCTTCAATCAGACTTACCTTTGTGTGGAGTTAGTGGAACATGTCACAACGATGCCTGAGGCTGTCACCGTTGCCGATGAAAAGTGAACGGGACCTGACAAGCGCAGCTGATTCGCTTACGCGCTTCCGGCTTGATGCGATAATCATTTAGGAACGGCCTGTAGGTTGGTGGGAGGGAGAGGGAGTTGCGATCCGCCTCCACTCGTCGATCCAGACGGAAACGCTCCCATATCCGGATTTGCTCCATTGAGCGCGATGGCGCCACTCGAGTTCTTGTAAAGGTAGACGGGAGCGCCGCTCGACCAACTTACCGGGCTCGCAAGCGTGATCACGTTCGTGGAGTAATTGATCGAGGAAATCTGCACCGTCGTGGAAGGCCCAATGCGAATCCAGTCCGGTTGCACATTGGGGATACCATAACCCCATGAAAAGAACCCCGCATCTGAAACGGTCAGGGAAGTGCTGATTGCGCCTGAGCCAACGGCGGTCGTTAACGGACCACCAGCACCGCTAGCTGGCGAGCCAGACTGAAGTTGCAGGTTGGTATCCGCGCTAACGAACAACGGGTCTTTGTTGAAAATGTCCGAAGGGTCGTAACTGCTGCCACTCCCCGTTGACGGGCCATTCCAAGCTCCCGTCCAGCCCGTGTTGAAGCAGAGATTGTGGTTCTCTACAAGCGGAGTGTCGCCGTAAATGCACCAGTCCGTCGCTCCCACTCGCGTCATATTTGCAAAGATGTTGTTGATCGTCCGGCTGTTCGGGGCGTTTGGATCGTATTGGTAGTCTTCTTGGTCCTTTGTACCGGCGTCAAGCTGGGTGTCGCTGAACGAATCGTTGTAGAAGTAGGAGTTCAGCGAAGAATAAATTTCCGTCGAGTAGGAACCGCTGTCCATCGTTTGACTGAGCCGAAAGACATTGGTGGTCGTGCCGCATTTTGCAGACCCGGTGTCTGTAACGAGGGCCACGCCGTGTGAGTTGCCTCCGCGCCATTGGGCTGAGTAATTATTCTCATAGAGCAGATGCTGCATCCCACCAGGTATATCGGAACTGCTCCCGCCGCAAGCAACCGAGTTCTCGACCGGTTGGCTGTGATTGGTGCCAATCACCGCGGTAGAAGTAGGCCCAAAGGTGCTGTTACGAATCACGTTGAATTGTCCCGACAGCGTTACCGCCGCCTGGGAATAGGAGACATTGATCGTATCGAACAGGTTGTAATGGCCCTCCAGTTCGATGGCCCCACTGCTATTGTTCGACTTGCCCCCGCAGTACTGCATTGTCAAATTCAAAAACTGGTTGTAGCTACTCGGTTGTCCAGAGGAATACCAACCATTGCCGCCAAAGCAGGAACCACCCGTGCCCGCAGTGTTGCTGATGTACTGAAAGATGGAATGGGTGATAGCAAACCAAGTAATTGACTGTGTGATAATCATGGGGGCCGCTGACGAGCCCTTAATGGCGATATAACTCAGCGTGCCGAGATTCCAGCCCGTGACCGTCACGGAATCACCCGGATTTGTGGAGTAAGTAATCGGGCTGCCAGCTGAACCGGAATTCGCCGGCGCGACCGTCTCGTTATAAGTTCCCGCGTAGATAACGCAAGTATCTCCCGCGACGGCTACTGCGGCGCATGCGCTGATGGTGGCATAGCTGCCGCCGCCTCCAGCCTTGACCGTATAGGTGGCAGCTTCAGCTCGAAAGGCTGAAAGAAGCAAGATCAACAAACTTAGAAGCAACTTTTTATTTCGCATGGCCTCTTTTTTAGACTCCTTCAAAGTCTGTTGGCATCAGTACAGTAGCCGCCGACCCCGCATCTGGCCATAGGGCAATCGCACCCGGTTTCAGTCCTTAGGCAGACTATTCTCTCCTTAAAGATGTCAACTACTGTCCCTGGGGACAGTTTTGGAACACGGGGGAACCTGTACCTAGGGGGCCCACCGTGGAGTGGGCCGCAATTACCGGCATCGAGAACAAGGTGTGCTAACAACGACGCCCGCTAAAGCCTAATAGATTCAATTGCATAGGCGACTCGGCGTTCGGGAGTTCAGCGCTGAAGTTGGAAAGCGCTTCTAAAATGGAGGTCTTCCCGAAAGCGGTCACTCTGAGAATCCGCAAAATGTTTGTAGAGGCTCAGGCCACCCCCCACTTGTCTATCGACAATCGCCACCAGAACATAAACCTGCAGGGCCCACACAAACCTATCCTCAAGCAGGTCACCGATGCGGACCACGGATTTGGTTTTTTATGCTGCCTCATTGCGCAGCGCAGCCATAACAATACCGCTGCTATTAATCCCGGGCGGCTGCGATTGACGGCTGTGACCGTCCAAGCAGGATGCGTACGTGGGGAGTATCGCGGAACTGGAAGGGTTGGTTCGGCAAATCGGAGAGCGATGGCCGAAGGTGCGGGTTTTCTTGGAGGAGGACTCGGAGTTTTGCCGCGAGGAACGAATGGCGTGGAGCGGGATAGTCCGTGTGGACGTGCCTCTTACCGGAATATTCCTTTTCTCGCCTTCGGTAAAACTTATGCGATGGATTCCCGGCAAGAAGAGTTCTCTACGTGATAGGTCAGGCGGCCTTCCTCGATCTGCGCGAAAGCAACACGCGCCCGCTCCGAACCCGGACCCACCACTTTCCACGAGTCGCAGGAACGCTCGATCCGCATCCGGCTTCTCTCACGCCACCAGCGCGCCACGTCCCGCGGCAATGGTTGCCAGAGGTTTGTCCGGTTGCAAAGTTCCGAGAGATACTGCAACAGATTTTCGTACACGCGCCGCGCGCGGGGATCGATTACATAATCCGGATGCACGATGAAGGAAGCCAGCCCATTGCTCGAAGCGATACTGTCTAATTCTTCTTTCCATAGGTCGATCGAATACTGGCCGAGAATATGAAATAGGGAATAGTCCTGCGTAGCCGTCAGGGGAAGTTCGACCAGTCCTCCCGCAAAATACGGCATGACGGTGCAACATCCGCCCCTTTGCGGTTCCAGGTGCGCCGCGTTCGGGAAAGACATGTCATAGTCGATCTGAAATGCCTCGGTCCATTCGGCATTCCGGTACATTCCTCCCGAGCGGAAGCCTTCCGTGCGCCATTTTCTTGCATAATCGTTGATTTTATTCGCTCTTTCCAGGAACAGTTCGCGGCTTTCGAACAAATGGCCATCATGGTTCAAATCATGGACATTCAGTTCAAAACCACGGGCGCGGATGCCCTCCAGAAAGGCCTCCGTAACGGCATAGCGCTCCTCGGGTACCACCTGGAATGAACTCCGGATACCGTAGCAATCGTCCAAATCCATCAGATCGCCGCAAAAAGCCCTGCCTTCTTCATGTTCCACATCATGGGTTACAAGGACGCAACCTTGGTACTCCTCCGGCCAAAACCAGATGAAAGGGATCCGCTGATTGCCGTTCGCTCGGACAGACAATGACATGATCTCCGCGCACAAATTGTCCACCGTCTTATCTAGGGGCCATGCGGGGAACTCAATTCTCCTTCGCTCCCGCAAATGAAATCGCTGAAAATGCTTGCGAATCCCAACGGAAAGGAGCGGGCGCGCTGCGTAATAAATCTTTCTGATCACGTTTTTCGGAAGAGAGGAGGCATCTCCCGTAGCGATATATCTCTCTTTCCGAAGGTTCTCCAGTATTTCGTCGGTGTCAAACGGGAGCAGGATTTCGTCCTCCCCCGCCTGCATAAGAGGGAGACCATCGGAAAGATCGCCGTTCGGCGTTTGCGCTACAGGCACGGCACTTCGTCCGAAGCAAACAATTTGCTTTCCGAAACGAAAAAAACCGGCCGTCGGCCCAAGGTCCTGCGCAACGCCAAACCTCGCGAACTCTTCCGGACACCGGTAGTAATCAAGGAACGAGGAGGTCATGATTTTTTCGGGAAAAGTCTCCCGAGTCCAGTCCGTTTACTTGTCCACCATCACTTCGGCGATTCGCTCGGCGGCATGCCCATCCCAGAGGGGAGGCACGCCGGTGTTCTGTCGTTTGTCGCTCAGCACTCGGTTTAATTCGCTCGCCAAAAGCGCCGTGTCTCTACCGACCAGCACGTTTGTGCCGATTGTGATTGTAACCGGCCGCTCGGTATTCTCGCGCACCGTGAGGCATGGTACACCCAGAAAGGTAGTTTCTTCCTGGATTCCGCCGGAATCCGTGATAACAACCGCCGCATGCTTCTGAAGTGCCAGGAAATCCAGATAGGGCAAAGGCTCCAAAAAGCGAATGTGGCCGTTTTTTTCAGGACCAATCCCAAGGCTGGAAATTTTCTGGCGCGTGCGCGGATGGACAGGAAAAATCACTTCGAGATCATGGCCGACGCGTTCCAGGCTCGACAGCAGGGAGCCCAGCCAGTCCAAGTCGTCCACATTGGACGGACGGTGCAGGGTGACCAGCGCATAGCGAGACGGCAAGTCGGCGGGCAGACGCCGGTCCGCTTCGGGCAACATTCGAACGAGGGTGTCGATCATCACATTTCCGGCAAGGAAGACTTTTTCCGGCGCAATTCCCTCCCGCGCCAAATTGCGATTGCCGTCCTCGGAGGGCGTGAACAGCAGATCGGAAAGCTGATCGGTAACCAGTCGGTTGATCTCCTCCGGCATGCCGCGATCGAACGATCGCAGACCCGCCTCCACGTGGGCGACGCGCACCATCAGTTTGGAGCAAACCAGCGCGGCGGCAACGGTCGAATTCACGTCGCCATAGACCACCACGAGGTCCGGCTTCCTTTCCAGCACCACGGGCTCGAAACGGCACATGATGTGCGCGGTCTGCTGCGCGTGCGATCCCGACCCGACTTGCAGATTGACGTCGGGCGCGGGCATCCCCAATTGCTGAAAAAATACATCGGACATGTTGAAGTCGTAGTGCTGGCCGGTATGCACAACGATCTGTTCCACGGCAAACGAGGAAAGCGCGCGGATCACCGGCGCGGCTTTCATGAAATTCGGCCTGGCTCCTATTACATGAACGATTCGCATTTGTTCTCGATTCAAAAAAGGGTATTTGGTAAGGATTTTTCTCGCGTGCCGTTAGCGCGGCGGCAAAGCATAGCGCGTCCTGTTCCTCCTTATCGTTAGCCAATATGTCTGTACAGGACTTTGCCGGCTGCGGACAAGACGCCGTCCGGAAGAATGGAAAACATTCGGCGCGCCAGACCGGAATCTCCCCAGGAATGCGCGGCTTGTTTCGTAGTCCGCGGATAGCGGTAATAAGTGAGGGTCCGCTTCGTCGTGCCAAACTTGTCCTTGAAGGCGACCAGGCCTTCGTTCTCCGTTTCGGAGCGCCCGAAATCGAGGCGTTCCGCGCCCGTAGCCTTGCCTTCCTCGATGAGCTTCCAGAAGAGAAACGGCATGCCGCCAAGTTGGTGAAAAGCACCGTCCGAGCATCCGTATTTGTAAATGATGTTGGAGCGGTGCCGCAACGTGAGGAGCGCGGCAACGGCGGCGCCGTTTTTCCGGGCCACCCGGATGTGAAGCGCGTCGCCCATGTTCTTGGCCAAATTCTTGAACCAGTTTATCGGTTGGGGCGGCAAGTGATGGCGCCGCCTAGTAATCAGCATGAGGTTATAGAATGCTTCAACGAATTCATCGGTGCGGCCCACGTCGTACACCAGCTGTTCCTTTTCCGCGCGGCGTATTTTTCGTTGAATGGAATCCTTGTGCAGGCCTTTGAAGAGTTGCTCGAGGGTCGGCGCGAGATCGAGCTCGTGAAAGTAAAAGGATTCGCCGGGCTGAAATTCATTTCCAAGATCCGTCGACGCCGCGAGCGGCCGAAATTCCAGGTACTTGCAATGTTGCCGGGCACATTCCTCGAGAAGGCGCTTGGAAAGCAGATGTCGATCACCGGAATCGCTGTATAACGGTTCACAATGATCGGCAAACGGCAAGGAAACCATTCGGGTTCCCGTCAGCCAACTCGTGATTAGGCACGCCAAGATTCCGTCGGTCAAGGGTTCGCCGGCCGACGCGGAGGTTAGAACAAATGGTTTATAGCCGTAGGTTTGTTTCAACGTTTCGATCCAACCTCGCCGGTGAAATGCCGACGCACTCGGATGGCGAACAACCAAGTCGTCCCAGCGCGTGTCGGTGAGTGGATCGATGATATTCAATGTTTTTTTGCAAGTCCTTCCGTGGAAATCAAGACAGTGGCTGCCGAATGCGCGAATCGTGGAAAATAAACTTCCAGGATTTTCAGAGGTGAGCGCGACAGTCCATCGAGGTGCCACCTGTCGAAGAAAAAATGGGCCATCTCTACTTAACGGTTGCGGATGCTCCCATCGCGGCGGGCGCCTCGGCGACCGCTTTTTCAACGGCATCGCAGAGCGCGTGCCCCACCAGGATGTGGCACTCCTGAATGCGCGGCGTATCGTTCGACGGCGCCGCGATCAGCACATCGACGAGTTCGCGCATGCGCCCGCCGGCAGCCCCGGTGAGCCCGATGGTATAGAGGCCCATCTTGCGCGCCATCGTGAGGGCTTCCAGGACGCTCCGAGAATTTCCCGACGTGCTGATGCCGACGGCCACGTCGCCGGCGACCGCGAAAGCTTGGAGCTGCCGCGAGAACACGTGTTCGTAGCCGTAATCGTTCGCGATGGCCGTCACGGCGGAAGTGTTGGCATGGAGCGCCAAGGCCGGCATTGGACGGCGTTCGCGCAAATAGCGTCCGAGGAATTCCGCGGCGAGATGCTGCGCGTCCGCGGCGCTGCCGCCATTTCCGAAGAAAAGGGCCTTGCGGCCGTTGCGATAGGCCGCGATGAGCGCATCGGCTGCGACGGCCATGGCGGGCAAACATGCCTCGATGAGGCGGCCGTGAACCTCGATACTGCTCTCGATGTTCTTCCGAAGTAAGTCGTCCGTCATGAATGCCTGTCCGCGCCGGAGCGGCTTGCTGACTCCATCGAACTTATCACTTGCCGTGTTCTTGCACGACCTAATTCTTTGCTTCCGCAATGTCGGTAACGTGGCCGACGATCGTCTCGAGCGCCGGGCTTTTCTGATGGCTGAGCGAAACAGCCTCTTTGTTGCGTCGAACGGCTCGAATTTTGGTCCGGACCTGTTCCACGCTTTCCAGGAGAACGAGCCGGCCTTGCGTCGACAAAAATCGGTCCACGGCGCCGATCGGTCCGCGGAAGATACTGTAGACGGGAACTCCCATCGCCGCGGCTTCCCGGTTCATGGTTCCGCCGCCGCTGACCACCAAATCCGAGTTCCAGATGATGTTCATCCCATCTTCCACGTGATCCGGAATTACTATCTTGCCAGAGGCGACATCCTTGGTCCAGGCGGCGCGTAATTCGTTTTCCTGATTCTTGTTCCTGGGCAGTAGCAGAACGCGCGCGCCCGGCATGCTGATGAATGTTTCAAGGGTTGCCGTTAACAATCCTTCGGCTTCCGGATTGTGGTAGTGAGCCTCGGTGGCGGGCGGCCGCACGGTGACCAGCAGTTCGTCCTGCGCAATGCCGAGGCGCGTCCTCAGCTGCGGGTCCGGATGGAAGCTGGGAAGATAGACATCTTCCTTGATGCCGGGATACTTTAGGAATTTGATCCCGTTCCTTTTTAGCCCATCCGTTGGAATGATCTCGGGATAAATCACCGTCATATTTTTGACTGGCATTTTAGCCGAGTGTTCATAGTCCACGATGGTGATGTTATGAATTCCCAGCACGCCGGAAGCGATCGTGCACCCTCGCGAACCATGACACAGCGAGAGATCGACCTTCTCTTTCCGGACAAGATACACAAGCGAAATGGCGCGCCAGAAAGTGCCCAGAAGTTTCAGAATCTTGTGTTTCCCGTAATGTTTGCCGATGACGCGCGCGTCAATTCCGTAATATTTCAGCAATTCAACGACCTGATAGGAATCCCGCGCCGTCAGGAAAATCTCGAAACCTTTGGCTTTCAGCTCGGGGATAATCGGAACGAAAAACGGCACGTGCGGCGAATTGTCCAGGTCGATCCAGATTTTTTTCCGGACCGCGGATGGCTTCGCCGCAGTCGTTGGAGTTGGCGTCATTTCATCCGTTAGTTCGAGCGTAGATTTCATGAGAGAGGGATCCCCGTGGAGAGGTTGTCCGGCCACGCCATGCCATTCTGTTATGGCTTTGGAGTGGCCGGTCAGCTCTCTACCGCACCATTTCAACGCGCAGGCAGCGCAGCATTTCACGGACGACGCGGGCCTGCTGTTCAACCTGCAGGGTCGGGAACATCGGCAGCGATACGATTTCCGACGCTACTTTTTCCGAGACCGGGAAATCGCCTTGCCGGTAGTTCAAATAGTCGTAGGCTTTTTGCATGTGCAACGGAATCGGGTAGTGGATTCCCGTGGCGATGCCCGCTTCCTTCAGGTGTTTGATCATTCCGTCGCGATCGTTCGTGCGGACGACGTACAGGTGGTACACCGCGCGCGACCAGGACG
>VFSW01011156.1_pt1 | contig 12658 bp, 7 predicted proteins | sample 5358111 | NCBI WGS metagenome assembly VFSW01 (sample SAMN11554181, study PRJNA540505) | mine drainage metagenome | isolation source: sediment from site ElyBrook_90M | place: USA: Ely Copper Mine, Vershire, VT | collected 2017 | reverse complement strand
CCCATCCCCGAAGTGCCAGACGAACAGTGAGCCGTTGGTGCCCGCGGGAGAGATCGAGTTCGACGCGCTAAACGTAACGCTCTGGCCCTCACCGACCACGACGGTGTAGTTGCCCTTGCTCTGGTTGAGGACGTTCGCCTGCGAGAACGTGAAGCTCGAGATGGATGCGTTCACGACCGCCGTGACCCCTCCATACTTGACGATCGAGAGGGTCGCTGTGCCCCTTCCCGACCCGCTCGACAGCGGGGTGAGCGAGAACGATGTCCAAGTGTTTCCACTGCCCGTCGCGCTAAGCTGGGTGTTCGCGGGAGCGGTCGTCCCCGCCGCGAGCGAGTAACCCTGGGGAAGGACGACGTTGTAGACGAACGTTTGCGCCCGCGTGGGGTAGCGGTAGTTGAACTGGAGCGTGTACTGGCTGTTGTTCGCCCGGAGCGTGGAGCTCAGCGCGTAGCTCTGAGCGTAGTTCAGGGTGAGTGTCGCGGTGCTCGTCGGGCCGCAGGAACCGGTGGTACAGGTGGACGCGTAGGTGAACGTGTTCGTGGCCGGCTCGGTGAAGGCGGTGCCGTTGACGGTGGTCGCCGCCTGGACCGCCGGGAAGAACGGCCCGGCCGACTGGATCGCGGACGCGGCCGCTCCGAGCGATGAGGCCGGGAAGTAGACCGAGGAGTTGTAGTCGAGGCCGAGCTGCGACCACAGGTCGCCGACCGAGGCGTTCGCGAAGTACGGGAGCACCGCGTTCGAGCTGAGCTGCGCCGTGGTGTTGACGGAAAGGGTCCCGTTCCCCGTCGTGCCGAGCGTCAGGCCCGAGAAGTTCAGCACGGTGCTGTAGACGGCCGGGGGTGTGATCGACGTCACGGCCACGTTCTGGTAGACCGGCGAGTTCGCGGAGACGGCCTGAGCGTAGTACGCGGTGGAGTAGCCGACCGGCGACAGGAAGACGTCGAACGGCTGCGGTCCGCTCGCGAAGTTGAGGGGGTACGTCCCGAACGAGTAGAATCCACCGGGCGAGGTCTCGCCGGAGTAGATGTACCCGTTATTCGGGTCGTAGATCGTGACGTTCCCTCCGTTGGGCACGTGGACGGCGGGACTCGTTCCGGCGATGTTCTCGAAGCCCGAGATGAGGTAGTTGTTGGCCGAGATGTTGCGGAACTCGTGGGCCGCGTTGATCACGACCTGCGTGAAGTTGTAGTGCGTGGTCGGGCCCGGAACGACCGTCTCCGCGACCCAGGTCCCCTCGGGAGCGCGCAGGCTGTACGACCCGTTCGAGCTCGTGGTGTTCGAGCTCAGGACGAATCCGTTGTAGGCGGGGTCCAGGATCTCCACGGTCGAGACGACCGTTCGACCGGCGTACGTGACGGTCCCGTTAAGGGTCGACGAGTACGGAAGAATCGAGACCCCGGTGATGGTCACGGGCGTGCCGGTTCCGCCCGAACCGAGGTTCGCGGCCGAGAAGTAGCTGAAGGTGGGGCTCGGGTTCTGAGGGATGGCCGCGCAGGAGGGGTTGCAGCCCGAGAGGCTGAGCTTCGCCTGGGGCGCGACCCAGGCGCCCCACCAGCCCGGAGCGAGCCCGGGGGCGTTGGTGGCGCTCGAGAACGTGAACTGACCGCTCGTCCCGATCGTGGTGGTCGTGTAGGTCTGGTTGGTGGCCTGGGAGACGAGGCTGACCGTGACTCCGCCCGGAACCGGGTTCGGCGCGCCCGTCGGCTGCGTGACGTACCCGTACAGTGTGTACGTGGTTGTCGTCGTAGCCGGGGCGGCCCCGACCGGCACAATTGCGGCCAAGAGGACGACCAAGACCAATCCCACCAAGGCGACCTGCGGCACGGCTCGATGCAACGACTTCACGACTCCCGTTTCTATCGTCCTCCTATCGGAGGACTCGGCGGCGAACCTAGTCGCTATACATATAGCTTGCCTAACAGAAGGTGCGGGCCGCCGTCGCTGGGGCGTTCTCTATCGGTAAATCGCCTGGACGGGCTCTTCCTTGCGCCGCGTCGCCCGCTCGCGGAGGAGGTGGCGCGAGAACTCCTCGTAGAACCGCAGGCTCTCGCCATCGCACGACGGGTGCAAATGTCGCAGGGCCTCGTCGAACTGGGCCATCCCCACCTTCGTGGCCTTCAGGTTCTCACGGATCGCCCCGAGTCCCGCCTCGCGGCAGAGGGCGGCGAGGTCGCTCCCTACGAACCCGTCCGTGCGGGCGGCGAGCTGATCGAGATCGACGTCGTGAGCGAGGGGCATCTTCCGGGTGTGTACCTTGAGGATCTCGAGCCGCCCGGCCACGTCGGGGGGTCCCACGTAGAGCAGGTGGTCGAAGCGCCCCGTGCGTAGGAGCGCTTCATCGATGATGTCCGGTCGGTTGGTGGCCGCCAGCACGAGCACCCGCTCCAACGATTCGAGCCCGTCGATCGAGGTGAGGAGCTGGTTGACGATCCGTTCGGTGACGCCGCTCGAGCTCTGAAGCCCCCGCTTCGGCGCGATCGCATCGATCTCGTCGATGAAGACGATGGAGGGGGAGGCCTGACGGGCCTTCTTGAAGATCATCCGGATCGCCTTCTCGCTCTCCCCGACCCACTTGCTCATCACCTCGGGTCCTTTCACCGAGATGAAGTTCGCTTGACTCTCGGTGGCCGCGGCCTTGGCGAGCAGGGTCTTGCCGACCCCGGGGGGCCCGTAGAACAAGATCCCGCGAGATGGTTCGATCCCCATCTGCTCGAAGACCTGGGGGTTCTTGAACGGCAACTCGACCGACTCCTCGAGGATCCGACGGACGCTCGCGAGCCCTCCGACCTCCTCCCAGCGCGTGGAGGGGATTTCGACCGTGACGTCGCGCAGGCTCGAGGGCTCGATCTGCTTGAGCGCCTCTCGGAAGTCCTTGTCGGTGACCTTCATACGCTCCAGGAGGGAGATGGGGATCGGCTGGTCGAAATCGATCTCGGGAAGGTACCGGCGGAGCGCCCGCATGGCCGCCTCGCGGGCGAGCGCCGAGAGATCGGCTCCGACGAACCCGTGGGAGAGGGCGGCGAGCTCCCGCAGGGTTCGTTCGCGCTCCCGTTCGGTCCCCTCGATGGGCATGCCACGGGTATGGATCTGGAGAATCTCGAGGCGGCCGGCCTGGGTCGGGACCCCGATCTCGATCTCGCGGTCGAACCGCCCCGGGCGCCGCAGCGCCGGATCGATGGCCTCCTCCCGATTGGTCGCCCCGATGACGATGACGTTCCCTCGGCCGGAGAGCCCATCCATGAGCGTGAGGAGCTGGGCGACGACCCGCCGTTCCACCTCGCCGACGACCTCGTCCCGTCGGGGTGCGATGGAGTCGAGCTCGTCGATGAAGATCACGCTGGGGGCGTTCTTCTCGGCCTCCTCGAACTTCTCCCGGAGCTCTTTCTCACTCTCCCCGTAGTACTTCGAGATGATCTCGGGGCCCTGGATCCCAATGAAGTGCGCACCGGCTTCGTTGGCCACGGCCTTCGCGATCAAGGTCTTGCCGGTGCCCGGGGGCCCGTAGAGCAGGACGCCCTTCGGAGGGGTGATGGCGAGCCGATCGAAGAGCTCGGGGTGCTTGAGGGGGAGTTCGATCATCTCCCGCACGCGTCCGAGTTTCTCCTTCAGGCCGCCGATGTCTTCGTAGGAGATCCGAGGGGCCGCAACCTCCGTCTCGCTGACCGTCTCCTCTTTGATCGTGATCAGGGTCGAAGGCGCCACCTGGACGATCCCCTTCGGCTGGGTCGAGACGACCATGAACGGCAGAGAGCCTCCCATGAGGAAGACCCCAGGAATGACGAACACGTCTCCGCGAACGAACGGGCGTCGCGCGAGCGCCTTCTGGACGAAAGCGTCCAGACCCGGCCCGAGGTCCATGCGAGAGGAGCCGGCGTAGATCGGTGCGATGGTGATGGCGTCGGCGAGTGGACAATCGATTCGGGTCACCTGGACGCGGTCCCCGATGCTCACCCCGGCGTTGCGGCGGACGACCGCCTCGATACGAACGAGCGCTTTGCCCTCGTCGTCGGCGGGCGCCCGGCTCACCACGGCGGGGGTCGTCTTGCGACCCCGGATCTCGACGATATCCCCGATGCCAACTTTCAGCCGCTGACGCGTCTGGTTGTCGAGACGAGCGGCCCCCAGGCCCACGTCCTGCTGGGAGACCTCTGCGACGCGGAGGTGGGCACTTTCCCCCATCGGCGAGCGCGTCCACGCGTGGGTCGCTCTAAATGGCTTCGGCCGACGGGCACCACGGTCCGAAGGAAGATATTAGGGCCTGCTCCCATCGTTGAGAGCCGATGGGAGAGGGGGCAAGTACGGCCGCAGAATTGCGCCGCCTGTTCGAGGCCGCGGGGTACCGGATCGAAGATCAGCCGCAAGGCTGGATCTCCGTCCGGGCGCAGGACCGTCGGGCGTTCGTGGCCGCTGCCGCGCTCAGCTCGCCCGTGGACTTCGAGTCGTGGTACCCCCCAGATTCCGTCCATCGCGTACTCTACTACCCGGCCGACCCCGGGGAGATCGCACGAGAGCTGGCGGCGCGCCGGGGCATCGAGGTGCTCGATCCCGGGACCCTCGGGCCCGCTCTCGGAGAGCTCCTGCTCGGCCCCGTGCTCCCGGTCCGTGAAGGCTCGGACGCCTCTCCCGCGGCGGGCTTGATCGCACCGGCCCTGCTCATACCGGAGGGCGCGAGCACGATCCGCCCACGAATCGGTCCGGAGGAGGTCGAAGCGCTCGTCACGGGCGTCGGTGTGCACTACACTCTGAGGCTCGTTCCGTACTTCCTCGCTCCCTACCGGGTGCGGACCCCCTCCGTCCACGGGGGAGCGGGCGTCGTGTCCGACCATGTGGTCGCGGTCAATGCACTCGCTCGCCGAGCGGAGATCTGGGAGCCGCAGGAGCACGAGCTCGTCGGGGATCTTCCCGGTCACCACCCCCGGCTGCAACCGGAGATCACCGAATCTCAGGCCGTCGCGATCGCGCTCCAGGGGATCCGGCGCCACCATACGGTGAACGTCGATCACACCGAACAGCACGGGGAAGCGATCGTGATCGAGACCCGACGCCTCCCCCCGGCGATCGGGGACATCGAGATCGGGCCCCGTGTGCTGATCTATGTACCGTTCTGGTACGTGGAAGGGAACGACGGACGGGTCGTCCTGGACGCCGTGACGGGCCGGCGAACGAGCGAAGAGAGCCCTCCCTGAGGCACCCCCGACCCCACCGAGCGTCAAATACACAGCGCTCCTGCGTCGCTTCGTGATCCTCGAACAGCACCGGGTGGGCCCGTACCTCAACTTCACCTATCTCGTGGCGAGCGGGGAGGGCGGGGACGCGGTCGTTATCGATCCCTCCTACGGCATCGAGCCGGTCCTCCGCTCGATCGACGCGCACCGGGTCCAAGTGCGCTACGTCCTCAACACTCACAGTCACGCCGATCACATCGCGGGTAACGGGGAGGTGCGCGAGCGCACCGGCGCGAAGGTGGTCGCTCACCGCTCGGCACCGATCGGCCAGGATCGATCCGTCGACGACGGCGATCGCATCGAGGTCGGACGGATTCGGTTCGACGTGCTCCACACTCCGGGGCACACCGCGGACTCGGTACTCTATCTCTTCGAGGGAAACGTCGCCACGGGCGACACCCTGTTCGTAGGGGAGTGCGGGCGGACGGACCTGCCGGGAGGGAGCCCATCGCAAATGTACGACAGTCTCTTCGGGCACGTGATCCGGTTGGACGACGCGCTCGTCGTGCTGCCCGGTCACGACTACGGGCCCACTCCAACCTCTACGATCGGCCAGGAGAAGAAGGAAAACTACACGTTGAAGCCCCGAACCCGCGAAGAGTTCCTTCGATTCCTGCAGGAGTGAACCCTAGACCCATGACTCCGCTGCCCGCCGCTGAGAATCGCAAGCTCTGGGCAGTCGGAGGGCGGCGCGTCGGGAGTGTGGGGGCCGATGCAGGTGCCATGATCCGGACCCTGCGTGCCCTCGCGCTTGAATCGGAGGCTCTGGTGGCCCTCTTCGACGCCCGTGCGATCGCGGGGGAACGCCATCTTCTCTCGGCGTGGGCGCATCTCGGTCGATCGCGCGAGCACGGTGAGTCGCGCCTGCGCGAGCGAGGGGCCGAGTTCGCGCTCTATGTCGCTGGCGAGGATCAGCTCGGCCGCGCGCTCGCGAAGGTCGGCGTGGCCGCGGATACCGAGCGGTTCGTGCTCGTGGGAGAACGTCCGCTCGAGCCGGGTCCGCTCCTCGAACGCTTCGGCCTCGTACTGGACCCGGAGGCTTACCCCGTTCCGCCGAGCGAGGCGACGCTCGGGCGGTTGGGAATCGGTGAGGCAGATCGCACGGCCGTGGCGCAGAGCTCCTGGGAGGGTCTGGTCCTCGAGCGCGTCGCGTTGGTCGACCTCAATGCGAGCACGGCGAGCGAGCCCGGGCGCGCGCGCAAGAACGCCCCCGCGAATCCCCCTGGGCAGGGGTCCGGTCAGCCGCCCCCGAAGGGTGTCGGCTCGAAGGCAAAGCATTAACGACACGACCCCGTCCTCGGGACGCCCGCGCAAAGCCGTGCAGGTGTAATCTAGTGGTAGGATGTCAGCCTTCCAAGCTGACCGCCCGGGTTCGAAACGGCGGATCGCGATCGATCCGCGGCGAAGCTCCCGGCACCTGCATCCAGCGGCCCGAGCGCGGGCCCTGGGACCATACGTTTATGCCGTCGGCGTCGGTCCCTCGACGGACGCGCTGAGGTAGCCTAGCCCGGGAAGGCGCCAGTCTTGAAAACTGGTGGCGATTCGCCTCGGGAGTTCAAATCTCCCCCTCAGCGCCCTTCCCGTTCCGCGCCCCCTCACAACGAGTTATATCGCACACCCTCGTCGCCACCCTCAGATGTCGGAGACGAGCAGCGGGACCCCGCTCCTCGACCAGTACGAGTCCGTCAAGGCCCGCTACCCCGGTCATCTCGTCCTCTTTCGGGTCGGAGATTTCTATGAGACCTTCGGGGAGGATGCGAAGCTCCTCTCGAGGGAGCTCGATGTCGTGCTGACCGCACGCTCGGCCGACGCTCAGGGCCAGCGAACCCCGATGGCCGGTGTCCCCCAGCACGCGATCGAGACCTATCTGGGGCGGCTCGTCAAGAAGGGGTACAAGGTCGCGCTGTGCGACCAGGTCGAGGACGCGCGGTTCGCGAAGGGTCTCGTGCGACGCGAAGTCACACGTGTCGTGACCCCCGGAACGGTCGTCGAGGACGGCCTCCTTGGTGGTCCGGATCACAATTTTCTGGCCGTGGCCCGGGCGGCCGATTCCGGACCGGGATCGTACGCCCTCGTGGACATCAGCACCGGAGAGTGGCATCACGGCCCGGCGGATGGACCGGGGATCGACGGGCTCGCGACGGCCCTCGCACCGTTCTCCCCTCGAGAGATTCTCTACGCTCCCGCTCCTCATGAGGGCCGATCGACCGATATTCCCGCGGTGTTCCGAAAGGAGTTTCCCGGGGCACGGCTCGAGATCGCTCCTCCTCCGATGGACGCATTGGAGCTCCCCGCGGGTCTTCGCAGCGAAGGCGAAGACGAAGCGTCCGCGGATGTCGCGGATCGCATCCTAGCGGCCTACGTCCGATCGACGCAACCCCGGCTACTGCCGTACGTCGCGGTCGTGGGCAGCGCACGGGAGCGGCGCCGTCTCGTCCTCGACGCGAAGTCGCTGCGCCATCTCGAGATCAGTCGACCGATGAACCCGGACGATCCCCACGGAGCCACGCTCATCGCGGCGTGGGACGAGACCGTGACCGCGGCCGGCCGGCGGACCCTCGGTTTTTGGCTCCGGGCGCCGCTTGCCGACCTCGACGCGATCGTGGCCCGTCAGGATGCCGTGGAGGCGCTCGGTCGCCGCGGGGCCGCGATCGAGGAGATCCGCCAGAGCCTGACCGGGATCCCCGATCTCGCCCGCATCGCATCGCGCCTTGCGGGCCGGCGCGTGCGGCCGCCCGAACTCGCCGCGCTGCGCGACGGGCTGACCCGGGCCGCCGCGCTCGCCGGCTCCCTCCTCGCGCCCTCGGACCCCCCTCTCCTCGAAGCGGTCGTGCGTTCGATAGTCCCGCCCCCACGTCTGCTCGAACGGTTGCGCTCGGCGCTACCGGATGAACCTCCCGCGACGGAAGCTGCCGGAGGGCTATTCCGCGCCGGGCATGCCCCTGAGATCGACCGATGGATCGCCACCGAGCGCGCGGCGACCGACGAGATGGCCGCCCTCGAAGCGAAGGAGCGGGAGGCGAGCGGGATCCGTACGCTCAAGATCGGCTACAACCAGGTGTTCGGGTACTACTTCGAGATCTCCCGCTCGCACCTCGAGAAGGTACCCGGGCACTTCCGACGGCGCCAAACGGTCGCCCAGGCGGAGCGGTTCACCTCGGAAGCCCTCGAGGAGATCGAGCGCCGCATCCTCGACGCCCGGGATCACCTACGGACGGAAGAGGCCGCGCGGTGGGAGAGGTTCCTCGCGGAGATCGACACCGACGTTCCCGCGATCCACCGGATCGGGCGCGGCGTCGGGACCCTCGACACCCTCCTGTCCTTCGCGCGCGTTGGCGAGCGCCGCCGCTGCGTTCGCCCCACGGTGGACCTCTCCTCGAACTTGACCATTCGAGGCGGGCGCCATCCGGTCCTCGACCGGATGCTCGGCGAACGGTTCGTGCCGAACGACACCGAGCTCGACGCCCAGAGCGCGCGGCTCCTGGTGCTCACCGGCCCGAACATGTCGGGCAAGTCGACGTACATGCGCCAGATCGGGCTCATCGTAGTGCTCGCACAGGCCGGCTCGCTCGTACCCGCCCAGTTCGCGCGCGTCGGGCTTGTCTCAGGACTCTTCACCCGCATGGGGTTCACGGACGAGATCGGCCGGGGAAAGTCGAGCTTCATGGTGGAGATGACCGAGGTCGCGGAGATCCTGCGCAACGCGGACGCGCGATCGCTAGTCCTCCTCGATGAGGTCGGCCGGGGAACGAGCACCTTTGACGGACTCGCCGTCGCTTGGGCGACGATCCGGCATCTCCACGACGTCACCCGGTGCCGCGCGGTGCTCGCGACCCACTACCACCAGCTCACCCAGCTGGTCGAAGGGCTTTCCTCGGCACGTCGGGCCCATCTCGCCGTCCAAGAGCGACCGGAGGGGATCATCTTCCTGCACCATCTCGTCCCGGGGAGCACGGACCGCAGCTACGGGGTGCACGTGGCGCGGTTGGCCGGCCTGCCCAAGGATGTGCTCGAGGAGGCCGATCGGTTGCTCCGCCAGCTCGAGATGGAGGGTGTGGAGCTGCCGGGCCGCTCGCGCGGGACCCCGACCCGCCAGGGAAAGTACACCCAGGCAGTGCTCCTCTCTGCCGAAGCCCCCGCAGCCCCCTCGCCGATCGTCGAGGAGCTAGCGAGCCTCGAGATCGACCACTTGACCCCGATGCAAGCCCTCGCGAAGCTCGCGGAGCTACGACGCCGGGCACGAGAGAGTCAGCCCTCGGAGCGAGCGCCGTGAGCGCGGCCACCCCGCGCGCTCCGATCCGTCGCCTCGCTCCGGAGATCGTCCGTCGGATCGCGGCCGGCGAGGTCGTCGAACGACCCGCGTCCGTCGTGAAGGAGCTGGTAGAGAACGCGATCGATGCCGGAGCCGAGGAGATCATCGTTCGACTCGAGGGAGGAGGCCTGCGACGGATCGAGGTCGCCGACGATGGAGGAGGCATCCCCGCCGAGGAGCTCGAGCTCGCGATCGAGCGCCACGCGACGAGCAAGCTGGCCGCAGATGGATCGATCGAGGGGGTACGAACGCTCGGGTTTCGCGGGGAGGCGCTCGCGGCGATCGCCTCGGTCTCGAAGTTCCGGATCCGCTCGCGCACGGCAAGCGCGACAGCGGCTGCCGGGATCACCGTGGCGGGAGGTGAGATTCTCGGTCGGTTCGCAGCGGGCCGCGCCGTGGGGACGACCGTCGAGGTGGAGGATCTGTTCTTCAACACCCCCGCACGGCAGAAGTTCTTGCACGCGCCCCCGGCGGAGCAGATGGAGGTCCTGCGCACGATCGACCAGCTGTACCTCGCGCACCCCGCGGTCGGCATCTGGATCGAGATCGACGGACGCGAGGTGGGCGCGTATCCGGCCACCTCCGATCTCCGGGACGCAGCTGCGCGTGTGCTCGGACCGGAGATCCTCCACCAGTCGTTCGACGTGGATGGCGATCTTCCCGACGGCGGGCGCGTGCGCGGAGTGCTCGGGCGACCCACGACCGCGATCGGGCACTCACGGGGTCTGTACCTCGCGGCGAACGGGCGAACGATCCAGGCCCGCGCGATCGCCCAGGCGGTTCGAGTGTCCTATCACGACTACATTCCCAAGACCCGATACCCCATCGGCGTGCTCCACCTCGAGCTCCCGCCCGAGCGGCTCGACGTCAACGTTCACCCGACGAAGCGGGAGGTCCGATTCGCGCGCGAGACCGAGATCGCCGATGCTGTTCGGCGGGCGGTCCGGCACGCCCTGATCGGGAGCCCGCCGCTGGCCGAGCCGAGGGAGCCATCCGCGGAGCGTGGGGCTCAGCGCTTTCTGGTGGAGACGCGCGGGATCGACTCCTCCTCCTTCCCACCCTCTCCTCGCCCCGAGGCGCTGGCGGCGTCGGGTCCGGCCCCGCAGCGTCGGCTGGACGCGACCGACCCCCCTACCCGACTGGCCGCGCCCGCGGGAGGGCGACCCCGGCTCACCCTCCTCGGGTGCGTCGGGGCACTGTACTGGATCGCGGAGAGCGATGACGGGCTGGTGCTGGTCGATCAGCACGCCGCGAGCGAACGGCTGCTCTACGACGCGCTCCTCCGCGAGGGAAAACTCGCGCGCCAGGAGCTCGTTGAACCGATCACGATCCACCTCACGACCACGCAATGCACCGCCCTCCTGGCCCACGCTGAGGCGGTCCACTCCGCCGGCTTCACGGTCGAACCGTTCGGCGGGGACGCGCACCGGCTCCGTTCCCTACCCTCGTGGCGGGGCGGACGCGCCCGGGCCGAGGGACTGAACGCGCTCCTGGACGAGCTCGCCGCGGGTGCACGCACGAGCGTCCCCGACGGGGCGATGGAACGCACGGCCGCTTCCATCGCCTGCCACGCGGCGATACGGGCCGGCGACCCGGTCTCCCCCGGGGAGATGTCCCGGATCCTCGCTGCGCTGTACGAGGGCGCGGAGGCGGTCTACTCCTGCCCGCACGGACGCCCGGTCCTCCTCCAGATCCCCCGCTCGCGGCTCGATCGCTGGTTCCTGCGAAGCGGTCCATGAGCCGGGGGCGACCCGCCTCCGAGCACGATCTCGCGGGCCCGGTGCGCCGCCATCTCGAGGCGCTCGGCTTCCGAGTCTGGATCGATCCGGACGGACGCGACTACTTCGACGTAGTGGCGAAGCGGAACGAGGAGGTCGGTCTCGTCGAACTCAAGCTCGCGGACGGGCCCCGCGTGTTCGCGCAAGCCCTCCGTCGGAGGGCTTGGGCGGATTGGGTGGCGGTCGCCGTGGCCTCCGAACGGAGCGCCGAGCGGTTGATGCGCGCGCGCACCGCACCGCTCGCGCGTCGCGTGGGTATATGGCTCGTTCGCGGCGATGCGGTGGACGTGCGGCGGGGGAGCCGGCCGTGGTCGGGCTCGGATGCCCCGTACGAATCGGAGCGGCAGGAGTTTCGCGCGATCCTCGATCGGCTCGCGAGCGGGGAGATCCCCTCCGGAGTGGAGTGGGGAGGGATCGGCCGGATGGTTCGCCGCGCGTCGGGAGGCCGAGGCTTCGCCGAGTACACGATCGAGGAGCTTACGCGCCGCGATGCAGCGGACGACTGAGCGTCGGTAGCTTCACAGCAGCCGGATCGCCTCGAGATTGTACGGCACCCGGCTCTCGAGGTTGAAGCGCTTGTGCAAGCTCGACGAGAGATCGAGCGATTTGGACTCCTCGCCGTGGTTGAGGATGATCCGTTGCGGCCGCGGATCGAGCGACGCGACGAAGTTCATCAGCTGCACCCGATCGGAGTGGCCCGAGAACCCTTCGATCGTGGCGAGCTCCAGGCGCACGGGGACCCCGGACTGCCGTGGGCCTTCCATGAACGTCGCCTCGGAGAGTCCGCGTTGCAGACGCCGGCCGAACGTCCCATCGGCCTGGTATCCGACGAACAGGAGGCCGTTGTTCTCGTCGTGGGCCCAGGCGCGGAAGTACTCCATGACGGGCCCTCCGCTCATCATGCCCGAGGTCGCGAGCACGATGCACGGCTCCTTGGAATCGAGGATGCCCATCCGCATCGTGGAGGAGTCCACCCGGTGGAAGATGTCGGAGAGGAACGGGTTGTCCCCCTGCTGGAAGATCTGCGTGCGCAGCTGGCTGTTGAGGAACTCCGGATAGGCCGTGTGGATCGCGGTCGCCTCGAAGATCATCCCATCGAGGTAGACGGGGACCTGCGGGATCTTGCCCTCCCGCATCTTCTCCTCGAGGACGAGCATGACCTCCTGGGATCGGCCGACGGCGAACACGGGCACGATGAGGTGGCCGCGTCGGGACAGCACCTTGTTGACGAGGTGCGTGAAGTCCTCCGTCGCCTGTTGACGCGTCGGCTGGACGTCGCGGAACCCTCCAAAGGTCGATTCGAGCACCAGAGTCTCGAGGCGGGGGAAGCGGTTAGTGGCCGG
>VFSW01011155.1_pt1 | contig 12659 bp, 14 predicted proteins | sample 5358111 | NCBI WGS metagenome assembly VFSW01 (sample SAMN11554181, study PRJNA540505) | mine drainage metagenome | isolation source: sediment from site ElyBrook_90M | place: USA: Ely Copper Mine, Vershire, VT | collected 2017 | reverse complement strand
GGCGCGGGGGCGCGGGCGGCGGCGGAAAACCCGCGCCGCGAAGGCCCGCAAACGCGCGCGGGGATTCACAAGGACGGGGCCGCCATGCGCGCCGAGGCCCGGCGCGGGGTCCAGGCCGAGGCGGTGCGCCTCCAGGAACTGGTGCGGACCGAAGCGGAAACCATCGAGCACGCCGCGCAGGCGGAAATCGCCGCGGCGGAGCGCGCCGCGCGCCTGGAACTGAAGGGTATCGCGGCGCGTCTGGCGGTGGCGCGCGCCGAAGTGCTGCTGCGGCAGGAATTGACGCCCCAGGCGGACGCGGCGCTGTTCAGCCGCTTCGTCGCGGAACTCGAAGGGAGCGCGCGGTGACCGGCGCGGTGGCATTGCGGTACGCCGCGGCGCTGGCCGACGTGGCCCTCGAACAAAAAGCGGCGGACCGCGTGAAGGACGACTTGGCGGCGTTCACCGAGGCATTTTCCTCCGCGGCCGACCTGCGAATTTTTCTCGAAAGCCCGGCGGCCGCCCGCGAGACGAAGATCAAGGTGATCGAGGCGATCGCGGCGCGGATGCAGCTGGCGCCCGCCGTGCGGAACTTCGTGCAAGTGCTGGTGGATCATGGCCGCATGGAAATGCTGCCGGAGATCCAGCAGGCGTTCCACGTGGAACTGAACAACCGGATGGGAATCGCCGAGGCCGAAGTCGTTTCGGCGCGGGAGCTGAGCGCCGAGGAGAAGCAGCAATTGACGGCGGCGCTGGGGCGCCGCACCGGCAAGAAGATTGAAGCGCGGTTCCGCGGGGACGCGTCGCTGGTCGGCGGCACGGTCGTGCGCGTCGGCTCGACGGTCTACGACGGTTCGGTGCGCGAGCAATTGACGCGGCTGCGCGAGCAGCTCGAGGCGGAATAGGAGCGGGGATGGCGAACATCAAAGCGGACGAGATCACAAAGATTCTGCGCGAGCAGATCGAGAACTATCAGCAGACGGTCGCGGTCGACGAAGTCGGCTCGGTGATCTCCGTAGGCGACGGCATCGCGCGCGTCCACGGCCTGGACCGCTGCATGGCCGGCGAAATGCTGGAATTCCCGCACGGCGTTTTCGGCATCGCGCTCAACCTCGAGGAAGACCAGGTGGGCACCGTGCTGCTGGGCGACTACACCCAAATTCGCGAAGGCGACACGGTGAAGCGCACCAACAAGATCATGTCCGTGCCGGTGGGCGAAGCGCTGGTCGGCCGCGTGGTCGATCCGCTGGGCCAGCCGCTCGACGGCAAGGGCCCCATCCTCACCCAGCATTTCAACGCGATCGAGCGCCTGGCGCCGGGCGTGGTGGACCGCCAGCCGGTGCGCGAGCCGATGCAGACGGGCATCAAGGCCATTGACTCGATGATCCCCATCGGGCGCGGCCAGCGCGAATTGATCATCGGAGACCGCCAGACGGGCAAGACGGCGATCATCGTGGACACGATTCTGAACCAGCGCGGCGGGGACATGATCTGCATCTACTGCGCCATCGGGCAAAAGCGCTCGACGATCGCGCAGGTGGTGAAGACGCTCACCGATCACGGCGCCATGGCCTACAGCATCGTCGTCGCGGCCTCGGCCGCCGAGCCGGCCACCATGCAGTACATCGCGCCGTTCGCCGCCGCCGCCATGGGCGAGTATTTCCGCGACACCAAGCGCCACGCCGTGTGCTTCTACGACGACCTTTCCAAGCACGCGCAGTCCTACCGCGAAATTTCGCTGCTGCTGCGCCGCCCGCCCGGCCGCGAGGCGTTTCCCGGAGACGTCTTCTTCCTGCACTCGCGCCTGCTGGAACGCGCCGCGAAACTGAACGACAAGCTGGGCGCGGGCTCGCTGACCGCGCTGCCCGTGATCGAGACGCAGGCCGGCGACGTCTCGGCCTATATTCCCACCAACGTCATCTCCATCACCGACGGCCAGATTTATCTGGAAGCCGACCTGTTCAATTCCGGCATCCGCCCGGCCATCAACGCCGGCATTTCCGTGAGCCGCGTGGGCGGCAACGCGCAGATCAAGGCCATGCGCCAGGTGGCCGGCACGCTGCGTCTGGACATGGCCCAATACCGGGAGCTAGCCGCGTTCGCGCAGTTCGGCTCCGAGCAACTCGACAAGGCCACCCAGCAGCAACTGGCCCGCGGCCAGCGGCTGGTGGAAATCCTCAAGCAGGGTCAGTACGAGCCCCTGCCGATCGAGAAACAGGTGTTGATTATTTTCGCCGGAGCGAACCGCTACCTCGACGAGGTGGAGGTGGCGGACGTGGGCCGGTACGAGCGCGAACTCTACGCCTTCGTGGAAACGAATTACAGCGGCCTGCTGCAGATGATTCGCGACAAGAAAGCCTTCGACGATGCGGTGCGCGCCGAGGCCTTGCGCGCGCTCGATGCGTTCAAGGCAACGTTTCAAGCCACGGCGGGAGCCAAGTCCGCCGCGGCCAAGGGCTGAGACGGCGGCTCGCGAGAAAACGACAGACTGAACTTTATCCATGGCCACACTACTCGATTTTCGGCGCCGCATCCGCTCGGTGAAGAGCACGCAGCAGATCACCCGGGCGATGAAGTTCGTCGCCGCGGCGAAACTGCGGCGCGCGCAGGAAGGTGTGTTCGCGGCGCGGCCCTACGCCCGCGAGATTCTGCGCGTGCTGCGCTCGGCGGCGGCCCGCATGGAATCAACGGCGCACCCGCTGCTGGAGCGCCGGCCCGAGGAGCGCATCCTCACCGTCGTGCTGACGGGCGACCGCAGCCTGTGCGGCGCCTTCAACACCAACGTGCTCCGCCGCGCCACCGCGTTCTTCCGCGAACAACCCTCGAAGACCATCCAGGTGATGGCCATCGGCAAGAAGGGGCGCGACACGCTGCGCAAGCGCGGGGCCAACGTCGTGGCCGAATACATCAACGTCTCGGCCAACGTGGATTACGTTACGGCCAAGGAAATTGGCGGGAAGATCGGGGAGATGTACGCGGCCGGCGAGGTGGACGCGGTCTACGCCGTGTACAACGAGTTCAAGAACGTCATGGTGCAGCGGCTGTGCACCGCGAAGTTGCTGCCCATCGACCCGGCGGTGCTGGCGTCCGAGGCCGCCCAGGCCGGGCAGTCCACCGCCATCGGCGCCGAACACGAGGAAGCGCCGTTCGTGGACTATATCTACGAAGAGCCGCTCAGCGAAATCTTTAGCGGGCTTCTGCCGCGCTACCTGGAGGCGGAAGTCTACCGCATCCTGCTGGAATCGGCGGCGGCCGAGCATGCCGCGCGGATGACGGCGATGGACTCCGCCACGCGGAACGCCTCGGAATTGATCGACAAGCTGACCCTGGAGATGAACAAGATCCGCCAGGCCGGCATCACCAAGGAGTTGATCGAGATCGTGAGCGGGGCGGCCTCCGCTACCTCGTGAGGTGGTGATTGGTGAGTAGTGATTAGTGACTCGTGACTTGTGATTCGTGACTCGTGACTCGTGAAAATCAAGAGTTTTACCGAGCTAACGGTTTGGCAGAGAGCGCATGAATTGGCTCTTCTGGTTTACAAGCTGACCGCAACTTTTCCGCGGTCGGAAATGTTCGGGATGGTTTCGCAATTGCGGCGCGCATCGGCTTCCGTCGCCGCAAACTTAGCCCAGGGATTCGGGCGAAGGACGACCGGCGAGCTGCTGCGCTCTTTGCAAATCGCCGCGGGCGAGATGGAGGAGACGCGGTATTTTATGATCCTGAGCCGCGACCTCGGATACGTCACCGCGCCCGGCTTTGAAAAAGCGTGGGCCCTGTGCGATTCGGTGGGCCAGCTCATCAACGCGCTGGGCCGCTCCTTGAAGCGCAGCCGCGAAGTCGGATAGGTTTTCACGAATTACGAATCACGAGTCACGGATTTCATAGGAGCTTTACATGGCAACGGACAACGCAAAAATGGGCCGGGTCGTCGAGGTAATCGGCCCGGTCGTGGACGTGCAGTTCGCGCAGCAGCATCTGCCACTGATCCACAGCGCGGTGCGGATCTGGAGCGAAGGGTTCGACATTCCCACGCCGCTCGACATCGTGGCGGAGGTCCAGCAGCACCTGGGCGAAGGCCGCGTCCGCTGCGTGGCCATGAAGCCCACCGAGGGCATGGTGCGCGGCATGAAGGCGCAGGACCTGGGCGAACCGATCAGCGTTCCGGTGGGCCGCGGGACGCTGGGGCGCGTGCTCAACGTGCTGGGCGAGCCGGTGGACAACCTCGGCCCGGTGAAGTACGAGAAGCGCTACCCGATTCACCGCCCGGCTCCCTCCCTGGAGGACCAGTCCACCAACCTGGAAATGTTCGAGACCGGCATCAAGGTGGTGGACCTGATCGAGCCGTACCTGAAGGGCGGCAAGATCGGGCTGTTCGGAGGCGCGGGCGTCGGCAAGACGGTGCTGATTCAGGAGCTGATCCACAACGTTGCCATGCAGCACGGCGGCGTTTCGGTGTTCGCCGGCGTCGGCGAGCGCACGCGCGAAGGAAACGACCTGTGGCTGGAGTTCCAGGAATCGCACGTCATCGAGGCGGGCAACCCCGAGAAATCGCGCTGCGCGCTGATCTACGGGCAGATGACCGAGCCGCCCGGCGCGCGCCTGCGCGTCGGATTGACCGGCCTCACCGTGGCCGAATATTTCCGCGATGAGGAGCACCTCGACGTGCTGCTCTTCATCGACAACATTTTCCGTTTCGTGCAGGCCGGATCGGAAGTCTCGGCGCTGCTGGGCCGCATGCCTTCCGCGGTGGGCTACCAGCCGAACCTCAACACCGAAATCGGCGAGTTGCAGGAGCGCATCACCTCGACCAAGCACGGATCGATCACCTCCGTGCAGGCCATCTACGTGCCCGCCGACGACTACACCGATCCCGCGCCGGCCGCCACGTTCGCGCATCTGGATGCCACGACCAACCTCAGCCGGCAAATCGTCGAGCGCGGCATCTATCCGGCCGTCGATCCGCTGGCCAGCTTCTCGCGCATTCTCGACCCGCGCATTCTCGGACAGGAGCACTACACCGTGGCGCGCTCGGTCAAGTCCGTGCTCCAGCGCTACAAGGAGCTGCAGGACATCATCGCCATCCTTGGAATCGAGGAGCTTTCCGACGACGACAAGCAGACCGTGGCGCGGGCCCGCAAGGTGGAAAAATTCCTTTCGCAGCCGTTTTTCGTGGCCGAGCAGTTCAGCGGCGTGCCGGGAACCTACGTCAAGGTCGAGGACACCATCCGCGGCTTCAAGGAAATCGTCGAAGGAAAGCATGACGATCTGCCGGAGCAGGCGTTCTACATGGTGGGCACCATCGAACAGGCTCAGGAAAAGGCGAAAAAACTCGCGGCCGTCGTCTAGCCGCGCCAACGCCGGATCAGGATCGAACCCATGCTACCCGAGATCATCGAACTCCAGGTCGTCACCCCCGAGCGGCACGTGCTGCAGGAGACCGTGCAGTCCGTCGAGATCCCGGGGAAAGAGGGCTATCTGGGAGTTCTGCCGGGCCACGCCCCGCTCATCACCGAGCTGGGCGTCGGCATCCTGACCTACCACAAGGACTCCCAGGTGCGCTACCTGACCATCATCCATGGCTACGCCGAAGTTCTCCCCGGCCGGGTGATTGTGCTGGCCGAAGTGTCGGAGCGCGCCGAGGAGATTGATCTCGCGCGCACGCTGGCGGCCCACGAAAGGGCCCAGGCTGAAATCGTCCGGGCCAGCGCCGGAGACCTCCAATGGCAGCGCGCTGCCTTCGCCCTCCAGCGCGCCATGGTCCGCCAGCAGGCCGCTACGCGCGGCGGAACTGGGGCGGGCGCGCAGGGACCGGGATCCTCAGCTTCGTAGCACGGCGCCACGGCGGGCCGTGTGGAGCACCAAAACACGAATCGCCGTACTTCGGTCTGCATCTAATCAGACGAGATATTTTCCCGTGAGTTGACGGGAGAGGCGGAGATGGCCGAGATCACGATGTACGGCACCACGTGGTGCGGCGACTGCCGCCGGGTGAAACAATTCCTGAGCGAACGAGGCATCGCCTTCCGCGAGGTGAACATCGACGAAACGCCGGAAGCCGAAGCGATCGTCCTGCGCGTGAACAACGGCCGCCGCAAGATTCCCACGATCGAAATGGACGGCCGTTTTTTCGCCTGCAGTCCGTTCGACCCCTACCGCCTGGCCGAACAACTGCAAATCCCGCTGAATTCGTGAAGCGGGAAAAACGGCCGCAAAACTCCCGCCCCTGGTTTACCGCTGGTATCTCCTTTTATAAAAGTCCACCTGCTGCTGGATCTGCCTTTTCGTCAGGCCCTTGCAAGAGCCTGTAACAAAACCCCTCCGGCACGAGGCGCTGCAGCTTGGACAGCGCGATTCGAGTGTGTGCTCGGGCGGATGGGTCAACGCTGCGCGACCATGTGGGACCTATCCGGCTCGCCGCGATCTGCGTCGCGTTGACGAAGGATTATGCAGGGCGGTCTAATCAGCCTTTGCCGGGATCCGTCGCCTCCGCCAGGTGCTGGGACCGCACAAATTGCAGACACTCCTTAGGCTGGGCGGGTTCGGCTGTATACTGCGAGCCTCGCAGGGTTGGCTGAGACATGCTGGTCGGCCTGCTACTCGTTAGGTAGGCGCCACCGAGACGGTGGAGAAGCACAATGGCAATCGGCACTGTCGACAAATCACAACGCAAAGCAGCGACCGTTGTGGGATTCTCTTATCTGCTTGCGCTGCCGCCGGCGGTCTTCGCCGAGTTCTATGTACGCACCCAACTGGTCGCCATCGACAATGCCGCGCAAACGGCGCAGAACATCATGGCGCACGAGCGGCTCTTTCGTCTGGGCACCGCGAGTAATCTCACTGTCTTCGCGCTCGATGTCGTCTTGATCATTGCTCTTTACGTGGTCCTCATGCCGGTCAATCGAAGCCTCGCTTTGCTGGCCACGGGCTGGGGGCTGATCGAGACCTCGACCCTGGTCGTCGTCACGCTCAGTGACTTCGCCGTTTTGCGGATTCTGAGTGGTGCGGACTACTTGCATGTATTCGAAGCGAACCGGTTGCAGGCCCTGGCCAGGCTGTCGGTCAGTGCGCACGCGGATGCGTATAACATCGGCCTGGTGCTCGCTGGGCTTCGAAGTACTGCCTTCTGCTATCTGTGGTTCAAGTCCCGCTTCATCCCAAGAGGATTGGCGGCATGGGGAATGGTTGCGTCCTTTCTGATGGGAGCGTGCGCATTCTCGTTCATCATTTTTCCAGAGCTTGCGAAGGTCATCCCCGTTGAGATTTATGGAGCTCCTATCTTCTTCTTCGAGCTGACAATGGGTTTTTGGCTCCTGCTGAAGGGATTACCACCTTCCGGAGTGGTGCCCAATAGAGTCAGCGGGTCAGCACAGGCGGGCGTCGGCTAACCAAGTCGTCCAGTCGACGGCCTCGGGCGGAGGTTCGAGCGTTAGCTCTCGGAGGATTCCTGGACTGGCGGGCACGGGCTCAGTGAACCAGCCTGGGCCTGAACGTCATGGAACTGACGCAGTCACATCGGCAGCGGGATGACATGGGCGTTGCGAGGCACGCCAGCGCTGAGGAGTTGACATGACACGCACCACAAACGCAAGAATCGCCGGATTCACGTACCTTTTCTACGCAGCGATCGGTATCTGCTATGAGCTGCTGATGCACCAGGCGACAGGTGTCTACGGTGATGCCGCGAAGCTCACGCGCATCGGCCAGTATGCGATCAACGTGCGCCTGACCATCCTGATTGCGTTGCTCGAATGCCTTTCGTCCCTCGTGCTGGCCGTGACGCTGTACGGGATCACTCGCCACGAGGACCACGAGCTTGCAATGCTGGGCCTGGTCTGTCGTGTTGCTGAGGGCGTGCTCGGTTCGCTCAACAACATCCCCAGCTACTTGGGACTGCTGTGGTTGGCGAAGGCCGGGGTCGGGACGGGTGTCCCGGACCTCCCTACAAAAAACGCGCTGCTCGCGTTTCTGCTGATGCCGGGCACGAGCGTCCCCATCGGTTCGATCTTCTTTGCCGTGGGGACTCTGATCTTTTCCTATCTCCTCCTGCGCGGACGGATGGTGCCGGTCTCAATCGCCTGGCTGGGCGTGTTCGCGTCGGGCCTGCTTGCGGTGACATTGCCCCTGCAGCTCGCCGGTTTTTCCACAGGGTCGCTGACGGGATACTACCAGTGGCTGCCGGCGCTCGTTTTCCAGGTCGTGCTCGCGCTGTGGTTGCTCATCAAAGGTGTCGCCACACCGTCAACGCCATAACGCAGGTTTTGTTACGTGCTCTAAACAGAGGGATCGGGGGATCGCGGCCTGAAAACGACGGCAACGAATTGCGGGGAAGGGATACGCCCGCCCGGTCTGCGTTTCAGCCGCGGGTTGCGCCCTGCCCAAGCGGGACAGCGCGCGGGACCATCGGCGGCTTTACCGCAGGCCGGCGCCGCGGGTCATCACGCCGGCGACGCGCAGGTCTGGCGTCAGCACCACCAGATCGGCATCCGCGCCGGGCGCGATGATGCCCTTCTTCCCCGCCAGGCCCAGGCGGCGCGCCGGCAGCACCGTGGCCATGCGCACGGCGTCTTTCAGCGGCACGCCCAGCCCAACGACATTTCGCAGCGCGCGGTCCAGCGTCAGAGTGCTCCCGGCCAGCTTCCCTTCGGCGTTCCGGCACACGCCGTCCTTGACGCTCACTTCGAATGTGCCCAGGCGATAGTTGCCGTCCGGCATTCCCGTGGCGGCCATGCCGTCGCTGACCAGCAGCACGGTATCGAATCCCTTGGAGCCGATCAGAACCTGGATGGCCGGCGCGGCCACGTGGATCAGATCGGCGATGATTTCCGCGGTGACCTCCGGGTCGGTGAGGATCGCGCCCACCACGCCCGGATCGCGGTGCGAGAACGGACGCATGGCATTGTAGGTGTGCACGGCGTGGCGCGCCCCGGCGTGAATCGCGGCCCGCGCCTGGTCGTAGTCCGCGTTGGTGTGCCCCAGGGCGACCACGAGCTTGGCCGCCACCGCTACGGCAATCAATTCCAGGGCGCCGGGAAGCTCGGGCGCCAGCGTGAGAATCTTCGCCCGGCCGTCCGCGGCCTTCAGAAATTGCTCCAAAAGTTCCGCCGAGGGCTTGGCAATCGAACGCGGAGGATGCACGCCCCGGCAGGCGTGGCTGATGAACGGCCCTTCGAGATGGATGCCGAGAATTTCAGCGGCCAGCCGGCCAGCCTGCGAATCGTCCGGCGTTTCGTGACTGCGAATGTAGGCGGCAATTCCCTCGAGGCTGCGGCAGGTCTCCTCGACTGGCGCGGTGACCGTAGTGGCCAGGAACGAAGTGGTTCCGTGGCTCGCCGCGGTGGATGTGATGCGGTCCAGCGCGGGCGCGCTCGCTTCCATGACGTCGTGGCCGCCCGCCCCGTGGATGTGCAGGTCCATAAACCCGGGGACCACGGTCAGGCCCGCGGCCACGTAATCGACCGCGTCGGCCGGCAGGCGGACTTCATCGCGGTGGCCCAGGGCCACAATGCGGCTTCCTTCAACGATGATGACGCCGTCGCTGATCTCCTCGTCGGGAGTCAGGATGCGGCTCGCGTGGATGGTGGTCGTGGGCATAGGGTGGCACGCCGCCGGCGCGCTCTGCGAGCATGCTACAAGAATTTCACCGCGAAATCACAGCGGACCTTGCATCCGGTGGCGTCTCCGTTACAATCATCTATAGAGCCATCTCAAGAAGGAGACCGGATGTCATACGATAAACGTTACGTGGCCCAGAAGCGCCAGCGCCGCCGCCGCAAGACCGCCAAGGCCAAGGTGAAACTCTACGAGCAGGGAAAACTCCCGCACGACAAGCTGCCGTCGCTCGCGAAGAAGTTTCTGACCCGCAAGATGCGGGCGCTGAGCAAGGCGACCTGACCTTCCCGCACCAAAGCAAAGGGCGCCCGGGCTTTGTCTGCCCCGGCGCCCTTCGCGTCGCTTGCCGCCGGCCCCCCGCCAGGAGGTGCCGCGCGCGTGCGGTTTACTCTCCGGAAGCTTGCGCGTGCGCCGCGTTGGCCTTCGGCACGCTCAAGTAACCAGAGATTTTGTCCTTGCCAACTTGGTTGACCGTGAACTCCACCGGTGCGCGGGAACCACGCGTGAAGAAGTAGATCGGCTCGTTCGTCGAGCGGTTCTTCTTCTCGTAACGCGCGTCATCCGCGTAGATGACCACGGTGAAAATGTTCTTCTTCGGGTTCACGCTGCGAAGTTCGACCATCAGCTCGCCCACCTTCTCCCGCTGGCCCTTCTTGCTGATGCTGAACTCGTAGTAATCGCGCTCGCCCAGACGGCGGAGCTCTTCGATCTGGTCATGATTCTTGGCGATCAGCGTGCCGAACTCGCCGCGGGTCATGTCCAGACTGCTCTTGGTGGCATCCAGATCGGTCCGCACGCCGGTGACATCGGTGCCCAGCTTGTTGACGTCGTCGACGTTGGCCTTGGTCGCCAGCTGCCCGTTGACGTTGGTTTCGAGGTCCGTCAGTTGCTTGGCGTCCTGTTCCTTAATCCTCTTGGTCTGCACGCGCGCCTGATTCACTTCGGTTTGCGTGAGCTTCATCTTGTCCGTCACCACGCTGAGTTCGCCCTGCAGTTGCGCGTTGATGTCTTCCGCCCGGGCCAGCCGCTGGTTCAGGACGTCCTGGCTCTGCCGGAACTGTTGCGATTGTGTCGCCAGGCTCTGTTCCACCGCGCGGGAACGGCTCGAGGCCGCCCAGCCGGCGCTCAGCGCCACGACTGAAACCACGGCCAATCCCACCACGACAAATCCAACCCATCGCGGGCTGGCCGCTTCCTGCGTGAATGTCTGTTTTTCGTCTTCCATGTTCGTTTCCTCCGTGGAAACCCCTTCTGGCCTGGAGATGTGCACGCCGTGAACCAAACAGGCGCGGCCCGCATCATGGTAGCAAGTGGCGTATATTCAATTAGTTATGATGCAGTCGTTGATGAGGGAGGCGAGCGGAGAAACCGCGAACCGTGTACTTCTTACGCGGCGACAACGCTTTCTGCTTGGCGGCCATGAGCCCGGCCGAAGCCCGCGCCGGCGAAAACAGCCGCGTGCTCTTAACGGGTGACGTTCATATTCCGCAGGACCGCGATGCGGTCGGCCAGAGGCGGGTGCGTGCTGAACAGGGACGAAAACATCTGCCGCGCGCTCAATGGCGCCACGATGCACAGCGAGGCGGTGGAGGGCGCGATGTCCATGGGGATGCGGCTGTTGTAGGCGCCGAGTTTTTCCAGCGCGCGGATCAATCCATAGGGATGACCAACCATGCGCGCGCCCGAGGCGTCGGCCTGATATTCGCGCTGGCGGGAAATGCCCAGCTGGAGCAGCATGGCGGCCAGCGGCGCCAGAAACAGCATGAGCAAGGCGGCAATTCCTCCGCCGCCTTCGCGGTTGTCATCGCGTCCGCCCCAGCCGCCGAAGATCATGGCCCAGCGGCCCATGGAAGCGATCCAGGTGACGGCTCCCGCAATCGTCGCGGCGATGGAGGAGGTGAGGATATCGTAGTTGCGGACGTGGGAAAGCTCGTGCGCGATCACGCCTTCAAGCTCTTCATCGTCCATCAATTGCATCAATCCTTGCGTGACGGCGACCGAGGCATGGCTGGGATTGCGGCCCGTGGCGAAGGCGTTGGGCGCCGGCTGCGGAATCATGTAGAGCTTGGGCATCGGAAGGTTGGCTTTGGCGGCCAGCCGCTCCATCACGGCGTACAGGCGCGGGGATTGCTCCTGGCTGATGGGCACGGCTCCGCTCGACATCAGGGCGATCTTGTCGGAAAAGAAATAAGCCCCGCCGTTCATCAGGATCGCGAATCCCAGCGCCAGCGTCATGCCGCCGCGCCCGCCGAAAGCCTGCCCAATAAACAGAAGCACCAGCGTCAGGGCCGTGAGCAGAAATGCCGTCTTGAGGGTTTTCATGGTGTGTGCCGAGTGTCCTTTCAGGCCACTCCCATTTTAGCTGGTTCGCGCTCAAACTTCATTTCCCCCGTTTTCGGGTCGGCGTCCACCAGGACTTCGTCGCCGGGGCGGACCTCGCCATCGAGGATCTTCATGGCCAGCGGGTCCTGAATCAGCCGCTGGATGGCCCGCTTCATGGGACGCGCGCCGTAGGCTGGGTCGTAGCCCTCGCGCAGCAGCTGCGACTTCGCCGCAGCCGTCAGCTCGAGCGTCACCTTCCGCTCGGCCAGCAGCGCCCGAACGCGCCGCAACTGGAGTTCGACGATGCGCTCGATCTGCTCCTTGCCCAGCGGGCGGAACATCACGATGTCGTCGATGCGGTTCAGAAACTCGGGGCGGAACAACTCGCGCAGCGCGCCCATGGCTTCCTCGCGCGCCTTCTTGGGGTCCTTGACCGCCAGTTCGAAGATGCCCGCCGAGCCGGCATTCGACGTCATGATGATCACCGCGTTGCGGAAGTCCACGGTGCGGCCCTTGCCATCGGTCAGGCGGCCGTCATCGAGAATCTGCAGCAGGATATTGAACACGTCCGGGTGGGCCTTCTCGATTTCATCGAGCAGCACCACCGCGTAGGGACGCCGCCGAACCTGCTCGGTCAGCTGGCCGCCCTCTTCGTATCCCACGTAGCCCGGAGGCGCGCCGATCATCCGCGCCACGGAGTGCTTCTCCATGTACTCGGGCAGGTCGAGACGCACCCTGGCGCGTTCGTG
>VFSW01011154.1_pt1 | contig 12659 bp, 12 predicted proteins | sample 5358111 | NCBI WGS metagenome assembly VFSW01 (sample SAMN11554181, study PRJNA540505) | mine drainage metagenome | isolation source: sediment from site ElyBrook_90M | place: USA: Ely Copper Mine, Vershire, VT | collected 2017 | reverse complement strand
CAATAAGGGTATGCGTTCGGGGAAGTCATGCGGCGCTGGCTGCGGCTATTGCAGAAAAAAACTGGGCACCCACTGTGAAGAGGTGGGTGCCCAGTTTAGAAGTATTTGGCTCCCCAAGCTGGACTCGAACGAGTAGAACTTATGTGAATAGTTCCGTGTTGAGCCCTGAGGAAAAGGCGGGGCAGGAGGGTGATATACTATTATAAGAAAGACTTAGTGTCTGAGAGATAATCATTACTGTGCAAAAGGAAAGGGAAAAACCATGAATATCGAGCTCTCCACCAAAGAATACCGCGATTTGCTGGACATCCTGCACATTGCCGACGTGATCATGTCGGGACACCGGACAGAAGAGGACAAGCGCACTGAAGGGCACCGCGCCCTCATTCAGAAGTTTTATGCCCTGGCGCGCGCCGAAGGCCTTGACCGGCTGATCAACTTTGATAAGAGCGAAAAGAAATACTTTCCGACCCGGGATTTCGAACAAAGCTCCGTGGCTCACGTGGTGCTTGACGAGTTTGGAGACCACTACTTCTGGGACGAATTGATTTCCCGTCTGACGGAGCGGGACGCGGCGCAGATGGCCGGCGGGACCGGCAGCGCCGGCGCCATGAGCGAAATCGATCGCCAGCATGCGAAAGGGCAGATTCGTCAGCGATACCTTGAGGAATTCTCAGTGAATGGCGTTGCCAACCTGGCGGTCATTGAGCGGTTCAGTCCTTTCGAGGGGACGACGCTGGCCAGGACGTCGGACTGAGCTTGCCGTCCTCCCCTCTGAGCGCAGAAATCAAGATTCAATGGGTTTTTTTACCGATTCAGCGTCCGGAAGCAGCCCCAGGTTTACCATCTTTGTCCTCAGTTGCTTCCTCGTAATTCCCAGGACCTCGGCGGCCTTGCTCTGGTTCCAGGACGTGTTATTGAGGGCCTTGATGATGAGCCGCTTCTCGGTCTCGAGGAGGTTCATTTCGTCGAAGGTCTCCCGCTCGTCCCCGGCCGGGCCGAGCAGCTTTGGCGGAAGATACTTTTTCGTAATGGCAATGTTGGGGCAAAGCACATAGGCGCGCTCGACGACGTTCTCGAGCTCCCGCACATTGCCCGGCCAGCCGTAGGAGAGAAGCAGGTCCATCACGTTGTCTTCAAACCCCTTGATCAGCTTTCCTTCGACAGCGTTCATCCGTTCAAGGAAGTGATGGGCAAGCAGGAGAATGTCGTCAGTGCGCTCGCGAAGCGGCGGCATCCTGATCGTGACGACATTGAGCCGGTAATAGAGGTCCTCGCGGAAACGCTTCGCCAGGACCTCCTGTTCCAGATCCTTATTGGTCGCGGCAACGATCCGGACGTTGATTTTTATCCGGGAGCTTCCGCCCACCCGCAGGATCTCCCGTTCCTGGAGAAACCGGAGGAGTTTTTTCTGGAGGTTGGGGTCGAGGTCTCCGATCTCGTCGAAAAAAAGCGTTCCCCTGTCCGCGTGCTCGACCAGCCCGGTCTTCTTCTCATGGGCGCCGGTGAAGGCGCCTTTCTCGTGGCCGAAGAGCTCGCTTTCCATGAGTTCGGAAGGGATGGTGGCGCAATCGACGGTGACGAACGGACCCCCGGCCCGGTCCGAGTCGTAATGGACCGCGCGGGCCGCGAGTTCCTTGCCGGTCCCGCTCTCGCCGGCGATGAGGACGTTCGACTGCGTTTTCGATACCATTCGTATGGTATCGAAAACCTCCTGCATCGCCGTGCTTTTGCCGATGATGTTGCTGAAGGTGTACTTCTGCCTGAGTTCGGACTTCAGGGCCTGGTTTTCCCGCTTGAGCTCGGATTTTTCGAGGGCCTCGCCGACCACGGTCAGAAGTTCGTCGGGGTTCACGGGCTTCGTGAGGTAGTTGAACGCCCCCCGCTTCATCGCCTCCACGGCGTTCTCGATGGTCCCGAACGCCGTGATCATGATCACGGGAAAATCGGGCTGGAGGGACTTGACCTCCGTCAGGAGTTCGGCGCCGGACTTGCCGGGCAGCTTGAGGTCGGTCACGACGAGGTCGTAGGCGGTCAGGCGGAATTTCTCCAGCGCCTCTTCGGCGGACTGGGCAATGTCCACGCTGTACCCGCTGTCCCTGAGCGTCAGGGCAACGACTTTGAGGATGTTCTTTTCGTCGTCCACGACGAGGATGTTATGCTTTTGCATTGTCCCGCACCGGCAGTTCGATGGCGAACCGCGTCCCTTTGCCGACCTCGCTTTCGACGGCGATCGTGCCTTTGTGCTCCTTCACGATCCGGTCGACGACGGCGAGCCCGAGGCCGGAGCCCCGTGTTTTCGTAGTATAAAACGGCTTGAAGATATTTGCAATCTTTTCAGCATCGATCCCGCTCCCCGTGTCCTGGACCGTCACCCGCACCCGGTCTCCGGAAGATTCGGTGCTGATGGCGATGGAATCCCCCTCCTTCGAGGCGTCCATGGCGTTCAGCAGCAGATTGAGCAGGGCCTGCTTTATTGCCGACGCGTCGCAGGGCATCGGGAGGATGTGCTCGTCAGTGAGCACGATTACCTCGATGTTTCGGTCCGTCGCCTCCTGCCGGATGAGCTCCACGGTCGCTTTGACCACGTCGTTGAGGTCGCTCACCTTGAAGAAGAGCGGCGCCGGCTTCGAGAACCCGAGGAAGTTCGACGTCATGTCGTTCAGCCTCATGACCTCCTCCTCGATGATCGACAGAAACTCGGTCAAAATGTCGCCATGAAAATTCTTCTTAAGGTACGAGGTCGCGACGCGGATCGAATTGAGCGGGTTCTTCGTCTCGTGAGCCACCGTCGCGGCCATCTCGCCCAGGGCCGACAGCCGCTCGAGCCGGGCCTTCTCGGCATCGGCCTTTTTAAGCTCCTGGAGGTTGAAGCTCAGGTCCTTGACCATCTGGTTGAAGACCTCCACGAGCTCCCCGAGCTCGTCGCCGCACGATTCCCGGTACACGGCGCACGTGCGGCAGTCGCCGATCTTCTGGGCAAAGGCGCCTTGCACCGTTCCGTGGCAAAACGTGCCGGCTATGGCCCAGCACCGGAGTTTGCCGTAGGACGGGCACTCCCGCTTGTCGCAGGCGAGCCGCTCCCAGCATTTCACGACCCTCGCATTTTCGACTTCGACCTCCAGGTTCCCGGTCTGAACGTCCATCATCCGGTCCTTCAGCCTGCGGAGGGGCGTGGTCAGAAAATTCGAGACCGCAAAAGCGCCGGCGATCCCGCCGAGCAGGATGATCGCCGAGATCATGTAAATATATTTTTTCAGTTTCCCTAAGCGTCCTTCGATTACCGCGTCAATGTCCCGTAGCGAGTAACCGATGGTGGCGAGGCCGAGGACCTTGTCTCCGATCCTTATCGGGACCGAAAATTCCTTGACCGGTTCCTTGCCGTAGCGGTATTCCCTGATCCGCTCTTTTCCATCCGCCAGGGCGCCGGACAGCCCGCCCAGGTCCTGCCGCGGGAGTGTCGTGCCGAGCAGGGAACGCTTCGTATGAGCGACGACCATTCCGTTCGCGTCAACGATCATGGCGTATGCGCTGGGCGCCACGCCGTGCATGGTATTGACCAGTTCATCGAGGCGGAGCGGGTCGAACTGGAGCAGCGATTCGGCGGCGTCATGGGCGAGGTTTCTCGTCATGGCCAGATTGCTCGTCTCCGTGTTCTGCCGGAGCGATTCCCGCTGGTAACTGATGATCAACGACGCGACGGCGAGCATCGTAATGCCGATGATCATGGTCACCGCTATTGAGAACTTCAGCCCAAGGTTCAGTCTGCTTGCCGCTTTTGTGCTCATGCGCGTGATTGTCCGGGACGGGCATTTCATTTTATCCGTCTCCGCAGGCCGTCGAAATCCCGATCGCTCGCCGCTATGAACCGTCGGATTTCCGCCGCCCTGAGGATGCGGTCGTCCCGGAGATTGAGCAGGTCGCTCTTGACCTCTTCGACAACCTTCGGGTCCGTCCCCGGCGTGGCGGCAAAAGGCCAATTTGCAATATAGGGCGTTCTGGCGACGATCCTGATTTTATGGAGATCGATTTCCTCCTTCAACACACTGAGGGAGGTTTCCCTGACGAAGCCCGCGTCGACGTTTTTCCGGTAGACGTTCAGAATTACCTTCTCCTGCCTTTTCCCCTCGGACATGTGAAGGTCCTTGAATACGTCGATCCCTTTTTCCGCGAGCAGCAGCTTCTGGGCGAGAAAACCGCCGGCCGATTTGTAGGAGACGGCCATGACGCGCTTTCCCCGCAGGTCCTCGATGGTCCTGATCGGGCTGTCCGCGCGGGTAATGATGATGCCGCGGAAAATATTGCCTGAGGTCTCGATGGCCGTGTTCGCAAAGGCGGACAGATAACCCTTGTCCGCGAGCAGAATGTAGATGTAGGGGTTCGAATAGGAGAACTGGACCTCGCCCCGCTTCACCGTGTCGTAAAAGCCCTCGAAGTCCTTCGGGATGACGAGTTTGAACTCGTATCCCGTTTTTTGCGAAAGGTATCGCATGAGCGGGTCGAACCGGTCGAAGAGGGTAATGGCCGAATAGAGCGGCAGGATTGCGACCTTGATCGATTTTTTCCCGTAGGTGAGATAATTCTTCCCCGTAAGGTTCTTGATCATGACGCGGACAACATCGAAATCCCGGTCCTCGGCAGAGGTGAAGCCGTCGATGTCCTTCATCTTTTCGATCAGGGACGGAGTGGTCTTCCTGTTCACGGCGATGAGGGCTTGCCGGACCGCGCTGCGGAGCGCCGGGGACAGCCGCGGAGAGGCGCAAAGGGTGTACTGAGGGATCGCCTCGGATTCCTCGATGATCCTCAGACCGTCGTCAAGATATTTGCGGGCCACGCGCTCGCTCAAACCGCCGATATCGTGATGTCTCGTGAGGACCGAGAGGGCAATGCGGTCCTCCTGCTCCAGGTAATCGACGGAGCTGAAATCCTTCAGGCCGATCCCCACTTCCTTGAACATGGCTGCGGGAATGAGGGAGGAAGACGACGAACTGGCATTGCCCAGGGCGAGACGCTTTCCCCTGGCCTCGACGATCCTGGATATCCCCGAGTCCTTGCGCGTCACGATAACGCTCCGGTAGGTTGATGAGCCGTTTCGTATGGTTTTTACCAGGGGAATGACGTCGTGCAAATGGCGGGCCTCGCAGTAGGCGGAGGGGTCGAGGTAGGCAAGCTGTGCACGGCCCGTTCCGATGTCCTCGATCGCCTCCTGGTAGTTCTGGGCAATCTTGAGGACGATCTGCTGCGATGTCGCTTGTTCGAGATACTCCTTCAGGGGAAGAAATTTTTCGTACATGATGCTGATGTCTTCCACGGGCGGCAGAACAAATACCAGGGGCGGGGCCCCTGCGGGCTTCTCCCGGGACAAGCCCGCGGAGGGCGGTAAGAGCGCGAGCGCACAACAGAGGACAAGAAACAACTTTTTCATGCGACATTATACGCACCTGCGGGCTTGATTTGCAAGAAAATGCCTTAAGGAAAATGCCTGAACAGGGAGATCTCGAAGTAGCATAGGAAAAGCACTTAGACACGGAAGAAGCGGATTAGACATGATAAAAGCGGATAAATTCGGAAGCAAGGCAATCACTATTCGTCAGTTGCGAATGAAATTCTGCTCAAAATGGATAGAAAAAATCTTAAACCTTCGACAGGATAACAGGATTTACAGGAAGTTATTAAAAGCAAAATCCGCCGTTATCCGACTCTTATCAGATTTGATCCGTGTCAAATGCCGTTTTTAGGATTAATCCTTTTTCCCGCCGTCATTCCCAAACGTGGGCCCTGTTCTGTCCGAGCCTTTCAAACAATTCGATCCGGAGCATGATTTTTGTCCTGGCATTATCCTTGCTTTAAAAGTGATTGTTCAGGTGAAGCGATTGACTTTTATCCGTTCGTGGTGAGCCTGTCGAACCACTCAAAATACTTTTTCAACAACCTGGCAGGCCGGACGGTTGCGCGGAGCTCTTTCCTTCAGCCCGAGGCGGCATTACGAGGAGCCGATGGTTAGATCGGATAAAACGCTGGAAATACGAGGTGTGCTCAGCCCGCGAGCTGAAATGATCGCCATGAAGGCGCTCACGGCGCTGACACCCGGGGAGGTCCTTACGATCATTACCAGGGATGTTGCGGCCCGCGAAAAGCTCCTGTCCCTTTGCAAGGACCTCGGCTGCGTCATGGCCGATATGAAAGAAGAAGGGGGCACTATCTACGTCCAAATTCGAAGATGACCGTTGTATTTGTCTTGTTTCCTTTAGTCTCATTATTTACGCGGCCTCACATTGTCCTAAAGCGCACACCAAAAAAAGTGAAATTGTCCCAAAAGGGACAGAAAGCAGCTTTTTACCCCTTTATTAAGCGGGAATGCCTTTTGCATCTCTGGTGAACATATGAAAAAAATACTCTTCACGATTGTTTGCTCCTCTCTTCTGATTATGGAAGCGTCGCCGCTATTCGGCGCCTCGGGCAATATCAAGATGTTGTTCTTCTATCAGGAGAACTGCAAATGGTGCAAAATGATGGACGAGGTTATTAATGACCCCTCGATATCCGGGATTCTCCGGGAAAACGCTCAAATAATAAAAGTCGATATCCACGGGCAGGAAAAGCCGGCCTCCGGGGGCCTGACGGGCGTTGAGTATAAAAAAAAATACAAGGTTTTCTGGATCCCGACCGTTATTTTCAAGGGCCCGGGGGAGAAGGTGCTTCTGAGGATCCCCGGTGTGGTGACGAAAGAGGATTTTAAAGATCTGCTTTGCCATGAAGTGGGCATGAGCGCCTTTTGCGCCAAATAAAAAAAGGTTTTCGAGTTTCGGCGAGGCGGTGCGCCAGGGAGCCGGAGGGGAAGGAGGCGTTATGGTAAAAGGTTTCCCGCCCGCCAAGTCAAATCATTGCAAAAAGAAAGGAGGAAAACAAGTGAAGATCGGTACTGTTACCGCATTCAGCCTGGCTCTCGCACTTGCTGCCTTGCCGGCGGTTGCGCCGGCCGCAGGCAACGCCGAGAACGGCAAGAAAATTGTTGAGGCAAAAAACCTCGGAAACTGCGCGGCATGCCACGTCATTCCCAACATGGAGTTCCCGGGAGATGTGGGGCCGGATCTTGTAGCGTCCATGCAGGGATTTACGGAAAAGGACAGGGGCACGGTACGGCAGTGGGTATGGGACGCAAGGGCGTTCGATCCGGACACCATAATGCCGCCTTTCGGCCCGAACAAACTTCTCACGAATGCCGAAGTAGACGATGTCGTTGAATATCTCTACAGCATTCAGAAAAAGTAGTTGCTCAAGCCAGCCGCCCGCTTTGGCGCAAGGCGCTCGAACAACCGGCCTGAGCAGGCGAAAAAATAATGAAGGAGGCAAACACGATGAAGCAGAAAGATATGGGACCGGCGCTTACGAGGAGGACTTTTATCAAATCTGCGGGCGCTGCCTGCGCGATGCTTTTTGTAGCGGGTTCCCTGCCGTCGCTCGTGAGGCCGGCAACAGCGGCGCCGAATGAGAAAAACATCAACGACGTCCTCAAGAAGCAGTTCGGCAATAAAAATGTGACCATGTCGCATGTCGACATCAAGGCCCCGATAATCGCGGAGAACGGGGCCGTCGTCCCGATCACCATCACGTCCGATCTGCCGATGCGAAGCGACGACTATGTCAAGAAGATAAACGTATACGCGGAAGGGAACCTCGAGCCCTATGTGGCAAGCATTGATCTTACCCCCGCAAACGGCAAGGCCGAATTTGCGATGAGGATAAAGATGAGGAAAACGTCGAACGTACGCGTGGTCCTGGAAACGAGCAAAGGGCGGCTCTACGGGGCTGCCAAGGCGGTCAAGGTGACCATCGGCGGCTGCGGCGGGTAAACTGTCGTAGCTATGCCTATACCGGGAAAAGGGCTCAAGGAGGATATATTATGGCTTCTGTAGGGAAGATAAAGATCAGGGTGCCGAATACGATAAAAAAGGGCGACATCATCCCCGTGCAGGTGCTTGTCAGCCACCCGATGGAAACGGGAATGAGGAAGAACAAGGACGGCAGCGTGATCCCCGCCTATTACATCAATGATGTGGACGTCTTTTACGGGAACGACAAAATAACTCATTGCGATTGGACCATTGCCGTCAGCGCCAACCCGTTTATAACCTTCTACGTGAAAGCCGACAAGGCGGCGCCTATCAGGATCGTGTACAAGGACATCAAGGGAGGAGTTTACGAGCAGGCGGTCCAGATCAGCCCTCAATAGCGGAGACGCGAAAACAATCAGGAGGTAAAAGGGAATGAGCAGGTTAATCACGAGAACTCTGATTTTGGTTGCGTGCGCATGCTGGGTGTTTCCCCTCGGCGCAGGCCGGTACGCTCTCGCCGGGGATGGCTCCACCCCCCCCGGAATAAAGGAATATAAGCCGAATATCTCGACCCAGGAATACGAGAAGAGATACAAAGCGGTGTACGGCAAGTTTACCGAGCAGATGGCCCAGGAGGGGAACCCGGCCGATTTCATGCTGGATGACGGCAAGGACCTTTTCGGCAAGGTTGAAGGCGCCGCGGGCAAATCCTGTGCGAGCTGCCATGGCGCAAACGGAGAAAAGCTCAAAGGCGTCGCGGCAACCTATCCCAAATACGACCCCGAGCTCAAGGGGATAGACACGGTGGCATTGCAGATAAACCGGTGCCGGAAGGAGCAGATGGGCGCTCCGGAGTTGAAATATGAATCCGATCCCCAACTGGCCCTCGAGCTGTACGTCAAGTCTCTCTCGAACGGCGTGCCGATCAACGTGAGCATAGCCGGCCCGGCAAAGCCTTTTTACGAGGCAGGCAAGGCGTTCTATTACAAAAGGTACGGGCAGTTCAACTTCAGCTGCGCTTTATGCCATGTGAAGTATGCCGGCCATATGATCAGGGCCAATCTTCTTTCGAACAACAGGCACCATGCCGACCATTGGCCTTCGTACAGGCTGAAATGGGGCGCGACGGGCTCTCTCCAGAGGCGGTTCAGGGGGTGCAATAAGAACGTAAGGCAGAAGCCGGAGCCTTTTCAGAGCGAGACGTACCGCAATCTGGAACTCTACCTTACGTACCAGGCTAACGGGGTCCCCATAGAAGTCCCGGGATTCAGGATGTAAGCAGGCCAAACACGAAATGAGGAGGACCGGATGAGCATCACAAGGCGAAAATTTATTCAAATGCTGGGGCTGGCGGCCGGAACCGCGACCCTGGCCCCACTTACTCCCGCGGCCCTCGCGAAGAGCCTGAAGCCCGGGAACCTTCTCAGCTTTGCCGCGCAGGGCAACCTCACGCTGGTGCACACCACGGATACGCACGCCCAGCTTGTCCCCATTTACTACCGGGAGCCGGATACGAATATCGGGGTTGGTGAAGACAAGGGGCTGCCTCCGCATATCACGGGCAGGGATTTTCTCAACTATTACGGCTACCAGCCGGATACCGTGGAGTCTTATGCGTTTACATGCGACGACTATGCCAAGCTTGCCAGGGAATACGGCAAGATGGGCGGCTTCGCCTATATCGCGACCTTAATAAAAAACATCAGGGCGGAAAGGCCGGGAAAGGTGCTTCACTTAGACGGGGGGGACACCCTGCAGGGCTCGGCCACGAGCATGTGGACGGCGGGCGAGGACATGGTTACGGCGGCGAACAAGCTCGGCTGTGATGTTATGACCGGCCACTGGGAGTTCACCTACGGCCAGGACCGGCTCCAGGAGCTGATAAAAAAGATGAACTTCTCCTTTGTCGCCCAGAACGTGAACGACGCAACATGGGGCGACCCCATATTCAAGCCCTATGTCATAAAACAGATCAACGGGCTGGCTGTTGCCGTGATCGGCCAGGCCTTCCCCTACACGCCCATAGCGAACCCACGGAGGTTCATACCCGACTGGTCCTTCGGCATAAAGGACGATCATATGCAGGCGCTCGTCGATGAATTAAAGGCCAGGAAGGTAGACCTCATCGTCGTGCTTTCCCATAACGGCATGGACGTGGACAGGAAAATGGCCGGAAGGGTAAAGGGGATAGATGTTATTATGGGCGGTCATACCCACGACGGCGTGCCGAAGCCGGTGATCGTGGGCAGGACCCTGGTCATCAATTCCGGCTGCTACGGTAAATTCGTTTCGAGGCTCGACCTCGATGTTCGCGGCAGGAAAATAGAAAGCTACTCCTTCAGGCTCATACCGGTCATGTCCGAGATCATCAAGCCGGACCCTGAAATGGAGAAACTCGTCGGGGACCTTCGCGCCCCTTACAAGGACAAGCTCGGCGAGGTGCTGGGCCATACCGAGACCCTGCTCTACCGGAGGGGCAACCTGGACGGCAGCTTTGACGACCTGATCTGCGATGCCCTGGTAGACCACTACAACGTGGATTTTGCGTTCTCGCCCGGCTTCAGGTGGGGCAGGACCGTGCTCCAGGGCCCGATCACGGCTGAAGACGTTTATTCGCAAACCGCGCTTACCTATCCCAATACATATAAGGCCTCCATGAAGGGCAGCACGATCAAGAACGTTCTCGAGGACATTGCGGACAACCTGTTCAATCCCGACCCCTACATGCAGCAGGGCGGAGACATGGTCAGGACCAGGGGGCTGGATTTCAGCATTCACGTCAACGAGCCAATGGGCAGAAGGATCCAGGACCTGAAGGTCCGCGGCAAATCCGTGGACCCCGGCAAGGAATACACGATGTCAGGCTGGGCTTCCATGGCGGAGCAGCCCGGACCGCCGGTGTATGACATTGTCATCGACTACATTAAGAAGAAGAAAACAGTAAATGTTCTTAACGACAAACCCCAGCTGGTCGTCTGACGCCGGGTCTTTATCCGGTAGATTTTTACTTTTACGAGAACATCAGATCCTGATTGCAAGCATTGAAGCGGATGCTCAAAAAACGTTTCCAGTTTTTCAACACCGTTTGGGAGGAATGAATGTCAAAGGGCAGAAAAATTCTCGGCGCTGCAATGATGCTCGGCGCGTTTCTCTGGGTTGTTTACTTTATCGCAAAGATCAAAGGATATGCTTCTCCCGACGCCGGGACGCTGTCGGACGAACAGATAGCTGCTGCCAAAAATTCCATCCAAACCGCGGTCATCATTTCCGGTTTATTGCTCGGGGGGCTTTTAGGGGCCATTGTGCAGCAGTCGAAATTCTGCATAGCCGCGGCCTGCCACAATATCGTGACCACCTATGATCTGACCCAGACGCGGGCCTATGCCATGGCGCTCTTTGTCGCGATACCCGCCACGCAGCTGCTTTACCGATCAGGTTCGGTGGACATATCCCGCAGCATCTATATAGCTTCCCCCTTTACCTGGCTCAGCTACATTGTCGGAGGGTTCATTTTCGGCGTGGGCATCGTGTATGGGGGCGGCTGCGCGAGCAGGATCCTCGTCAGGGCCGGAGAGGGCAACCTGGGAGGGCTGGTAAGCGTCCTCGCGTTTATTCTTTCTTCCGGCGCCACACTCTGGGGCATCACGGCAATGGTCAGGGTGAATTACTTCGACAAATTGACCCTGGATCTGAAGGACCAGTACCTTCCCCATATGATCGGCTTTGTGCCGGCATGGGTCCCGGTCCTCGTCATAGAGGCTGTCCTGCTTATCTTCATGCTGAGTGGCCCGAAGGACTCGGAATGGCGCGGGCTGAAATGGCCGCTGGCCGGGGCCGCCATCGGGGTGATCGTGGCGCTGGCCTGGTGGGTCAACGGCGCGGCATTCAAGGCAATGCCCGTTGTGGACTCGTTCTCTTTTACCGGGCCCGACGACCCCACGCTGCTGCAGGCATGGAGACCCAAGAGCCTGACCTTCGCGCTCGCTGATGCGGAGACATTCAGGTACATCATCCTCTGGACGGGAGAGACCATCAATTTTGCCGTGGCCACGGTGCTTGGAGTGATTGCCGGCTCTCTGGTTTCCGCCCTCATCAGCGGCACGTTCAACTGGGTTGCCCCGCCGCTCCAGCAGTTCAAGTACAACCTGGCCGGCGGGCTGCTCATGGGCTTCGGGGCCGTGCTTGCAATGGGATGCAACATCGGGCAGGGCTTAAGCGGGATTTCCACGCTCTCCCTTGGGAGCATCCTCACCATGTCGTTCATCTTTGTCGGCGCAATTGCCGGGGCCAAATACATGACCTGGAGGATAATGAGAGAAGCATGAACCCGGTTTCCAAAAAAAAGGGATTGCTGCGCGCGCTGCTGCTTTTGGCAATGGCGCTGGTACTGCTGTCGTCTTTCCTGCACCCCGTCTTTGCGGCCGAGGCCGGCAACGATGCGGTCGTCATACGTTCCGTGCAGGGAGATTTCGACAGCGTGTGGGACGACCTGAACACGGCGCTTACCAACCGGGGGCTTGTGGTGTCCGGCGTTTCTCACGTGGGGAAAATGCTCGACCGGACCGGCAAGGCCCTGGGCAGGACGAAAAAGATATTTGCAAGGGCCAAGGTGCTGGAATTTTGCAGTGCCGTCGTTTCAAGGGACATGATGGAGCAAAACCCCGATTTTATCGCGTTCTGCCCTTACAAAATTGCGGTCTATACTCTTCCCAATGAAAAAAATAAGGTTTATCTTTCCTACCGGCGCCCCCTCTGGAACGACAAAAGCAGCAAGGCCGCGCTTGACGAGGTCGAAAAACTGCTCGACGGCATCGTCCGTGATGT
>VFSW01011153.1_pt1 | contig 12660 bp, 12 predicted proteins | sample 5358111 | NCBI WGS metagenome assembly VFSW01 (sample SAMN11554181, study PRJNA540505) | mine drainage metagenome | isolation source: sediment from site ElyBrook_90M | place: USA: Ely Copper Mine, Vershire, VT | collected 2017 | reverse complement strand
GCGGCCCGATCGCGTGATCCTCGGCGAGTGCCGCGGCGAGGAAGCCTTCGACATGCTGCAGGCGATGAACACCGGCCACGAAGGCTCGATGGCGACGATCCACGCCAACACGCCGCGCGACGCCATCTCCCGCCTTGAGCAGATGATCGGCATGGCCGGCTTGCCGATGACGGTTGCAAGTATCCGCGGTCAGATCGCCGCGGCCATTCGAGTGATCGTGCAGCTGTCGCGACTGTCCGACGGCAAACGGCGGGTGATGAGTATCGCCGAGATCACCGGGCTCGAGGGCGACATCATCCAGATGCAGGAAATCTACAAGTACGTCCGCACCGGCACGGCGCCCGATGGCTCGATTCAGGGTCATTTCCAGGCCACCGGCATACGCCCGCGGTTTCTGGCCGATCTCATCGCCATGGGCATCAAATTTCCGGGCTCCTATTTCGATCCATCGCAGCCATTGTGATCCGGGCCGATCATGTCTTTCGATTTCGATCCGATCTATCTGATCTGGGTGTTGGTCGCGGCCTCGGCGGCGCTCACCGTCGAAGCGGTGTATCTGCTGTGTTTCACGGCGGGCTCGTACCGCAGCCAGATCAACCGCCGCCTGATGCTGTCGAAGGACAAGAAGGATCGCGAAAACGTTCTCGTCGAGTTGCGCCGCGAACGCGGGCTGACGGCCGGCGGCAATTACCGGCTCAGCTTCCTCGCTCTGAACCGTTTGGTCGTGCAATCGGGCCTCACCATGGGGTTTGCGCGGCTCACCTTGATCGTCGCGCTGACCGGCGTTTTTGCGGCCGGCGCCACCTTTGTGTTCCTTACGAATGTCGTCTATGCCGCCGCGGCCGCACTGTTCTGCGCGACCGCGCTGCCTTACCTCGTGCTTCGCCTGTTGCGTGCCCGCCGCCAGAAGAAGTTCGGCGCCCAGTTTCCCGACGCCCTCGACATGATCGTACGAAGCCTGCGCGCCGGACACCCGGTGCCGATCGCCATCAATATGGTGGCCCGCGAAATGACCGACCCGATCGGCAGCGAATTCGGCATGGTATCCGACGAGATCACCTACGGCGCCGACTTGGAAACGGCGATGCGCAATCTCTACAACCGCATCGGCTCTGATGATCTGCCGCTGTTTATCACTGCGGTCGGAATCCAGGGCTCCACCGGCGGCAACCTCGGCGAAATCCTTCAAAACCTCTCAAACGTTATCCGTCAGCGTTTCAAGATGCGGCGAAAAATCCGCGCGCTGGCATCCGAAGGCCGCGCCTCGGCCATGATCCTATCCTCGCTGCCGATTGGTATGTTCGTCGTGGTCCAGGTGGTGGCGCCTAATTTCTACGCCGCGGTCTGGCATGAGCATCTCACGAAAGTCCTGCTTGGCTCCGCCGCGGCGTGGATGCTGATCGGCAATCTGATCATGTTCAAGATGGTCAACTTCAAGATCTAATGTGAAGCCGGATGAAGCCGCCGCCGCACAAGCGCGGGGACAACGGCAAGTCGAAAGCTCTTAACTGATGGACGCAGGCTCAACCTTTGCCGTGTTCGGCGACAGCGCGACGACGATGCTCAGTCTGCTCGTCTTCCTCGCCACCGGCACGCTTGCTTTCGCGGTGATGATCGGCGTGCGCGCGCGCGAGGCGGTGCGCCGTCGCGCCGTTCGGGTCAATCTCGATGACGAGGGTCCCGCGGCGCGCCGCTCGCTGCGATCTTCGGGCGTCAAAGCCGCGCACAGACTGATCGACTATGCGACCAAGCATTACTCGACCTCGGACAGTAAAGACCTCAAGCAGCTTCAGCACCGGCTCATTCAGGCCGGCATCTATAATCCGCGCGCTGCGGCTTATTTTTTCTTCGCGCGCCTGACGCTTGCCCTCGGACTGGCGGTCGTCGTGTTCTTCGCCTTACCGATGCTGAACATAAACGGCCGATCGACGTTCTGGGTTCTGGTTCTGGCCGGCGGCTTCTGCGGGTATCTGGCGCCGACCTTCTACCTCGACCAGGTTATCAAGACGAGGCGTCAGGAGCATCGCTCCGGATTCCCCGATCTGATGGATCTTATGGTCGTGTGTGCCGATGCGGGACTAGCCATGGAGGCCTCGCTCGACCGGATCGGACGCGAACTCGGCAATTCCTACCCGTCGCTCGCTGCCAACATCCACATCGCCAATTTGGAAATCCGCGCCGGCCGCACGGTGACCGAGGCGCTCGAACATCTCGGCGACAGGCTCGGCCTGGAAGAGGCGCGCTCGTTTGCCACGCTCATTCAGCAATCCGACGAACTCGGTTCCAGCATCAGCGATGCGTTGCGGGTCTACTCCGACGACATGCGTCATAAAAGATTGTCGCGCGCCGAGGAGAAGGCCTACGCGCTGCCGGCTAAGCTCGCAGTGCCGATGATGGTGTGCATCTTTCCGGTGCTATTCGTCGTCATCCTGTGTCCGGTGATCGTGCGGATGGCGACCGGCAGTTGGTGAACGGCCGGCGAGCGAAGGCCGGGGCGGCGGCTACGGCGCCGCAAGGCCAAGTGAGTTGAGATAACCGGCGTTGATGCGATCGTTTTTGAATTTCGCGGCTTCCAGATACGCATCAAGAATGGCGTTAGCCTGCGTACGCGGCGGCAGGGAACGCGCGTTCAACGTGGCAACGTCTCGGCTCCCGACTTCGGCAATTAGTTCCCACCCTTTGGGTGTTGGGATGGATACGACGGCCGTGTCGGTGTCGAGGCTTTTGTACGGCCAGAAGCACCAGCCGATGCCGAAGCGCTCATTAAGCTCGCGGAACGCCGTGTTCCAGGCGTCGTTGTATTCGCCGGTCTCGCCGATTAGCAGCGGCACTTTCCAGCGATTGCCGAAGTCCAGATAGCTCTGCACTGCATCGCGCGTCGGCTTGGCCCAGAATTTGTGATAGGTGTAGATGGCGTTGGCGTCGAACGGCGGTCCGAACACCGCGAAGCTTATGCTCCATTGCGCGCCGGCGAGCAGCACCGCATGATTGGTATCGACGCCACGAATGGCGGCTACGATGTCGCGATAAAGCGGCTCCAGTCGTGGATTGAGATAATCCATGTCGTTGTAGGGCGAGATCGGTTCGTTCAACAGGTCATAGCCAAGTATGGTCGGATCGTCGCGATAGTGCCGGGCGAGTGCGCGCCACAGCGCGACGGTAAGCTGCCGATAGCGCGGTATGTAGAAAATAAGCGGAAAGCCCGGGCCATCATCGTGATTGACGCCGGTTTGGCCGCCGGGCGCCGCGTGCAGATCGAGAATGACACGCAGGCCCGCTGCCCGACACCATCCAACCAGCCGGTCGAGCAGGTGCCAGCCGGGTCCTTCGAACCGGTCGGCGCCGCCGTCGCCGGGTTCGACGAACAGCCGCCAATGCAACGGGACGCGCACCGTGTTGAACCCGGCCGCTTTGATAAAACGGATATCCTCCTCGGTAATGTAGACGTCGCGAAACGCGGTCCAGAAGCGCGAGGCGCCTTCTGGACCAATCACGGCCTCGATCACATCCGCGATCTCGCCGGGGGCCCGCGCCCGCTTGAACTTGAACATGTAGCCTTCGGGGACCAGCCAATTGCCGAGATTGATTCCCTTGATGGCAAAGCGGGCGCCGCTACCGTCGACCAGGTGCGTCCCCTCGGCGTGGATGAAATCGCCGGGCCCGGCTGTCGCCGGCCCGGTCCCGAACACGAGGCCCAGAGCAAAGAGCGCCCCATTGATCACGCGGAAACAGTGCCGGGTTCTTTTGGGGCGCGCCCTCATCTTTTGGCCATCCCTCGCGTAGCTCTGAAATCAAACCAGGATGAAATATGCCGCCGACGAACCCATGACCAGCGGTGCGGCGGGATCCTGCGTCTCAATCAAGGCCAAAATAGTGAGCCATGAGCGCATAGTGGGGAGCCCGACTTGCAGACATTCTCCAGATACCTCCCAAAATGGTGTAAACCTCAGTGGACGGCAGGGTCTTGGTGAGCCGTAGGCGGGCTGTGTTCCAGTCAAACCGAAAGGAGAAAGCCATGAAAATCGACCAAAAACCTCTCGAAGAATTGAACGCAATGGCCAAGCAGACCATGGAGCAGGCTCACGGAGCGGTGGACAATTATTTCAGTTTTCTGCAGAAAACCGTTTCATCCTTTCCCTCGGGCGGGACCGACTTTGGTGAAAAGCTGAAAGACTATGCGGAGAAAAACATCGCCGCCACGCGCGATTATGTGAACAAGCTGAGCCAAGCAAAAGATTTCCAGGACGTCATGCGAATCCAGGCCGAATTCATGCAGGCACAAATGAGTGCGTTTGGTGAGCAAACAAAAACGCTTGGCGAAGCGTACACCAAAGTAGCGACAGGTCCGGTCAATTTGCCGTTTAAAAAATCTTGATGAGGGTATGATCGGCGACATCGCCTCTTCGCGAGCATTCCGACGAAGCCGCAACGCGGATACCGGCGAACCGAAGTTTCCAATTCCACTGACACCCTGTCAGGGGAAGCGCGATACGTTAATCCAAGCACGATGGTCATGACTTCGCTCAAAGCCGTCGTTCGGTCGTTCGCCGCGGGCGCCGTGGCGGCCGGGTTTGCGATCGGGCCGGCAAGCGGAGAGGAAGCCCTGAAAGTCGGGTTCTCAGCGCCGATAACCGGACCGTTCGCCGAGAATGGCCGCCAAATGGTGGCGGCCCTTAAGCTTTATGCGGAGGAGCACGGAACCGAGGTCGCCGGCAGAAAGATCGAAGTGATCCTGCGCGACGATGGCGGTGTCGCCGACCAGGCCAAGCGCATCGCTCAGGAACTCGTTGTTTCGGGCAAGGTCGGCATTCTCGCCGGCTATAATCCAACCCCGGCCGCGCTCGCGGTGGCGCCGCTGGCTACCGAAGCCAAAATCCCCGAGATTGTCGTCGGCTCATCGGCCTCGATCACCACTGAGCGGTCACCCTATATCGTTCGCACTTTCGGCACGCAGGCCCAGATCACGGTGCCGATGGCGCAATGGGCGCTGAAGAACGGAATCAAACAGGTCGTGACGCTGGTTGCGGACTATTCGCCGGGGGTGGAGACCGAGAAAGCTTTCGTCGACGCGTTCAAGGCCGGGGGCGGAGAAATCATCGAGTCGGTGCGCGTACCGCTGCGCAATCCCGATTTTTCTCCGTTCCTGCAACGCGCCCGCGACGCCAGACCGCAGGCGCTGTTCGTCTGGGTTCCCGGCGGTCTCGCCGGTCCGTTTCTGCGGCAATACGTGGAGCGCGGCCTGCAGGCGTCGGGCATCCGGCTGATCGGTCCCGGCGATATCACCGACGACGACGTTCTTAATCAAATGGGCGACGCGATGCTCGGGATCACGACGTCCCTGCAATATTCGGCCGCGCATCCATCGGCGAAGAACAAGGCATTCGTTGCGGCATTCGAACATGTCGGCCATGGGCTTCGGCCGGACCATGTCGGCGTCGCCGTTTACGACTGCATGCACCTCATCTATGAGGCGTTGAAGAAGACCGGCGGCGATTCCGGCGGCGATGCTCTGATCGCGGCGATGAAAGGGATGGCGTGGGAAAGCCCGCGCGGACCGATAGAAATCGACCCCCAAACGCGAGACATCATCCAGGACGTCTACATCCGCCGGGTCGAGCGGGTGGACGGCGGATTGTATAATGTCGAGTTCGACAAGTACGACGCCGTCAAGGACCCGCACAACGTTGCGCAAGCAAAATAGCGGCCGCAGCACATCATGATCTCGAAATGATCTCGAAAAATGATCTCGAATTCTGACGTATTGGACACGTGCTTTCGTTCTTCGCTGGCTCGCATGATCGATCAGGGCCGCCTGCAGGCGTTCACCGCGCCGATCGATTCCCAACTTGCCGTGGCCAGTGTACTTAAAAAACGCGACGGTGGGCCGGCGCTGATGTTTACTGCCGTTGACAATTACGACGTTCCCGTCGTCGGCAACCTTTTATGCTGTCAGCTCAATTGCGAGGCGGCATTCGGTCTGGATTTTCGCGGCATTCGCAATGCGATCGGTCGGGCGCTGAGTTCGCCGCTGCCTCCGGTGGTGGTCGGGAAGGCATCGGCCCAGGAAAACGTCCACACCAACCAGATCGACCTCGCGTCTATGCTGCCGGTTCTTTTCCATACCGCCGAAGACGCTGGCCGTTTCATCACCGCCGGCGTTGTTGTCGTTCGCGATCCGGAGACCGGGATTTACAATGCATCCTATCATCGGCTGCAGCTCCTTGGGGGGAACCGCACCGCCATCAAACTGGATTACGGGCGGCACCTTCGGCTCGCGTTCGAGCGGGCAAAACGGATGGGCCGGCCGCTGCCGGTCGCGGTGTGTATCGGTGCGGATCTCGCGCTTCAGTACACGGCCGCGACGATGGGCTCGCAGATGCCCGAACATGCCGACGAACTGGCGGCGGCCGGCGGCTTTTGTGGCCGGCCGTTGCCGGTGGTGAAAGCCGTTACCCAGGATCTTCTCATCCCCGCCGACACCGAGATCGTGCTCGAAGGCTTGATCCTGCACGATCAAACCGTCGAGGAAGGACCTTTCGGTGAATTTGTCGGCTATTTGTCGCCAGCCGGCGAGGCGCCGGTATTCGAAGTCACCGCTGTAACCCACCGCGACAATCCGCTCTATCAGGTCATCAACGGCTATAGCTTCGAAACGACCATGCTCCGCAAGTACGTGCTCGAGGCGAGCCTGCTCAAAGTGCTTCAGGCTGCGGTGCCGATCGTCGTCGATGCCGAGATGACGGCAGGCGGCCTGCATCGCTTCCACGCGGTTCTGCAAGTTCGGAAGTCGACGCCGCAGCACGAAGGCTTGCAGCGCAATGCCATCCTCGCGGCCTTCGGCGCGCTCAAGGATCTCGACCTGATTATCGTCGTTGACGAGGACATCGACATCCGCAATCCGCACGACGTTGAATATGCGCTTGCGACCCGCATGGAGGCCTCGCGGGATCTGTTTGTCATTCCGGACGCGCGTGGACACGAATATGTCCGGGTCGGCCGAAACGGCATTCGCGCCAAAGTCGGCATCGACGCGACGATTCCGCTGGAAGACAAAGGCCGCTTTCGGCGGTGCGAATTTCTCGACGTCGATATTGACGCCGCCGGCATTGCTTCGGATCCGGGTCTTCTCAAGGGGTATCTGCTTCGGTGATGGCAGACATCGCAATGTCCGCTACGGCTCATTCGCCGCAGATTCTCTGCGCGCCGGCGCCCTAGATGTCCGGAATTCCTTTCTTTGATGCGCTGCTTTTGCTTGCGTCGGTCGTTGTTCTTATTATGACCACGCAATTGCAGCGTCTGCATCCGTTTCTGGTGATGGTGTTCGTTGCTTCGGCGTTCGGGTTGGCCGCCGGGCTTTCGATCAGCCTTGTCGGCAGGGCCTTTGGCACCGGGTTTTCCCAAGCGCTCTATTCTCCGGGACTGGTGATCGTCGCCGCGGGCCTGGTTTCCGGTCTAGCCGAAAGCACCGGGGCTGCCGGCCGAATCGCGACGACAATCAGTCGTTGGCGGCGGTTCGGGCGCGTAACCATTGCGCCGTTGTTGGGTCTGATTGCTGGCATCGGCGCCTTACCCGCCTCTGGCTTTGCTTTGCTGATGCCGCTGCTTCGGCCTATCGGCGGTGGAGTTTCGCAAAAGCATGGCGCGGCTCCAATCGCGCTGGCGCTGGCGATTTCGGCGAGCCACGGTCTTGTCTTGTTTTCGCCGGTACCGATCGCGGCAGCTTCTATTCTTGAGGCCGCATGGGGCCGCGTCATCCTGTTCGGCCTGCCGGTCGCGGTTTTGCTGGTTGTCACAGGCACGGCTTGGGCACGATGGCTGCCGGTTGTGGGCGCGGCACTGCCGCCCTCGATTGAAGAGCCAGTACCGACCGTGCCCAAGCGAGTGGGCTGGGCTGCGATCGTGGTCGTCCTGGCGATAGCTATCCCGCTGTTGATGCTGATCGAACAATCCATCGGCACCATGCCGAGCGAGCCGCTTGGCGGCGGTACGGCGCGAGAGCTGGTTATAGGAGTTGGCCGTCCGCTCAGCCTTTTCGTCGTCGGCGTCGGCATTATAGCCATTGGACTGTGGAGCCAGAGCCTGCGGCTTCTTGCCGAGCCCGATTGGACCAGCCGCGCTTTGGGCAGTGTCGCCGGTATCCTTCTGACCGTGGGCGCGGCCGGCGGCCTGCAGCGGCTTTGTCAGGAAACGGGCATGGCAGAGCTCATCGCCGAGCGTCTGCTCGACTGGCACGTTGGCGGATTTGCCGGCTTGCTGATCCCGTTTTTGATCGCCGCGGCAATAAAGACTTTGCAGGGTTCGTCGCTGGTTGCGGCCATCGCCGCCGCCGGCATGGTGCAGCCGATTTTGCTGCCGCTTGGACTGGCAGGCGGGAACGGTAAGGCGCTCGCCACTCTTGCCGTCGGCGCGGGCGCCATGACGGTCTCCCACATCAACGACGAGTTTTTCTGGCTGGTTTCAACCAGCGTTGGGGCTCGGCCGCTGCGCGGGCTCACCGCATTGACGGTCGGGACGTTGCTGCAGGGCCTGGTCGCCGTTGCGGCCTTGCTGCTGATATCCATGCTCGCCTCCGGCTGATTGGCCTTGATTCTCACGGACTAAGCCGGGCGGAAGCCGTTCGGACGGAGCCATGGCTCAAGCCTCCGGCAGGTCGAGGGATTCTTAACCATCGTCACCTAGTTTGCGTCTCCGGGGCTGTCCGATCCGCCGGCGCGCCAGCGCAATCCTTGGGGCGACGAAATCGGCCGGACGCGTCGTGGTCCGGAGCGCGTTGATGAGTATCGGATTAACTCGGGCGTTGATCGTCATGGCGGCCGGCCTGACGTGCCTCGGGGGCTGCGCCTCGTCGACCAAACTCAGCGATCTTTGGACACCGAAGACGGGCGACGCGCCAAAGACCAGCGACGCTTCGGACCCGCCCGCCGCAGATTCCGGCTTCAAGCTGAACGATCTCTGGGCGCCGAGAAGCGCGGATGGCACCAACTGGATCACCGGAAAACCCGACAACAAAACTCCAGAGACCACCGGGTCCGTTGCGACGGCACCGGCTGAGCCGGGGTCAAGCGGAGAACCGGTCGCGCCTTTGGCCAAGCCCGGCCTGCTCGGCGATGATCCCCATGATGATCTGCAGGCCGCCAAGAAATATTTCCGCAGCAACAATTACGGTCTCGCCGAACGAGCCTTCCGCTCGGCCGTCGAAAGGCACCCCCGCGATGCCGAAGCTTGGATCGGGCTCGCAGCTTCCTATGATCGCCTGCACCGCTTTGATCTTGCCGACCGTGCTTATCAGGAGGCGACCCGCATCGTCGGCCCGACCGTCGAGATCCTGAACAATCAGGGCTTCTCCTACATGCTGCGCGGCGATTACGCGCGCGCCCACAAGAAGCTGGACGAGGCGGCGGCCAAAGATCCCGCCAATCCGTATGTGGCGGCGAATCTGCGCCTGCTCCAGGAAAGTTATCGCGAAGGCAAGTCGATTCAGTAGGCCTTCCACGGCGCCGCAGCGGCCTTGAATACCACGCATAACCTCGCATATGAGGCGTGCGGAACGGCCCTCACGCGGAACGGTGCATGCTCGAAGCGTTTCGGAACTTTGTCGCCGAATTCGTGGACGGCGGGAAACATCCAAGCCAATTCGCTGACAACGATTACCGTCTGGCGGCGGTGGCGCTGCTCGTGCACGCCGCTACCGTCGACGGCGACATGACGTCGAGCGAGCGCGACAAGCTCCATGCCGTGGTCAAGCAGCGTTTCGGCCTCGATGATGCTGTGGCCGATGAGCTGATCGACAAGGCGACGGAGGCCGAGCACGAAGCCGTCGACCTTTATCATTTCACGAGCCTTCTCAATCGTACGCTCGACGAGGAAGGCCGTGCCCGGGTCGTCGAAATGATGTGGGAAATTGTTTATGCCGATGGCCGGCGTGACGAACTTGAAGACAATCTATTGTGGCGCGCCGCCGACCTCCTCGGCGTGTCGCAGCGGCAACGGATTGAGTTGCGTCAGCGTATCGCCGCAAAGGCCGGCGAGAACAGCGGCGACGCATGAAACCCGTAACTCTTATTACCGGCGCGTCCGCCGGCATTGGTGCGGAGCTGGCACGGGTTTTCGCCCGGCACAGCCATGAACTCGTCATCGTCGCGCGACGCGAGGATAAGCTCGCAGCTCTTGCCGCGGACATCGCGGCCGCCGGCGGACCCCGCCCGGCGATACTGGGCATGGATCTTACCCACCGCGATGCGGTGCCTCGGCTCGCCGCGGAACTGACCGCCCGCGGTCTCGAACCCGAGATTGTCGTCAACAATGCCGGCTTCGGACTCGTTGGCCGCGCGGCAAGCCTTGGTCGCGACGAACAGCTTGCCATGATCGACCTAAATGTCCGCGCGCTGACTGAATTATCACTCACCTTCGTGGACAGCCTCGCGCGTCACCGCGGCGGCATTCTCAATGTCGCGTCGGTTGCCGCTTTCATGCCTGGGCCAGGCATGGCGGTCTATTACGCCAGCAAGGCCTATGTGCTCTCGCTCAGCGAAGCATTGCATCAGGAATTCGGGCGCCGCGGCATCAGGGTCACGGCGCTCTGCCCGGGGCCGGTTCCGACCGAATTTCAGCAGCGCGCCGGGCTGCGCGACGAGCGATCGCAGCTCGCGCTGGTATCGCTTTCGGCGGAGCGCGTAGCGCAGATCGGCTACGACGGATTCATGCGCGGCAGGCGCGTGGTCGTCGCCGGCTTTGGCAATCGAGTCGCGGTGTCTATATCGCGGATCATGCCGAAAGCGCTGTTGCTGGCGCTGATGTATTTTGGCACGCGCTGGGCAGAACGCCGGTCGTAGCGGCCGGGCTGCCGCCAGGCTGCCGGCTTGCCTTGAATTTGCGGGTGAACGCGATACGAAATGACGCGGGCACCTGCGATTCCTTTTAAGTCATGCGACAACCGATCCTGATTGTTCTCCACCAGGAGCACTCGACCCCGGGGCGGGTCGGATACGCCCTGCAGCAACTGGGTTTTGCGCTCGACGTGCGGCGGCCTCGGTTCGGCGATCCGCTGCCGACGACGCTCTCCGAGCATACCGGCGCGGTCATTTTCGGCGGCCCAATGAGCGCCAACGACGAGGACGATTTTATCCGCCGGGAAACCGCCTGGATTGCGGTGCCGCTCAAGGAGGAAAAGCCGTTCCTCGGCATTTGTCTCGGCGCGCAGATCTGCGCGCGTGCCCTGGGCGGACGGGTCTATCCGCACCCGAACGGCCACGCCGAAATCGGTTACTACCCGATCCGGCCGACACCGGCCGGCCTTGCCGTGGTCAATCCATGGCCGGAGCAAGTCTATCAGTGGCACCGCGAAGGCTTCGATTTGCCGGGCGGCGCCGAGCTTCTGGCCGCGGGCGACATGTTCGAGGTGCAGGCGTTTCGCTATGGCCGGAGCTACGCGCTGCAATTTCATCCAGACGTGACGCGTCTGATGATGCACAAATGGACGGCGCGCGGTCACCAGCGCCTGGAAATGCCGGGAGCAAAGCCTTATGCCGCGCACTTCGCCGACCGCGCCGTCTACGATTACAGCACGCGCGCCTGGCTCGATGTCTTCCTCGATCGCTGGATCGGCGAGTGACGGCTCACGTTCGGCCATTCTAAACTAAGCTAACAGTCTAAAGTGGAGAAGCCCTACTGGCCGGCTGCGAGTTGCTCGGCGAAATAGGCGACGGTCCGCGTATAAACCTGCGACGCATTCCACTGCAACAGCACCTGGAAATTGGGAGTGCCTTCGCCCCACGGCTGGCCGCGCTGCCAACCATAGCCTTTGAGATAATTGGCGGTGGAGGCAAGCGCATCGGGTATGCTGTGAATGAGATCGCGGCGGCCGTTGCCATCATAGTCGACGGCGTATTTCAGATACGACGACGGCAGAAACTGGGTCTGGCCGATCTCGCCCGCCCAGGCGCCGCGCATTTCGCTGGGCGCCATGTCGCCGCGCTCGACAATGCGCAAGGCGGCGAGCAGCTCGCCGCGGAATTTGTCGGGGCGCCGGCAATCGTAGGCCAGCGTCGCCAGCGCGCGAATGGTCGGGAACTTGCCATCGTCGGCGCCGAAGTCGGTTTCAAGGCCCCAGATGGCGACGATCACCGGGCCCTGCACGCCGAACTGCTGCTCGATGCGGCTGAAGATTGCGGTGTGTTGCGCAAGCAGTCGCTTGGCGCGCGCGAGCCGCGGCGGCACCATGCGGCCGGAGAATTGTTCGAAGGTTTGCCGAAAGACGCCCTGCGCATGATCGCGCGAGATGATCGTCGGGTCGTACGTCACGCCGCTGAGCGCCGACTGGATCGTGCGCTCCGAGACGCCTGCCGCCGCCGCCTCTTGTTCGAAAGCCTCAAGCCAGGCGCCGAAATCGCCGCCGCAAGGTGCTGCCGCGAGCGCAGGAGCCAAGACGACGCCGAGGCACAGCAACAGGCAGGCCAGTGGGAGAGCAATCGGTCGCATGCCTAAGCGGTTCCCTGATGGCGGTGATGAATCAGTAGATTGGGTCGCGAATATGATGCTGTGGTCGCAAAGCACACATTCTACAGGCTTGGCGGGCCAAACGCTAATGTGGCTTCTGCCGCGCGCAGAGCTGCAACTCATCGCCTGCAGACCCGCAGCTCGCGCAGCGAGCGAAGGCTGGTG
>VFSW01011152.1_pt1 | contig 12661 bp, 13 predicted proteins | sample 5358111 | NCBI WGS metagenome assembly VFSW01 (sample SAMN11554181, study PRJNA540505) | mine drainage metagenome | isolation source: sediment from site ElyBrook_90M | place: USA: Ely Copper Mine, Vershire, VT | collected 2017 | reverse complement strand
CGTTAGCTCCACGTTACCAGTGACCACCAGCTCGCCCAGCTTTTGGAGAGCATCCTCAATCGGGTCCTCGCAGCCCAAGTCAGCGAGCAGGCGCGGAAGGAGGGGCATCCCAGACCGTCTGAAGAGGAGTCTACCAGCGAGCCATTTTACAGCGCCTTCCGGACGTTGTCTAATAACAATCATGACAGATCACATCAATACCTAGGTGGTCGCACGTATTGGCGTAGCTTTGCTATTGACACGCTTCAGTTCCTCATCTAAACCGAGCAGCGTGCGGCAAGATGCCTTAATTGCGCGGTCTTTAATTTGGAGAATAGACATGGGATTTACCAACCATAACAACCAGCGACCAGTACTCATTGCGTTTTGCGGCCTACCGGGTTCCGGCAAGACAACCATTGCAAGAGAGGTAGAAAAGACGACAGGCGCAGTCCGGCTCAATGTCGACGAATGGGTGGCCGCTCTCGGTGTCGACTTCTGGGATGATGAGTTTCGCCATAAACTTCACGCCCGACTCTATGAGCACGGCATAACATTACTACAACTCGGTCATAGCGTCATTTTGGAAGATGGGCTTTGGAGGCGAGATGAACGTGACAGCCTTCGAGAAGTTGCGCACGAGCTAGGCGCGGCTATAGAAATACACTACTTTGATGTGCCCTTTGAGGAATTATGGCGGCGGCTTGAAGCTCGCAACGCGGTTGGAGCGCATGGCACGGTACCGATAACGAAAGAACTATTGAAAGAATGCTTGCCAAGGTTCCAGCGACTGGACGAGGCAGAGCTGGCGCTTTTTGATCGCTACGTCGTTTACACGTAGCTTGTTACAAGACCAGGCTGTATTTGTAGCCTGAATTTAACATGGCCGCGTAGTGGCAGTGGCGCCAGGTCCGCGACGCGGCGCCCCCCAGGGAGGTCACGATGTAGACGGCGTGAGGGAAGCCACCAAACAGTCTACCGGTGTAGCCAATTTCCTGCGGACTCTGGACGCGACCTCCACGCCTCCCGTCGCACTCGCTATTTGATAGAAGGAGCTTAACACAATCAAGGGTTCTTTGTCCCCGCGTTGACCACGCCGCGCTTCGCCGCGTATCATGCCGATACAGCCGCGCGGCGCCGCATGGCGCGACGAACGGCAGCGAGGGAGGGCGAGCAGATGGACGACCCAACGATGACGGTGGCGCAGGTGGAAGCGCAGGGCCAGGCGACGCGCATGAGCTACCTTACCTGCCCGCTCTGCGAGGCGACCTGCGGGCTGGAGGTGGCGACGGCGGGACGCGCGGTCGTCTCGATTCGCGGCGACCGTGAGGATGTCTTCAGCCACGGCTACCTCTGCCACACGGCTGCGGCCCTCAAGGCGCTCGACGCCGACCCCGACCGCCTGCGCGCGCCGATGATCCGCCAGGGTCAGCAGTGGCGTGAGGCAAGCTGGGATGAGGCGTGGGCCGAGGTCGAGCGGCTGCTGCTGTCGGTCATCGAGCGACATGGGCGCAACGCCGTGGCGATCTACCTCGGCAACCCCAACGTGCATAACCTCGCCGGGCTGCTCTACAATACCCCGCTGATCCGCGCGCTGCGCAGCCGCAACATCTACTCCGCTTCGACCCTCGACCAGATGCCCAAGCAGGTCGCCGCTGGCCTGATGTTCGGCGGCGCCTTCACCATCCCCATCCCCGATGTGGATCGCTGCGACTTCCTGCTGATCCTGGGGGCCAACCCGCTCGTCTCGAATGGCAGCCTGCTCACCGCGCCGAATATGCGCGACCGGCTGCGGGCGCTGCGCGCGCGCGGCGGCAAGCTCGTCGTGCTGGACCCGCGCCGCACCCGCACGGCGCAGGAGGCCGACGAGCATCACTTCATCCAGCCGGGGACGGATGCGCTGCTGCTCTTCGCGATAATCCAGACGCTCTTCGCTGAGGGGCTGGCGCGCGTCGGGCGGCTGGCCGAACATCTGAACGGTCTGGACGCGCTGCGCGAGGCTGCCGAGCCGTTCACGCCAGAAGCCGTCGCTTCCGTCTGCGGAGTGGAGGCGGAGACGATCCGGCGGATGGCGCGCGAGCTGGCGGAGGCGCAGCATCCTGCCGTCTACAGCCGCATCGGCGCCTGCGCACAGGAGTTTGGGACGCTGACGAGTTGGCTGGGGGACGCGCGCAACAGCCTCCTCGGCGCGCTCGACCACGAGGGAGGCGGGATGTTCCCCAAGGCTGCCGCTGGCGCGCGCAACACCAGCGGCGCGCCGGGACGTGGGCGCGGGCTGCGGCTGGGACGCACCCAGAGCCGCGTGCGTGGCGCGCCAGAGGTTCTCGGCGAGTTTCCGGCTGCCTGCCTGGCGGAGGAGATGGAGACGCCGGGCGAGGGCCAGGTGCGCGCGCTGATTACCGTGGCGGGCAATCCCGCGCTGAGCGCGCCGAACGGCGACCGGCTGGCCGCCGCGCTGGCCGGGCTGGAGGCGATGATCTGCGTGGACGCCTACCTCAACGAGACGACGCGTCACGCGCACATCATCCTGCCGCCGCCGTCGCCGCTGGAGCGCAGCCACTACGATCTGGCGTTCTATCAACTCTCCACGCGCAACATCGCGCGCTACTCGCCGCCAGTCTTTGCGCGCGCGCCGGGCCAGCCCGACGAGTGGGAGACGCTGCTGCGGCTGATGGGCATCCTCGCCGGGCAGGGACGCGACGTACCGTTGGCGGCGCTGGATGAATATGTCGCGCGGCAGGTGATCGCGGCGGAGACGCGCGAGGAGACCTCGCCAGTGGCCGGGCGCGAGGTGGACGAGCTGCTGTCTGCGCTGGCGCCACGGCGTGGGCCAGAGCGTCTGCTCGACTTCATGCTGCGCGTGGGGCCATATGGCGAAGGCTTCGGCGCGCGGGAGGGCGGCCTGACGCTGGCCGCGCTGGAGGAGAAGCCGCACGGTGTGGACCTCGGCGCGCTTCAGCCGCGCATTCCAGAGGTTCTGCGCACGCCGTCGGGCAAGATCGAGCTGGCCCCAGAGCCGCTGTTGGCGGACATCCCGCGGCTGCGCGCCTCGCTGGAGCGTCCGCGCCCAGAGCTGACACTGATCGGTCGGCGTGAGCTGCGCACGAACAACTCGTGGATGGGCAATCTGGAGCCGCTGGTGAAGGGCGACGATAGCTGTGCGCTACTGGTGAGCGAGGCCGACGCGGCGCGGCTCGGCCTGAGCGAGGGTGGGCAGGCGCGCGTGACCTCGGCGGTGGCGTCACTGGTGGCGCCCGTGCGGGTGACGGCGGAGATGGCTCCTGGCGTGGTGAGCCTGCCGCATGGCTGGGGCCACGATCAGCCGGGCGCACGGCTACGCGTGGCGCGCGAGCACGCGGGCGTCAACATCAACCGGCTGATCCCCGATGCGGGCATCGAGCCGCTCTCCGGCGACGCGCTGCTCAACAGCACGCCTGTGACGGTCGAGCCGGTGTAGGAGAAAACATGCCATGAGCGACCGACGCGCGCTGAGCAAGGACTACAAAGAGCGCAGGCAGGTAGGCGGGGTCTACACCATCACCAATACGACGAATGGGCGCTACCTCATCGGCTATGCGGCGAATCTCGCGGGGATGCGCAATCGCTTCCAGTTTGCCGTGACGACCGGCTCGGCGGTGGACCCACGACTGCGTGCGGACTGGCAGACCCTCGGCGCGCAGGCCTTCCAACTCGACATCCTGGAGGAGCTGGAGCGGGGGCCAGAGCAGTCAGAGGCGGCGTTCCTAAACGACCTGCAGGCGCTGCAAGAGCTGCGCCGCACCGATCTCGACCCCACCCTGAGCTACTGACGCTCGGTGTCACTTGTCCACGTGTCCACACAATGCGCCCGTCAACCCTCCCTGTGATCGCGCACCTCAAACCCGGCGCGATCATCCTCGTGCGCGTCAACAGCCCCGATGCGGCGAATACGCTCGACGCGCGATTGTGGGATCGCAACAGAAAGGATGTAGCATCCGTCCAGCTCAGCTAATTGCTGTGGTGACGGGAATCGCCGCATGCCATGCATGAGCGCGAAGCGCCGGGGGCATTCTCAGGTCGTGGCGTAGATGTGATAGCGCTCTACGATTTGAGACAGCCCTGAGACCTGCCCATGCTAGCGTGGAAAGGACGGGACGGTATCAGGATGCTGAGCTGAAGCGAAGGAAGCGCAAAGCTCAGGATGGTTTCGCGCCCATGCGCTTCCCTCCCCGCCAGGATACGCGCTCAGCCAAACGGCGGAGACGCGCGTGGTTACGGTATAGCCCACGCTACGATGGCGTAGAGGAGGCTAAAATGCACTGGCGACAGGCCACAAGGCGCATCAAGCAGCAGGTCGCGGGCAAAATTTACGGAGGGATGGCGGCCGCCGTCACAGCTCTCCTGTTACTCGGCGGCGCTTTCGTAGGGAGCGGAGCAGTGGCGCACGCCGCGCCTGCTGCATCCGTTGCCCAGGTCACAGCGATCACACAGGTCACGGCCAACGACGCCACGGTTCCGACGTATGGGACACCGCATGAGACGGGCAAGGTCGTGCTGCCAGAGACGAGTATTGACGGTCCTGCGCTGTGGACGCAGGGTATGCCGAGCGCTCCAACAGGACCGATGACGGTTCTGGCGTGGACCGGAACCGATGACCGACTCAACTACATGACCGGCAATGGCGGGATCAGCAACGGTTTCAGTGGCAAGACAACGCTCGGCGAAACGTCGTTCGTGCGGCCAGCGGTGGTACGAGGGACGGGTGAAGGCGGTTTCGTAGCGCCAGTGGCGCTGGCGTGGACGGGGACAGACGCTGCCCATCACCTCAACGTGCTCTACCGCGTGCCTGGCTCAACTGGCGCGACAACCACGAAGCTGACACTGTGGAACGATACTAGCTTCACGTCCCCATCGCTCGAGTGGGCCACCGATGGCGTCGGTAAGACGCTGCTGCTGGCATGGGCTGGGACGGACGCGGGCCACTCGCTCAACATCATCCAGGTGCAGATCACGTCACAAGGGCTCGCGCAAGGGCCAAAGACGACGTACTGGAACTACCACAGCTCCGGCCAGCCAGAACTGATCATGGACCGGACGTTTAGTAGCCCGTTCCAATACTTCCTCGGCTGGACCGACCAGACGAGCCATCGCATCATGTGGGCGGTCTCACCTGACGCCGCAGCGTGGACGCTGCAGCCGCCATTCGCAGAATGGAGCGGTTCGGGGCCTAGCATGCTCGGGCTCAATGAGCAGCTCACGCATTTTCCGCCGTTCTGGATGGCCTGGGCAGGGACCGGCACGGACACGGCGCATCATGTGAACGTGTTGTACGCGCCGAGCTACGCGCAGGCGACCACCAATCACGTCATGGTTACGCTGCCCGAGACGGCGCTCGGCGGCCCAGTTGTTGGGTTCAACATCTACTTGCCCGGCCAGGAGATGCTTGTCGCTTGGATGGGTACGGATCAAGCTCACCACATCAATCTGGCGACGCTAGGAGTGTAGGGGCGTAGAGGCGTAGGGGTGAGCGCCTCTTCGCTATGACGTCTGGCTCGGCGGCGCAGTTCCTGAATGCCCTGAAGGGGCTGGAAGCGCTGCGCCGCCGACCTCGAACCTACCCCGCTCTACTGACGTTCTGCGTCACATGTCTTCACATGTCTCCACGCAATGCCCCCGGTCAGCCCGCTGTCAGGAAAGCGATGATCGCGTCACGGAGAGTAGGCGACTCCACAATCGTGTAGTGATTGGTATCTGGGATGTCCAGCGTGCGGCAGTCTGGCATGACCGTACGCAGGCGTTCAGCCTCCTCTGGCGGCAAGATTAATCCCCGGTCAGGACCGAGCAGACCCACCGTCGCGCGCAGGACGAGCGTGGGCTGCCGCACCGCCTGCGGTAAGTCTTCACTACGGAGGGCCGCAAGCGCTGCAGTCTCTTCCTCGATCGCCGCGCGCGGCACGCGCGAGGTAACGGTTCCGTCTGGATGAACCTCGGCGTCGTAGCGGAAGTACTGTTGCCACAGCTCATTCCAGCGCAGCATCGGTAACTGGCGCATCAGGCCCAGATACGCGTCGAGCGATGGGTAGGTGGTCCCTAGCCGACTGACCGATGCGGCGATGGCTTGCTGCGTGTCCTCTGGTATCTTCCCGCCCGCGTCGATCATCACCACCCGTCGCACGCGGGCGGGATACATCGCCGCCAGGTACATGCAGATGACGGCGCCGAGCGAGTGCCCCACCACATCAATGCGCTGGACGCCAAGTTGGTCGCAGAGTGAGAGCACGTCGCTAGCATGGAACGGAACCCCGTAGCCATGCAGTGGTTTGGAGCTCAGGCCTCGGCCACGCAGGTCTGGGGCGAGCGTATACCACCCCTGCGCCGCGAGCGCGGGCCCCAGGCTCGCAAACTCGCGCGAGCTGGCTGTCAGCCCATGGATCATGACCACGATGCGGTCAGGGTTCGTTCGCTGCCCCCAGATCGCAAAATGGAGCGCCATGCTCCCGATGCCCAGGGTGTCTTCACGTGGCGCCTCAAGCGGTGTTACTAGTTCGTTCATTCAACTTGCCCTTCTGCCGCAGCTCACTCCATCGTGATAGACGCGCTATCGAAGCGCGCATTGGAGATGCGCAGCCGCTTGCCCACATTCTACCCGACGGCCCATGAACCCAACGTGCGGCGCCGGGATCTCGCGGAGGAAGGCGCGTTTCACGCCACGCCGAGCGCGCCAGCAACGAGCCCCGATTCTTCCGCCTGGAGGAATGAGGGCTCGTCAACGGTATCGGAGGACGGCCTGAGCGCTGGTTGAGCTACGCCTCAGCGCTGAGTTGCCGCAGCGTCGCCAGCGCCTCGGCGATGTGCCGCTCGACGTTGATTTGCGAGGTGAAGATGTGGCGAATGACGCCCTGTTTGTCGATCACGTAGGTCACGCGGCCGGGCAACAGGCCGAGGGTAGCAGGCACGCCAAACAGCTTGCGCACCGCGCCGCCCCTGTCGCTCAGCAGCGGAAAGGGCAGGCGATATGCCTGAGCGAACCCTGTGTGCGACGCCTGCGAGTCGCTGCTGACGCCGAGCACCTCGGCGTCGAGGCCAGCGATGACGTCGTAGTTGTCTCGAAAGGCGCAGGCCTCTGCCGTGCAGCCGCTGGTATTGTCCTTGGGATAGAAATAGAGCACAACCTCCTTCTTGCCCCGGAAGTCGCTCAGCCGCACAAGCTCGCCTGACGCATTGGGGAGCGCGAAATCGGGCGCAAGCTCGCCGACCTCAGCGCGTCGCCCGCTTTCTCCTGGATCCGCTGGTTGAGTCTGCCTGAACATCTGTCTGCGCTCGCCCTCTCTCTGCAATCGCTCCACGTTGGCTCAGCGCCACCGGTGGAGACTGGCGCATGTGACCCAGAGCAGATTGTAGCGGGCGCTTGGGCGACTGGCGCAACATGCGCTCGCGTGACTGGACGAGGGAGGCAGGGCTGCGCCTGGCAAAGCGCAGCCCAGGTAGCGCGCCCGCGTGTGAGCCGCCGCCTGGGCTGTGTGTCGAGGCGTAGCGAACTATGCCTCGGCGTTGAGCGCGCGCAGGGTGGCGAGCGCCTGCGCGACATGCTTGTCAATGTTGAGTTGCGAGGTATAGATGTTGCGGATGACGCCCTGCTTGTCGATCACGTAGGTCACGCGCCCCGGCAGGAAGCCAAACGACGCCGGAACGCCGTAGCTCTTGCGCGCCGCGCCGTCTGTGTCGCTCAGCAGCAGGAACGGCAGGCGATGCTGCTTGGCGAACCACTGGTGCATCGCCTGCGAGTCGCCGCTTACCCCGATCACTTCTGCGTCCATGTCACTGATGACATCGTAGCGCTCGCGGAAGGCGCACGCCTCGGCGGTGCAGCCCGCCGAGTTGTCTTTAGGATAGAAGTACAGCACGACATCTTTCTTGCCGCGGAAATCGCTGAGACGCACGATCTCACCGCTGCCACTGGGCAGCGCGAAATCGGGCGCCTGGTCGCCAACGGCAAGGCGGCGCTGGGTCTGTATCGTTGTGGTCTGATGCTCTGTGCTCATTGGGATGTTCGCTCGTGTCTTTCCAGTCGCTGTTGATGAGTGTCTGACGGCAGCCGATGCGGCCTGCGGGCCATCGCCCACGGCCCCAAACATATTGTACCAAGATTGTTCGCGCTCGACACAGCAGGCAACCCGAACCACGGATCGCCGCGCAAAAGCTACTTGACGGCGCTGCTATCCTAGGAAGCAATCGCGCATTGCCCAGCGCGCTGTCCCATTCCCCATCCCCTGGGCGCGCTGGCTCAGGCGCGAGCATGTAGGCGGCCTTTGCGTAGTGGCGCGGAGGTAAGCAGGCGATGGAACAGCGCAGCGAATCCCACATCATGTGGCGGCGGATTGATCGCGTGGCGCGTTCGCGCGTCTTCGTCACACTCAACGCGCTGCTACTGGCGGCGCTGGTCATGGCTATCGGCGCGCGCCTCGTTCCCGCGGTTCAGTCTGCGCTCGCGCAGACGCAGCCCAGCGCGCAATAGGCCATCACGATCACTGGCCCGGTGGTAGCCAGCGGCTCCGCAGACGCGCCGACCGCTACGATCACTGCGTATGTGCTGGGCGATGTCGCGGAGCCGGGCGTTTATACGCTGGCCGAGGGCGCGCGCGTGCAGGCGCTGGTTGCGGCGGCGGGTGGCGCCCTGGCCGACGCCGACCTGGCGCGTGTGAACCTGGCCGCGCCAGTGGTAGATGGTCAGGAAATCTATATACCGCGTGTCGGCGAGACGGTTCCCTTCACGCTTGGCGGCAAGGTAGACATCAACGTCGCCAGCGCCGCCGACTTCCACAGCGCGCTCCACCTGGAGCTTGCCATCGGTAATCGCATCGTCGCCTACCGCGTCGCCCACGGCGCCTTTACCGCTGTCAGTCAGCTTCTGCTCGTGCCGATCAGCCGTGCAACGTACGATAAGATCAAAGACCTCGTGACGGTCTAGTAATTGGTCAGGCCAGGGGGGTGAGGCTCGCTAGCTCAGGCGCGCGATTGACACCTCGCCGTCGCGCGCCTACACTGACGGTGCGGCCAGCGAACGACGCCGCCGAGGTGTTTCAGCGAACGATCAGCGAAATAGCATGGTAGCGAGCAAAGACAACGACGAAATCGACGATCTAGACGAAATCGACGGGCGGGCGCGACAGAGCCGCCTGATACCCAGTGACCTGCGTGTCCCATCTCAGGCGTTTACTGGTGGGTTGACTGTGCGCAGCTACGAGGTTGGGCGCGCGGGCGGCGTGCGTCCGGGAACCATCCTGCGCTACCTGGAGCACCTGGCCACCCGCGCCTCCGCTGCGCTGGGCTTCGACAATCGTTGGTATCGCGACCACAACAGCGCCTGGGTCGTGCGTGAGATGGCGCTGCTGCTCGGCGTGGCCCCCACTATCGATGATGAGCTGCGCCTGGCCACCTGGGTCTCCGATTTCCGCCGCGTGCAGGCCACGCGTGAGTACCTCATCACCTGCGCCAACTCGGGCCGCCTCGTCGCCCGCGCCTCGGCGCGCTGGGCCTACATCGACCGCACGCGCCTGACGCCGATTCGCATCCCCGACGCCATCTGTGAGCCTATGGGACCCTGGGGCTATCCCATGCGCCCGCGCGCCGTAGCGCCACTGCCCGCCGCTGCGCCGCTGGCCTCGGAGCTGCGGTTGACCGCGCGCGAGTACGAGGCAGATTCACAGCAGCACATCAACAACTGCGTCTACCTCGACTGGTTCGATGAGGCCGCGCAGCATGCCGCCGCCGCTGGCGCGCTGACAGACCAGCCTGTTCGGCTGCGCCCACGCTTCTACCACCTCGAATACATGCGGCCAGCGCAGCCCGGCGACGCGCTGAGCGTCGCTATCACCGCGCCGCTGCGCCAGCGCTCGCGCAGCCTCGCCTTCTGGCAGACGATCTCCGCTGAGTCCGGTCTCGTGGCTCGCGCCTGGACGGAGATCCTGACGCAAGCGAGCCAGTAGCGCTCACGATCACGGAGCGTAACAGGTGAATCAGCGCGTCATTCAGGCGGACTACGATGACGACAGCATCGTCGTCTATCAGGCGTTTCGTCCGGAGATCGCCGATGCCGCTGTCCGCGCGGGGCGGTTCGTGGAGCCGTTCAGCCTCACACGCATGACGTGGATCAAGCCATCATTTCTGTGGATGATGGAGCGCTGCGGCTGGGCCAGCAAGTCGGGGCAAGAGCGCGTACTGGCCATCCGTATCAGTCGCGCCGGATGGGAGCAGGCGCTGGGCATGGCGACGCTTACGACGTTCGAGCCAGCGGTGTATGGCGATTTCGACGCCTGGCGCCGTAGCCTGGAGGTTGCCCCAGTGCGCGTGCAATGGGACCCCGAACGCGACCTGCGCGGCAGGCCGCTGGAGCGGCGGGCGATTCAGGTGGGCCTCAGCCGCCAGATCGTCGAGCGCTATGTCGGCGAGTGGACACAGCAGATTCGGGACATCACACCGTTCGTGCGGTCGCTGCGACGCCTGCTCGATACGGGCGACGCCGCCCAGGCGCAGCGTCACCTGCCGCGCGAGCGCCTCTATCCCACACCTCGCGCGCTTGCGCAGCGCCTGGGCATCGAGTGAAAGGCCTCATCTGGCGGGCCACTACCAGGGTACGGTATATTAAGGGAAGTACACGAGCCGCGCCCCGCTACGCCATTTCGCCCGATAGACGAGCGGGTGGCGCGACAGGCGCACGGCACGCGGCGCGACACGGCGCGAGACAACCTGCGCGAAACCATCTTAGAGGATGATGACATGCGAAAGACGCTGACGGCGCACCAGGCCCTGCTGGCTCTGGCTGCGGCTCCGTCTGGTGAAGGACGGTGGCCACGTATCTGTGCGAGAGCCCGCGCCCAGGAGCGGGGCCAGGCGCAGGGCAAGAGGGGGCGCGGCTATGTGCTTTAGGGTCGCCGTATTCAGCCTGCATACCTCGCCTATCGCTCAGCTTGGCCGCACGCGCGACGCGGGCGGCATGAACGTCTACATCCGCGAACTCTCACGCGAACTGGGCCGAGGCGGCATCTACGTTGACATTTTCACGCGCCGCTCACAGCCCGATACCCCGGACATCCAGCGGCTCTCTGAGCATGTACGACTCATCACCATCACCGCTGGCCCCGCCGAGCCATTGCCGCCGCGCGCGCTGCACCCCTACGTCGGCGAGTTCACCTGCCGCGTCGCGCGCTTCGCCGCGCGCAATGAGCATCCCTACGACCTGGTTCACAGCCACTACTGGCTCTCCGCCGCCGCCGCCGCGCCGCTGGCGCGCGCCTGGGATACGCCGCATGTGACGATGTTTCACACCGTCGAGCGGCTCAAAGGACAGCAACAGGGCCTGCCAGGGCAGCCGCCCGCACTTGCGCTGGAGGCGAGCAGCGCGCCGCAGAGTCGCGCCGCCGCAATCCGCATCGAGAGCGAGGGGCACATCGCCGCCACCGCCGACTGTGTGATCGTCTCGACCGAGTTGGAGGGCGAGCAGCTGCGCCGCCTCTATGGCCTGACGCCGAGCCACACACGCGTCATCCCCTGTGGCGTGGACCTCGACGCCTTCACGCCGGTCACGCCAGCGCGCCGCGCCGAGGCCCGCCGCGCGCTCGATGTGGATGACACGCCGACGCTGCTGTTCGTCGGACGGCTCGACCCGATCAAGGGCATCGATCTGCTGCTGGAGAGCGTGGCGCTACTGCGCACGCCCGCACAGTTGCTGGTCGTCGGCGGCGACCCAGCGGGCGACCCCGAAGTGGAGCGGCTGCGCGCCCGCGCGGCTGCGCTGGGCCTGGCCGAGCGGGTGCGCTTCCCCGGCGCGGTGCCGCAGACCGACCTGCCGACCTACTACCACGCGGCGGATGCGGTGGTTATCTCCTCGCGCTATGAGAGCTTCGGGTTGGTCGCGGTGGAGGCGCTGGCCTGCGGCGCGCCGGTCGTGGCCTCGGCGGCGGGCGGGCTGCCAAGCGTGGTACGTGATGGCGAGAATGGGCTGCTGGTGCGCTGGCGCAGCGCCCAGGCATTCGCTGAGCGTATTGATTCGCTGCTGAGCGATGACGCGCTGCGCACACGCCTGCGCGCCAACGCGCGCGCCTCGGTTGAGCAATTCGACTGGCGGCGCATCGGCGATCGCGTGCGCGATCTCTACGGCGAGCTAACCGCCGAATCAGAGCGTGTCGTCGCCTGCTCCTGCTTCTGAGTCACGCGGATGCTGCGGTGGATGGCGGGCCTACGATGCGCTGGATGTGATACGCTGACCCTCGCGGCCCCTGAGCGACTACCAGCGGAGAGATACCCCAGCGCATGAGTGACCAGCGATCCGACCAGAGCGAGCCAGGCAAGCCAGGCGAGCCAGATGCGCCAATCTGGGAAAAGCATGTATTTGTCTGCACCAGCGGCTCATGGTGTCCGCAGGTGGATGGCGATGGGCTGGGCGTACATGCCCGGCTGAAGGCGTTGGTGAAGCGCAGCGACCTGGGCAAGCGCGTGCGCGTGAACCACAGCGGCTGCCTCGATCAGGGCGGCTTCGGCCCGATGGTCGTGGTCTATCCTGAGGGCGTCTGGTACTGGGGCGTCACCCCCGACGACGCTGAGGAGATCGTACGCGAGCACCTGATCGGTGGTCAGCCGGTCGAGCGGCTGCGCTACCGCGCCACCCCCGGCAAGCATAAGCTCCCGCGCGCCGAGCAGCAGCGCC